>Ga0315331_10003298_pt1 | contig 12191 bp, 10 predicted proteins | sample M160m34915metaG_FD_203456 | JGI IMG/M metagenome (GOLD analysis project Ga0315331, IMG submission 203456) | Ammonia-oxidizing marine archaeal communities from Monterey Bay, California, United States - M1 60m 34915 | ecosystem: Environmental > Aquatic > Marine > Intertidal zone | place: USA...
GCGCATCGCCCTGGATCTGATGGAGGATGAGAACCCGACGATCGGCGAGATTGCAATCGACGAGGGATTCTTATCCGCCCGCCAGGCGGCGCTCGTTAGCGCCGAGCAGAGAGTTCACTACCTGGCGTTTGGTGACCTTGCGGTAGAGATGGGTTTTCTCGATCCCACGGAGCTGGAGCAGGTCCTCTTCCGACAACGATCCCAGCGCGTGCTGATCGGCGACGCGCTGGCCCGGCTCGGCTTCGTCGAATGGGATCGCCTCGGGACCCTGCTCGACGCCTACAAGGTGGATCAAGCGAGCTACCAGGTCGGCGCGCGCAATCTGCCCGAAGCGCTCGAACGCCATCGGGCCCCGGGCTTCGTGATCGAGTTGCTTCCGGAATTTTTGATGCGATTTGCGCAGATCCACGCGAAGGTCGGGGACGTGGTGCCGTTTTCGAGTGGTTCGTGCCACGCGGAAGTCAAGGTCTCGGTCTCCATCGAAGGCGCCTCACACCTCTTGATCACGTTGGTCTCGGACCGCTCCTTCGCCGAGGCGCTTGCCGTCGCCGCGAGTGGGCTCGGGACCGGCGCCCGCGACGCGGATTTGATCGTCGATGGGGTCGGCGAGTTTCTGAACGTCCTGGTGGGCAATGCCATCGCGGCTTCGGCCCGAGAGGCCCACCGCTTCGACCTCGGACCTCCCGAATACGACGCCGATCCCGGCGAAGGCTGGGCCGTGGGGCTCGCGGTCGGGGTGGGGGCCGCCGCGCTCCTTTTCGCGGTTGCCTGATTTCGACGCAGCGACTCTCAGGGGTGGTACGCTCGGGCGCATGAGCAAAGCGAGCGAGAAAGAGCACGCCGAACGGCTCGAGAAGTGGGCGACCTCGGGCGAGGAGGGCACTCCGCCCGTCTTGGCTGCCACGGTCATCCTGCTGCGAGACGGGGAGACCGGGCTCGAAACCCTGATGCTTCGGCGCAACTCAAAGATCGTTTTCGGCGGGATGTGGGTCTTTCCCGGTGGGCGTTTGGACGCCGAGGACTGGGTGGACGTCGCCGCGGGGGACGATCTGGCTGCGTCGCGACGAGCGGCGTCGCGAGAGGCGATGGAGGAGTCGGGGCTTGCCATCGAGCCCGAGTCGATGGTGACCTTCTCGCACTGGACGCCGCCGCCGGTCACCCCCAAGCGGTTTCTTACCTGGTTCTTCGCGGCGCGGGCAGGACACGAACGAGTCGCGATCGACGATGGAGAGATCAAGGAGTCCGCGTGGCTCGCTCCGGCGGAGGCGCTGCGGCGTCAGGCGGCGAAGGAGGTCGAGCTCGCCCCGCCCACCTATGTGACGCTCTCGGAGCTGACCCCCTTTGCCACGGTCGACGAGGCGCTCGAGCACGTGGCACAGCGTACGCCCGAGCGCTTTCAGACCCGGATCGGCGTGATCGACGGCGTCGGGCCCGTCACGATGTGGCACGGGGACGCCGGCTATGAAGCCGGTGATCCGAGCGCCGTGGGGGCTCGACATCGCCTGACGATGAAGAAGGGGGGGCCATGGCGTTACGAGCGGACCGGCCGCCCCCTGGAGCGCGACTGAGCGCTGCCGCCCCGGGCTAGGGCTCGCCGATGCGCTTCTTGGCGTAGTCCGCGACGACGGTTCCTTCGAAAAAATCCGCACGCGCGCCGGCCAGAAGGCCGATCGCGTTGTCGCAGGTGAAGGCCCGGAAATCGTCGCCTTCGAGATGGCCATCCTCGACCAGCTCCCAGGCCTCCGGCAGGACTCCGCGGAAATCCGGGACGTCCCAATGGCCGATATCCGAGGCGAAGATGGCGTTTAGCTGGGCTCGCATGGGAATCTTGTCCCGGTCGAAGGCCATCGCGTTCATGGGGTCGTCCGCCTCACAGCCGAAGAAGAAGCGGCGCTCGAAGAGCGCTTGGATGTCTTCCTTCGTCTCGACGCCGCAAGAGGCGAACTCGTCGATCGTGCTCGGGTCCTCCTTCGGGTCGCTCAACATGATCAGCGCGTCGTCGAGGCGTTCGAGGTCATTCGCGACGGCCGGTGAAGCGTGTTCCTTGATCAGCTGCTCGAGCATCGTCCGGTCGAGCACGTTGGGGTCGTAGTGGCCGATCGATTCTTTGTTGCGCTTCTCGAAGTGACCGAGGATGTCCGAGAAGAGATTGGCCGCCCAGGCGACGCCGCCTTCGAGGAAGCCGAAGCGGAGCTTCGGGAAGCGCTGAGCGACGCCGCCGAAAAAGATCGAGCGGCAGGCCGCCTCGCCCGCGACGGCGAAATTGCCGATGTGGTTGTAGACGTAGTTCGTGCGCGACATGCGCGTGCCCCAGCCCTGCCCGCTCGCGTGGAAGGTGACGGCGACGCCCAGCTCTTCGCAGCGTTTCCAGAGCGGGTCGTAGTCGTAATCCGAATCGTGGCAGAGCGTGTCCATCCACGTGGCGCCGCGGACCTCTTCCGCGCCGGGCATCTTGCGCGGGATCACGCCGGAGAACATCGCGGCCTTCAGGCCGAGCTCGCCGACGGCGTAGTCGAGCTCCGAGATTGCCTCCTCGGGCGTGAAGCAGGGAATGGCGGCGACGGGTTCGAGGCGGTCGCGGTACTCGCCGTAGCACTCCACGTAATACCGGTTGTAGGCGCGGGCGAGGGGGATGCGGAGGTCATCGTCTCCGAGCGCGGTCACGGTCAGCCCGTAGGTGGGGAAGAGCAGCGCGTAGTCGAGCCCGAGCTCGTCCATTCGCTGGTACATGAGCTTCGGCATCATCGCGGTCGCGCGGTCGAGGGTGTTCCGGGCGGGGACGCCCCACCAAGCGAAGCGGGACATGCCGAGTCCGCGCTTGGCCTCGTAGGGGATCTGCCGCGCGGCCTCGCTGCCGCGCTGCATCGCGTCGAAGCTCTTCGCGATGTCCTCTCCAGCGAGCTCGACCAGGAAGTCACGGACCAGCGGCGTGTACTCGATCAGATGACCATCGCCGTCGATCACGGGGTGGTCCAATTGCTTGCGGATGGCATCGACGGCATCGCTACGTACGAAATTCATGGGGCTCTCCGGGGTCGCGGCGCGGCGCGGGTCGCGACGCGGTCGGGGTGGGTGGGTTGATCGGGTGGGTCGTGTGCACGAGGTCTAATGAGGGTGTGAAATCGAGCCTGGCGTTTAGACCGCCGGTGGGGCGCCGTTCTCGCCGGGCCAGCGTGATCCGCCGATCGTATCGGCGTAGGGCCAGAATTTATCCGGATCGATCGGGTCCCCGAGCGTGATCTTGCGGTCCAGGAAGATCGGCGTCCAGAGATGGGCGGAGACCTGCGCGCGCATGGGGAGCAGCGTCGCGATTGGGTCCCACTTGCTCTCCCGTAGGATCAGCTCTCCTTCGACCTTCTCGAGGTGCGCCGTTCCAAATTTGCTGTAGACGTCGACGAAATGCGGCTCGAAGTCGTAGCGGCCGGGCGTCAGGTCGCAGTCGCGCATGTACTTCACCCAGAACTCGCGCTGCTCCGCTTCGGGGAGGGGCTCCTGTTGGCCGACGACCGTGCCGACGAATTCGGCGAAGGTGTGGCCGTAATGGGTGGTGCGCGCCTCCACGACGTTTCCAAGGCGCCAGTAGGCGGTCTCAGCGTGGAATTTGGGCTGCCCCCAGCGCTCCTTGCTCGGGAAGATCACCGTTTCCTGATTGATTCCGATTCCCAGGGTGTATTCGCCGGCGACGCCTTTGCGGTTGGCTGCGACGTTGATGGCGATGCCGTATTCCGGGGCGTTTTGGATCGGCAAATTGTAGAAGGTGAGCAACACCAGCGAGGAGTCGTCGGGCTCGAGTCCGGGTGGCAGGAGCGAGGCGATCCGATCCTGATCCGTCCGATAGGCCACCTTGAGCATGGGCCAGTTGGCCAGCTCCCCGGGGTTCTGTTGGGGGCCATCCGCTTCGATCAGCGGGTTGCCGTAGGCCTCCGCGAGAAGGCGATTCTGGGTGGTGTCGGCGCTCATGCTCGGTGCTCCTTGCGGGATTCACGAAAGCATAGTGAGCCCGCTCGCAACCCGCCTAGGGCTACACCGACCCGGGGGATCCTCGAATGACCTCTTACGGCCCGCGTCTCCAGGTCCGCTCAGGTGTAGTGGGAGCGGCGCTTGACCGCGATCTGACGGTCGAGTTCGAAGATGGGGACCTTCTTCCAGCCGTCCGGCGCCTCTTCGCTGGTGTGGCCCTCTTGGCGCACGAACTTATGCCCAAAGAGCCGGGTCGACACGAGGCCGAGGTCCGGGCGGCCTGGGTAGTCGGCTTTGGCGAGGATCTGGGTTGCGGCGAAGACCGTGTCGCCCGCCTGGAGCGGGGCGGTGTGCTTGCCGGTGGTGTAGATGACGTCACCGAGGGTGTTGTCGCCGACGTCGGGGCAGGATAGACCGAGGCAGAGCGTGAAGGGGATGCCACCGAAGATGATCAACTGGCCGCCGACGTATTGTTCGGGGTCCAGGTCAATCATGTATTGGTTGCAGTGCACCTGGCTCGTATTGTCCAGGATCGCGGTCATCGAGATGTGCTCGTCCGTGACCGTGCGGCCGCGAGAATGTTCGATGCGGCTGCCGATCTCGAGATCCTCGAAATAGGAGTCGGGGCTGGTGAGGTGGGCCATCTCCGAAAGCCGGGCGTTCGGGTCGTAGGGCGGGAGGAAGAGTTCGCACTCGACGGAGTCCGCGTCGATCTGGAAATTCTCCACCGTGGCGCCCTCGTCGCCCTTGTAGACCTGAACCTTGCGCTGCCAGGTCGCGACGATGGCCTCGTCGTCGGCGCCGAGATTCTTGCGGGCGGTCGACTGGACGTGGACGACGCCGAGGTTCGGGCGGCTCTTCGAGATGCGGACGCCGAGGACCTTGGTTTCCACCTCGAGGGTGTCGCCGATATAGACCGGTGCACCGAATTTCATGTCGATGTACTCGAGATTGGCCCGGGCGTTCTCCGAGACGTCTTCCACCGTCTGGCTGAACGCGACGAGCATCACGACGCCGGGGGGACAGACCAGGCCCTCGAAGCCATGGGCTCTCGCGTAGCGAGCATTCTTCGCGAAGGGATGGGTCGTCATCGCGAATTCGGTAAAGGTCGTGAAGAGACCTTCCGTGATCGTCTTGCCGCCCTTGTGGCGGAAGAGCTGACCCGGCTGAAAATCCTCGAGGAAGTTTCCGGTTTTCTTGCGGATGATCTGGGTCGGTTCGGGCGTATCGTCGGGTCGAGGCATGGGGGGTCTCCAGGCGTTCGGTTGCGCGGCCCCGAGCGGACGGGTGCGGCGCCGAGCGGCCGGCGAGTCTACTGAGAGCACCTCGCGCCTGCCAGCGACTGGGGGTTCCCCGGCGAGGGTGGGACCTTCGCCGGACGGGATGGATTCGTGCTGCGGTGGGGGATAGCGTTCGGTTCTCGTGAACCGCTGCCCGGGAGGTCTTTTGGATGCCTATGCCCACCTGCGTCGAGGAGGTTGATCTCGGACGCCTCCACCGACCCGATTCCGGCGGCGAATTCGCGGGGTTGGTCTTCGTCCATGACGTCTGGGGGCCTTCGGCTCACAGCGTCGCGCTGGCAGCCGACCTGGCGAGCGAGGGATTCGGCGTGCTCGAGATCGATCTGTATCGGGGCTTGAGTGGGGCCCCATTCGACGACCCGGGCGAGCGGATCCGTTCTCTCTCCGACCCCGCGGTGATCACGGATCTCGAGGCCGCTGCGGATTGGTTGACACGCTCCTCGACGGTGTGTCGTGGGCGCCGAGTCGGAATCGTCGGCGTCTGCATGGGGGGGACCTACGCATTCCTCGCAGCTTGTCTTTCCGACTCCTTCGCCGCCGCTGCGCCCTTCTATGGGATCCTTTCCTACGATACGGGGATGGTTGCGGGACCCGACGGCCGTGACCACGGGAACAAACCGACCTCTCCGATCGAAGCGGGTCCCCAGCTGCGAGCCCCTCTGCTCGGCTCTTTCGGTCAGGAGGACAGCTTTGTATCAGGCGAGGACCTGGAGGCACTCGATGAGGCGTTGGCCAAGAGCGGGGTGGCCTTCGAACTCGACCACTACGCGGGAGCCGGGCATGCCTTCCTGAATCGCACGCGCCCGGACGCCTATCGGGAGGCCGCTTCGCACGCGGCCTGGGCGCGGGTCGTGCCCTTTCTCCACGCGGAACTCTCGAGGTGAGTGACTCCGCTCTCTTGCGGAACGCAGGGGGCGGAGCGGGAGAGCAGAGGCCTGTCTCTCTTGCTCGGGCGCGCGAGTCTCTCAGCCCCCCCCCGCGTCGATCTGGAACGAAGGGGTGCGTGGGGTCTATCCCGGCAGGCTCTCGTCGGGATGCGCGTCGACCAGCGTTTCGACTTTGGTCGCTGGGCGAGCGATGACCAGAGCGAGAACGCGATTCTGGGTCCGCAGGTAGCGCGTCGCCGAGGCTTCCAGCCGGAATCGCTGGTTGTCGCGGTCTTGCATCATCGCCACGAAGACCTTGTACTCTTCTCCCTCGGCGATCGCGTCGAGCGCAGTCCACCACGGGCCCTGGACGTCAGTGGGGACGAAGGCGTTGAATTCGATCCCGATCAGCGCATCCCGCGCAACGCCGAGCGCGGCGCCCGCTGCAGGGTTGGCGTCGAGGATCTCGCCCGAGTCGACATCGATCGCGAAATAGAGATCGGCAATGCGGTCGATGGCTGCGGTGATCGCACGCCGTGTGGCGCGCGGTCTGCCGCTCGTCTTGCGCTTCGTGCCGGTGGTGCGAATCGCGAGCCGGAAGGCGTCGAGTAGGGGAGCCAGGGCGTCACCGACCGGTTTGGCGTCTGGGCCCGCCAACTTCACGGCGGCCTCGGCCCAGACCGTGAGCAGGGCCATCACGCGCCGCTCGTTAGGACGCAATCCATCCAATACGGGGCGTGGCGCCTCGCCGCGCATCAGGGTGGTGGAGGCGAAGGTCCGGAAGCGGCGCAGGGTCTCTGCTTCGGGGCCCGCAGCGGCGGGTGCCGCGGCCCCGAGCCTCTCCTGCATCAGGCGTTCGATCTCGAGCCTCTGAGAGACGAGCCAGTTGGCGAGATCTCGATTCACATCGGCGACGACCGCTTCTTCCACACTCACAACCTAGCAGGGGATCGCTGAAGGCCCTGCCCTCCATCGGTAATTCACCGGATCTTTGGTTCGAGCAAGTGGCACGTTCTGCGTCGGCCCTGCGAGTCACGGTAAATTTGTAGCGATAATCCCTCAACTGCTTGGGGGATGAACCCGATTCGCAGGTCATGCCCGAAGTTTCTTCCGAGTCGACCGAGGGGTCGGTGGCGTCCCGCCGCTCGATTCTCTGCTTTGCTTCAGCCGACGCGCTCGGTCCGCGCACGGACGTGATGCTCAGCCGGCTTGGCTACCGGATGCTGACGCCCGAGCTCTTCGACGCATTGCGCGCGGAAGAACCGACCCTGCGTCCGGAGATGCTCGTGGTCGACGAGCGACGCATGGACGAGGCGATGGCCTATGCCGAAGGGGAAGAAACGCTGCCGATCGTCCTTTTGACCGGCCGGCAGGGCGCGTCGGGGGAAGATCAACGGGTCGTCGGGGCGGTGATGCGTCCGGCCGGGCTGCATGATCTCTACCGCCTGATGCAGCAGGTCTTCGAGGATGTCCCTCGCTCGACGCCCCGGGTCGCGACCGCGCTCGAGGCGCATTGCGAGTCCGGTGGCGCGCGCTGGAAGGGGCAGGTGTTGTCGCTCTCGGAAAACGGCTGCTTGATCCGGAGTGCCGAGGCCATCCTGCTCGGCCAGCGCCTCCAGCTAGAGCTGAGGCTGCCCCAGGCGGAGGGGATCGAAGTCGAGGCGGAGGCGACCTACCAACTGCTGCCTGACACGGGTCTAGTCTTCAACGCGCTCGATGCCGAGAGCCGGGAGGCGCTCGGCCGATTCGTCGCCGAGACGATTCTCTCCTGAACCCCGGGCCCGCCGCCCGGACCCTCCCCAGACCGCCACAGGATCCGCCTCGTCCGGGGCACGTGCCCTATACTGCGGCGCGCCCGAATCGCCCCCTCCCTCATCAGGTGGAATCCCAGTGAGCGACCGATCCGAACAACTCGACAAGATCCGAACCCAGGACGGTTTCATCGCCGCCCTCGATCAGAGCGGTGGGAGTACGCCCAAGGCCCTCGGGCTCTACGGCGTCCAGGAGCACGAGTATCAGGGCGAGGAGGAAATGTTCGACCGTGTCCACCAGATGCGTAGTCGGATCGTCACCAGCCCGGCCTTCGCGGGGGAACACATCCTCGGGGCCATCCTCTTCGAGAAGACCCTGGATCGAGACATCGAGGGAGAGAATTCTGCTCGCTATTTGTGGACCCGGAAGCAGGTCGCGCCCTTCCTGAAGGTCGACAAGGGGCTCGCCGACGAGGTCGAGGGAGTGCAGGTGATGAAGCCGATGCCGGACCTCGCCGCGTTGCTCGACAAGGCGAACGCGCGAGGCGTCTTCGGCACCAAGATGAGGTCGGTGATCAAACGGCCGGACGAGAGCGGGATCCGCAGGGTCGTCGACCAGCAATTCGAGGTCGGGCGCCAGATCTGTGCCGCGGGCCTCGTGCCGATCATCGAGCCCGAGGTCGACATTCACGCGCAGGGCAAAGCCGAGGCCGAGGCGATCCTTGCCGAGCAGGTCCTCGCTCAGCTCGACTCGCTGGGCGACCAGGAAGTGATGCTCAAGCTCACGCTGCCCGAGGAGACGAACCTCTACGCACCGCACGTGGCTCACCCGCGGACGGTCCGCGTCGTCGCACTCTCGGGCGGCTACGCCCGGCAGGAGGCGAACCGCCGACTCGCCGAGAACAGAGGAATGATCGCGAGCTTCTCGCGGGCGCTCACGGAGGGGCTCTCCGCGGGGCAGACAGACGACGAGTTCAACGGGACCCTCGGCGCCTCGGTAGAGGAGATCTACCAGGCCTCTCGGACCTGACGCGCTCTCATCGTGGCCCCCCAACGCAACCCCGAAGAAGTCCGACGCGAGGTCGAACGACGTCGCACTTTTGCGATCATCTCGCATCCCGACGCCGGTAAGACGACGCTGACCGAGAAGCTCCTGCTCTATGGCGGAGCGCTGCGCGAAGCGGGCGCCGTGAGAGCGCAAAAGGCGACGCGACACGCGACGAGTGATTGGCTGGAACTCGAAAAGCAGCGGGGGATCTCCGTGTCGAGTTCGGTCCTCCACTTCGAGTTCCGCGACCACCGGGTCAACATCCTGGACACCCCCGGCCATCGGGATTTCAGTGAGGACACCTACCGGACCCTGATGGCCGCCGACAGCGCCGTGATGCTGATCGACGCGGCCCGCGGCGTAGAGCCGCAGACGCGAAAGCTCTGCGAGGTCTGCCGCCTACGGGAGATCCCGATCTTCACCTTCGTGAACAAGATGGATCGCCACGGTCGGGACCCGCTCGACATCATGGGTGAGATCGAGGACGTGTTGGGTATGGATGTCGTGCCGGTGAATTGGCCGGTCGGTGCGGGCAGTGATTTTCGGGGCATCTACGATCTACTGGAGCGGCGACTGATCAGCTTCTCCGGTGGAGATCATGGGACCCATCGGGTCGACGAGGCAGTCGTGGAAGGGGAGCCGGACTCGGCTGCGGTGCGCGAGGCGATGGGGCCCTTCGCGGATGACGTGTGTGAAGGGCTCGAGCTCCTCGAGGGCGCGGGCGCGGCGCTCGACTTAGAGGCGGTGGCGAAGGGTGCCCAGACGCCGATGTTCTTTGGCAGCGCGCTGACGAATTTTGGTGTGCACCCCTTCCTGAAACGATTCCTGGAGATGGCGCCCGCGCCGGTTGCGCGGATGAGCGAGGGGGAGAGCGTGGACCCCGTGGAGCGCCCCTTCTCGGGCTTCGTCTTCAAGATTCAGGCGAACATGGACCCAGACCATCGTGACCGGGTCGCCTTCGTCCGGATCTGCTCCGGGCGTTTCGAGAAGGGAGTCCAGACCTCCCACGCGCGGACGGGCAAGCCGATTCGCCTCTCGAACTCCACGCTCTTGATGGGCAAGGATCGCGCGGAGGTGGAGGAGGCCTTCGCGGGCGACGTCGTGGGTCTCTTCGACCCTGGGGTCTTCCGGATCGGCGATACGCTCGCCGACGAGAAGGAGGTGGTCTACGCCGGCATTCCGATCTTCGCTCCCGAGTCCTATATGCGGGTGGAAGTCGCCGGGGTCCAGAAGCGGAAGGCCCTCGAAAAGGGGATCGAGCAGCTCGTTCAGGAAGGCGTCGTACAGCTCTTTCGGGAACCCGAGGGCGGTTCTGCGAGCTGGATCCTGGGTGCCATGGGCCCGCTCCAATTCGACGTGATGCAGCATCGGCTCAAGACGGAATACGGGGTCGATCTGACGCTCTCACCGCTTCCCTACACACTCGCGCGTTGGCCGCAGGCAGGCTTCGATCCCGAAGATTTTCGCTACGCCGAGCGCATCCGGGTAGTGAAGGATCGCGACGATCGCTGGGCGTTGCTCGCACAGAGCAGCTGGGATTTCGATCGCATCCTGGACCGGAACGAATCACTCGTCCTAGCGGAAACGCCGGATCCGTCGCTCTTCGAAAGTGCGCGCTGACCCTCGGCGGCACGCCATCTAGGGGACGATGACCACCTTGCCCGCCCCTTCGGCTTTATTCGCCGCGAGAGAGAAAGCGCGCTCGATCTCGTCCAGAGGGACCTCGTGCGTGACGAGCGGGCGCAGTCGGTTCTCGTGCTGCTCGAGCAGGGCGACGGCGCGTTCGAAGTCCTCGGGCTCGCCTGGGCGATGGCCATAGCAGTTCGCCCAGCGCAGTTCGAGTTCTCGGGCGAGTGCGAGGCTCGGGTCGAAGGTCGGGTTCGGCGCGAGGAGCCCGACGACCACGACCCGCGCGCCGGGTCGAGCAGCCTCGCAAGCCTCGGCCAGCGTCCCCTGCGCTCCACCGACTGTCTCGATCACGAGCCCAAAATCGTCGCCGGGGGGGGCGTCTGCCGTTTCACGCTCCAGGGATGCGACGGTCGCGCCGGCCACCTGTTCCGCGAATCGTCGCTGCTGCGGGTGGCGGGCCCGCACGATGACGCGGCCGGCGCCGCGCTGCTGCGCGACGAATGCGCAGAGCAGCCCGATCGTGCCCCCTCCGATCACGAGCACGTCCTCCCCGCCCTCGAGCTCTCCCCGATCCAGCGCGTGCAGCGCGACCGCGAGGGGCTCGCAGAGCGCCGCGCTGGTGGGGGCGATGCGTTCGTCGATGGCGAAGACCCGCTCTGCGGGGAGAACGATCGACTCGGCGAAGCCGCCAGGGCGATGGACGCCCGCGATGCGAAGCTCGGGACAGAGGGGGTCGCGTCCCGCCTCGCAGGCCCAGCAGTGGCGACAGCTCTCGAGGGGTTCGACCACGACGCGTCGGTCGGGCTCGAGCCCGCGTGAGCGGAGGATCTGCGGGGGATCGGTTCCCACCTGGTCGATGCGCCCGACGATCTCGTGGCCCGGGATCAGGCCGGGTGACCAGCTTTTCTGATGCCAGGCGTGGAGGTCGCTGCCGCAGAGCCCGCAGGCTTCGATCCGGATCCGGACCTGGCCGGGGCCACACGTCGCCGGGGGGTGGTCGATGACGCCGATCTGGCGATCGGTCCCGACGGCTGCCGCGCGCATCAAGCCTCCCGGGCTTCCAGGCGCTCGATGACGGCGCGTACGATGATGGGCCAGGCGATCGTTGCGTCCGCGTGGACCTCCACCTGCCGCCCGCCCTCGGATTCGGGCACGAATTTCCCCCAGGAGACGCCCTCGCTGTAGCTGCAGCCGGAGAGCCCGCCCCAATGTTCGGGTTCGGGGCAGATGCGGACGGCGTATTGGTAGCGACGGACGGGCTCCCCCGTTCCGAGTCGATCGGCGCTGATCTCCAGATAGGGCGCGATCTGCTGAGCCCAGTTACGGGGCACGCCGCCACCGATCGTGAAGATGCCCAGGCGTTCTTGTGCGCGGACCCGGTCGGCGAAGTCCTCGAGGTCCAGAAAGGGGTCGAAGCCGAAGGGAGTCTGCCCGGTCTGCTTCAGGCGGCGGTTGTGGATTGCGAAGTCGAGACCGAGCTCCGAATCGGTGAAGGCCGGTACGTAGATTGGAACCTCATTTCGGAAGGCGCTGCGCAGAATGGCTTTTCCGGCGTCGCCCTCGTCGAGCATGCGGCCGACCCGCTCGAGCAGCGCATGGCTCGACAGGGTGGTGCCGGGCTCGATCTGCGAGAGGA
>Ga0315331_10003299_pt1 | contig 12191 bp, 7 predicted proteins | sample M160m34915metaG_FD_203456 | JGI IMG/M metagenome (GOLD analysis project Ga0315331, IMG submission 203456) | Ammonia-oxidizing marine archaeal communities from Monterey Bay, California, United States - M1 60m 34915 | ecosystem: Environmental > Aquatic > Marine > Intertidal zone | place: USA...
TGCCAACGTCAGAAATACAACAAACTGAAACTCAAATGCTTCGCCACTTCTGCTCAGAAGGCCGGTCACGGAGTTCATGACTGTGAGATAAAACGCTGACAGCAGGATGCCGATCCACGTGGCGAAGTTCATGGCCCCGATCAGTCGACCTTTTTGATCTGCTGGTGGCGTTTCCTGTACGTAAACCTGAATGGGAATGACAAAGATTCCGGCCGAAACGCCCAGTAGAAGCATACTCAATCGCAATGACCATTCAATTCCATTGGCAGTGCCAACGCTCTGCAACATCCCCTGAATCTGATTTGCGCTTTCCGCGGGGCGCCCCAGCAGGCCGGTCGCGAGCAGCGATATCAGCAAAAGTGATGCGACAATCATCCAGCCACCACGGGTAGTCCAGCGTGTGCCGTCCGCGGCTCCGCTCTTGTTGGCAAATCCGGAGACAACACAACCAAGAGCGATTCCAATGCCGATGGATGCGGCCATCAGACTGGTACGGGTCTTGCTGAGATGGAATACATTGTCGCCGAGCGTATTCACGGCCGGCTGAGTGACGCCGCCGATAAACCAGAACAACATCATGACCAGAATCGCCCGTGCCAGTTGTGGCTCCCGTCGAAGCAGTTTCCAGATGTCGCCGGGAATGAAGATGTTTCCGGGCTTAAGCGTCAGTTCCGGCTTTGCAACTGGTGTGGGGCGAATGAGCAGCGAAGTACCCGTACCGACCGCTGCGATTCCGACAGCGATCATGCTGCAGAACCACAGAGAATTCCCCAGACTGTCGAGCGCGATACCGGCACCGGCCATACCAAAAATGATTGCCAGAAACGTCGTCATCTGAATCGCGCCGTTAACAGGTAACAGTTTCCCGGGACTGAACAGTTCCGGCAGGATTCCGTACTTGGACGGGCCGAAGATTGCGCTCTGTGCGCCCATGAACGCCAGTACCACAATCAGCAGACGCAACCGTGTTGACGCTTCCAGGTCATGCAGCAGCAGGACCTGTAGAGCAGCGGCCATGACCACGACTTCGGCCATTTTGCACCAGACGATGACAGTCCGTTTGGAAAAACGGTCCGAGATATACCCTCCAAGTCCCGACAGCAGAACAAACGGCATCGCGAAAGCGGCCAGTGCGAGTGGCTGGAGGTCGTGGCTGGCGGAGATTGCCAGTTCAGTACATTTCAGCAATACCAGTTGCTTGAAGAAGTTGTCGTTGAACGCTCCCAGAAACTGCGTCGACAGAATTCCGCCAAATACAGGGTTGGTTCCGAGCCTCTGTATATCCGTGCGGCGGTTCGCCTCCGTTCCGGAATTGACTCTGTTTGGGACCAGGTCGGGATCAGACATGGAAAGTACTTACTCGTCCTTAAAGTGAGGCAGCCAGTTGCGTGACCGCTTCGGTCGCCGTATCCACGTCGGCCTGGTTTGTCAACGGTCCCGGACTCAGTCGCACAGTACCGCCGGCGGATATCGTGCCGAGTCTTCTGTGGACCAGCGGTGCACAATGCAGTCCGGCACGGCAGCGAATCTGAAAGCTCTGGTCAAGCACGGCGGCCACGTCCTGGCTGTCCATTCCGTCCAGAGTAAAACTAACGATCCCGACATTCTGGACGTCAGCCCCACCAAAAACCGTGACTCCGGGAATTCCTCGAAGCGAGTCCGACAGACGCGTCGAGAGCTGGCTGATTCTTGAGTGCAGGCCGTCCACCGACTGCTGAAGAATCCACTCAGCCGCCGCATTCAGGCCAGCCAGTCCAGGCATGTTCAGGTTGCCACTCTCGAACCTGGTCGGCATAACCGCCGGCTGAACAAGTGACTCGCTGTCCGTCCCTGTTCCGCCACAGCGCGCGGGCAGCAATTCGTCTTCCAGTCCGTTGCGGATGTAGACAATTCCCGTTCCCAGCGGGCCCAGCAGTCCTTTGTGCCCGGCAGATGCCAGTAAGTCGATGTTCAGGTCCCGTACGCTGAAGGGAATATGGCCCACAGTCTGAGCGGTATCCAGCATCAGCAACGTGCCCGTTTCATGTGCGGCGGCGCTGATCACCCGCACTGGCTGCACGACTCCCGTCACATTTGAGGCATGATTAAGTAAGGCCAGTCGAGTATGTTGACTGCGGAGTTCCCGGGCGAATACCTCGGCGTTGACAAGCCCGCTGTCGGCGTCGAAATCCACGTGAACAACGTCCAACTGAAGTTCTGACTTCAACTGCTGCAGCGGCCTGAGTACTGAGTTGTGTTCCAGTGTGGTTGTTACGACTCGGTCGCCGGTCCGCAGCACACCACGTAACAACAGATTCAGCCCGTCCGTACAGTTGAATGTGAAAGCCACGCGGTCACCGGATTCCGCATCCAGGATTCTGGCCAGTCGCTGACGACATTGTGCCACCAGACGTGCAGCATCGGATGTTCCGGTGTGTGAGCCGCGACCAAAGGCGACGCCCATCTGACGCATATACGTGTCAACAGCGGAGTAGACACACTCCGGTTTGGGGAAACTGGTGGCGGCATTGTCCAGGTAGATTGCACCGGTGCAAGGGTCACTCATCAGCCAGACCATTTACCAGTGTTGTGAGTAAGTGGTCATCAACGACGGTGCCTCGAGGTTGTCGTTTGATTAGCTCCACGACCTGTTCGATCGCGCCTTCGGACACCGAAACACGCAGCTGATCCAGACGATGAGAGACCGCTTTGCGGCCACTGTGTCTGCCAAGGACCAACTGTATCCCGTCCGCACCGACCTTTTCGGGGCGGAATGGCAGATAGGTGTCAGGGTTCTTCAGCAGTCCGTCCTGATGAATTCCTGCTTCCGTTGCAAAAATATTCTCACCACCAATCGGCTTCATTCGTGAAATGGGTACGCTTGTCAGTTCTGCAACCAGTCGACAAAGGGCAGACAGTCTCGTTGTGTCGATTCTGAATGTTCGCTGGTACTGGTCAGAATGCAGTGCCAGCGCCATTACCACCTCTTCCAGTGCCGCATTGCCCGCCCGCTCACCGATGCCGTTGACCGTACACTGAACTACGTTGGCGCCCTGCTGAATGGATGCCAGAGTGTTGGCCACTGCAAGTCCAAGGTCGTTGTGAAAGTGAACGGCCAGAAGCGCTCGATCAATATTCGGCACACCGTCCTGGATGCTCTTGATGCAGTCGGCCGATTTCTCCGGAGTCAGTATGCCCACGGTATCGGGAAAGCCGATCGTGGTTGCGCCGGCATCGATGGCTTCCCGGTAACATTTACACAGGAAATTCATCTCTGTGCGGCTGGCGTCTTCCGGACTGAAGGCGATGATACGAAAGGACTTTGCGGCATACTGTACAGAGTCTGTGATGATCTTCAGGATCTCAGATTTGTTCTTGTCCAGTTTTTCGGTGCGATGAATCGGGCTTGTACCGCAGAACAGACTGACCCCCCGTTTGTGTACGGAGTTGCCATCAAGAGCTCGTTCCGCAGCATCGATGTCGCCAGGCAGCGTGCGACACAAAGCTGTAAGAACGGGCTTTCTCACAACACCGATCATTTTGCGAATTGCCTGGACATCGGCTTCGGAGGAAGCCGGGAAGCCGGCATCCAGCGAATGAACTCCGGCGGCTTCAAGCGCCAGCGCGATCTGTAGTTTTTGATCCGGGTCCAGCGTCGCTCCCGGCATTTGTTCGCCATCTCGCAGCGTTGTGTCGCTGAATAAGACGGCGCGCGAACGTTTGTGATGGGTGATGACGGCATCTCGTGCCGTATTCCGCACACGATTGCCGAGTCGCTGGATGAGTGACGGACCGGACATTCCGCAGAGGATACACGTTTCCGCAGCAACTTTGAATCGACGGTGCACCGGCAACTGCCATCGAGACCCGGAACATACCTGTTCTCGATCGACCTTGCTGCCTCCGCGATGTTCAGCGGCGGAGTCTCAGGACGATTCACATTCCGGGCATATTACGCCAACAGCTCCGGCACGACGTGACCGGGTTGACCGTCCGTAAGTGTCTGGTCCTGGTTGCTGCGGCGGAACTGCAGCTGTTCGTGGTCGAGTCCGAATAAATGCAGCAGGGTGGCATGGTAGTCGAAATGATTCACCACATCTTCGACCGCTTCGTGGCCCCATTCGTCAGTCTGACCGTGCACATGACCCGCTTTGAATCCTCCACCAGCCACCCACATGCTGAATCCGTAGGTGTTGTGATCGCGACCGATCTTGCTGCGTCCGGCATCATTCTGAATGACTGGAAGACGTCCCATTTCGCCCCCCCAGTGTACGACGGTCGAATCCAGAAGTCCCCGTTCCTTCAGATCCCTTACCAGTGCTGCGGATGGTTGATCCACTTTCCGGCAGGCGGCCGGCAAGCGACTCAGAATACTGCCATGGCTGTCCCACAGCTGGTTGGCCGTGTAGACCTGCACAAACCGAACGCCACGTTCAATCAGTCGACGAGCAATCAGACAACGGGTTCCATATTCGGCCGTTACTGTCTGGTTCAGGCCGTACATGTCCTGAGTGGCTTTGGTTTCTTTGCTGAGATCCAGGGCATCGGTGGCTGCCGTCTGCATTTTTGCAGCCAACTGATAACTGGCAATGCGGGCCTGCAGGTCCAGCTGGCCTGGGCGGTCAGCGATGTGGCGTGAATTTAACTGTTCCAGGAATTCCAGTGCTTTTTTCTGGGCCCTGCCTTTCAAGTGAGGCGGCGGCGTCAGGTCGAGAATTCTTGGTTCCGTCGGTCGGATGACTGTGCCCTGATAGATCGATGGCAGCCAGCCGTTTGACCAGTTCTCAACACCCAGGACCGGCAATTGGCCTGGATCAATTAATGCCATGAACGCCGGAAGATTATCAGCTTCGCAACCGAGACCGTAGGTCAGCCAGCTGCCCAGCGCAGGTCGCCCCTCTACAGTGCGTCCGGTCTGGAGTGCTCTAATCGACTGCCCATGATTGTTGACACCCGTCCGAGTGGATCGAATCAGGCAGATGTCGTCGGCGACGGTAGCGGTGTGAGGAACCAGTTCCGACAGTTCCATACCGCACTCACCGCGGGGACGAAACTTCCAGGGGGATGCGAAGACTTTTGAACTGGCCTGAGCTGCGTTGTCGTATTTGATCTCACCGGGAAACACCTGACCATCGTATTTCGCCATTTCCGGCTTCGGATCAAACATGTCGTGATGACTGGGACCACCCTGCATCCACAGCGATATCATCGACTGCGCTTTGGGTTCCGCCGCAGACACTTTGGGAGTGGTGTCAAAACTTTGTCGCTGCAGATCCGGCTTCTTGATTTCAGCGGCTGCACGTTCGTTATCCTGCAGCCACGCCAGAGCCACGGAACTGACACTCATCGCGCTGGAGGCAAGAAAGTGTCGACGAGCAGATTGATTCGGTTGCTTATTCATGGCGATTCAATCGACGTACAGAAATTCATTGGAACTCAACAGCATTTGACACATCAGGGCCACTGCTTCCTCACCGGCCGTACGCGCCGGTGGTTTCTTTTCGTTTGGCTTATAGGCGGCCTGATCACTAAAGACTGCGGCCTGTTCAGTCAGGAACTCTGTGGCGGCAGCTAACTCAGAATGTTCAGGCGATCGCGCATAAACCAGTTTCCATGATAACTGAATCTGCTTTGCCATCTCGTCACCCGCATCTGCAGCCAGGCGTGCCGCCAGATACCGCGAATAATCCAGCAGCAGGTCACTGTTCATCATCAACAGCGACTGTGTGGATCCTGTGGATGGACGTCGCATGTCGCAGTTGGGAGCCATCGTCGGTCGGTCAAAGGTGTCCAGCACAGACAACGGCCGACTGCGACGAACCTGAATGTATATACTACGACGAAATTCTTCGCCTTTCATCTCAATCTTCGCACCAGGGCGACCGGCGTTCAGGTTCTCCTTTCCGATCACAAAGCGTCCGACTCGGTCAGCCATGACCGGCACCGCTGGCCCAAAGGCTTTTTGGTTCAGCTTGCCGGAAATCGCCAGCATGCTGTCACGCAGCACTTCCGCGTCCAGTCTCAGCAGGCGTGCCCCACCATATAATTCATTGTCCGGATCAGCTAAGTTCTGGTCGACGTTGTGGCGAAGTTGCTGCTGCCACGCATTTGAAGTGAGAATCAATCGGTGCAGATGCTTCAGGCTCCATCCACTTTCAATGAACTCGGCGGCCAGCCAGTCCAGCAGTTCCGGATGACTGGGCTTTTGTCCCAGCGTTCCAAAATCAGTGGGGGTCGCCACAAGCCCACGGCCGAAGTGATGCAGCCAGATGCGGTTCACGATCACGCGAGCTGTCAGAGGATGCGATGGACTGGTCAGCCGTCGGGCCAGTGCCATTCGACGACCTGTTGTTGCGATATCTGTGTCGTTGGCCGGAATTTCGTCCAGAGCGGCCGTTTCCGAAATCACAGTCAGCCCTGCGGGTGGAAGTTCCTGTTTTGGCTGCTCATGATCGCCACGAAAAAACAGATTTGTCGCAGGTACACGTCCGGCGACCTCAGTCAACGCCCGGACAAATTCTTCGGCAGGCTTTGTTGCCCGAATCTTCGTGGCATCGTCTGCCATCTTCTTCAGCTGATCCGCCGCTTTCCTGTCGTATAGATAAAGCGATCCTGCAGTCACGTTAAGATTAGGATGTTTCTTGAACAGTGCGGTCTGGTCGGCCGTTCTTTTTTTTGCGTCGATCTTGTGGGCAGCTCGCGCCGCTTCGTGGATATTCTTTGGCAGCTTTGCCAGTTGAGTTTCAAATGTAGCTGCGATGAATTCGGACTGTTTCTTGGATCGCTCCACGTCGATCTTTTTGGCTTCAGCTTCCACTCGCGCTGCCTCTGCGCGGTTATCATCGGTGTATAGCGAAATGCGCCGCTGAGTCGGGTTGCGCCACTTCTCCCAGTCGAAGGCCGGTTCAAAGATGGCTCGGAAGCGATAGTAATCTGCCTGAGAAATCGGGTCATATCGATGGTCGTGACACTGAGCACATCCGACCGTCATACCCATCAGCGATGACGAGACGATTTTGATTGTGTCGGCGATCGTATCGTTACGAGCCACTTGCGCATCAGGCACAGCGCCGCCTGTGCCGTCCGGGGCCATTCGCAGGAACCCGGTCGCTGCCAGAAATTCGGCATCCGCTGCAGAAAGATTGTTACGTGGCGTTGTCACCATTTCGTCTCCGGCGAGCTGTTCACGGATGAACTGATCGAACGGCTTGTCGGCGTTAAACGAACGGATGACATAATCCCGATATCGCCACGCATGAGGCCTTTCGGCGTCGACGTCGTTGTAGCCTTCGCTGTCGGCGTAGCCGGCAACGTCCAGCCAGTGTCTGGCCCAGCGTTCACCGTAATGATCCGAATTCAGCAACTGATTAACGTACTGCAGCCATGCGTCGGTGTCATTGTTCTCAGTAAACGACACAACCACTTCAGGTGACGGTGGCAGACCATGCAGGTCAAGATAGAGACGACGTATCAGAGTATGCGGCGCCGCGCGGGGACTGAACGTAAAGTCGCGTTCTTCCAGCCGTGCTAACAGAAATGCATCGATCGGATTGATAACAGACTTGGTGTTCCTGACCTGGGACACTGCAGGACGAACGATCGGCTGATACGCCCAGTGAGCTCGCTCTTCGTCTGTAATGAAGGCCGCAGCGTCGAGCGATTCCGGTTCCGGACGAACGGTTTTTGCACCGGCCGCGATCCAGTTGCGAATGATTTCCAGCTCTTTCTTGGACAGCGATTTGCTGCTGTCCGGCGGCATTTCACCATCACGTAAACGCTGATACAGCAGGCTCTCATTCGGTTTGCCGCCAATTATTGCAGCTCCGGATTCACCGCCGTTAGCCATGAATCGGACCAGTCGCAGATCGAGTTTCCCTTCAGGCTCCGCCTCTTCTCCGTGACACCCCCAGCAGTGTGTCTTCATGATGGAACGCACATGCGTCTCAAACCGCGGCGCAGACTCATCTTCAACTGCAGAAACAGAGGGCAGATCAGCGTTCAGGGCAGAAAACACGATAGCGATGTGTGACAGTCGGAACATGACGGTCGTCGCAGGAGGGAGGAAGGTGGTGATTTTTCAGGCGGGGTGACAGACTGGAAGGTTATTTTGACGAATAACCCGACAACTTCCAAGTGCCAATCCGACATGTAATCTGAGAATTTCGTTGGGGCGGGGATTGCGGATGACTCCCGCAGGCGAAGCAATACAAGTACGCAGCGCAGGTAAGTGTGCTGCGCTATCGCACGAGAACCGTCCGGTTGCAGTTCGGGCTTGTATCAAACACGCCACTGGCTTGCCCTGTTGAAAACCTGTGTGATAGGGTGAGTCAGGTTGTGCGGGCATCCGGCCTGCCTTTCATGCGGAAATCTTTCGGAGAACCGAGATGCGTTATCAGTTATTCGTGTTCCTTGCGTTGTTAACTGCAACTGCAACTGCTGTTCGCGGGGCCGACGACAAGCCCGCTGCGAAGGATGCCGGTCCGACTTTGTGCGTCGGTAACTACCATTCTGAGGCGGACGCTGTCCGTCAACTGGAACGCATTTCCGCGACCTACTCAAATCTTGAACAGTGGCAGAAACGGGCAAAAAGGATTCGACAGCAGATCCTCACCGGGATGAATCTGAATCCACTGCCTGACCGAACGCCGTTGAATGCCATCATTCACAAGAAGCGAGAACACAAAGGGTATTCCGTCGAATCTGCTGCGTTCGAAGCACGGCCGGGATTTATGGTCTATGGCAGTCTCTATCGACCATTGGGGCGAAAGGGACCGTTTCCGGGAGTCCTGTGTCCGCATGGTCACGCGCGGGGGCGCGAAGGCGGACGCCTGCGTCCGGACCAGCAACATCGTTGCGCAACGCTGGCTCGCATGGGAGCCGTTGTGTTTTCATACGACATGGTTGGCTTCGGTGATTCCGAACACTATGGCTGGAATCACGATCATAAGCAGGTTCTGACCCTGCAGACGTGGAGCAGCGTTCGCGCTTTGGATTTTCTGGAATCACTGGCTGACGTTAATGATCAGCAACTCGGTGTGACCGGATGTTCGGGAGGCGGTACTCAGACCTTTCTGCTGACAGCCATTGATCAGCGTGTTAAGGTTGCGGTTCCCGTGGTGATGGTTTCTGCCCATTTTTTCGGAGGATGCCACTGCGAGAGCGGCATGCCGATTCACAAGACCGCCGCACTGGAAACCAACAACTGCGAAATTGCATCACTGGCGGCACCACGTCCGATGCTGCTGGTGTCCGTGGGGGGCGACTGGACGAAGAATACACCTCAGGTTGAATTTCCTTACATCCAAAGCGTTTACAAATTGCACAAGGCGGCTGCGACTGTCGAGAATACACACTTCCCGGAGGAGCAGCATGGCTACCAGGAAAAAAAACGTCAGGCCATGTATCCGTTCATGGTTAAACACTTCGGTCTGGACTCCGGCGGCATTGTTGAGGACACGACATTAAAGTTCGACGAATCCGCAAACGTCATCGAATCGGTCGAAACAATGCGCGTCTTCGATGAAGACCATCCCATGCCAAAGCATGTACTGCAGCCGGGGGCACATGTCGCCTTTACCGATTGAGGCCACGGAACGGGATTTCACATCAGCACGTAGCGCGAACAGTCGAATTGGCGTTCCGTTTTTTTGCGAAGCACGAGTGACCCACTCACTCGTGCTTCCTTTTGAAACTGCTTCTAGCCGGTTCCCGGGTCGGAGAGGCCAAATTGATATTTTAACTCGGGGGCGACCAGGTATTCTCCCATCCACATGCGAGTGAGATCACGGACCGGTTCGAAACCGCGTTCTCGCGCCAGCTGTTCGCCGGCTGCATTTGGTGAGGGAAGGTCCCAGATGATCGGGCCGGGAACTTCTTTCAACAGCAGGTCTGCGATTTCACCAGCCGCTTCCGGCCCGTCTGCGGTAATGGGGCCCAGATACGACGCGATTTGTCCTGTTCGCAGCATGCCGAATCCGTGTTCGTTCACAATGACTGTCGAATCCTTTGCCAGCATGTTGAGCCAGACTCCGCGATCCACGCCAAAAGCTGCCAGGTCCAGTGAACTGGCCATGCTACCGGTGTCGGGTGAGGGGACAACTGCGGGTGATTCTTCACTGGACTTTTGCCATCTATTGAAGCTCCACTCCCGCTGAAAACCAAGCCGGGCGTACACCGGCTCGCCGACCGGTGTGGCATCCAGCTTGATGCAATCCACGCCGCTGTCGTTCAGATGCTTAACAGCACGCTGCATCAGCGCCGAGGCGATTCCTTTGCGGCGCTGATCCGGATGAACCAGCATCATGCCAATCCATCCCAGCGGGCGGAAATCGCCGGATGAGACATTGTGTGGATAGCTGGTGGTGGTCACCGTTCCCATTACAGCTTCGCCGATGGTGGCGACGAAACATCCTTCCGGCTGATATCGGAGAACCCGCAGCCAGTCGGCCGGCATCTGATTCCAGCCAGCAATTGCCCGCAGTCTGTCGGCAGCCGGAAGGTCATCTTCTCGCATTGTGCGAACACCGACCGTATGCGTGTCTGTCATATCATGAACCACTCATTCTCTGGGAATTTGGCGACGGTGCCCGCGTGACGCCTCATGCCAGAATGTCGTGAATGACCTTGCCGTGGACATTCGTCAGGCGACGTTCGATACCATTGTGGTAGAAGGTTAACTGTTCATGATTTACACCCAGCTGGTGTAGTACCGTCGCGTGAAAGTCGTGCCAGTGCACTCGGTTTTCCACCGCCTGCCACCCGATGTCGTCGGTTGCACCGTAAGTGATGCCCGATTTCATTCCGCCGCCAGCCAGCCAGACACTGAAACCCTTCTCGTTGTGATCACGACCAGGCCCGACAACATTCGCGGCTGACTGAGTAAACGGTGTACGGCCAAATTCTGACGTAAACATCACCAGCGTGTCGTCCAGCATGCCACGCTGGCGCAGGTCACGCAGCAGTCCGGCAATCGGTTTGTCGACGCGCAGCGCCTCTCGACCGTGGTTTTGAATCATATTCTCGTGGCCGTCCCAGTTGATCCTGGGTGAGCCGAAAGCCCCGCCGGAAAACATCTGCACAAAACGAACCCCTTTTTCCAGCAGTCGTCGTGCCAAAAGACAACTGCGGCCGAAGGCCTGCGTGTGCTCTACCGACGTACCGTACATGCGGTGTGTTGCTGGCGATTCACGCGTGAGGTCAGCCACCTGCGGGAGCTCAGCCTGCATGCGTTCGGACAACTGGTAACTGCGAATTCGTGCCGCCAGAACATCACTCCGGCCGCGTTCTGCCAGATGGCGTCGATTGAGCTCAGCCAACAGATTTCGACTGGCCGTTTCTGTGCCGGCTGCAACTTCGCGTGCAGGAAAGAGGTCCTGAATCGGCACGCCTGAACTGCTCATCGTAACCCCCTGGAACTGAGCCGGCAGAAAACCGTTGGTCCAGTTAATTGACCCTCCCGCCGGCACACCCCGCTGATCAGGAATCACCACATACGCCGGCAGATCGTCAGTATCGCATCCCATTCCGTACGACAGCCAGGCGCCGGCTGTAGGGAAACCGTTCAGTCGGAAACCGGAATTCTGTTGGAATGTTGCCGGCGTATGGTTGGATGTTTCCCCGAACATGGATCGCACGACAGTCAGTTCGTCGGCGACCCGGGCCAGATGCGGAAACAATTCTGAGACCCACAGGCCGCTCTGTCCCCGTTGTCGAAATCTCCAGTCACTTTTCCGCAATAACCCGACCTTACCAAAAAAAACATCCGGCCGCTCATCCGACACAAGTGACTTGCCGTGCAGCGATTCCAGTTCCGGCTTGTAGTCGAACGAATCCACCTGGCTGAATCCGCCGCAGGCGACGATGTGGATCACTCGCTTTGCCGGAGCATCATGATGAGGCCACGGTACCGTTCCCTGCCCGGGAACGACGTTGGCCCTTACGGCGCCGTCACGCACCAGCAATTCCGAGAGCGCCACTGCACCAATGCCGGAGGCAGCAAACGAAAGAACGTCCCGACGACCGGGAATTGACGGTTTCTCAGTCAACATGGATGAACTCATTGCTGTTGAGGACCACCCGGCAGAGTGCCGGCAGCCCATGATTCTTTATGAACTGCTCAGGCCGCGATGCTTCATCCCCATTCGGGGAACGACTGTAGGCCAGCTGATAAACACGTGACGCCTGTGTTGAAATATCTGTTCCTGCATCCCGAG
>Ga0315331_10003300_pt1 | contig 12190 bp, 7 predicted proteins | sample M160m34915metaG_FD_203456 | JGI IMG/M metagenome (GOLD analysis project Ga0315331, IMG submission 203456) | Ammonia-oxidizing marine archaeal communities from Monterey Bay, California, United States - M1 60m 34915 | ecosystem: Environmental > Aquatic > Marine > Intertidal zone | place: USA...
GATATTCTTGGATGGGATTCATCGTTTTGCGTATTGGGTTGGGGCTATTCACGCGTTAATGTTTCGTCAAGGTTAAGGATTGAACTGGCGATGATTGTCCAAGCCGCGAGTTCGTCAGCAGGAAGAGCTTCATCTCGCTTTGCCTCTCCAACAGCCAGCAGTTGTTTCGCGGCCTCCGGGTTGGCTTTGTATTTTTTGGAAGCATTGTCCAAGATACGTTTTAAAACAGAAATTTCTTGGGGCGTGGGGTAACGCGAGGTCGCAAGACGAAAACCGTATTGCAGGCGTTCTTCACTCGTCTTCCCGCCCTCACGAATCAGTCTTTCGGCCATCTTGCGGGAAGCCTCGATGAACTGGATGTCATTCAACGTGACAAGCGCTTGCAGTGGTGTGTTGGTGCGTGCACGTTCGACAATACATTTCTCACGCGTCGGTGCGTCAAAGATCTGCATGGATGGCGGCGGGGCAGAGCGTTTCCAGTAGGTGTAGATGCTGCGTCGGTACAGTTTTTCACCATGATCCTGAGTGAAACGCGGGTTCCCGCCGAGGCCCACTTCTGCCCAAAGACCTGGTGGTTGGTAAGGTTTCACGCCTGCCCCGCCCATTGTGTCATTCAACAAGCCGCTGAGGGTTAAAGCAGTATCGCGGATGAACTCGCCTTGCAATCGAAAGCGAGGGCCGCGGCTGATTTGGCGATTGTCCGGATCATTCTCGTAGGACGACAGCTGACTTGCCGAAGACTGGCGATAAGCACGCGACAAAACAATTTCCTTCAGCATGCGTTTGACATCCCAGTCATGCTCTCTGAAATCAACGGCTAACCAGTCGAGTAACTCGGGATGTGAAGGGAAATCTCCTTGAGCGCCAAAGTCCTCCGGCGTTGCCACAAGGCCACGACCAAAAAACATTTGCCAGTAACGGTTGATCGTCACACGTGAGGTCAGAGGGTGTTCGGCCGAGAATAGCCACTGTGCCATTCCCAAGCGGCTCTTAGGTGCATCGTCCTTCATGGGGGGCAACGCGGCAATGGTGCCTGGAGAAACCTCCCGATCGGTCGGTGAATCATAGGCGCCCCGATTCAGAATGAAAGTCTTGCGAGGTGTAGCTTGATTGCCCATGACCATGACGGTGGTCAATGGTTTTTTCAATTCAGCAAGTTTTGTTTCAAGCTCTTTCTGCTTCTTGAGGAGCTTCGGATATTCTGTATTCTCAGTGGTCAGGTAGTAATTTTTGATGGTTGCCGTTTGTGTCTCTGTCCGCTCGGCATCGGTGATGGCCAGCAACTCGGCAATGGGGTCTGAATCAGCGAGCAGTTGAACTTCTTGCACGTCGAGAGCTCGGTCGTAGATTCGGATGTCGTCGACTTGGGCTTTCAGTCGCGATGCGGGATGACGACTTCCAATCAGCAAGGTTTTGGGGGTCTTAATTGTGCCTTTCAGTCGATCCTGTTCGATGTTCCATTCCCATTCTTCACCGTTGACATAGATCTTGATACCGGAAGCTTTTGACGTTCCGTCGTAGACGGCAAACACGTGTTGCCATTTGTCACTTTCTAGCTTTTTCTTCGTCGTGACTTTGACAGCGTTGTCGGGCCAAGTGTGAATCAAATGAACGGAAACCGGGCTGTGTCCAGCGTAAAGATCGAATCCTCGGTACTTATTGCCGTCGTCCATTTTCGCGATCAACGCACCTTGCCCACCGTTCTTGGAAGGTTTTATCCAGCCACCGTAGGAAAATGAGTCGGTGCGTTCAAAGTCTGCTAAATTCCCAGCATCGAGCCAATTCGAACCATTGAATTTCAAAGTCGAATCATTTCGGTCAGCAATCCATTCCACTTTGCCCTTGATGTCTGCGGTGATCTGCGGCTTCGAGGGTGTGTCGTCGCTTGCGGGATTGTCTGGTAACACCTCGCTTTTGACTTTTTTGCCTTTACCCTCACTGAACGGCAGGTAAAGGAGGCAGCCTTTCGGAAATGGAACTGCATCGGTTTCCTGCAACTTGCGATTGCTGATCCATTTTTCCAAGGCGGGGTCACACTGGTCCGAGATTTGCTTGGACCTGGTTTTAGAAGCTGCGAGAAGACTTTCAACCTCAGGCAGTTGCTTCTGCTTCTCTGGGTCTGGGATCGCCATGGTGGGAGCAGCGTTTCCTCTGCGTGTCTGCATTCCCCCGTCGCTGCTGACGTTGAAGAATGCAAAGAACTTGTAGTATTCTTCTTGTGAGATCGGATCGTACTTGTGGTCATGGCACTGAGCGCATTCCATTGTCATGCCCATCCAAACAGTCGAAGTGGTTTTGACACGATCAACAGCGTATTCCACTCGATATTCTTCTGCGAAAGCGCCCCCTTCATCGGTGGTTCCATTGTTACGGTTGAAGCCTGCGAGAATCTTCTGGGTTTGATTGGCCTCTGGCAGCAAGTCACCTGCGAGCTGGGCAATGGAAAATTCATCAAATGGCATGTTTTTGTTGTAAGCATTAACAACCGCATCTCTCCATCCCCACATGTCTCGAGGCCCGTCAGCGTGATACACGCTGGTGTCGCCATAGCGAGCCGCATCCAGCCACGCCAGTCCCATGCGTTGACCGTATCGGGGAGATGCCAATAGCCGATCGACGACAGTCTCGTAGGCCGTGGGGGATTGGTCAGCGAGAAATGCATCCAGCTCGGCCAAGCTTGGCGGCATGCCGGTCAGGTCATAGGTGACACGTCGAAGCAGTTTTTCCTTAGAAGCTTCCCGAGACAATTTTCCTGTTGGAATTTGCTTGGCGACCAATTCATCGATCACGTCGTGTGCGGATTGTGCTTGGGTGTTCGTCTTTTGGGGAGCGGAAAAAGACCAATGTTGTGACCATGATGCGCCCTCCTTTACCCACCTTTTCAATAAAGCTATCTCTTTGTCAGAGAGTTCTTTCTTCGTTTCCTTCGGTGGCATCTGACTTTCGTCTGTGGCCAGGATTCTCGCAATCAAGTCGCTTTCGTCTGGACTGCCAGGTTTGATGACCGCCAACGCTTCGTCTTCCATATCAAGCCGTAAATCAGCCTCCTGATGTTCCTTGTCGGGGCCATGACAGAAGAAACATTTGTCTGCCAGGATCGGACGGATGTCTCGATCAAATTGGATCTCTGATGGTTCCGCTCCCACCGTGATGGTGAACGTCGAGAGCACGAGCGTCAGGTAACTGAAATAGCGCAGATGCATGAGTGGATGCAATAGGTTGGCGTGTGTGAGGGGGGAACACCCAGTTTAACAGATTTTGGGAGATTGCCAGCGTGACGAAGCGACACTGGTTCCCCTGTGCTGCCCTTCAGTCTAGATAATAACAAGGGAAAATTCTTGTAAGAAGAACGCGGAGAATTGTACAATTCGCGCGTCCGCCCGATGAAATGGTACGTTTGGGTTCAGTCTTGTTTAGCGCCGCCCAAAGTGACCGTTATTTTATATTTGTTCTGAAGGTGGGCATGGGCGCGGCTAGCGGACTGGTCCTTGGGGAAAAGACGGCACACTTTCTTGAAGGCTGTGATTGCCTTGTCGCTATTCTTAGCCTCCTCTTGGGTGTAACCCACTTGAAGCATGGCTGTGGGCGCCCTGCCTTTGTCGCCCCCTGCTATCTGGTTGTAAAGCGTGATTGCTTCATTATGTTGTTTCAGACGCCTGTGGCAGGATGCCATCTCCCAGTAGCTTTCCGGGAATCGCTCTGATTGCCGGAAGAATCCAATGGCGTCTTTCCAACTACCGGCTTCCTTGTGCGTCATCGCAGTTTCCCAGAGCCAACGATCAGCATTGGCGGCGTCGGCTTGAACCAATTGTTGGTACAACGCGATCGCCTCAGTGTATTTTTTAAATTCCCGATAGGCACCGGCGCTCTCAGCTTGCCACTTCGTCTGATTCTCCCCGTCTGCTGCGATCAATTTGCTGTAGGTTTGGATCGCTTGGGCGAGATCTTTTTCCTGCCGATAGCTGGTCGCAATCAATTGCAGGCCTTCAACCTGGTCTTCAAATCGTCCATAAGCTTGGCGAGCTTTGGCCGGTTGCCCATTGGCGGCGTGCCACTGCGCGATTCGTCCGAGCAGTTGGTCGTCAGTGCCAAATCGTTTGGCGACCGTCGAAAACTCCTTTTCAACGTCCGCGTTTCGCCTTGCTGAGCGGAGAACATCAATGACCAGGAAACAGAGATTTCTTGCGTAGATGCTGTCCTCTTCGCTTGAGGTGGTTTTGGGTTCCTGGTCGCGGAGAAACGCGATGAGTTCATTCGCCAGAGCATCCGCTTTTGATTGGCCCTGATCGTCATTGATCAGTTTCTGCAAAGGTGACCGTGATTGATTCACGACTTCAGTTGCCAAACGCTCATCCTGATAGGTGGTTGCCAAGGCTTTGATGCCGTCAGCAGCGGCAGCTTTGGAAAATAGGATGTTTGCAAGCTGAAGTGATGCGGCTTCACATTGTCGACGTGTGCGTTTGTCACGGAGTGCTTCGTAGGTTAGTTTCCCGAGGATATCTTCTTTTAGCTTTTCATCTTTCTCAATCGTAGCGATATCGGCAAGTGTGACCATGGCTAGGACGCCTGCGAGGTGTTTTGCGTGATCTGTCGCCACTTCGTTCAGGGTTGATTTTGCTTTTTGGTTCTGACCAATGTCCTTCAATGTTCTGCCGACGTAATATGACGCAGCGATGGCATCGTCGGAATCTGGCCAGTAGTCAACGACCGAGCGGAAACCGTCATTGATGGCGGTGTTTTGGCGTCGCATTTCAACCTGACACAGTGCCCACTTCAGCAATGCGTGTGACGCTGCGTCACTCGCTTCATAAAGAGTCAGGTATTTGTCATATTCATCAGCAGCAACGGACCAGTCGCGATCTCGAAAATATTTTTCGGCCACCTTCATCTGATGACGTTCCACTTCGCGCAGTTGCCCCCAACGCTCCAGCGACATCTCATCAAGCTGATTCGACTGCGCAACGCAAGAAGACGCAATGCTCAGGCATACAATCGCTGTCAGAATCAGTTTTTCTTTTGTGCGTCCAACCATTTTGAATACTCGGAGTGAGCGTAGAACGTAACGTTCGTGCCGATTCGATAACAGGATTCCCAAATGTCAGCGCTTACACCTGCATGTCCGTCAGACCATGCGTCGCCAATATCCCCGGGGTGATAATACGCCAGCCAACGACCATCTTTGTACCAGCCCAATGCTTCTTTACCACCATGGGGTGCCACGTAGGGCAAGAAGGGGATTTGGTAAGGAATTCGGTGGATGACATCGTCCAGAGGAATGGGGACGGGTTTCACATTGGGCAACACCCGGTTCATCATCGATAGGAACTGGTTGTGAAAGTGGCGGCTGCCTCCATTGTCACCGAACAACATTCCGTGTTTGTCTGTCAGGTATTCACGTAACGTCTTGACCTCGGAATTGGATAGCGAAATATTTTGTTGGCCCGTCATGTAGACGAGGGGAGGACTCTTGCCGAGTGGAAAGTTATTCAGCTGCCCAATCGTTCTCGATTCGGTTCGCTCAGCTACTTTATGTTGAGTTCGGATACCGTATTCAAGCAGCATGTTCAGGTCACCGCCAACGCCGTAATCCTGGTCCCAGTCACCGCCACTGTATTCGAGCCGGATGAAACGTACTTTGCCACGGAAGGTACCACCGCTAAAGCCCGCGCCTTTTCCTTCCCCCTGTCCAATCTGGTACGCATGCTTGGTGATTTCCGTCAGTTCCAGTTGCACGTCGTCAATGGGTGGTACCGCAAAGATGACCGAGCTGAGGGGATTGATGATGTACTTCTTGCGGATCACCTTTTTGATCTTCACCACCTGAGCTAATTGTTTCTGCTCACCACCACCAGCCGGCATCTCATAGATTTCGCGACAACCGCCGATTTGAGAGAAAAGTAAAGCAAGAGCCAGAAACGAAAAGGTGTAAGTCATCAACGCCAGGAACGATTGATCAAGCTTGCGACTTCTTTGCCCGTGGGGTAGCAGGTTTGGGTTGCCCGGTGAACTCAGGTATCGCAGGATCGGAACAGGACGGAGCGGCCACCACTGCACCGCGTAAAAACTGGCATCGAGATTCAGGGGATTCCAAATGGGCGAAACAGCATCCGCGCCGGCTTGAGGTTTCGAACTGAGTTGTTGGTAATGTGTCGATCCCCGTTCGATTCCCCATACCACCCAAAGCAGTCCAATGATAAAAAGACTGGCAGTTCCCCATCGGGCAACGTTAACGCGAGCCGAATCCATTACCAGAGTATCAAGCAGGACCAGGCTTAATTGCCACCAAACTACAAATGCAATCGTGACGATAATCCCGCGTTGAATCTGGGCGTGGTCTCGCTCGTGAGTTGCCTTTCGTAACCAATAGAATGCAAGAGGAATCGAGAGTAGTCCCAACGCGAGATGTCCCCATTGAGGAACCATTTGTACGGTGCGGATCTCGATCAGTAGCGCGGCCCAGACAATGAGATATCCCACCGTGGATTTCACAGCTGCAGGATAACGTCGCGGTTTGCGCTGTGGGATCACTCCAGTCCTTCCAAAATTCTGTCGAGGCGATTCTCCAGTGATTCGGGTTTACTGTCGGGTTCAGCGGCTTCACCGATCCCCATGGCTTCGACTGCAGTGTCTGTTGAGCCCGCCGGCTCCGAACGACTGCCGCGATTGTCGTTGGCCATTGCTTCAACGTTGGCATCCCCGGCGGATGGGTTCTGTTCGGTGTCGACGTCAGCCTCCGCTCCGGGGGCGTTGTTGTCGCTAGCGGACTCGGTTGCCTGCGCCGTTCCTGATTTTGCGGCATCAGCTGAGGGAGTGGGGCCAAATCCCAGAAAGAACATCAGGAAGGTCGCGCAGAATAAAAGTCCGATGCCGGTCAATGCAGCGGTGAACAGGCTCGCCGTTAGACTACTGGACGCGGCGGCTCCCATCACTTCCTGAGGGCTGCGAGGTTTCAATTCCGCAACCAAAGCGCGTAATTCGTTCGCGGTTGGCTTGTTCGTCATGTTCAATTCCTTTTTTCTTCGAGTACGTGCATGATGGTGCCACCGGCTTCGCTGACGGCCTCGATGATCGGTTCAAAATGATTCGCTGTCGCATTTCGGTGTACTTTCAACAGGACTCGACGGTCATCTCCCGTTGAATTAAGAAGAATTTGTTCAATCTGCGGGGCAAGTTGGGCGATGCCAACTTGCTGCCCGTTGAGGTAATACTTGCTTTCAGCGTCAATCACGATGCTGACTTTGGCTGCTCCCGCCCTTGTCACTTCCGTGGTTTCCGCTGGGTCCCACTGCAGGTGACTGTCATCCGTTGCCTTTGCCAGGATCACGAAAAAAATCAACAGATTGAACGCAATGTCACCCATTGCCATGCTGGGCACGTTAGCGGCGAGTGGGCGGCGGCTGATTTTCATGGACGCTGTGTTGTTATTGAACTTGGATGGTTTGCTGTTCTTCACGCTGAATCGTAATTTGACCACCGGACTGTTCAATTTCGGTGGTTACGTCAACCCAATGATGATACGGAGTGTCAATTTTACTTTTCACAATCACGATTTTGTCTTGAGGTCTCGTCTTCGATTTGAGCAGTTTGGTCAGACGTGATCGTAGTTCAGAGGTTCGCACCGTATCCCCGTTAAGCGAGATCGCATTCAAATTCCCGGTCAGCGCGATCTCGATGTTTTCCACCTCTTCTGTTTGCTCTTGGTTCTCTTCGCTTCTCGGAATTTCCTGAGGACGTCCGCTGTCCGGTTGAATGGACGCGCATACCAGAAAGAAGACGATCAGATTGAAAGCGATGTCACCCGTCGCGCTACTGGGAGGCTCGACCAGCAGTTTGCATTTTCGGCGGACTTTCACTGGTTGGCTTCCCCCTCTGGTTTAAGGTCGGCCGTGCTGATGGCCGTTTGTAGCGTAACCGCTTCAATCATCTCCGTGGCTGATTCTTCAACATCCAGCACGAAACGATTGATGAGTCCGGTGAAGTAATTGAAGGCAACAAAAGCGGGAATTCCAACGATCAGGCCAAAGCAGGTCGTCATCAGGGATACTTTGATCCCTACAGCCGCAGCTTCAACGATATTCGTCTCTCCCATCTTCGCGACGATGTCGTCAAATGCGACAATCATGCCCTGCACGGTGCCGAGGAATCCGAGCATCGGGGCGGCGCTGGAAATGGTTGCCAAGATTGGAAGGTGACGCTCCAAGGCTGCAACGATGTGGACGCTGTAATCGTCCATTGATTTGACCACCTGCTCTTCTATCTTCGCAGGTTCATAATCAAGTGTCTGCAAAACCAGATATTTACGTAAACCGGTTGCCAAGATTGCTGGTACGGGACCGTGCTGTTCATTGCACAGTTCAAACGCTTTCCTGACTTGGTTCGTTTCGAGCAAAAGTTGGACGTCCGTTCGTAGTTGCTTTGAATCGCCCGAAAGCATGTTCAGGCTGCGGTAACGCTCAATGATGACGCCAGCGCCGATGATTCCCATCAGCAAGATTGGCCACATGAAGAGCCCACCTTGGATCAGATAACCAACCGGTGGGGTGTTGAAAAACTGACTTAACAGTGACCCCGCGTTGGTAGTAGTTGAACCCTCTTCAGAGTCAGACGCAGCCACAGTGTCCGAATCTGCCGAGGCGGTTTGTTCATTTTCATCTGATTTCGGATTGAATGCCGCAGAAGCATCGACGGCGTTGTCCCCAACGTCATTGTTCTGGGATTCGTTGCTCAGGGATTCGTTTCCTTGGGACTGTGCCTGGTTCGACGTCCCATTTGCGTTCGTTGGGGAAGCAGATGCTGATTTGATGTCCTGAGACGCATCGCTTGATGTGGTTTGGGCGTTGAGTTGTTGCGAGTTCGCAGCAGATGGCATGATGACGACGGTACCCAGTGTCATCATGGCTGTTGCGGCGACGAGCAGAAACACACGAAGGTGGGGACAGTGGGACTGTGGGAGAGACTGCATCATGGTGCAATGGATCGTGTTCTTGAGGGAGGATGCGTTTGCTGAGTGAGCAGCAATCACAGTGAGTGTCTAGATTAAGGTGTGCACCAAATCTTGTGTGAATGGGAATTGGAACTTATTCGTTATCGATACTGCTTGCTTCAGCTTCAAATTGTTGCAGCATCTCAGGCAAGGCAAGTCGTCCTCTCGCATATTTAGCAGCTTCGCTCTCTGGGTAATCCCAGCGGCAGCGATTGTACCTTCGAAACGCTTCTCGATTATTATTGCCCAAGCGATAGGCCTCACCCGACCAAAAGAGTGAGTCAGCACTCAGTTCATCCTCGGGAAACTGCTTTGCAAACTCATCAAAGGAAAATCCTGCCAATTTGTAGTCTTCCGTTTTGTAATAACACTGTCCAACGCGGAAGGCCATCTTTGATGCATGGTCATGCCCCTCAAAGCGTTGCCCAAACTTTTCACCCACCTGTGCTGCAATCTCAAAGTCTTCGTTTCGGTAAAAATAGTCTGAGATGCGAATCATGACACTGGCGATGAGAGGGCTTTTGGGGTGGGTGGCGGCCAAGGTGACATACGCTTCCAATGCATCGTCAAATTCTCCCGCCTCTTCGTAAGACTGTGCGAGTTTGTATCGAGCGTCAGCCGAAAGGGTATGATCGGGGAAACGTCGAATGATCAGCTCGTAAGAACGAATGGCCTCGTCCCAGTCTTCAAGCTCCTGAGCGAATTGGCCCAGAAGATAGGAAATGCGTGGCGCATACTTGGGGTCGGGGTAGTCCTCCATCACTTCTCGAAGGACACGTCGCCCTGCTTGCAAGTCAGTTTCCTGCTCTTCGGTTCGCTCAAGCTGTTTATGGCTTTTGAACAATTCAAAATAACTCTCCGCAATACGGAACTTGGTTTCTACTGCCAAAGTCTCGTCATTGAATGTCTTTGTGAACGCTGTGACCAGTCCATCAGTTCCTATGACGACAGGGACTTGCTGGGTCACTTCGAGTGTTTCGAGTTGGCTGGCTGCCGATTGGTCACGATAGCTCGCTGTGATGGTGTCTCCAAAGTAGCACTCGATTGCGGGGTTCTGCGGATCGAGATTGCCAGTGATAGGTTCTTGAGAAGCTTTGAGGAGGAATGAGCCAGTGAATATCCCGCTATGGGTAAGAGTTTCGTACAACTCGACTGATTCAGCGTCACCAAGGGCAGTGGTGACCTGTAAGGTTAGTGAATCGCGGTCATCGCTGGTGTCCTGGTCGGCGTCATTGACCGAGAAGTAAATTTTTTCGCCCACATGCAACGACTCGACAGGATTGACGTATTCACGTTCGGTGATGCTCAGCGTTCCATCGGACACGAGTCTGGCAGTGTCGGTGAGACGTGCAGTGGCGGAGTCAATTCGCTGCTTGTCATTGTATGCGGCGGTAATCGAATCCTTGCCTGTTAGATTGAGGACGCGAATCACCATGTCGGAGTAAGTTTCTTCTGCCTCAGGATCGATGGACTGCACTTCACCAATCAGGTTGCGGGGCATGCTCACGGTCCGTGGAACCAGTTCGGGGCTTCCGTCGCCGCCAAGTTGCAGAACGACTTGGCCGAGGAAACGACCTTGTTCGAGGGCATCTTTCGTGTTTCTGCGCACGCCGGTTTGATACGCATTGGAAATGCCACATTCCACAACGAGGGCAGAGCCTCCTGTGGTCAGCACAGCCACCTTGACCGTGCTGGCACTATTCTTTGCACGATCAGGGTCGATCACTTCAATCGTCAGTGGAGCGTTCAAAGAGACAAGGCTGTCTTCTGGTCCTACGGGTGGGTCGGTGACTTTGACACGGGCAGCACGAAGGTCGCCTTCTTTTCGAGCCACCGTTCGCGTTTGTAAAATACTGAGCTTTGCATCGGTCGGCTTCGATACAAAAACCACCGATTCTCTCGGAACAGAATGGCCTGGGAACGTGTTCTGCAGATCGAGGTAACGGATGTAGACGCGGTCGCCAGGGGCAACGGTGAGTTTGCCTTTTTCTTCATTGGCTGTTGTGTCAACTTCTTTTGTGAAGATGCCTGAGTAGGGGTCGGTTTCCGTGGCCTTCAGTCTCAGAGGCTCAGCATCATTCACAAATACCTCGAACTCAATCTCGTCCTGCTCCGAAGTGGTGTCCTCGTCATAGTCAGTGATCTCGACGATGATGCGGTCACCAGCGTCGACACGCATCAGATTCAGTCTTGTCTCCTGGACCTGACCCCCGGTGCTTCGGGTGAAGGCATACGTGATCGGAGTGATGGAGGCGTTGTTGTAGGTTGCCGTTAATTTCGCGTTGAGTAGTTGGCTGGTGCCTGATGAGTTTTGCGTGAACTCATCCGTATAGTTCGCCGTGACTGTGTCTCCTGCCGCGATCTCCAAGGTGTTGTTGCTCGCTAATGCAAGGACATCTTCACGGGTTGGGATGTAGGGCTCTGCCGATGAAGGGCCACCAATCTCAACGTGATTAACTGCAACACTCTCACCGAGAAACTCGTTGAACACAAAGCGAACGTAACGTAGGTCCTGAGTTGGGAAGCGGAAGTCCCACTGTGGACCGTTAACAAGGGTCGTGGAATCAGTAGCAGTTTTGAAACTAACGTTCTTCAGGTTCATGAGATTGCCTGCCGCGATCACCGCAGGCGTGACATTCAAGCTGATTTCGCCGGGCTCGTCGATGATGATTTTTCCGACGAGTGCGTCTTGGTATTGGTCCCAACCTTTTGTGTCTGGAATGTCAACGACCAGCGTTTGTTTTCCCACTTGAACTGTCGCTTTACTGCCGGTTCCTGAATGTGCACAGTTAATCCACACTTCGTAGGCCCCAGGTTGGGGAACGTCCACGCTCCAAGTGGCGACGTCTTCCGGGCTTTTCCAGTTGTCCAGTTGAGGCTGTTCCTCGGCTGCGCCGCTGCCAAACTCTTCGGTTTCTTTTTTTAGAACGGCTTTGGCCGCGGAAAAAATGATGGGTTGAGGTGCGGGGGCTGCGGTGGGGGGAGTAACTTGAGGTGCGGTGGACAGATCAAAGTCGTCAGCAGCGAACGGGGCGAGCCTGAGTTGCCCAGTGTTCAGGGTCGCTCGGGCAATGGTTGCCTCGACGCCTTTGCTGCTGCTGTCGGTGGCAGCGAAGATGGAAAGGTCATGAGTGCCCTGATCAAGCCACAGGTCGACCTTCTGGTTGCCTTTGGAAACCGGAAGGTGCATGACATTTCCGACAGCAA
>Ga0315331_10003302_pt1 | contig 12188 bp, 5 predicted proteins | sample M160m34915metaG_FD_203456 | JGI IMG/M metagenome (GOLD analysis project Ga0315331, IMG submission 203456) | Ammonia-oxidizing marine archaeal communities from Monterey Bay, California, United States - M1 60m 34915 | ecosystem: Environmental > Aquatic > Marine > Intertidal zone | place: USA...
ATGTACTGAAGCGAATTCCGGTTAAACCGACCGCAAGGGTGCATAGGCAGAGGCGCAGGCTTATTGACGATCACGATGAAGTCGTCTTCGTAGAGAACTTCGATGTCCGCATTGACCGACGGCTCAATCGTAGCCGGAATGAGGTGTTCGAACCGTTCGCCTTCCCGGACAATCAAGTCAGGTGTGGCATGTTCTTCGACTTTCTTTCGGACTCGCAGAAGATGCCCGTCGCAAATCTTCTGGTACCAGATTTTGCGATCAATCTGTGGATGCCACTCTGAAAGAAAATCGAGCAGTGTCCGTCCGGCAAAACGTTCCGGCACATTGACGGGTCGACGATTATCGTACGGCACGCTTCCCGGCAAGGGGTTGGTCAGACGATGAATCGACGCATGGCGAAGCATCAACAATTCTCGCTGGTGCTCCTCGGGACGCTGAAAACAGTGGCGGCACGAAATGCCTGGTTCGTAGGTCGAAAGCTGCTGATCCTTTACCGTCAACGGCATCTGACACGCAAAACATTGCTCGACTGCCGTCTCACGCAACTCCGGATCAACCGCAACCCGCTGGTCAAAGACGAAGCAATCGCCGTCGTAGTGATCACCACCGCATTCTTCGAAGTACTTCAGGATGCCTCCATCAAGCTGAAAGACGTTGTTGAAACCACGTTCTTCCATGAACGGCCCGGCTTTTTCACATCGTATTCCGCCCGTGCAGAACATGACGATCGGATCATCTTTCATGTCGCCCGGCAATGATTCGATCGCTTCGGGAAACTCACGAAAGTGATCGATCCCCAGCACATGAGCATTGCTGAACGTCCCAACTTCGACTTCGTAATCGTTTCGAGTATCCAGCAGATGAACAGAACGGCCTTCGTCGAGCCACTGCTTCAACTGCTCCGGCGGCAGCTTGGGAGATGTCCGATTTCGAGGATCAATCCCATCGATGCCGAACGAGATAATCTCATTCTTAATCTTAACCAGCATACGGGTGAACGGTTGCCGTTCACTGAGACTTTCCTTGGCTGTTAGATCGCTCAATCTAGAATCCGATCGCAGCTCGATCAAAAATTGATCGACCGCTTCCCGATACCCCGCAATGAAAAGATTGATCCCTTCCTCACTCAACAACACCGTGCCTTTGAGATCGAGCGATCTCGCTAATTCGCGAACCTGCTCACGGCGTTCAGGCAATTGATCGAGTTCAACAAATTTATAGGCGGCGACATTTACGATTGGTAATTCGGCAACACTCACTTATCGGCTCCGCGATCTGACTTAGATTTCGTAGAGTGCGTCTCGAAGCACCCTGGCTGTTCCGATCGTGACCAGCCTTGCTCAGTGATTGAAGAGAAACTCGCGAGTGCTCAACAAACTCCAGAAGACGTCTTCAACGACCAGCCGTTTCTCTTCGGAGTCTCGCTCGTCAACCTGCCCGAGCAATTCAACGACTCGCGTTTTCTCTACGTCGGTTGGAAACCGCGACAGGCAATGCAGGAAGATTTCTTCCGTGAGTTCCACATTTGAATACCCGGCTGCCAGTAGCTTACTGACTCGGTTTTCCTCAGTCTTCAACTTGCCGTTTATCGTATCGCCGTTGGCAACGTGCAGAACCTGCACCATGCTCGGTTCATCCGAACGTTCGCATTCGCAGGTGATCGCTCGCGAATTCCGCCCGAACGTCTTCAGGAAGTACGACTCGATCGCTGAATCGTGAAGTTGAATCGCCCGAGTCCCCAGGGGGTACTCTTTCGTTTCCTGGCGGTCGCCACCGGGAAACCCGATATGCGTGAACGGTGTCGGAACTCCGGTTACCTGAGAAATAGCATCCAGCAGCACTTCGGCCATCAGCCGCTGCGGGTAGTAGCGAGAATAGAAACGGTGCTCGTCACGATTTCCGTCCAGCGGAATACTGCTTCGTTGATATGTATGTGATTGCAGAATCGTCCGCATCAGCGTCTTCAGGTCGAAAGAGTGCTCAACCAAATGCTGCGATGCAGCGACCAGAAGCTGTTCATTACTCGCGGGGTTTGACAATCGCAAATCGTCAACTTCTTCGACCAGTCCGGGCCCGAAAAAACTTGCCCAGACTCGGTTGGTGATGGACCTTGCGAAGTATGGATTATTCGGCGAGGTCAGCCAGTTCGCCATGTGAACGCGACGGTCCTCGGTCGCCTCAAATGTCAACGATTCTCCATCAAGCGGTGTCGGTGGCTGCGGTTTGCCAGTCAATGGTTGAATCAGCTCTCCAGTCGGAACGACGTACAGAGTTCGGACGCCGTCGCCGTTACGGAAATCGCCGCCCCAGCCTTTCGCCCGGACTCGCGAAAAGAGATTCGCAAAGCCGTAGTACTGCGAGTTCGTCCACTTTTCGAGCGGGTGGTTGTGGCACTTGGCACAGGCAATCGACAAACCGAGAAACGCCTGACTGACATTCTCGGCCATGCTTTCCGGGTCCTGATGCACCGCAAAAAAGTTCGTCGCTCCATTCTCAATCGAGCCACCAGTTGACGTCACAATCTTCCGAGCGAACTGGTCCCACGGAGTATTCTCGGCAATCTCATTCCGAATCCATTCGTAGTAGGCCTTCACGCCTTTCGGCCGTAGCCTGTTTCCATTAACCAGCAGAACGTCGCTCCACTTATAGGCCCAGTAGTCGACGAATTCCGGTCGAGCGAGCAGCGATTCAATCAGTCGGTCCCGCTTGCCTTCCGTTTGATCGGCAAGAAAATCTCGAACTTCCGCCGGAGTCGGCAAAGTGCCAATAACATCAAGAAACGCTCGTCGAATGAACTCAACGTCGGAGCATTCAGGCGCGGGCTCAATGCGTAATTCGCTCAACTTCTCGACAGCATGCTCGTCAATAAAATTGCGCCGCGGCTGACTCGCGTAAACTTCCGCTGAAATGTCATTCGGAAATGCGCAGGTGATTCCTGAAATGACCGTCTGGCTCGCAAACCAACCGGTGACCGATCCGGCACCGGGACCGACGACTGAAACGCATCCGTTCTGGTCAACGCTCGCCACTGACTCGTTCGACGACGAAAACTTCACCCAGCGAGTAACGTCTTCAATTCGCCCGTTTGAATAATGAGCACGAACGATAAAGTTCTGCTTATCACCTTCGGAAAGCTGGACGACCTCAGGTAGCATTTCAACTCGCTCAACTTGGGCGTCGTCATCCGAAGGAGGCTCTGCACCGGCAGCAATCCAGTCGGCAATCACTTTGTACTCTTGCGAGTCCGTTTCAAAACGCAGACCTCCTTTATGCGGCAACGCGCCAGTCGGTTTGGCGAGGATCAGACTTCGTCCCGGGTCCGCCAGTTCAATCCGTCGACCCCGCGTCTGGGTTACGATCGTCTGGTAATCCGTCGCCGGGTCGTACCCTCGCAGAGAAAGTCGAAACCCACCCTTCCCCGCCAACGCCCCATGACAGGCTCCCGAGTTACAACCAGTCTTCGCAAAAACCGCGAGCACGTGATTCCGAAAACCAGACGGCTCAGGACTCTCAAAACCGGTCACTCGGACTTCGATCTCCGACGATCTCCCACGAGATGTCGCCGTCAATACTGTCAAGCCATTTGCCAGAGGCATGATTGCCTCATCAACAATTTTGATGATGCCTTTCCTGGAAACTGACCAGACGATGTCTCTGGAAAGCTGCTTAACAGCACGTCCGTTGACAAATTCTTCGACAAGAAGTCCGGGGCGGGCATTCGAACCATGAATGACAACTGAAGCCGGGAGAATCCTCAACTCCGTCTCCACGGCCTCGGCTGGCACGACAAGAACGGCGTATGTCAGGCCTGCAAGAATAAGCACCAGGCTCTTCATGACGACAATCCTTTTGAAATATCAACACCCACCTGAAACACTCCAACCTCCGAATGATACGAAGTCGTACCGGCCTTCGTGAACCGACCTTGCCAGAAACTGATAAGTCCGACATTCGAGCTATACCCCCTGACGACAAAGTCCTTCAGAAAGTATCGCGAGAATTCTTCAGTTCCACGGACTCATCTGTCACTTATTCCCGGACTCCCGGTACTCTCCAGCTGAAAGTCAAAGTTGTTTTTTCCATCAAGAATATCAACGACCAACTCGGTTTTCTCATTGTATCGCACGGGGACTTGCTGACTTTCCGTCGAGTCGCTTCCGGCCGTTGCGTGAATTCTGACGGCGTATTTTCCGATTGCGGATTCCCCCGCATCCCCAAGGTCCAGCGTAAACTTTCCAGCTGCATCCGTGGTCGCGACGAGGAAAGTATTCGCTGCCGTTTCAAACGAAACCGTCACAGCAGATAAGGACGCCCCGTCCAACGTGACCGAACCTGTCACCTCAGGACTTCCTCGCCATTCCGCATTATCCACTGTTGCATCAGAGCCACAACCTGTAAATAAAACTACGAGCAAAACTAACCCGAAAGTCGACACCATCGATGCGTGCTCTTTATTCGCCATCGTACATTGCTCCTTGCAATCCAACGATTGTCACTCAAGAGTTTTCTAACCGCGAAGTCAGCATAAACGACTAATGGCATTTCTCGCACCGCCGACAATTCATCGCTCCATAAATATCAGTCACCAGGCTTAAGACAATCACAACCTCACCGCACCAGCAGAACCGACAAGTTCGCTCTCAACCCCGTCGAATTCGACGCAGGCAATTACTGCTGGTCTTTGCAGTTTTCTCATCGATCGCGGATCGAATCAGCTAGAACCTGCCCCGGTAGCAGAAGCTGAACTGGAGTCAGATAATTACGCAGAAGACATGGAAGCACCGGGCGAAGAACCAACCGACATGTAACCCTGGAGACCGCTCGTAACACTTCAGAACCCCAGCAGAGAACTGGCACGCTTTGTAGTGGTCCCTTTTTCCTGTTACCCCAGGCTCACATCCAGCCACACTCATTATGGCTATCTAAACAGTTCTTCGATTGGCTGTTTGCCGAAGTCGACGAGTGGAAATGGACGACCGGCTGGACCCGGCAGATGAGCTTCCGTGTCATAGCCAAGCGATCTGAAAATCGTGCCCACGATATTTCCCGGATCGCACGGACGCTCGTCCGGGACTCCACCGATCGGATCGCTTCGTCCGACCGCCTGACCACCCTGAACTCCGCCACCGGCAAAGTAAGTCGTGAAGCACTGTGGCCAGTGGTCTCGTCCGCCGGCTGGATTAACTCGTGGCGTGCGTCCGAACTCGGCGATGTTACAGACCAGCGTGTCATCGAGCATGCCCCGTTCTGTCAGATCAGTGATCAGGGCCGAATACGCCTGGTCGTACATCGGAGCGACGTCGTTTTTCATACCCTCGATCGAAGTAAACGGCTTCGAACCGTGGATGTCCCAGGTGATCTCGTTAAAAACTGTCAGGAATGTGTTGATCGTAATGAAGCGAACTCCCGACTCAACAAGTCGCCGAGCCAGCAGACAGCACTGCCCAAACCGAGTTCGACCATAACGGTCCCGCACGGAAGCTGGCTCCTTCGACAGGTCAAACGCTTCCCGTGCCTGAGCACTCGTCATCATGCGGTAGGCCGTTTCAAAATTGCTGTCGAGCAATTTTGCATTGTCGCTGGCGTCGAAACTCTTGACGGTGTCGTCGACCAGATCTCGCAACTTCCGGCGGCGATCGAGCCGGACAGTTCCAATATCCGCTGGCGGCAACAAATCGGGAACCTGAAAGTTATCTTTCGAAGGGTCCGCGTTCAGAGCAAACGGGTCGTGCGACTTTCCGAGAAAACCTCCCGCCTGGCCGTTAGGAAGATTGCCGCCGCCTCGCCCCATGATTTCCGGCAGAACAACAAACGGCGGCAAGTCAGTCCGTCGTCCCTGGAGATAGCTGGCGACCGCTCCGGCGTGAGGAGTCTCAACACCGCCGGCAAACTGCCGCCCTGTCTGCATCATCTGCCAGCCGGCGTCATGCACGGCCGCGCTGGTGTGATAGCAGGAGCGAACAAACGCAATTTTGTCCGCGATCTCCGCATGCTTCGGAAAGATCTCCGAGATCTCAACCCCCGAAGCGTTCGTGGCGATCGGCTTGAACGGCCCCCGGATCTCGGCCGGAGCATCCGGCTTCATATCCCAGGTATCGAGCTGCGATGGTGCCCCAAGATTGAAAATCATAATCACAGAGCGATCATCACTGCCCCCGGTGACCAGTCCCTGCTCCTTCGCCTGAGCATGCTGAGCGAGCGAATACCCCGCCGCTCCCAGCGACCCCACCTGCATAAAGTCCCGCCGACTGACTCCATCACAAGTGTGAGCCACCCCTTGCCCTTCAAACTGCAACATGACCGTGTTCCCCGACTCTGCCTCAGTTAGCACGCCAGTTACACCGGCGGCGGAAGTTGGACTGAGTTTACCCTGCCGAAGAGCAAACGTCGCTCAGACAGAACATATTGTGAACTGACAGCCACACACAATTACAAAAAATCAACCTTGCCGGATGCCAGGTTGTAATAGGCCGGAACAATTTCCAGAGATTTTCTTTCAAATGTTTTCGAAGCCGACCTAAGTCGGTTAGCCGTCAACCTGGCATTTTTCTTAACGGTATTCACAAACCTGGCGTCGTCTGTCTTCCCCGTAGCTTGCGAGACAGCAGGCTGCAGGTTGGCCAGCAACATATTGAGGTGATGCCCACAGTCGCCACCACCCAGGGCCGCTTTGACCGCACCACAGCCTTCGTGCCCAAGAACAACAACCAGATTAACCTTAGGATTCAAATGTTGAATCGCGTACTCAATACTGGCGATCGAGCTGGTGTTCGCGATATTCCCGGCGACTCTGACCACAAAAATCTCACCGAGCCCGACATCAAAAACCAGTTCAGGCACAACGCGACTATCTGCACAACTAAGCACCACCGCGAATGGTTCCTGCCCACCAGTCAGCTCGGCTCGCCGGGCAGCATCCTGTTTCTCGTGGCCAAGCTTGTTTTTGCAGAAATTGCGATTGCCTTCCTTAAGCTTCTCAAGTGCCTTACTTGCTTTGAGCTGTCCCATTTCATCGTCACCTTTGATTTCTAAATCTTTCAGTGGAGAATCTGTGAATCCAATCCGTATCACACATTGAAGTTTGCTTAGCCACCAGCCCTGACATCTCATCCGAAATGAGGCCAGACCAGAAAGAAAGAAACCTGCCCATCAGAACTGCACCGCGATGACACAGAACCTTCGAGACACATATCTTTAACAACAAGGCAAAAAGAGTCCAGGCAATCTCAGCAGTTCCCCGATCCCGCCAGCGCGCCCCGTCGATCGAACCGGACTGTCGATTCACGACTTGTGACGAACCGGATTCGCACGACGTACTTTGCCACCGTCTCCGACTTTTCGTAAAAGCTATTGTTGGGATTTCAGTTGCTTCATTACTGACTGCCACCCGTCCTTCGCGCCTTCGTGAGTCGGATCTACGGCCAGTACTTGTTCGAAACATGCTTTGGCGGATTGCCATTGTTTCAAACGCAGACAAGTCAGCCCGAGCTGATACCGTGAATCCAGATTCTTCGGGGCCACGCCCACCGCTCGTTGAAAAACATCCAACGCAGCATAGAGCTGACCGTTTGCCAGAAACTGTAATCCGGTCTGGTAGTATTCGCTCCATAGATCCGGTTGGTTGCGAAACACCTCTTCATAGTCTTCTTCACGTGCCGCGGTGAATTGCTCAGCGTAATGTTCGGCCTCGACCCAACGATTCTGCCGTCTTAATACCCAACCAATTCTGTCCTCCATCGATTGAACTTCTTCAGAGAGAGATAAGGATTGAGCGATCAATTCTGCCAGATGATCCGTTGACTGTTCGAGCCTCACTCCTGCAGTCGCAGGCTCCGTGGAAGTCAGAATTGTGTGCAGCGCCACAGCAGCGACCTGACATCCGATCGTCGAAGGGTGCATCCCGTCACCATTGGAATAAAGCCAGTCCGGTTTTGGTTTGCCAGGCCGAGATTGCCAGTCCTTCTGGAAATAGGCTGACAACCGGACGGTCGGCAGTCCGTGAGCCCAGGCCAGGTGTTCGACAACCAGATCTTTGTCTTCAGGCAGGAATGGACGGTCTTCAATTTCTGTGGTGAATGATGGCCAGATTGCGACCAGAACTTTGAATTCATGTTCCGCCGAAAGTTGTTTTAGAATCTTGAACCCATCCAGGACGTTGTTGTCGCCGATGGCGTCGCCGTGCCATTCTGCTGGCGCCAATTCATCACGAAACTGAAACAGGTTCAGTGCAATGGACGTCTGTCGGAACAGGTAAGAGTTTTCGAAAAGTGACTCAACAATTTCTGGACGATCTACGATTCCTCCAGCCAGAGTGTGCTCCAGGTTGAATCCCCAGAAATCATTCTCCACGAAGACCAAGACGACGCAGTTCGGTTGAAACTGCAAACCCTTCGTTCGCAGCAGCTCAACTTCGGCCAGAGTGCAGTATCCCGCGACACCACAGTTGATCACTTCGGTCGAACCGGCAGGAAACTGATATTCCAGTTGCCTCGCAGTTGTCTGGTGATCAGCCACGTAATTCATGAGTTCCACGACTGAATCCCCCAGTAGCAGGATCCGATCCAATCCAGCCTGATTCGCAACTGGCCGTTCAACATCACGCAGGCCGTGCGAATTGACGCTTACCGTTGCCGGTTCACCGTCCGCCTCAATTGCGACGACCGTCGATGTTGTAAAATCTTCTTTTCGTGTTCGCAGGTAGCCGTGTTGCGGATTGAATCTGGCCTTATAGCCGGGCTTAAGTTCGTATCGCAAAACCGGATTAACTGAACGTACATATGGAGACCGTTCATCTTCCAGACGGATTGCCTGTATCGGTGGTACATCTCCGCACAGTCGGACGATCATTTCCGCCGCAGCCAGAGCCAACGTTGTCGACAACACAACAGCCAACAGTTTCATGACTCGACGCCGACTTCTCGTCTCAGAAACTTTGCCGCTCGATGGTACTTTGGCCATTGAATTTTTTGAGCTGTGCCCATCATTGCCGTCCCCCTTTTGCCTTCCCTCTTGATCCAAGTGTCCAAAGAGGTTTTTGCGAACATCGGGATTGCGAATTTTCCAGATCACGCCGTCAATAAAGTAATGGTGGACGTTGATCGCAAACCCCAGCAAATGAGAAAGCTGCCGGTGCGGGTCGTAAGGCCGAGAGATCGCCATGACACCGTCGAAAACAATTGCTCCCAGAAACACGAGCACTCCGTAATACAAAAATGTATGCCACAGAACTGACGATCCCGTCGCTTTCGTTTTCTCTCGATACTGATTCATTTCGACGCGCATCGGAAAAATCAGATACTGAAATGCGTGGGCTATTTGCAGCACGAAAAACATCTGTGGGTAGTAAAAAATCAGGAGATACCACAGGTACGTGGCTATCCATGGGACAGCTGATTTCACGGCCGTCAAGGCGCTGCTTCGGCGAGCCATGCGAACGAACCCCGTCGTGCCGAGCAGAAATGTGGTCGCGAAGACGTACATCCAGTAGGAATAAATGGTGACGGTGATTTCGGCCAGGCCGGGATAAATAAAGTCCAGTAAGGACTGCACGTCTGGCCCCTGCAGAACCCATAAAATGTGGAACACCAGCATGGCCCGAAAACCGGAGCGGATAAGTCGTCGATCGGTCAGGTCCAGTCGCACGCCTCCCAGAAATGCGAACGAGCATGTCATCCCCCACGACTGTCCGGTGTAGTGCCACGCCAGAACAATCACCGCAAACGGAAACAGCACATCGATCATCGTCTGGTTGGCGAGTCCTGCCAGTTCAGGTGAATTCTGGTTTGCCGTACACACTCCGCAAACAAACACTGCCAGTAGAAGCAACGGCAAAACGACTGCCACCCACGGGTGCCGCTTTACGTTGTCACGAGAGCGATAGAGGACTCGATAGGACGCAAGAAAATGTGGCCAGTTAATCAGAATATTCGTCAGCATTATTTCGCCGACGTCGATCTGATCAGCCCATTGAGACGTTTGGCTACCGGCGTAAGCCAGAAAAGCACCAATTGCGACAGCAGACAGAGCTCCGCCACAAATAATGTCCACACCGGGTGAAATTATCGCAGGAGAACGTGAAGCATGCGCTGACTTTCCACTCACGGTTCTGAATGCTCCCCGTAAAGGTTTGGACGAGCGTCTTCGACACCAACAACCGACTGGGAGTCCTGAGCGGCGCTGGCCGCTCTCCCACTACGTTCTCACTTCTGAAGTATATCGGCTTTTTCACTTCAGGAAATCGACGGCCTGCCCAGGCACACAATGAGAACCGGTCAGATTAACCGAGTGGTACTCTGACGACTTCCTACCGAAACTGTACAAGACCTTTTGATTCGGTGTGGCCATCGACCGCTGACCTTGGCCAGACTTGCCAGCCGGTGGCAGGGATTGATCGAACAATCGAGAGTGCCCAGGCGGATTGTCGTTTGGGAGCATTCGGGCCGAGGGCGTTGAAGGGGATGGCCAATTCGATGCGCCAGCGGGTCGGTTCGGAATCGACGTAGACCCACATTTCCGGGTTCCAGGTGGGGTCTTCCCAGCAGGATTCCCGGACCAGGCCACGTTCGTCTATTTCAATTTCGTAAGCAGTTGAGTAGTCGCGGTCGGTGTCGAGGGAAATCTTCAGGCGGTCAAAGCCGGAGAGGTCAGCGTCGTGGGTGCGGCCTTCAAACTGGACTGCTGGTGGAGTGTATGCTTCTGGAGATGTGAACTGATCTGCAGTCCCCCTCGGCTTAACACTCTCCCTCACGACGGGAAGAGGAAACTTCTTTCGTTGATTTGTAGATCGCGGCAGTGTCGCAGCGATGTACAGAAACTGGTCGTCGTGAGACAGCATGACTGATGGGTACGCGGCTTTGTTTTCGATGATGGGGTCTGCGTTTGATTGTTGAGAGACACCCCCGCCAGGAGAGAGCAGAATCTCACGTGCTTCGGCCCAGCATTCGTCGCCAAGAACTCCGTCGAGATGCGGGCGGACGGTCGCCCATGTGCAATAGCCAAGTTGCGACGGCATTTCGTCGACGGGTTGTGTCACCCAGAGTTCTGCGGAGGCCTGCTGGCCAGCCTGATCGCTCGGGTCAGCGCTGACATGCTTTCGATAGAGGTTTTCGGAAATCCTCGCGTGACCCTCACGGCGGATAGCCGATGCCAGCGGCCAGGTCACCGCCGGAGCGGGATAGACTTCCGGCAAACGCTGCCGGATCAATTGACCCATTTGAATCGCCTGCCGACGCCAGTAAGAATGCGTCTGAGACTGCCAGTTATGAGAATCCTGCGACGGAGTCTTCCGGACCAGCTCCAGATCTGACAGCGGGTCGGCATTCAACGCTCGTGCCGTTTTCAATGGATCGTTCTGCTCTTTCCGAGCAGCATCGAGCATCCGCTGGATTCTCCCGTTAATCATGTGCCGACTGGTCTGCTGAACGTTGGCCGTCATCTGCACATCGCGACTGCGATGCCAGGCCATTTCGCTGCTGCTCCACAGCTGAAGCAGCCACAGCATGGCTTCGGCGGCAACCGGTTCGTTGGGGTATCGATCAATCAATTCGATGAATGTCGCTTCGGCAAGATCCCATTGCGAGCGGCGGCGATAATCGCTGGCAAGGTGAGCGATCTGCAAAGCAGCCTGACGAGCCGGCATTCCTCGCACGACATTCCGCAACTCGGCCACCAACTGAGATGCCTGCTGTTTGTCGTCGACGTATTTCTCCGATATACCGCGGAAGTTGCGTTGCCTGATCGCAAGTTCTTTTTGCTTCTCAAGCTGCCCTTCGATCACCGGAAGCCGCGGTCGCCTCGCGGCTGAATCGGGAGACAGAGCAATCCCCGCCCAGAAGTCTCGATGTGAAACCAGCGTGAAACGGCTTTCGCCGGTCTCAATCGGGATGAATGATTCCGAATGCGGAGCATGCTCGATCGCAGTCATCAGTTTTGCTCGACCAGCCGACGCTGCAACTTCCACCGTTGTGCCCAGCCGTGGCAGCAAGTCGTACGGATCGATCGTCATGCCTGCTCGTGTTTCGGACGACACACGAGTGAACACTCGCTTCACTTTCCAGGCATTAAGACGAGTAATTTCCTGATGCTCGATGAAGCTCGTCGAGTCCGCGGCCTCATCGACCGCTCGCTTAACAGCGTCGAGGATCAACTTTGCCGCGGCATCATCTTCGACCGGTTCTTCAACCACGACC
>Ga0315331_10003304_pt1 | contig 12186 bp, 9 predicted proteins | sample M160m34915metaG_FD_203456 | JGI IMG/M metagenome (GOLD analysis project Ga0315331, IMG submission 203456) | Ammonia-oxidizing marine archaeal communities from Monterey Bay, California, United States - M1 60m 34915 | ecosystem: Environmental > Aquatic > Marine > Intertidal zone | place: USA...
GTGACCGGTGTTCCCATGGAGCCGCGCGCGGCTCTGGGCGATTACGACCCTGAAACGGATCGGTACACCGTCTATGCCGGTTCGGGCGGTTCGGTCCGCCAGAAGCGTGAGATTGCTGAAGTTTTGGGCGTGGATGCCGGTCAGGTTCGGGTTGTCTCCAAGGATGTCGGCGGCAATTTCGGGACGCGAAACAGGCTCTATGTCGAATTTCCGCTGGTTTGCTGGGTTTCCCGGAAATTGGGCCGCCCGGTGAAGTTCACCTGTCAACGCAGCGAGTCCTTTATCAGCGACTATCAGGGTCGCGATCTTGTGAGCAAGGTGTCTCTGGCACTGGATACCGACGGCCGGTTTCTCGCGATGCGGGCGGACAATCTCAGTAACGTCGGCTCGCGCATGGTGTCGTTGTCGCCATTGAGTAAGGGGTCTGGTCTGATCACCGGGTCGTACGATATCCCCGCTGCCCATTTACGGTCGCGTGCCGTGTTCAGCAATACGCCGCCAACCAACGCCTATCGCAGCTCAGGGCGGCCGGAAGTGACGTTCGCGATCGAGCGGCTGGTTGAAACGGCGGCGCACGAATTGGGCTTCGATCCGCTCGATCTGCGCCGGCGCAATCTCGTCAGCGCGGATTTGATGCCCTATCCGAATGCGGTCGGGATGACGTATGACAGCGGCGAATACGCCAAGAGCATGGATATGGCGATGGAACTGGCCGACTGGGCCGGTTTTGAGGGCCGCCGGAAAGAAGCCGAGGCGCGCGGTAAATTGCTCGGGCGCGGCTTTGCGAATTACGTTGAATCTTCCATCGGCACGCCGCGCGAGCAGGCGGAAATTTATGTTAAAGCCGACGGTGGAATGGATCTGGTGATCGGCACCCAGCCAAGCGGCCAGGGGCACGAGACGAGCTTTGCCCAGGTTGCCGCTGAATGGCTTGGTGTGCCGGTTGAAACCGTTACCGTGATTGTCGGGGATACCGATGTCGTAAAGGTCGGCGGCGGTTCCCATAGCGGCCGATCGATGCGGATGGCCGGGACGGTAATTGTCAAAGCCGCCGACGAGCTGATCGACAAAGGCAAACGCCTTGCCGCCTTTGTTCTGGAAGCGGCGGACGCGGATATCGACTTTGATGCCGGAACATTTTCGATCGCCGGCACCGACAGGAAAATCGACTTGTACGATCTGGCGCGGGCCGTTTCGGAGCGGACCGACTTGCCTGACGGGCTTGCCGACGGATTGTCGGTGATCGAAGACAATGTGATGGAAACACCCGTGTTTCCCAATGGATGTCATATCTGTGAAATTGAAATCGATCCCGACTCCGGCGCCTACGAAGTCGTCCGCTATACGACGATTGACGATGTTGGACGCGCGATCAATCCGCTGATCGTCGACGGACAGACCCATGGCGGCATCGTTCAGGGCGCGGGTGAAGCGTTGGGTGAATTATGTGCGATCGATCCGGAAACGGGCCAGCCGCTGGCGGGATCGTTCATGGATTATCACATGCCGCGGGCGGACGAATATCCGTCCTTTGTCACGGCGCTGAACGAAGTACCTTCTCCGACGAATCCGCTGGGCGTTAAAGCAGGCGGGGAAGGTGGCACCACGCCTGCGCTGGCGGTCCTGGTGAACGGATTTGTCGATGCGCTGCGACCATACGGCGTGCGCGATATCAGGATGCCTGTGACCCCGAGAAAAATCTGGGAGTTGATCCAGGCCGGTCGATCCGGCGATGCTTAGCCGATCAGCAGGAACGGCGCGAGGACGATTGCCCAGCTTGCGACAGCGCAGCCGAAAAAGCAGGCGAATTTCAAACGGGGTGACCATCCGTCACTTCGATCCCGGCCTCTCAGGCCGGCTTGAGCAACGTCGGGATGGCTGAGAACTGCATGTTGTGCCATTGGACTCTCTTTGAGTTGCTACAAATTTGCCGAAAATTCGCTAAAAAATGGTTAAGCCCGAAGGCCATTGCATGGGTCCATGCAGGCCAATCTCGCTCCTCGGGCTACCGCAGGCTGTGGGATGTATATAAATTGTGGGCGATGGCCGAGGTGAAGATTGCCACGGCTCAAATGGATTCTGTTGAAATTAAGGGCATTTCCCAATGAAAGCCGCCGCCTTTGACTACGTTCGGGCATCTTCCGTCGACGAAATCTGCAGGCTTCTCGCAGATGCCGGCGATGAGGAGCGCAAGATTATCGCCGGGGGGCAGACGCTCGTGCCCTTGATGGCGATGCGCATGGCCCGGCCGGATATGCTGATAGATATCAACGATGTGACCGAACTTGCCGGGATTCACGATCGCGGCGACTACATTTCATTCGGCGCGGGGACGCGGCAGCGCGCGCTGGAGCGTTCGGACATCGTCTCTGGTCGTTTGCCGCTTCTGGCCAAGGCGGTTCGGAATGTCGGTCATATCCAGACGCGTAACCGTGGCACCATCGGTGGCAGTATCGTTCATGGCGACCCGTCCGCGGAAATCCCGCTCGCGGCGCTGGCGTTGGAAGCCAAAATGGTGTTGCGGGATCTGTCGGGCGAGACAGAGGTGCCGATTGACGGTTTTTTCGAAGCGGCGATGGTCACGAATATCGAGCCGCAGCAATTGCTGACCGAAATCAGGATACCGGTCTGGCAGGGCGCGCATATTGGGACAGGGTTCCACGAGACCGCGAGCCGACAGGGCGATTTCGCGATTGTCGCTGTGGCGGCACAAGTCGAACTGGGGGAAGACGGCACAATTCTGCGCGCGGTCGTTTCCGGTGGAGGTGCGGCGCCGTCCCCCGTGAAGCTACATGCATTGGAAGCGGCGTTGGTCGGTGTGTCGTCCGACGGCGTCGATGCATTGATATCATTAGTCGATGAGGCGATCGATCCGGATACCGACGTTCATGCAACCGCTGCCTATCGTCAGCGGGTGTCGCGGAGCCTTGTCTCCCGTGCAATTGCCGATGCGATTGAGGAGGCGCGCACATGAGCCAGATAGAAATTACGCTGAACGTCAACGGGCAAGACCGCAGTGTCTCGGTGGCACCCCGGATGACCCTGGTCGATTGCTTGCGCGACATGTTGCGGATGACCGGCACCCACGTTGGTTGCGAACACGGTATCTGCGGGGCGTGTTCCGTGATGCTGGACGGCGAGCCGATCCGGTCCTGTCTGATGTTCGCCGTTCAGGCGGAAGGGCATGAAATCACAACGGTTGAAGGCCTGCTCCAGGAAGATGGGTCGCTGAGCGATCTGCAGGATTCGTTCTGGGAATGCCATGCCCTGCAGTGCGGATACTGCACGCCCGGCATGCTGGTCGCGAGCGAGTCGCTGCTGAATGAAAATCCCAACCCCACGGCTGACGATATCCGAGAAGCGATCAGCGGCAATCTGTGCCGGTGTACCGGCTATCAGCAAATCGTCGAGGCCGTACAGATGACTGCGAAACGCCGTCGCGAGGGAGCGTCTCATGGTTGATGCCCCCACAACCCTGCCGAATTACCGTTACGTATCGCGCAAGCGGCGGACGAAAGAAGACCGTCGCTTCGTGAGCGGCCGCGGCAAATTCGTGGCCGATGTGGACGTGCCAGGCATGAAGCATGTCGCCGTGCTGCCAAGCCCGCACCCGCGTGCGAATATCATCAGCATCGATACGAGCGCCGCCGAAGCGCTTCCCGGCGTGCACTATGTGCTGACCGGCGAGGAGCTTGCCGAAGGTACGAACGCGCTGTTTCACGGCCTCGATATCCCGAATGTAATCTGGCATCCGCTCGCCGTCGGGATGACCCGCTATGCGGGCGAATGGGTTGCCGCCGTGGTCGCGGATTCCCGCTATATCGCCGAAGATGCGGCCGAACTGATCGAGGTCGAATATGAATCGCTGCCCGCAGCGGTCGATTCCGAAAAGATGCTCGATGAAGATCAGCCCCTGGTCCATCCCGCACACGGCACGAACGTGTTGTTCCGCAAGACCTGGGAATGGGGTCCGGTCGCGGATGATTTTGCCAGTGTGCCGCATACGGTGAGCTACCGGGCGCGGTGGGGGCGGTCTTCGACGGTGCCGATCGAAACCTTCGGTGTGGTCGCTAAATGGGACGATATAAACGAGATTATGGATGTCTGGGCATCGATCCAGATGCCGCAGTATCAGGATCAGATCGCGGCTGCGCTCCGTATACCAATGAACCAGGTGCGGGTTCACAACGATGTTGATGTCGGCGGATCCTACGGCGTGAAACGTGGCATCAAGCACACGGTTCTGATCAGCTATCTGACAAAGAAGCTCGGTTTTCCGGTACGCTTTATCGAAGACCGGCTGGACAATATGTCCGGCGGCGACGCGCACGGTCCCGACCGCATTTTCGATATCACGATGGCGTTTGACGACGAGGGTGTCATCAAATCGATGAAGGTGCGGGCGTTGGATGATGTCGGCGCCTATCCGGGCCGGGCTCCGCTACAGCTCGGCAAGCCGATCACGGCGCTGTGCGGGCCGTACCGGCTGAATTCCATCGAATATGAGGCGATCTCCGTCACGTCGAATAAGACAGGGCAGGTACCGGTGCGCGGGTTCGGGCAGTCGCCGACGAATTTTGCGGTTGAGACCGGTGTCGAGCGTGTCGCCAAGTATCTTGGCCTCGATCGTGTCGAGGTGCGTGCGCGGAACCTGGTTCGCAAGGACGAATTTCCGTGGAAAATCCCGCCCGGATCGAAGTACGATTCCGGCGATTTTCATGCCGTGCTGGAAGGTATTCTCAAAACGTCGAACTGGGATGGTCTGGTCGCACGGCGGGATGCATTGCGCGAAGAAGGCAAGCTTGCCGGCGTCGGTATCGCGACCTGCCTTGAGCCCGGCGGCGGTAACAATATCTTCGAATATCTGTTTAATCCGAAGCTAGAGATCACGACCTTTGTCGAATCCGTTCTGATCAAGGTCGAGCCGACAGGGGCGATTACGGCGGTGATGTGCACGACAACGTCAGGGCAGGGACACGAGACGCTGGTGTCGACGATTGCCGGTGAGGAACTGGAACGCGATCCGGATATGATCCGGGTGGTGCACGGGGATTCTCTCGAGGCTCTGCCGACCCGCAGTCCGGTGGCCAGCCGGATGGCGATTGTTCTGGGGACCGCGACGTCCAAGGCGGCGCGCGATATCAAGATGAAGATGATTGCGATTGCCGCCCATGATCTCGGTGTCGAAAACGATCAGATCGAATACGCGGACGGTGAATTCAGCGTCCGCGGCGAACCGGCTCGCAAGCTCGACTGGTCGGAAATCTGCCATATCGCGCATAAGCAGTTTCACCGGATGCCGCCCGGCCATGAACTGGGCCTGCAGTCCTATGCGGTCCAGCAGGTGCCTGGTGCCGGTGGTTTGCCGGATGAAAACAACGAAGTGCCGCTCTATCCGTGCTTCTCGTTTCAGGCGCATGTACCCCTGGTCGAAATTGATCCCGATACCGGCAAGGTAAAGGTGCATGATTATTTCATCGGCCACGATTGCGGGACCGCAATCAACCCCGACATCGTGCGGGGCATGATCATCGGCGGGGTGGCCCATGGTATCGGTGCGGCGCTGTATGAGAAATTTGAATACGATGCCAACGGACAGCTTCTGGCCGGCACGTTCGTCGATTATCTTTTGCCGTCGGCCCACGAAATTCCGCCGGTAACGGATGAGGAACACTGCACGCCTTCGCCGATGACATCGCTGGGCCAGAAAGGCTCGGGCGAGGGCGGGTATCTTGGGGCTCCGGCGGCGATAGCGTCGGCTGTCAATGACGCGCTTGCGCCTTTCGACATTGAAATCAACGAACTGCCGATCCGGGCGCGCGATATTGAAGCGGCGCTTTATGAGAAGACCAAATAACAAATCTTAAACAGGCAAACGGGAGACAGATATGAGCGACGATATTATTCTGGAACAGGACGGTCGCATTCTTCGGGCGACATTCAACACGGCGCCGGACAACGGCGTATCCGACATGATGGCGGGCGCTTTCTCGGAAGCGATCCTGTCGGCGCATGAAAATTCCGACATGGTTCTGCTCCGCAGCAACGGGCCGGATTTCTGCACCGGACGTGTCCGCGATGCCAGTGCCGGCCCCCCTTCGCCGGAGGCTTATAGCCGGCGGCCGGAATACGATCCGATCTTCGGCTGCTACCGGTCCATCAAGGACGCCCAAGTTCCGGTAGTTGCCGTAATTGAGGGACGTTGCATGGGGTTCGGAACGGCCGTGACGTCAGTGTGCGATGTATCCTTTGCGAGCAGTACGGCGACCTTCAATATTCCCGAGGTCGGCCATAACGTCATGCCGACCATGGTGATGTCGGCGATTTACGACCGGATGCCGCGTAACGCGATCCTGTGGATGGCCTATTCGCAGGACTTTATCGATGCGGAGCGGGCAATGACATACGGTCTGATCAGCCAGGTCGTCGACGCCGACAAACTCGACGCCGAAGTCGATCGTTTCTGTGAGCGACTGACGAGCAGTCCGCACCCAGCAATTCTCGGGTTGAAAGAATATCTGCGCTCCGCCCCACGGATGGACGATCAGGGTGCGCTGGACTATGCCCGCAGCATTCACTCAATGGTAAATACCGCTGCGGCCATGAAGAAAGATCACTGAGCCGATCGATGAGTTCCGTGATGATTAAAAACCGGTGAGCGCACGCTCACCGGTTTCTTTTTCGCAGTTCCTCGGCGTAGTCCGCCATCGCCTCGTCGAGGGAGAATGACGGCGTCCAGCCGAGCTCGTTCGCCGCGCGGCTCACGTCCAGCGGCGTGTCGCGTGAAACCGGTGTTTTGCCCGGTGTAATCTCGATCTCAAATCCCGGGACGGCGGCGCTGACCGCTTCGACAAGGCGGTCGAAGCTGATCACCTCACCATAGGCCAGGTTATAGACTGCCTTTGGCGGCAGACCGGTGGCGGTCGCTGCCAGGTCGGCTGCCCGGCCCATATCCTTTGCGTAGATGTATTCGAACGCCATTGTCTGTTCTTCGGGAATAACCGCGGTTGCGCCACGAAGGCCGGCTTCAACCAGCGCCTGCACTTTTTCGCCGCCGCCGGACCCGGCCCAGAAATGGCCGACTCCGAACACGTTGCCCGGACGCAGCAATACCAGCTCGAACCCGCACTGGCCCTGATAGGCCTCGAAGATCAGTTCCTGCGCTGCCTTGGAATTGGAATAGGGCGCGCCGGCACCGCGGTGAAAACTTTCGTCTACCTTGTCGGGCGTTGGCTGGCGCCAGTCATACACGCCAAATGTCGACGTATGGATCAGCCGCTTGATGCCGGTCAGCCGGACGGCCTCGGCCACCTGCATGGCACCACCGATATTCAGATCGAAACCATAGGCGAGTGGATTGCCGACCCGTTTGCCGATAAGCCCGGCGGTGTTCAGGAACGTATCCACCTTGTGGGCCTGGATCGCATCGATCAGCGCCGGCAGGCTGCGGACATCGTCGGCGATGATTTCATAATCCGTATCGCCGAGCCGTGCCGCGATATAATCGGCGCGCGGAACCGGATCGAGGAACACGACTTTCTCGCCGCGTTTCGCTGCTTCGATGGCGTATGCGGTTCCAATCAGGCCCGCGCCTGTCACCAATGTGGTCATCCGCTCTTTCCTTCAGGTCGTCGTTTCAGCCGTAGAACTGGCCGTCGAGGTATTCGATGGGCTCCGACTTGTTTTTCTTTGAATCGCCACGCATCGGGTTTCCGTCGGTATCGATGCGGTCGATCTCGGGTAGTTTCTGATAATTCGGTGATCCGATCCGCAGCATCACCAGCGGTTCACCGGGAATGGCGGTAAACCAGTACATATTGCCTTTGGGCAGCATGATCCCCTGGTTGGGCATCAGCACGGTTTCTTCTTCTTCCGGGCCATAGAACCGGACACTGCCCTGCAGGACGATGAAGCTGTGATCCTCGCCGGGATGGGCGTGCAGTTCGTTCTCGCCGCCTTCGGCGTAGATTTTGAGCCGGATCGACATGTCTTCGGTCGCTGCAAGCGGGGTGTCTGTCCGGCCGCGCGCAAGCAGTTGCCCGGCGACATTGAACACTGTGGGTTTGGTATTTTCAGCCAGTTCGGACTGGCGCTTTTTCAGTTCATCCGACCCGATGGCGGGCGGGAGAATTTCTCGGGCGGCTGTGGCCATATCGATATCCTTCTGAAAACGCACCCCGTTGAGAATCTCCATACGGGGGCGTACGGTAAGATACTATTTCAGCTTAAGCCAAAGACGACCGGTATAACAATCGGTGGAGAGGGCAATCGATGACGGAAGATCCGGGTATCCAAAAATCCAACCAGAAATGGCAGTCGGACATCATCGTCGACCTGATCAAGCAGTACGGTTTCAAACAGATCGCGCTCAACCCCGGGGCCAGCTATCGCGGTCTCCACGATTCATTGGTCAATTACGGTGAAAACGACCCGCCGATGATGATCTGTAACCATGAAAAGATCGCGGTGCAGATGGCCCACGGCTACGCCAAGGCGACCGGGGAGCCCATGATTGCCATCGTGCACAATGTCGTCGGGCTGCTGCATGCACAACTGGCGATCTACTATGCCTATATCGACCGTGCACCGGTGTTTGTTATGGGAGCGACCGGGCCGACCGATGAAGGAATCCGGCGCCCGTTTATCGACTGGATTCATACAGCCGCCGTTCAGGGCAACGCCGTACGCGATTTTACAAAGTGGGACTATCAGCCCGGCAGCGTTCACGGCATTCCGGATTCCTTTGCGCGCGCCTATTCGATCATGATGGCCGAGCCGCAGGGCCCGATCTACATGTGTTATGACGCTGGTATTCAGGAAGCGCCGCTGACCGAAGACATCAAGCTGCCGTCGCCCGATGCCATTCGGATCACCACGCCGCTGTCGCCTGATCGCGCAGCACTTGGACAGGTGGCAGACCACTTGCTTGCTGCCGAAAATCCGATGGCACTTATCGAGTATGCCGGGCGTATGCCTCACGGCTATGAATACATCGTCGATTTCGCCGAGACCGTTGGCGTGGGCGTGTCGGATATCTACAAACGCCTGAACTTCCCGAACCGTCATCCCCTTAACCTCAGTATGGACGGCACGGCATTCGAAGGGGCGGATCTGGTGCTCTGTCTGGATGTGCGCGACTGGACACGCGGAACGCATGTCATCGATCCTGAAACCCGGGAAGTCCGGGACAAAACGGTGCCTGGCAGCACGTGGATCGATATTGGGTTTGGAGATATCGAAATCAGCAAATGGGCGATGGATTACAACAAGCATCGCGACTGGGATGTGCGGGTGACATCGGATGTTGTCTCCGCGCTAACGATTCTCACGGATATCTGCCGTGAACGCATTTCCGGCGATGCGTCGCTGCAGCAGAAAATTGCTGACCGCAGCGCTGCCACCGCAAAACGGCACGATGCGCTATTCAAGAAATGGGCGGTTGAGGCAAAGACGGACTGGGACGCATCGCCCATCACCCTTCCGCGCCTCGCATCCGAAGTCTGGGATGTTATCGAGGAGGAAGACTGGGTTCTGACCGCCGGCGAGCTGCGCAACTGGACGAGAAAGCTGTGGACTTTCGACAAGCCATACCGTCACCCGGGCCGTTCGCTCGGCACAGCAACCCAGTTTGGTATATCGCTCGGTGTGGCGCTGGCCAACAAGGGCACAGGACGGCTGGTGGTCGATTTGCAACCGGATGGCGACCTGATGTTCGATCTTGGCGCGCTCTGGATTGCGAAGAAATACGAAATTCCCATGCTGGTCGTGATGTATAACAACCGCGCCTATTACAACGACTGGGAACACCAGAAGCATGTGGCCCATGCACGGGGTACGGCAGAAGAGCGGGCCTATATCGGCATGGACCTGGATGGACCGGAGCCCGATTTTGCCCAGGCGGCCAAATCCATGGGCTGGTGGTCGGAGGGGCCGATCGAAGACCCGGCGGATATCAACGGTGCGCTGTTGCGCGCAATCGAGCAGGTAAAGGCGGGTAAGCCCGCGTTGGTTGATACGATTTGTCAGCACCGATAGGAAGGATTACGATATGGAACGGAAACAGATGCTGCCTGCCGTCGAAAAGTTTGTCGCTGAGATGCGTGACGTCTGCGAGAGGACAGCGGGCGATGCGAAATGGGATCGCTGCGGTGAATTGCTCTCTGACCTGCTTAAAGATCCCGATCTAAATAACCATGCCCAGGATTGGCCGGTCGGTGGGTTCGACGGCAAAAAGGTCGATAACCTGCTGTTCTATGAAGACCCGGACCATGGGTTTGTTATCAACGGCCTGATCAAAAACCCGGGCGGGCTTGCCGTGCCGCACGATCACGGCAAAGCATGGACTGTCTATGGCGTTCTCACGGGTGGCGAGCGGATTGTGCAGATGCATCCGAGCGAAAATGGGTTTGAACAGGGTGAGGCGACCGAGTGCGGCCCAGGCGATGTAGATATCGTGCCGCCGTGGAAAATTCATGCTGAATACGCCGGCGATGAAAAGACAATCGCGGTCATCGTCCGGAGCCAACGGTCGGGCACCTTCGAGCAGTACCGTCACAATGACGACGGCACCAAGACGATGTTTCCCGGCCCGAACCAGGTGCCTTACGAACTAGGGTAAACGTTGCCGCCCGTCACTTCGGGCCGCGGGTTTCTTCCGGCAAGAACGGGAAGGCCGACAGCTCGTGCGACTGGCTGACGGCGCGGGCTTCCTTCACGAAGCTCGGGTCGAGCTGGTCGAGGGATGACACGCCGGTCAGACCCATGGCGTTCTTGATTTCGGCTTCCATGATCTCCAACGCGTTGACCAGTGTCGCCTGACCGCCTGCTGCCAGTGCCCAGGCCTGATAGCGGCCGAGGGCGACGACATCCGCGCCGATCGCGAGGGCTTTGAGCACGTCTGTGCCGCGTACGATGCCGCCATCGACGACGATTTCGGCCTTGCCCTTGGCCACCGCGACGATCTCTTTCAGGATTTCGATCGTGCCGTCGCCGTGATCGAGCTGGCGACCACCATGGTTTGAGACGTAAATGGTGTCGACGCCGTGCTGTACGGCAAGTTCTGCGTCTTCGGCGGTTTGCAAGCCTTTAAGGATGAAGGGCAGGCCGCCGCGTTCGCGCATTTTCTCCATCCATTCCCAGGTCAAGCCGGCCTGCAGCGCGCGGGCGTTTTCGCCATAACGCTGAATGCTCGGCGGTCGCCAGCCGGTTATGAGCTGGCGTTCGCGCCGGCCGTAATAGGCGGAATCGACCGTCAGGCAGATCGCCGCGTACCCGGCGTCGCGGGCACGGTCGATCAGCGCATCGACCCAATCTTCGTCTCCCCGAATATAGATCTGGAATATCTTTGGATGGTCGGTCGCCCGGGCGATTTCTTCCAATGTCGGCTCGGTCACCGTGCTGACCAGGTTCATTGTGCCGAACTCGGCGGCGGCCTTGGCGACTGCAACGCCGCCTTCGGGTGTGATGGTCTGGAGCGATCCGATCGGCGCCAGGAGACAGGGGATACGAAGATTATGCCCCATGAATGTTCTGCCGGTGTCGATCTCGCGGACATCGCGGAGGATACGCGGGCGCAGCGCATGGCAGTCCAGGCAATGGCGGTTGCGGCGGAGCGTGGTTTCGGTTTCCGCCGCCCCGGTGACATAATTCCAGACTGACCTGCTGGTATTATTGCGGGCGGCTACGATGATTTCGTGCATCGTTGCGTAATTTTCCGACATCTTATTGTTCTTTCTGATTGGGTGGGAATCCCGCGTGTCTTCAGCCAATTTCTGACCCTATTAATGCCGTCTGGTCCGCTGAATTCCCACAGGAATCTCATTTCCGATCATATTAATTGACAAAGCAATATTTGCGGATGAAATTAATTACGATTGCAAAACAGGCCGGAATCGTCAGAAGCGGCGGGTCCGGTCGAACTCGTGAATGAGAGAGGAAGATAGAAAGCGCCACCGCATGGTGGTAGGATTTTTTAAAATTATAACCCGGAGGACGTACTAATGACTAAAATAGCCAACAATATTGTCGCCAGTGCCCTGATTTGTGGTGTGCTTACAATCGCCGGAACCGCAACCGCCAAGACCGTAAAAATTACTGTGGCGGCCGCCCCGCCGCCCTTGGTTACTTTTGTCGGGGCATTCAAAAATATCGTCACCAAGAAAATCGATGCCCGGCTGGCCAGCCCCG
>Ga0315331_10003306_pt1 | contig 12185 bp, 10 predicted proteins | sample M160m34915metaG_FD_203456 | JGI IMG/M metagenome (GOLD analysis project Ga0315331, IMG submission 203456) | Ammonia-oxidizing marine archaeal communities from Monterey Bay, California, United States - M1 60m 34915 | ecosystem: Environmental > Aquatic > Marine > Intertidal zone | place: USA...
CGCAGATATCGCCCTAGGGGTAAACTCATGCAACCTCGGTGCAGACGGCGTACTCACTGTATTTAGTAACGGCCCGGCATGGGCATCGCGATTGCGTTTTGAGGCTGAACAAATCCTGAGCATCTGCCGTGCGCAAGAACCGTCGATTTCAAGCGTTAAAGTACGTGTTAGCCAGAACAGCTGGGCTTAAAAAATGTAAAAAAAAAGCCAGCTATTAGCCGGCTTTTTCTCAACTGAAACTGACTGCTCAAACGGACACCGCTGCAGCTGCGGACGAGTAAGCTATTGGCGATTTACCCACATCATCGAATGTGACTTCTTCATAATCACCACTTTTTAATAACTCACGCAACAACCTATTATTAAGATCATGGCCCGACTTATAGCCAACAAACTCACCAATCAAGCTGTGCCCCAGTAAATACAGATCACCTATAGCATCCAATATTTTATGCCGCACGAACTCGTCTTCATAGCGTAAACCATCTTCATTCAAAACTCTGAAGTCATCGAGCACAATAGCGTTATCAATATTTCCACCCAAAGCCAATCGCCGTGAGCGCATGGCTTCAATATCACGCAAAAAACCAAATGTTCTTGCTCGGCTTATTTCTTTCAGGAAAGACGTCGTCGAAAAATCGATGCTTGACTCAAGTGTGTGCTGCTTAAAGACAGGGTGATCAAAATCGATTTTGAAATTAACCTTAAAACCTTCATGAGGATCAAACTGGGCCCACTTGTCATCTTCTTCGACACGAACTGTGTTGGTAATACGAATAAATTTCTTTGCCGCACCCTGCTCTGCTATACCGGCTGACTGCAACAAAAATACAAATGGTGCTGAACTGCCATCCATAATTGGCACTTCAGGAGCGCTCAGATCCACATAAAGGTTATCGATTCCCAGCCCGGCCAGCGCGGCCATTAAATGCTCTACCGTCGATACTTTGGCATCACCATGAATGAGGGTGGTTCCCAGCATGGTTTCGCCGACAATACGGGCGTCGGCAGGCACATCCACGGGAGGGTCAAGATCAACCCGTCGGAAAACAATGCCGGTATTCTCTGCGGCCGGCCTCAAGGTCATATAAACCTTCCGGCCGGTATGCAAACCAATGCCGGTCGCCCGGATAGAGTTCTTTAATGTCCGTTGTTTTAGCATTAATTCCTGTATTCGTTAATTAAAACGACATATCCCGATTATATTGACCGCATTAAGCCCCGAAACAACTGATGTTGAAGACCGTTTAACGAGCGCAACTCAGCACGCCTCTCAGCGCTGCTGCTCATTTATCACGCTCCAGCAGCGACCGAACCTCATGTTTTTGTTAGCAAATCATTGAGCAGCAGCGCCAACAAACAAGCGCTAAGCTACCGCATCTGATGGCTTCGTCGAACCGCAGCTATAATTTAGGCTGCAAAATTACCACAGCCCGACGAAGCCACGCAAGCGGCCCTAATCGACTTGGCGACGTAAAAATGCCGGAATATCAAGCATTTCCAAATCATCCGCCGCATCAGCTGCTGCCACATTGGATTGCTGATGTCGCATCCCCGGTGGCGTGTCATACTGCGTGTAATCCGTAAACTCGGTGTCGATCGGCTCTCCCGTTGTGCCATCACGCACCGCGGTCACTTCAGTAGGCTGCACCACCTGCATAGGCGCCACTTCTGCTGGCCGACGTGCCGGCTGCCCGAGGCCTGTTGCCACAACAGTAACCCGGATGCTGTGGTTCATTTCTTGATCGATAACAGTACCAATAACAACGGTTGCGTCATCAGATGCGAACTCTTTCACGATATTACCGATGGCAGTGAACTCACCCAGACCTAAGTCTTCCGATGCTGTTACGTTAACCAAAATACCGTTGGCGCCGGCCAGATCAATATCTTCGAGCAGTGGACTTGATACTGCTGCCTCGGCCGCTTCACGTGCCCGGTCATCGCCACTCGCGATGCCCGAACCCATCATCGCCATACCCATCTCAGACATGACAGTCCGCACATCTGCGAAGTCGACGTTGATCAGACCAGGACGAGTAATCAGTTCTGCAATACCCTGAACCGCACCCTGAAGCACCTCGTTCGCCGCACCAAAGGCTGCCAACAAACTTGTATCACTGCCCAGAACCGCTAACAACTTATCGTTAGGGATGGTGATTAAAGAATCGACATATTTGCTGAGCTCCACAATACCGCTGTCCGCAATGGAGGTGCGCTTTTTGCCCTCCATTCCGAATGGCTTGGTTACAATTGCTACGGTCAGAATGCCCATTTCCTTCGCTACCTGAGCAATAACAGGTGCGGCGCCGGTACCCGTACCACCGCCCAAGCCAGCGGTAATGAACAGCATGTCCGCACCGTCAATTGCTTCTTTCAGGCGATCGCGGTCTTCCATCGCTGCCTGTCGGCCAACATCGGGGTTTGCCCCCGCTCCAAGACCTTTGGTCATGTTCGTGCCGATCTGCAATGTGGTTTTCACATTGGAGTTCGCCAACGCCTGACGGTCGGTATTGGCACAAATGAAATCCACTCCATCGATACCATTGTTTGCCATTTCACGAACAGCGTTACCACCGCCGCCCCCAACACCGATTACCTTACTAACGGCATTCTCACTATAGTCATCGACAATTACGAACGACATGACTTATCTCCTTTTAGCTCCGCAGCACAAATATAAAAAATAAAAAAAACAAAACCCAATTGTTCAACAAAAACCTTACAAACCCGCCCAGAAAATTTCTTCAAATCTATTTCAATGCGGTTACTTTCCAGACAACAACACATTCCGTATCTACATATTTCCCTGAAACCACGATTTCATACGTGACCAGACATCTTTCACGTTTGATGACACAAGGTGCTCCGCAGCACCGTGTGTACCCCTGCTATCACGGGCATACAAAAGAATCCCCACCCCGGTTGCATGAATCGGGTTCCGGATAATCTCGCCAAGGCCACTCACATGCTGGGGTATACCCAAACGAACCGGCAGATGAAACACCTCTTCAGCCAAGTCAACAGCGCCTTCCATTTTTGCCGTCCCGCCGGTTATGACGATGCCAGCCGCGCACATTTCAAGCAGACCATTTCGCTTAAGCTCATTCGCTACCAAGGTAAACAACTCCTCGTAGCGTGGCTCCACCACTTCAGCCAGGGTATGTCTGGCAAGGCATCGCGGTGGTCGATCACCGACACTTGGCACTTCAATGGTTTCATCGCGATTCGCCAGCTGAGACAAGGCACAGGCGTATTTTATTTTGATCTCTTCGGCATACTGCGTTGGTGTGCGCAGTGATACTGCAATATCGTTAGTCACTTGATCGCCTGCAATAGGGATCACCCCCGTGTGCTTAATTGCGCCATCATGAAATACCGCGATGTCGGTAGTGCCACCGCCAATGTCAACGAGGCATGAGCCAAGTTCCTGCTCATCTTCGGTAAGTACGGCATGACTTGAAGCCAGCTGCTCGACCACAATATCGTCAACAGCAAGGCCACAGCGCTGAACACACTTAATAATGTTCTGCGCAGCGCTCGCTGCCCCGGTAATCATGTGTACCCGAGCCTCCAGACGGACACCGGACATCCCAATCGGGTCACGAATACCGCTCTGACCGTCAATAATGAAGTCCTGTGGCAATACATGCAGAATTCTCTGATCGGCGGGAATAGCCACAGCACGGGCAGCATCAATAACGCGATCGATATCGCCCTGAGCTACCTCACGATCACGAATGGCGACAATGCCATGTGAGTTCAGACTGCGAATATGGCTGCCGGCAATGCCCGCATACACCGACTGAATTTCACAACCGGCAATCAACTCAGCCTCTTCAACTGCACGCTGAATTGATGTAACCGTTGACTCAATATTTACGACGACGCCGCGCTTAAGCCCTTTTGATGGATGGCTACCAAATCCGATAATCTCAAGTTCGCCATCATCCTGAATCTCACCAACTATGGCTACGATTTTCGACGTGCCAATATCGAGCGCAACGATTAGCTCTTTTTCAACCTTGTTAGCCATGTGGGCCTATCTCCGAGTCGATTGACGCATTCCTTGCGCCTGCTTTCTTCCAACCAATAGCAAATCCATTTGTATATCGCATATCGATGTACGCCACCTTGTCACTCTGTTGCGCAAGAATCTGGTCTAAGGCACGGAAAAAGCGATCAGCACGATCATCAACTCCGGTCGAACCCAAACGCACATCAAACCCCCCGCTCACACGCATCGCCCATGCGCCACGATCATTCAAACTCAAAATATTGATACTCAAGCCACGTTGCTCAAGCCGCTGTTGCAGGTCAAAATAGCGCTGCGCGACTAACTTTTCGCTGCCAACCGGACCCTCAAGACGCGCCAATTCAACAGGTAAGTGCGTGGCTTCTTCGATAAACAACTCGCCCCGAGTATTCAGCAGGCCGGCTTTGCCCCAACGCGCAGCGGCTTTTTCTTCAATCACAGTGACATCAAGAACGCCCGGCCACTGGCGCCGAATGGAGGCTTTAGCCACCCAGGGAACCTCCGTTAAACGGGACTGCACATCACGAAGATTGACGCTTAAAAACCCTTCATCGAGATAGCCTTCTAAAGCGGCCTCAATACGAACCGAAGGAACCCGCTGGAACGTTCCATGAATTTGTACAGCTTCAATCGGCTGATCAAGCAACCAGATTGTTCCCTGATACACCCCGGTCAACGCAACACAGGCCACAAGCCCGCTTAACAATGCACGCCAGTTTATTGTCGGCAACGTGAATCGTTTACGAGCAGCAGCACTTCGGCGATTTGAGCGCTTAGCCGGCATTTATCAACTCCTGAACAGCCCCATTGTCAAAACTGGTTTCCAGTACACGCCAGACCAATGTGTCAAAATCTATGCCGGCCTGCTTGGCAGCCATCGGCACGAGACTGTGGCTGGTCATTCCCGGAGATGTATTTAACTCAAGCACGAGCGCTTCACCGGCCGCATCAACCATAAAATCAACTCGGCCCCAGCCGGAGCAGCCCGCCGCAACAAACGCACGGCCAGCCATTTCTCGAAATTGTTGCTCCTGCTCTTCCGGCAAACCGCAAGGACAGATATAGCGTGTGGCGTCGCTGTGGTACTTGGCCTGATAGTCATAGAATACGGCGTCAGTTTCTATTTTGATTAACGGCAGCACTTCGCCCTGTAACACTGCTGCCGTGTACTCCGGTCCATCGACCCAGGCTTCGGCCAGCACCTCACAACCTGACTCGACGGCTTTGTTGAATGCCGGAATAATTTGATCAGGCATATCAACCCTCGACATACCAATGCTCGAACCCTCAAGTACGGGCTTTATCATCATCGGTAAGCCGGGCGACTGAGCCAATGAGTCGCATTCAGCAGAGCTCCGTGCCACAGCATAAGCCGGCGTCGCGATTCCTGAGGCCTCCAAGACCTGCTTTGTGCGGAGCTTATCCATGCACAATGCCGAACCGAGGACTCCGCTTCCGGTGTATGGCAAGCCCAATGACTGCAGCAAACCCTGAGGCACACCATCCTCACCGCCACGGCCATGCAATGCGATCCACACGCGATCAAAACCGGATAAACGACCTGCAATACCTCCGCGGGGGTCAATCCGGTGAGCATCAACACCACGGTTCAACAAGGCCTGATGCACGGCGGTGCCACTTTGCAGTGACACATCACGCTCCGCTGAATCACCGCCGAGCAGTACAGCCACTTTGCCAAAATCGGCCGGATTACTTATCGCTGCACGACTCATGAAGGCTCCCCGACAACACGGACTTCAGGCTGCAGCAAAATACCATGGGCACGCTCCACCTCGTTTCGTACATGCTCAATGAGAGCCTCAATATCAGCGGCGGTAGCATCCCCGGTATTAATAATAAAGTTAGCGTGCTTTGGCGATACCTCTGCCCCGCCAATACGGAAGCCTTTAAGCCCAGAGCCTTCGATCAAGCGTGCAGCATGATCTCCTTGAGGATTACGGAACACTGAGCCGCAACTTGGCAAACCTAACGGTTGTTTGTCGCGCCGCTCCTGAATGAGCGCGGTGAGCCGGCTCATGTTGGTATCGGTATCAACTGCAAAATTAAATCGTGCTGCGATAAACCATTCATCGGCAACTGGAGCTACGACATGACGGTAGGCCACTTCATACTCATCACGATTACGGGTGGTTACTGTGCCACTGCGGTTGACCACATCGACAGCTTCAACATTGTTCCAGGTCTCGCCATGAAACGCGCCGGCATTCATGCTAAGCGCACCGCCAACAGTTCCGGGGATTCCTGCAAAAAACTCCGCGGGACCGAGCCCTAAGCGCACCGCTTTACGCGCCAAGACTGCGCATGCCAGACCAGCGCCTACGGTAATTACTCCATCTTCGCCAGCCTCAAACCCGCCCAACGCCGGCGTGATAGCAATGACGACACCACGGATACCGGCGTCTCTAACCAGCAAGTTACTGCCCAGACCAATCCAGGTTAACGGTGTCGATGAACTCTGCTCACGTAAAAATCCAATCAATTGTTCCTGCGACTGCGGCGTAAAAAGCACGTCTGCCGGACCGCCGACACGCCATGAGGTATGACGACTCATGCTTTCGTCATAACGAATGGCGCTATCAAGCTGTGGCGCTATGGCATTCATCTGTTGCCGCTGCCTCCTTTTTTTAGAACACCAGATAATGTCGGCGCGACCGCACCGATACTGCCGGCACCTAAAGTCAGCAAAACATCATTATTTTGCAACAGCGCAGGCAATGCCTTAGGAATATCATCTAGATTTTTTACGAACACAGGCTCGACCTTTCCACGCGCCCTCACTGCGGCACAGATCGCACGACCATCCGCACCGGCAATCGGATCTTCGCCAGCGGGATACACCTCGGTCACTATCAGTCGGTCCGCCCCGGCAAGCACCTCGGCGAAATCATCGAGCAAATCACGGGTTCGACTGTAACGATGCGGCTGAAACACCACTGCTACGCTGCGATCCGGCCAACCCTGACGAACAGCATCCAGCGTGGCAGCAATCTCGGTGGGATGATGACCGTAATCATCAATAAACATGACATTACCGACAGGCAAATCATGCTCGCCATGCAGCTGAAGCCGCCGGTCAACCCCTTCAAAAGTATTTAATGCGTTCTGTACTGCCGCATCAGGAAGATCGAGCTCGTAGGCAATTGCAACGGCTGCCAGTGCATTTAATACATTATGCCGTCCAGGCAAATTGAGATGCACTTCGAGCAACTCGTTGATGCCGGGGCGTGCCACTTTCATGACGGATTGAAATCCATCACCACGCAACTCAACCGCACGAATATCGGCTTCTTTTGAGGTGCCATAGGTCAATATTGAACGCTTAATTTGCGGCAATATATCGCGAACACCGGAATCATCAATACACATCACCGCAAGTCCGTAAAACGGCAGGTTATGCAGGAACTCAACGAAGGTATTGCGCAAACGCTTTGGGTCATTGTTATAGGTTTCCATGTGGTCTTCATCCACATTGGTTACTATGGCGATCATCGGCTGCAGATGAGTGAACGACGCATCACTCTCGTCGGCTTCCGCGACCAAGTAACGCCCTTCGCCAAGACGCGCGTTTGCTCCGGCACTAACCAAACGTCCGCCGATGACAAAAGTGGGATCCTCACCCGCCTCGGCTAAGACACTAGCAATAAGGCTGGTCGTTGTCGTTTTACCGTGGGTGCCGGAAACCGCAATGCCATAACGGAAACGCATTAACTCGGCGAGCATTTCGGCACGCCGCACTACCGGAATACGCAACTCGCGTGCCCGATTTGCCTCCGGGTTAGTAGCGCTAATTGCCGTTGACACAACCACTACATCAGCATCATCGACATTTTCGCCGTCATGGCCAAGAAATATTGTTGCACCCTGAACTGCTAAACGCTGAGTGACTTTTGATTCTTTCAAATCGGAACCCTGGACTTCGTAACCAAGGTTTAACAGCACTTCGGCAATACCGCCCATACCGACACCGCCGATACCAACGAGATGGATTCGAGTAATCTTTCTCATCCGATCGATCATGGTATCGCCACCTCTTCAGGCAGACTGGCATTCAAACAAGCGAGCATTAAATTGGCGGTCGCATCAGGCTGTGCCTGAGCCCTGGCATTAAGTGCCGTTGTAATTAATAGCTGACGATCGGTGGCGAAGCGTTTAAGCTGGGCGGCCAGCGATTCAGGATTCAGCTCAGACTGTGGCATCAATATAGCCGCTTCCGCATCAACCATAAACATCGCGTTGCAGGTCTGGTGATCGTCGACTGCCGATGGATATGGGACCAATATTGAGCCCACGCCTGCGGCCGCCAGTTCGGCAATAGTTAGTGCGCCTGCACGACAGACCACGAGGTCCGCCCAACCGTAGGCGCCATTCATCGCCTCGATAAAAGGCTCTATCCGGGCGGACACGCCCGCCTCCCCGTACGCGCGCTCAGCTGCTTCAAAAGTACTTGCCCCGGACTGGTGCCAAACGTCAACGTTCATGCCCGCGTTGTGCAGCAAGCGTATGGCCTGGGGAACTGTCTCATTCAATGCCAATGCGCCCTGACTGCCACCTAATACCAGCAGACGAAGAGGACCTGGCTCGGCACTAATGCGGACATCCGGCGCCGCGAGACTGAAAATATCACTGCGTACCGGATTACCGATAGTCCGCACCGCTACCTTGGCAGAAAACGCATGCGGAAAAGCCTGCAACACGTCCGAAGCAACCCGGGCCAAAAGACGATTGGTCAAACCGGCCGCCGCATTTTGCTCATGAATAACCAGCGGTCGCCGCAACAACCAAGCCGCAAAGCCTCCGGGCCCGGAAGCAAAACCACCCATACCCAGCACAACCTTAGGCCGGTGTCGGCGCATTACTTGGAGTGCAGCCCATACTGCGAAAAACAATTTGAATGGTGCGACCACTAAACTCAAAAAGCCCTTGCGGCGCAGACCGGCAACACGCACAAGCTCCAACGGAAAATCGTCGGCCGGAACAACGCGTGCTTCCAAACCTTTTTCAGTACCCAACCAAATCACGGATTCACTGCGTTCGCGCAATGCGCTTGCTACAGCAAGCGCCGGGAATACATGCCCGCCAGTGCCACCAGCCATAATTAATACCGGAGCAGGCACAGTCATCGTGCACCTCGCCGTGTTTTGCGCTTAACACCACCGTTAATGGCTCGTTGATTCTCAAGATCAATGCGCATTAACAAACCAAGTGCAACCATGGTAATAATCAAACTACTGCGGCCATAACTAACCAGAGGCAAGGTCAGCCCTTTAGTTGGAAAGACGCCCATGTTTACGCCTATGTTGATCAACGATTGCACACCGAGCCAAATGGCAATACCAAAGGCGAGATAAGCTTGATACATGCGGTTTAATGCTGCCGACTGACGGGCAATAACAACAATCCGCCACACCAAGATGGCGAATAAAAGAATCATCAGAAAACTACCGACCAAACCAAACTCTTCTGCGATCACAGCAAAAATGAAGTCGGTGTGGGCTTCTGGCAAATAAAACAGCTTTTGAACGCTATTCCCTAAACCCAAACCCAATACGTCGCCACTGCCAATTGCGATAAGTGACTGGGTTAACTGAAAGCCGCTGTCAAATGGGTCGGCCCACGGATCAAGAAAACCGGTGACACGCTCAAGCCGATAAGGCGAATACGCCGCCAATGCAGCAAGCGCTGCAGCAACTGCCGCACAACAGACAATGAAATATTTCAACCGGCCGCCAGCAACGAATAACACGCCTAAAGTGACTGCCAACAGCACCGTCGTTGCACCGAAATCCGGCTGCTGAAGCAGCAGTGCACCAATAACAGTTATCACCGCCATCGGTTTAAAAAATCCCCACCAGGTTGCCAGCAACTCAGCCTGCTGCCGGACTGCATAACCGGCCAACCACATCAGTAACAGCAAACGGGCGGGTTCGGATACCTGCATATTGATACCACCAATACTCAGCCAACGGGTTGCACCATTTACGGTCCGCCCAAGCCCGGGTAACAGAACAATAACCAGCAATACAACGGCGATGAACACCAATGACACGCCTGCGCTTTCCCATAAATCGCTCGGAATACGTAACATCACCGCACCACCGATCAAGCCCACCAGCACCGCAAGCATTTGTCGCTGCAAAAAATAGAAAGGCTGACCTGTGTTACTTTCGGCCAGCGATATGGATGCTGATGTCAACATAACCAAGCCGCCGCACAGCAGCACTATGCAGACAAACAACAATGTGCCATCAGGCATACGCGTGTCGCGGGAGGCGCTATAGGCGCGACTCATTTGTCCACCTCCATAACCCGCTTTGCCGCGACTAGGCGGGTAAAACGTTCGCCGCGCTCTGCATAATTCGAGAACATGTCTACACTGGCGCAGGCCGGCGCCAACAATACCGTGGCACCTGAATACGCCATGTCGTAAGCGGCTGCAACAGCAGATTCGAGATCGGCAACCTGAGTCACCGGCACTGCCGGCGAAAGAGCATCGCGCAACGCCAATGCATCTTTACCATAGACCAGCGCCTTGGCCGCTCTATTCTGCAGCGCATCGGCGACCTCAGCAAAACTGCTGCCTTTGCCATCACCACCGGCAATCAGGATGAGTGGGTCGCTGGTCGAACGGATGCTTGCTGCTGCCGCAGCTTCGTTAGTCGCTTTTGAATCGTTGATCCAATTAACACCATCTGCAGTCGGCACCCGCTGCATACGATGTGGCAAGGCACTGAATGAACACACGCCCTCGCGCAGCTGGGCAAAAGTAACCCCATACGCATGGGCCATTGCACAAGCTGCCAGCACATTCTGCAGATTGTGCTGCCCCACCAATGGGATGTCACAAACGGGCATTACGACAGTGCTGCCATAAACGAGGCAGCTATCCACAACACCCCAATGTCCTTCGCTCGGAGACTCCAGACCAAAGCTCACCACTTTTGTATTGGAGGGGGGCGTGGCATCAGCCTCGGCACGATTGACAACTGCCAGTTCGCAGCATTCGTAGATACGCAACTTAGCATTACGATAAGCATCCAAACTGCCATGCTGATCAAGATGATCAACAGCAAGATTCAATACAGTAGCAATATCGGATTTCGGCAGCCTGCTGCGCTCAAGCTGAAAACTCGAAAGCTCAAGCACCACTGCATCATGAGATTCACCCAAAAGATCCAATGCGGGTGTACCCAGATTGCCACCGGCAACGGAACTTATGCCAGCTGCACACAATAGATGATTAAGCAACGCAGTCACTGTGCTCTTGCCGTTGGATCCGGTAACCAGCAATACCGAACCCGTCTCCTCCGCAAGGAATAAATCGATATCACTGACCACTGACACATCGGCAGACCGAGCCGCATCGAACAATGTCGCGCAAAGGGGCAAGCCCGGTGAAACAACAATTGTTTGAATGCCTTCTGGCACGAACTTAGGCAGACCGCCTGCAAGCAAACATGCCTCAGGCATAACCGACTGCACTGCAGGCCAACCCGGAGGCTGTTGACGACTGTCGGCAAACAGTGCGGCAACACCGCGTGCTGAAAAGTAACGCGCACACGAAGCAGCCGTCACACCGGTTCCGAGAACCAACACTGTGGGCTGCTGTGACTGCTGCATATTCAACACTGCTTCTGCCATTACCTGATCTTGAGGCTGGACAAGCCAACCAGAACTAAAATTACGGTGATGATCCAAAACCGGACGATAACTTTCGGCTCAGCCCAGCCTTTCAATTCATAATGATGATGCAAAGGCGCCATACGGAAAATGCGCTTGCCTGTGAGCTTGAATGAAGCCACCTGCATCATTACCGACACGGTCTCCATCACAAACACACCACCCATAATGAACAATACAATTTCCTGCTTAACAACTATGGCGACAGTGCCAAGCGCAGCACCCAGAGCCAGGGCGCCGACGTCACCCATAAACACCTGGGCGGGATACGTGTTAAACCAAAGGAACCCAAGCCCGGCACCCGCCAAGGCCGCACAAAAAATCATCATTTCGCCAGCCCCGACGATATACGGGAGACCAAGGTATGCTGCGAAATTGATATTGCCGGCTGCGTAAGCAAAAATACCGAGGGCACCACCCACCATGACGGCGGGCATAATTGCCAGGCCAT
>Ga0315331_10003307_pt1 | contig 12176 bp, 15 predicted proteins | sample M160m34915metaG_FD_203456 | JGI IMG/M metagenome (GOLD analysis project Ga0315331, IMG submission 203456) | Ammonia-oxidizing marine archaeal communities from Monterey Bay, California, United States - M1 60m 34915 | ecosystem: Environmental > Aquatic > Marine > Intertidal zone | place: USA...
ACGCTGCCGGACCGGCGAAGGCGTCGGGTGATTCGGGCAGCATGGAACAGCACAAGCTGACCGACCAGATCGCCGCCGACCGCCACCTGTGCTCGAAGGACGCCGCGAAGTCGAAGACTCGCGGCCTGCGGTTCAACAAGCTCGTGCCCCCGGGGTCGACGTAGTGTTTGCGTGGCTAAAAAACATCTCGCGATCGCGACTGGCGAAGGCTTCCCGTTCGGGGCGTTTTGGTCGGTTCGTTCGCGGCCGTTACGACGCGGCAGTGACGACGCATGACAACCGTCGTCACTGGGCCAATGCGGACGGTCTGTCGGCCAATGCGGCGAACAGTCCGGAAGTTCGCCGCGTGCTGCGAAACCGTTCCCGCTATGAGGTCGCCAACAACAGTTATGCCAAGGGCATTGTGCTGACGCTGGCGAACGACGTGATTGGCACGGGTCCACGGCTGCAACTGCTCACCGAAGACAGCGAAGCTAACCGCCGTATCGAACGGGAGTTCATGCGATGGTCGAAGGCAGTGGACCTGCCGGGGCGGCTTCGTACGCTGCGGATGGCTCTCGCCACGGACGGTGAGGCCTTCGCAGTCTTCATCAGCAACGACCGGCTGCCGACGGATATCAAGCTGGACCTGCGACTGATCGAAGCCGAGCAGGTAGCAACGCCCGAACTATCGCTCGCCAGCGACAACAGTGCTGATGGGATTGTGTTCGACCGGTCCGGCAATCCGGTTGAATACCACATCCTGCGGACACATCCCGGCGAGCCGCGCGGACTCGCGTCACGCGATTACGACCGCGTTCCTGCCGAGGCGGTTCTGCATCTGTTTCGTCCGGATCGGCCCGGTCAGCGTCGCGGCGTCCCTGAGATCACGCCGGCACTACCGCTGTTTGCGATGCTGCGGGACTACTCTCTGGCGACGCTGGATGCCGCCAAGGCGGCCGCGTACTTCGCGGGGATTCTTTACACGGACGCTCCGGCGAATGGGGAAGCGGAAGCTGTCGAACCGCTCGACACAATTGAACTCGATCGCAATCTGCTGCTGACGATGCCTGGCGGCTGGAAAATGAGCCAGCTCGAGGCCGAACAGCCCTCGGGAACTTACGGCGAGTTCAAACGCGAACTGCTGAACGAAATCAGTCGCTGTCTCAACATGCCGTACAACATCGCTGCGGCCAATTCGTCGGGCTACAACTACGCGTCCGGACGCCTCGACCATCAGACGTACTTCAAGTCGATCCGCGTTGATCAGAGCCGCCTCGAATCGGTCGTGCTCGATCCTCTGCTGGCCGCATGGTTTGACGAAGCCGTGCTCATCCCCGGGCTGCTGCCCGCCGGACTCGGACCAATTGCCGAATGGCCGCATCAATGGTTCTGGGACGGACACGAGCATGTCGATCCGGCCAAGGAAGCCAACGCTCAGGCCACGCGGCTGAAGTCGCATACGACCACGCTGGCCGACGAATTCGCACGACGCGGACTCGACTGGGAAACGCAGCTTCGCCAGCGGGCGAAGGAACTGACGCTGATGCGTGAACTGGGGCTGGCCGTTGAGGAAGGCCCGTCTGTCTCGATCACGGAGGATGAGAATGCCGACGACGATGAAGTCCCGGCCTGCGCCGCCTGACGCGTCGCAACCGACCACGCTGAGCTTCACGGCGCAGACCCGCATCGATGTCGAAGCGGCCGGCGACGGCGAAGCGCCCGCACTGCCGCGCTTCCGGATGGTCGCCTACACGGGCGCCCCGATGCGGATCTCGGGCTGGCGGCATCCGGTGATTCTCGACCTCGCCGGACTGGCGATTCCGTCGCAGTCTCGTCCGATTCGATTCGGGCACGACCCGCTCGCCGGTGTCGGGCACACAGACAGTATCCGTGTTGAGGAAGGTCAGCTTGTCGCGGCCGGTCTGGTGTCGCGTGACACGTCGGCGGCTCGCGAAGTCGTCACGAGTTCGAAGAACGGATTCCCGTGGCAGGCATCCGTCGGCGCGAGCGTTGATGAGTTTGAGTTCATTCGCGACGGCCAGAAGGTGACGGTCAACGGTCGCCAGCACAGCGGGCCGTTGAACGTGGTGCGTCGTTCGACGCTGGGCGAGATCAGCTTTGTGGACCTCGGCGCGGATGGAGCCACCAGTGCGGCCATCGCGGCCAGCGCCGAAACGTCGGAAGGAGACGACGAAGTGCCTGACAACAATGACGATCAGCAGACCACGCAAACGCCGGCCGCTCCCGTGAATGGAACGGTAACGGCTGCTTCTCTGGTGGATGACATCCGGGCTCAGGCGGCGACCGAAACCGAACGGATCGAATCCGTGCGCCGCATCTGCGACGGGCGACATCCAGACATCGAAGCGAAGGCGATCCGCAATGGATGGGACTCGCAGCGAACGGAGCTCGAAGTACTTCGAGCGGCGCGTCCTGCAGCTCCAGCCGTGCATGTGCCGGATTCGACCGTCACCGGATCCGTGCTTGAAGCGGCGTGTCTGCTGACCGCCGGTCTGTCGGAACCGGAAAAGCAGTTTCAGCCGCAGACGCTCGACGTGGCCGCGCGACGTTTCCGAGGCGGGATCGGGCTACAGGAACTGCTGCTCGAAGCGGCATGGGCCAACGGCTACACCGGTCGCAACTTCCGCGACAGCCGCTCCGTCCTGCGATTCGCCTTCGGGCACGATGTGCAGGCGACGTACTCGACGGTCGACGTCAGCGGCATCCTCTCGAATGTCGCCAACAAGTTTCTGCTCGACGGCTTCTTCAGCGTCGAACGGACCTGGCGAAACATCTGCGCCGTCCGCAACGTCAGCGATTTCAAGACCGTCACCAGCTACCGGCTGGTCGGAAAGGATCAGTACGAACTGGTTGCGCCGGGCGGGGAACTCAAGCACGGCACGCTCGGCGAAGAGACTTACTCAAACAAGGCCGACACGTACGGGCTCGTGCTGAGCATCGATCGCCGGGACATCATCAATGATGACCTTGGTGCAATTACGACCGTGCCACGCAAGCTTGGTCGCGGATCGGGCCTGAAGATCAACGACGTGTTCTGGACGACGTTCCTGGCGAACTCGACGTTCTTCAAGGCCGCCAACAACAACTACGTGACCGGAGCAGATACCGCTCTGACGATCGACGGTCTGACCAAGGCCGAAGTCACGTTCATGGATCAGGTCGACTCTGACGGTAAGCCTGTCGGAATGATGCCGGCACTGTTGCTGGTGCCCACGGCGCTGTCGGCCATCGGCTCGCAGCTCTTCAAGTCGCTGGAACTGCGCGACACGACGGCCAATGCCAAGTTCCCGGTCGCCAACCCGCATCAGGGCAAGTTCCGCGTCGAAGTCAGCCGCTACCTGGCGAACGCTCAGTACACGGGCAACTCGGCGAAGGCGTGGTATCTGCTCGCCGATCCCAACGATCTGCCGGTCATCGAGGTCGCGTTCCTGAACGGTCAGGAGTCGCCAACCATCGAAACCGCCGATGCCGACTTCAATCAGCTCGGCGTGCAGATGCGGGGTTATCACGACTTCGGCGTCGCTCTGCAGGACCACCGTGGCGGCGTGAAGAGCAAAGGAGAGTAACGCATGGCAACCGCAGTTTTTCAGCACGATGGCAATGCGATCGACCACACGCCGACGGCGGACGTGGCGGCAGGTGATGTCGTTGTGCAGGGTGATCTCATCGGCGTCGCGAAGACACCGATCCCGGCCAACACGCTGGGAGCACTCGCCGTCGTGGGCGTCTTCGACTTCCCGAAGGCCAACGGCGCCGGGACAGCGATCACGTCCGGCACCAGTCTGTTCTGGGATGAGATCGCGCAGCAGGCGACCAGTGATGACAACGCCGGAGCCAACAAGGCACTCGGCAAGTCCATCGCAGACGCCAGCGACGATGACACGACGGTCCGCGTGCGGATCAATCAATAAGCCGCCGTTGGCGGTTTGATCGGGCTGCCGCCCGGAACTGTGAACAACGCGGCCCCAGACACATCAGCCGGAAGGCAATGAGAGAGATCAATGGCCGACATCCTCGAACGAGGCTCGAACTGGCTGGAAGACCAGCGGGTCGCTCATGCGTCCCGGCCGGTTGAGTACCAGCGTGGTGAAAGCAACGTCGAGGTGCCGGCATCGATCGGGCGGACGGTGTTCGAGATCGACGACGGCGTTGGGATTCTCGAACGCACGGAGTCTCGGGACTTCCTTGTTCCGGCAGCGAGTCTGGTGCTGAACGACACGCTGGCCCTGCCGGAACGGGGAGACCGCATCCGGGAAACGATCGGGTCGGTCACGTTCACTTACGAAGTCATGGCTCCGGGCAAGGAGCCGCCGTGGCGGTACAGCGATGCGTTCCGCCGCACGTTGAGAATTCACACGAAGCTGACGGGTACGGAGACCACATAAACATGTCGATCATCAGTAACATCGCCGACGCCGTCGTTACCGGAATCAACGAAGCGGAACTCAGTCAGTCGGTCACCGCCAAGCGGACGTTTCTGCCGGTCTTCGATCTGGAAGACATGCAGGACCTGCACGTCACCGTCGTGCCGCGTGGCGTAACGACACTGCCCGGCGGGCGAGGTCACAACCAGCACGACTACGCGATCGACATCGCCGTGCAGAAGAAGCTTGACGCGGTCAGCAACGCGGAAGTCGACACGCTGCTGGGACTCGTCCAGGAACTGGCCGACCTGTTCCGGTTCAAGCGACTGACCGAGCCGCCGTACGCGGCGTGGCTGAAGACAGAGAACGTGCCGGTGTACTCGCCCGAACATCTGGAACAGCTCCGGCAGTTCACCAGCGTCATCACGATCACGTTTCGAATCATGAGGTAAGAGGCAGGGATGCTCGGTGTGCAGATTGGACCCGCAAAGAGTCTGTTCTTCGACCGGCCGGCGGTGAGGAATGCCGTCGACCGGGCGCAGCGGCGCGTGCTGTCCCGCTTCGGGGCGTACGTCCGACGCGGGGCGCGATCGAGCATTCGAAGGCGGAAGCGTCCGGCTCCGCCGGGCTCGCCTCCGTCGGATCACACAGGGCGACTGAAACGGAACATCTTCTTTGTTTACGAGCCGGTGAAGTCGAGCGTTGTCATCGGGCCGGCGAGGCTGAGCGGCAGCACAGACGCTCCGGAGACTCTGGAACACGGCGGCGTGGTCACACTGAAACGGCGTGGCCGACGCATCCGGAAACGATATCAGCCGCGTCCCTTCATGGGGCCGGCGTTCGATCGCGAGCGGCCGAAGCTGCCCGCGATGTGGCGGGATTCGGTGAGGTAACGCATGGCCTGCAGCAATGGACAGACAACGCCACCAAAGGTGGATGGTTCGGTTGGCCCGGAAGCGGCATTCAACGCCGACATCCCTGAATGGGGCATTCATAACAAACACGCCGTGCGTGCGCACGGCAACGGCTTCATCGTCGTGCCGAAGTGGTTCGTGTCGTTCATCAGCTTTCTGACGTCCGTCGTATTCGTCGGAGCGGTGCTGTGGGCGTGGTCCATCTCGAATGACGTAAGTGCGATCAAGGCGGAACTCAAAGCGACCAATGACATCCGCACGGCTGAACTGGACGCCGTGCGACGAAGACTGGACCGGCACGATGTTGTGCTGGATCGACTGGCGGAGCGGCTCAAGCCATGACGGCACCATTCATCAACACGGACGACTTTCAGCCGCTCGACCTGCTGGCGTGCTACGGCACAGACGCAGCGTCGAAGGCGATCTCGTGGGGTACAGGATCGTTGCTGGCTCCGTCGCGTCTGCGTCTGGGCCCGTCGCACGTCGCCGTGATCTGTGAGTACCACGGCTCACCGCTATGGGTCGAGTCGACGACTCTGTGCCGCCATGCGTGCGCGGTGCTGGGTTATCCGGTTTCGGGCTGTCAGGCTCATCTGCCGGAAGACCGGATCAATGACTACGTCGGCGCCGGCGGACATGTGGATGTCTATCGCCTGACTGCGGTCGATCAGTTGTCGCAGAGCGAATCGGAGCTGCTGACCCGCATCCTCGTGCGGCACTTTATTGGCAAGCAGGTCACGTACGACCTCGGCGGAGCCCTGCTTTCCGGGACGCGACTGTTCCGGCACACGCGACTGCTGCCGGGAGCCGACCTCAACGAACTGTTCTGCTCGGAGCTGGCGGCGAAGGTGCTGATGCGGCTGGGCCGGCTGAATCGGGACAACCCGACGAAGTACAGCCCCGCCACGCTGTTCCGGAAGCTCGTCCGTCAGGGCACGGTGCAGTTTGAGACGCGGTATGCACAGGAGGCTGCAGAGTGACTCGCAACATTCTTCTCACGGCAGCGCTCCTGCTCACCGCCTCGACCGCCGCTGCGGACGAGCGCGACGCGGTCGTTCGCATCGGCGGCTGCACCGGGTTCATCGTTGAAGGCAATCTGCTGCTGACGGCCAAGCACTGCCGGCATCCCGAGAGGATGCAGGTCAAGGTGCAGGGAAAGACAGCGTCAGCCCGACGAGCGTACGTCCATCGGGGCGAGGACGGGCCAGTCGTGTTCCGGCTCGACGGTGGCCCGTTCGAGAGTCTGCCCATCGCGAGCCGCAAACCTGAGATCGGTGACGCGGTCTACTCGCTGGGCTATCCCGGCGGGAACTGGTCGCGGAGTGAAGGCGAACTCGTTGGTGGCAACGGCGTCGATGTCAATTACACGAACCACCACATCGCGACGGGCAACAGCGGTGGCCCGCTACTCAATGCGAAGGGCGAGGTTGTCGGCATCGCGCTGCACACGGCGGCCGATCCCGGAGTCCACAGTTCCGGCTTTTCCGGCTGGCGGGTTACGACCGAAGCGATCCGGGCGGCTCAGGGCGAAACCGTCGCCACGCCGCGGCGTTACACGCGACGGCCGGTCGTGGTCGTGTTTTCGTCAGATCAATGCGAACCATGCCGGCAACTTGAAGCCGATGTCGCTGCCGGTCACTTCCGTGACTACCAGTTCCGCTTCGTGAAGTGGAACGAACGCGTCGGCGAATGGAGCGACCCGGAAGTCTTCAACGATTTCCACTCGACGTGCCGCCCGAAGGAGCGACTCGGATTCCCGACGATCTGGGTGAAGGACACCGACCAGTATCGCGTCGGCTACTCGGCCGCTCGGCGCGGTGGTCTGCTGGGCTGGCTCGCGAACGCCGTGAGGTCACTGGTCGAAGCAATCATCGGTCGTGAAGAGCCGCCCGCGTTTCCAACACCGGGAGCGACTCCCGCTCCGGCTGACCCAGCACCGGTACCCGAGCTGCCGGCCGAGGAACCAGCACCCGATACCGCGCTGCTGCGACTGGCCCGCGACCTGGCGTCGCTGCGTGATCAGATCGGTGAGACTCGCAGCGACTTCGACGAATTCCGCGAGTCCGGAGTCGTCGGAAAGATCAGAGCGATCGCCCGGCTGCGTGAGGACAAGGACGATGCACTCGAAGCGGTCAGCGCCGTGCGGGAGGACGTGCAGGCGGTCCGCGACGACTTCCGGGAACGACCCCTGCAGTTTCTGTGGGGCCTGTTCGGAGCGATCACCGGCCTCCTGCATCGGAGGTTTGCTCACTGATGGGAACGATCGCAGGAATCATCGCAACGGCGGCACTGTCGCATCTGGGTGGGGCGTCACTCGGTGGCGTGCTCGCAAAGTTCGGCGTGCTGGGCTTCGGGAAAAAGCTCTCGATCGCCCGGCATGTGCTGAAGGTTGGCAAGGCGCTGCGTGATCGACTCGATCGCGACAGCAATGAAGAGGCCCGCGAGGACCTCAACACGTGGCTGAAGAAACACGATCCGAACAACGAGTCCGGCTTCGGGAACGGCATCTCCTGACTGGACTGGAGCCCTCATGAAACTCGGCATGGAAGCAAAGCTGTACCGCAACACCGGATCGTTTGCGGCTCCGACGTGGGTCGAGATGACCAACGTCAAAGACCTGACGCTGAACCTTGAAGCGGCCGAGGCCGACGTCACGACGCGCGGCAACGCTGGCTGGCGGGCGACGATCGCGGCGCTGAAGGACGGCTCGATCGAATTTGAGATGGTGTGGGACCCGGCCGACGCCGGCTTCACCGCGATTCAGGACGCGTACTTCAACAACACGACCGTCGAGTTCGCGGTCATGGACGGCGACGTCACGTCGACGGGGACGCAGGGACTGCGGGCCACGATGTCCATCACCAAGCTGACTCGAAGCGAGCCGCTCGAGCAGGCCATCACGGTCAGCGTCACGGCGAAGCCGACGTACTCCGACAACGCGCCGGAATGGATGACCGTGCCGTGATGAAGCGGGCGGTGAGGGCTGGGTGGCAAAGGACCTTCAGGGGATTCAGGGATGAAGACGTTTCAGGACAACGCGGACCGGCAATGGACGGTGACGATCAACGTCGATGCGGTTCGTCGCGTGCGATCGCTGATCGGCGTCAATCTCCCCGACGTTCTCGACGACGGCTGCAAGCTTCTCGCGCAACTGCACGACGACCCGGTGCTGCTGGTCGATGTCCTGTACTGCGTCTGCAAACCGGAAGCCGACGCGAAAGAGATCACCGACGAGGACTTTGGTCGGGCGATGGCGGGCGACGCCATCGGTCATGCGACAGCCGCACTGCTGGCGGAACTATCGGATTTTTTCCCGAACGCCCGGCAGCGGGCGGCGATGCAGGAACTGATCCGGAAGACGAACACGGTCGCGGACGGACTGCTGGAGAAGGCCGAGTCCGCGATCCGTCAACTGGATCCTTCTTCAGTCGTGGAAAGCGTGCTGAACCAGAGGGCGGCCTCAACGACACACTCGAGCGGCAGCTCGGACAAAACGGCCGTGCCGTCGTCGGTGGTCGAGACGTTGACCGCTTCATCAGCGAACTCGCCGGAGTCCTCGGCCTCGATCCCGGACGGATGACGCTGCGGGAACTGATCCGCATGGCCGAAGCCCGCATCCGGCAGGAGTGGAATCACACGTCCGCCGTACTGGCGATGCTGGCCAACTGCCATCGCGACCCGAAGAAGAGCCGGACGTTCCGGCCGGCCGACTTTCATCCACTCACCCGTGACACCGCCCGACGCGGTGAACTGCCCAAGGCCAGCATCATGCTGCTGAAGACGATCTTCGTGGACCAGCAACGCCGCCCCGACGCGGCTCCGGAGGACTGACATGGCCAGTGCCTCCGGAATCCGCGCAGGTCGTGCCTTCGTGGAACTGTTCGCAGACGACTCGAAACTTGTCCGTGGCCTGAACGCCGCGCGGAAGAGGCTGCAGGCATTTGGTGCGTCGGCCCGAGCCATCGGCACGAAACTGCTGACTGCCGGATCGCTCGTCGCCGCTCCGCTGTCGTTTGCCGTGAAGGCCGGCAGCGACATGGAAGAGACGATGAACAAGTTCAACGTGGTCTTCGGTGACAATGCGCCGGCGGTCAAGAACTGGAGCGATCAGTTCGCCGGCCAGATGGGACGTTCGAAGAAGCAGGTCGCCGACTTCCTCGCAGGGACGCAGGACCTGCTGGTCCCGATCGGTTTCGACGATGCCAGTGCCACGGCGATGAGTCAGCAGTTGACCGGTCTAGCGATCGATCTCGCTTCATTCAACAACATGACCGACTCCGATGTGCTGCGTGATCTGCACGCCGCGCTGACGGGATCGAGCGAGGTCATGAAGAAGTACGGCGTGATCGTCAACGAGACGGCTGTGAAGCAGGAGATGCTCAATCAGGGCATCGATCCTCGTCACGCGACTGAGCAGCAGAAGGTGATGTCGCGGCTGGGCATCATCATGCGTGGCACGACAGCCGCGCAGGGCGACGCCGAACGCTCGGCCGGTTCGTTCGCGAATCAGATGAAGGCGCTGCAGGCGAAGGTCGAGGACGCGGCGGTTGAGATCGGCTCCGCTCTGCTGCCGGTTGTGACTCCGCTGGTCACGGCACTGGCCGATGCCGTGAAAATGGTCAGCGCGTGGATCAAAGAGAACCGTGGGCTGGTCGTTGTGCTGGCAAAGGTCGCTGCGGCAGTGGTCGCTGCCGGGCTGGCGTTCGTGCTGATCGGCTCAGTGGTCTCGGGCTTCGGCGCGACGCTGGGAGCACTGGCGTCCGTACTCACCGGCATCGGCAGCGCGTTCAGCCTCGTGGGCTCGGCGATCGCTGCGCTGATGTCACCGATCGGACTGGTGATCGCCGGTGTCGGAGCACTCGCGGCTTACCTTATCACCTCGACGGATGCCGGCGGTCAGGCACTGGCGTGGCTGGGCGACCGGTTCGCCGTTCTGAAAGACGAAGCACTGGCTGCATGGCAGGGAATCAGCGACGCACTCGCCGCTGGCGATATCGGGCTGGCCGCACGCATTCTCTGGCTGTCACTCAAGCTGCAATGGCAGAAGGGTGTCGATGCTCTCAACCGCATCTGGGCGACCGTCAAGAGCACGTTTCTGACGACATGGACGGAAGCGGTTTTCAGCACGGCTGCGATCGCGACTGAAGGCTGGGCCGGGTTGCAGTCGGCGTGGACGGAGACGATCGACTTTCTGGCCGACGCGTGGGCGATCTTCACGACGGGTTTGACAAAGACGTGGAACACGGCCGTTGGCTTCATTCGTACGGCGTGGGTCAAACTGAAGTCACTGTTCGACGACGACGTGGATGTCGACGCCGAGGTCGCTCGCATCACGGAAGAAACAACTTCGGCGAATGCATCCGAAGACCGTTCGCGCGACGAACGCATCTTCCAGCGTGAGCAGCAGCGTCGAGAGCGGCTGAGCGAAATCGAACGACAGCGATCCGGCACGCTCGACGAACTCGAACAGGAACGCGTCGCTGAACAGGATCGGCACTCCGAGCAGTTCCGCTCCGAAGTGCGGCAGTCGGAAGACGCTCTCACGCAGGCTCGTCGTGAATGGCAGCAGGCCATCGAACAGGCGGCCGAAGCCCGTCGCCAGTCGGAATCGGAAACACCCGACGGCCCGGGCCGGGCTCAGTCGCCCGGCGATCTGATCCAGCAACTGCAGCAGCAGCTCAACGGGGCTGGCGAGCAACTACAGGAGACGCAGGAACGCATCAGCGTCACTGGAACTTTCAACGCCGCCGCCGTGCGTGGTCTCGGTGGCGGTTCGCCCGAGGAACGCACGGCCAAAGCCACTGAGGAAACCGCGAAGAACACCCGCCGCATTCTGGATGAAGCCCGGCAGAGCGGGCTCGTGTTTGGTTGAGGAACGATGAGGACACCGGTCACCCGAAATGCCTGTCACGGTTCACGAGAAATGGGACAGCCGCGAAACGACGATCAGCGAAGACTCGACCGTCGATCTGCGGTTCGTGATCCGCGGCACGGACGACGACGCGGCCGCCAACACGGCGCTGCTCGCGGCGTCGCCCGTGCTGTACGGCGGGCTTGTGCGCCAGAGTCTCCATACCGAGCGGATCGCCGAGTACGAGTGGGATGGCTCCGTTCGTTACGGACGACTCGAACCGCCGCAGACGGGCGACAGTTCCTTCTCGTTCGATACCGGCGGTGGCACACAGCACATCACGCAGTCACTGGCAACGGTCGGTGCATATTCCGCCGATGGGCCACCGCCCGACTTTCGCGGTGCGGTCGGAGTCACTCGCGACAGTGTCGACGGCGTGGACATCACCGTCCCGGTCTACAACTTCACCGAGACGCATTACGTCGCCACCGGCCTGGTGACTACCGCTTACAAGGCGGCCCTCTTCTATCTCACCGGTCAGGTCAACAACGCGACGTTTCGCGGATTCGCTCCCGGCGAAGTGTTGTTCCTCGGCGCGTCGGGCTCCAAACGCGGCCCCGACGACTGGGAGATCACGTACCGCTTCGCCGCCAGTCCCAACGTGGCGGGCTTGGCCGTGGGCGACATGACGGGCATCGCCAAACGCGGCTGGGAGTACCTGTGGGTGCGGTATGAGGACGTTGAGGACACGACGGCGATGGCTCTCGTGAAGCGGCCCGTCGCGGTCTACGTCGAGCAGGTTTATCCGTATGGCAACTTCGCAGGACTTGGCATTGGAGCGTGACGTGTGGGAGATGCCTTCCGAAAAGTCCGGACCGGCGACGCCCTGCAGATTCCGGCCGAGACGTTCAACACGTTCATTGATGCCGCCCGCGATTTCAAAACGCGGCAGCGGTCGCTGGCCCGCGACGTTGCGTCGGACTTCTCGCAGACGGGCATCGTCCCGGTCCGCAACGACTCGGGCGAAGACCGCTACCGCTTCGA
>Ga0315331_10003316_pt1 | contig 12169 bp, 11 predicted proteins | sample M160m34915metaG_FD_203456 | JGI IMG/M metagenome (GOLD analysis project Ga0315331, IMG submission 203456) | Ammonia-oxidizing marine archaeal communities from Monterey Bay, California, United States - M1 60m 34915 | ecosystem: Environmental > Aquatic > Marine > Intertidal zone | place: USA...
TGGTGATCACCCCGGACGGCCCCCGAGGGCCACGGCACAGCATCAACACGGGCGCAGCATGGCTAGCTCGCTCGACGGGCGTGCCAATTGTTCCGATCTCGACGGCAATGAGCCGCGCATGGCGTTTCAAAAGCTGGGATCGCATGTGCATTCCCAAGCTCTTCGCGAGGGTCATTGTGCACTACGGCGAACCAATCATCATCGACAAGCACGTCGACGACACGCTTCTAGAGGTCGTGTCGAGCGAACTTCGAACCAAGCTAATAGCTTCAGAACGAGCCGCCTTTGCCCAACTCAAGGTCGAGCATGACCTCGGCGACGAGGCATGAGCCACGGAGCGCGGCGGACGCCTCCCCCGCAAACACTGGCTATAACGAACACGACCCGAACACCTCGACGAGATGTTCGGGTCGCGTTGCGAGCTGATTGACCTGGGAGCAAGCCCCCATCAGCATTGTCAGATCAACTGGCTAGGCCAGTCAAACCGACTCGTAAACCTAAGCTTACAGGTCTTGCGGACGGAGCGTCTTGCGGCCGTTGGCCGAAGCGCGACCTTCTGCACCCGCGATCATCCCGCGGACAGCTTGGTCGAGAGCGCCGTAGAACTCGGAGGAGACGTTCGACTTCTTAACCGCACCCTTCGTGCGCGACTTCGAAATGATCAACTCAACCGGACCCTTTGCCTTCGCGGCCTTCTTCTTGTTCTTCTTCTTGGCAGCCATTTGATTCTCTGCTTTCTGAGGTTCTTGTCCGCCCGGTCACGACGAAGTGCCGTGCCCCCCAGCGAACAGGCGGGAGTTTGACGGGATTCGCGCGACTGTCAACAACAAAAACGAGAGGCAATCCGCGTTTTGAAGCCCGTTTTGGACGTTTGCGAACTCGGCAATCGACATTGGCACAGCATTCGCTTGGCAAGCGCGCAGGCTCGAAACCTGCGAATTCAGGGGCCTATTGGGCGTTTCAGCACGTTCCTCGGAAATGACCGCAAACGGCGTAGAACACGCCGAAACAACGAGTTCCGGAACGTCATCATCAACGTATCAAGCAACTACCAACATCGGCTACACTGAGCGCCGCATGAACTGGCGCCGCATCCTGCTGCTGTCGATAGCTCTCGTTTCCGTTCTTGGAATCACAACTTGGGCATTGCTACAAAACTCGGATGTAGCGACCAATTTCGTGCGCCAAAAGCTGAAACACGCATTCATGGCCGCGACCGAGATCGGTGCGACGAGCATCAATCTTGAGGCCGGCCGCCTGCAAATCAGCGACTTCCAGGTGGCCGATCCGGCCTATCCTGACCGCAAACTTGCGCACATCGAGACAGCCAAGATCGATGTGCAGCCCGATTTATTTGGTAGCGGCGTGCAATTACGACACGTCTCTATCGAAGGCCTCGGCCTCGAAATCGGGCCGGTGTGGCCGACCATCAGCAGTCTGCTGGCTCCAATAGACGCGACGGCACCCAATAGCCGGCCTCAAGACGTCCCAGTGGTCGAGATCCGCTCCGGGAAAGCCGTCGTGCACCTCTCGGAGAACGAACGGCCACTCACTTGCGACCAGATCCAGGTGACTATGGTGCCGCTCGCAAGCGACCCTAACAAACTGCAGATCCGTGGCGAACTAAGCCTAACCGAACCAGCCGCACGCCTAACCGTCAGCGGCGAAGTCGACATCAAGACGGGAGCCACCCAACTAGCAGTTACGACCTCAAACGTACGCTGTAGCCAACAAGTCGTCGCCTACCTAGCAAGGCTCGCGCAAGTCGAGAACCAAGGAGTCGATCTCGATGGCGAAATAGAGTCTTTGAGACTGACGTTCTCAATACCCCCTAAATCGGCCGGCAACCAAAAGCCATCGCTACAGCTGCTCGCAAGATGCACCGAAGTGAACATCGACAAAGAGGGCATGCCTGGGATCGTGCGCAACGCCAATCTAACGCTGTTTGCTGACACCCACGGCAAAGGCTCGATGAAAGCCACGGTCGATCAAAAGAACGACACGGGGCAACTCTCGATCACCACCAACCTCAGCGGCTTCAACAGCCCAATAGATGACGATGGCGGCAACAACTTATCATGGGACCTACGGGCAGATGGAAGCGATGTAGTCGTCAACGACGACTCGCTTGCCGCTCTACGCACGTTCCCGATCGGCAAGAAACTCGTCGAAGCGCTGCGCCCGACTGCGGGCTACGGCAACATCTCCCTGTATCTGAAGAATCCGTCCAGCCCAGACGGGATTGCGGAGGTGGACCTGGCCATGCGCGGCGTCAAGATGGCGTTCCACGGCTTGGGTAACAATGCGGATCGATTCGGCTTCCCGTTCGCAATGGAACAAGCGAGCGGCCACGTCCGACTGCGCGACAAGATTCTGCTATTCGAGGATGTCAATGCCTCGATTCCGGCAACCGCTGGCGGCGGCAAGGTCACTCTCGAAGGACGCATCGATCTACGACAACCGCCCGGAGAAAACACCAGCTTCGACATCCATGGCGACAGCATCCAATTTACAGATGACTTGGCTGATGCTCTCGCAACCCTGCTGAAAGACGAGGGAGAGCTCTATAGAAAGTTCGCGCCAAGTGGCCGCGCAGAAGTGCACGTCCTCGTGCGACCAAAGAGCGAACTTCCCGGCGGGTTCCTCGTCGAAATCAAGCCGCGCGAAGCTGCAATGCGCTGGGAGGGCTTCCCCTACGACCTCACGAGCCTCCGCGGCAGCGTTCGCGTTCGCCATAACAATGCCCGCTTTGACCTAACAGGTCGTCACAACGGCGGTGGCTTAACGATGCGCGGTCGCATTCCACTGCGCCAAGACCACAACATCAACGAGTGCTTTGAAGCAGTCATCACCGCCAAGCAACTGGCTCTCGACGAGGACCTGCTCAAGGGCATCAGCACCGTCGTGCCGGAACTCGAAGATCAGTGGCGTAAAACCTCCCCCACGGGGCATTTGTCCGGCGAGGTCAAGGTCTGGCGACCGCAATCGCAGACCCCACTGCGTCATGATGTGCGCTTATCGCTGCATGATGTCGATCTATCGCTGCCAGTTGCGCCATGGCGCGCCACCAGCCTAAATGGCCAAGTCCTCATACAAGGCTCCGGACCCAAGGCGCGCATAAACTTTGACGCACTCCGCGGTCGCTTGGACAACCAAGTCAGCGAACCAGCACAACTCGCACTCCTTGGCCACATCGAGTCCGGAGAGAACGTCGTGCAGGATCTCGCGTTCGTTGTCCGCGACCTCGAACTATGCGAACAATTGGGTCAGAGCCTCAACGATTTGGGCGCACTCAACCTCGCCACGTGGTCGTCTCTAAAGCCATCAGGTCGCATCGACCTCGTGGTGCGCAAGCGCCATGGCATCTCCCAAGACGACCACCTCGCCGTCGTCGTACAACTCGTCGATGTGCGCTCCGAAGCACCGATGCTACCTCGGCCGGCGGAACACATGACCGGCGAGCTCCGCATCCAGAACGGCAAGATGACGTTTAGGGATGTACGCGGCGAACTCGGCAAGGCAATCGTGCACTGTGCGAATGGCCGAGTGCAGCAACTGTCAAAGGCAGATGGCCGAACCGAGATCTCGTTCGAGGTACACGCCAAAGACTTCCCCGTGGACGATGGTCTAGCCAACCTATTCTCCGGCCCACTTCGCAAAGCCGTACTCGACCGACAACTGCGCGGTCGAGCTGATGTTGACGGCCTGCGCTTGCGCTTCGCGATCCCAACGAGAGACAGCAAAGAACCCTTTGAGACGACCCTCAGTGGCAGCATCGGGCTCAATGGGGTCGACATGCTGCTCGGCACTGGCCGCGACGGCATCAGAGTGATCAACCTAAACGGCCTAGTCACTCTGAATGAAAGCACGGTCACCGAGAACGGTGGGCAACTAACCGGAAGACTAGGCCGCGGCGCGCTGTCACTATTTGGACACTCGTTCGAGGCCTTTGAGTCAGCTTTCACGGCCGACGCCGAACGCCTGACGCTGCACACTTTAAAGTCCCGCATCCACGATGGCGAGATACGCAACGCCGACCCGAACCTCGCCGCACTGACCTACCAGCTGCCCGCGCCACAGGTCCCCTTAGGCAGACTCGCCGCCGACCTCGCATTCGATGGCATTGAAGTATTCTCACTGCTTAGCCAAAGCGGCTGGGAAAACCCCCCATACACAGGCAGTGCCAGCGGCCGTGCCACCCTCGACCGCCTCGACGGCACCAGCGCCGTCGGCGCGAATGCGACCGGCACGCTGAAGATCCAACGCGCCGATCTCGGGAAAGTGCCGCTATTCAAAGCGATCTATGCCCAATTGCCGGCGGCCGACCAACCACGCTTCAATCAATTGGACTTGGCCTACCGCCTGACCGACGAGGCGATGGCCATCGACCAACTCGAAGTCCGCTCAGACATTCTCGCGGCAAAGGGCACCGGCAAGCTCGACCTCGACGGCTATCTAGACGTGAAAATGGAGATCAGCAACCTACTGGGTAAGTCTGCCGATCCATTTGTGATGCCCCTGATCGAATACCTCGCACAAAATCTGGTCAGTTTCCGCCTCTACGGCCACCTACGCGACCTCCGCGCCAACACCCAAATAGTCGGCGGTAGCACGCCAAAGCGGCCGCCAGTTCTGCCGATGCCACCGACGCGAAAAAAGACGAAGACCCCCGGTTATTGATCACTGATTGATAACGAGAGCGCGAACCCGATGCTGTAACGCATATGGCATCGGTGCACGCAGTAATCATGGCAGGAGGATCTGGCACCCGTTTCTGGCCAGCCAGCAGACAGGTCCGCCCCAAGCAGTTACTACCTCTCGCCGACGGTAAGCCAATGATTGTGGCGGCGATCGAACGGCTCAGCGGCATCTGCGAACCAGAGAATATCTGGATCGTCACGAACCGCACGCAGAAGAAAGCCATCGGCAAGCTCCTGCTCGACTTCCCGATCGAACAGGTTCTCATCGAACCCGAGGCACGCAACACAGCGCCGTGCATCGCGTTCGCAATGGCAACGATCGCTGCACGAGATCCAGATGCAACACTGATCGTCTTGCCAGCTGATCAAGTCATCGACCCCGTGCCCGAGTTCGAACGCATGGTCGCACGCGCCCAAGCAATCGCTAGCGACGGCAAAACGCTGGTCACGTTTGGCATTCCGCCAAAGTTCGCAGCTACGGGCTATGGATATATCGAACTCGGTGAACCAACCGACAAAGCCCTCCCTCGTGCCTTCGCGACCAAGCGCTTCCGCGAAAAGCCAGATGCTGCGACTGCCCAGCAGTTCGTCGACTCCGGTAATTTCTGGTGGAACAGCGGCATCTTCGTATTCCAGATCGATGCGATGCAAAAAGCGTTCACCGAGCACGCACCGCATTTAGCAACCGCCGCGACCCGCATGCTGATCGCGATCAAGGCCAACAAACGGCCGCAGCTGGTGCGCGCGTTCAAGAAGGCTCCAAAGACCTCGATCGACTTCGCTGTCATGGAGAAGGCCAGCCACATCGCCGTCGTCGAATGCACCGCACATTGGGATGATGTCGGCAGCTTCCCCGCGCTGGCCCGCGTGCTCGAAGCAACTCCCGATAACAACCATCTCTCGCTCCACGCAGGTGCCGACGCACAATCTCTCGAAGCACAAGGCAACATCATCTACGCCGAAGGCAAGCGCACCGTCACCGTCTTCGGCGTCGACAACCTCGTTGTCGCTGCTGTCGGTGATGCCGTTCTCGTCTGCCCAAAGGACAAGGCCGACCAACTAAAGACATTGATCGACCATCTTCGCGAGAATGGCCGAGAAGACCTGCTGTGACCGCTCCACTCACCCCCAAGTCCCGCATTCTCGCCGTCGACTTTGGTGACGCGCGCACTGGCCTTGCCGCCACCGACTGGACTGGCACCATTGCCGTGCCCCTACCCCGCATCGACAGCCGCGACCAACAACAGGTCATCAAGCAGGTGCTAGAACAAGCCAAAGACCGCGACACGCAGGGAATCGTCGTCGGCCTGCCGCTAACACTCGACGGCACGCCAGGAGAACGAGCCCAGCACACCCAGAAGTTCGTCGACCTTCTGCAAGCTGCGACCGAGCTGCCAGTAGCCACCGTCGACGAAAGCCACACGACCGACGAGGCCCACGAACGCCTCAAGCAAGGCGGAATGAAGGCTAAGCGTCGCAAAGACCACGCCGACAGCATCTCCGCCCTGGTCATCTTGGAGCGCTACCGCGACGTGCTCCGCCGACCGCGCTAGCTCCGCCCGCGACAGCGATTACTCTTGAGGCAAAACACGCCAACGAAAGCTCGTGGCCTCCCCGCCGCCAAAATGCGTTGGCTCCCGCTATTTCTAGCGACCGGAATCGTGATGGCCGCCCTCCACGGCACCCTCACCTTAATTCTTCTCGCAAGACGGCTTCCAACACCTCGAAGCGGGCCTGTCCCCTGGCCGCAGCTCGCTCTCGCTACGTGCTAGGCACATCCGTCGGGGCGCGTGCTCAGCGCGAACGGAATGTGTCTGGTCTCCGTAAGCCGGGTTCTGGTGCCGTCCGAAGACGGTGACAGCCATTTCTCTAGAACCGCCCTCACGGACGGTCGCCAACGACCTACCCGAGGACCTGAGCGCGGGCCGCGCGATCCTCCTACTCGGTCTTCCTCCGGGTGGGGTTTGCCGTGCCACCCCGCTCATGCGGGGCGCGGTAAGCTCTTACCTCACCGTTTCACCCTTACCGTCGCCATCAGGAACAAGTCCTGCAGGCCGTCCGGCGGTTTATTTTCTGTGGCACTTTCCCTGTTCTTGCGAACGGTGGGCGTTACCCACCACCCTGCCCTGAGGAGCCCGGACTTTCCTCCCGTAGCGAAGCTACCGGCGGCTGTCCAGAGACCAGACAAGCCCATGGTAGCGCAGGATGAGTTGCACCGCAAACCTAGCAATTGAATCCGGCAAAATCGGATCCCCATACTTGCCGGGCTGCCCATACGAGCTAGCCTACAAGGGTCTCGCCCCGGGTGTTACGCTAGGTACACCCACTCGTCTTGCACCTAAGCTCAGCAACTTGTGAGGTCGCACGTGCGACTTTTCCTGACACTCGCCCTAACCCTCATGACCCTGGCGCCATGCCAAGGTCAATCACGAACACGCACCGGGAACGGACTCCCGCAGGGTCCACGTGTTACGGAGCGGACAGCAGAAACTCCGCTGCGAGATTCAGATCGGGACCCGTATTCGCAAGCACACTCGGGACCTGGACCTGAAGATGGCTCACCGCCAGTGCCAGAGCCGAGCACGCTACTGCTCGTTGGCACAGGCCTTGTTGGTGTCGCTCTTTCATCCAGCTGGCGTCGTCGCCGAGCAAGGCAGCAGGCAACTCCTGACTAAGACTGGCTGCGCATCGCAGCTTCAGAGGATCGCGATACAAACAGCGACCTAGCAACCATTCGACAAGCGGAGTTGGCGGCCGGTAGAGATGACCACCGCCCGACAAAGAAAGCGGGAATGGTGGCCCCATCCGTATCCCTCAGGCTGTTGGAGTCGGTCGGGGGCAGTCTCAAATTAATACACCGACTTAACAGCAGCTCCGGAAGTGCTCTACAGAGAGATCTCTAGCCAAACCGCGGCCGATGCGCCAAGACCCGCGCAACCTTGCGCCCCACTTCACGGGCGAGCTTACGACGCTGCCGGGCATCCAACTCCGGTCGGTAACAACGAAGGAATCGAAGCGCCACTGGTATTGGCACCGGCACCGGTGACGACGCCAGCAACGAAGCCAGCTCTTTAACCACCCAACGCCGCCAGAGCCAGCGCGGGCGGAACATGCGCTCTACATCGATCACCGCCGGCTGCCCGGCAGACCTCGGATCGGTGGTAAACACGTGCGGGCAGTTTAAATCCCGATGGATCAGGCCCTGGTCGTGCAAACGCCTCACAAACGGGGCCAATTCGCGGCAGGCGTAGCCAAATACCTCCGCGAGCCAACCCTCCGCGGCTGCGTCCACGAGCCAGGCGTCGAATGAGCGCCCCTGAACACCGAGAGTCACGATCAAACTTTTGTTTTGGCTCGCTAGCCATGCGACGGGCTGGGCCGTGGCAATACCGAGCGACGGCAGCATTTGTAGCCAGCGCCACTCCAGTGCCGCCGTACGCGCATGCCCCCTGTAAACCTTCGCGTAGAGCGTTTCCGAGCCGATCTCGGCATACATCGTTCGGCGCCAAGGCACGCAGCGAACAGTCTGACCAAGGCGCCCAGACCAGAATCCGCGGACCGCGGAAGCATGTTCTCCGAGAACAATCGCAAGATCCGAGTCATCTGGAGACGCAGGCCTGTTGATAGCGTGGTTCACTACACATACGTTCCGCCACCTCGCAACGCTACGCAAGCGCCAACCCACGGCATGAATTCCCAAGTCGCCAGCGAAGACAATCCCTACCACGCGATGGAGGCCAGACTAGATCTGGCATCCGCGCGCCTCGGCCTCGAACCAAACCTGATTTCCATCCTGCGCACCTGTGAGCGCGAGATCAGGATCAGCATGCCCGTTGTCATGGACGACGGGTCGGTAAACGTGTTCGAGGGATTCCGAGTCCAACACTCGACATCGCGCGGGCCCGCCAAAGGCGGCATCCGATTCGCGATGAACGTCAACCGCGAGGAAGTGCGTGCACTTGCCGCCTGGATGACGTGGAAGTGTGCTGTCGTCAACGTGCCGTTTGGCGGCGGCAAAGGCGGCGTCGTTTGCGACCCCTTCAAAATGTCGAAGGGCGAACTCGAACGCCTCACACGCCGGTACGTCACCGGCATCATGGACTTCATCGGTCCCGACCGAGACGTCCCCGCTCCCGACATGGGAACGGACGGCCAAGTAATGGCATGGTTCATGGACACCTATTCCATGCACAGCCGTAACTACCTGCCGGCATCGGTCACCGGCAAGCCGATTAGCCTCGGCGGCTCGCTTGGCCGGGTCGAAGCCACCGGGCGGGGCGTGATGCTGTGTGCGCGCGAAGCACTCAAGCACCTCGGCATGAACCCGAAGGAGTGCACCGTTGCCGTGCAAGGTTCGGGCAATGTAGGGATGATCTCAGCCCTGCAACTTGCGAGCATCGGCGTCAAGGTTGTCGCGATGAGTGACGTCCATGGCGCGCTCTACAACAAGAACGGCCTCGATCTAGCCGGACTGCGCAAGCACATGCAAGTGCAGCGCAAACTCGACGGCTTCAAAGGCGGCGACCGCATCACAAACAAAGAGCTGCTCGAACTACCGGTCGACATTCTCGTTCCTGCTGCGACCGAGAACGTCATCAACAGCAAGAACGCGTCGAAACTGCACGCCAAGATCATTGTTGAAGGGGCCAACGGTCCAGTAACCGCCAACGCCGACAAGATCTTGGATGACAAGGGCGTATTCGTCGTGCCCGACATTCTCGCCAACGCAGGCGGCGTCACAGTCAGCTATTTCGAATGGGTCCAAGACCGCATGTCCTTCTTCTGGACACAGCGTGAAGTCGAAGAGCGCATGGAGCGCATCATGGTCGATTCGTTCGCGGCGACCGTCGACATGGCACAACGATTTGGCGAGTCCAACCGCATCGCGGCTTACATGCTAGGCGTCGACCGCGTAGCTGAGACCACCCGCATGCGCGGCATCTATGCGTAGATCAAGGTCCGCTGGACCTGATCTACCATGACCAAAAGAGCGCCCGCAGGATCAACAGATCTCGCCAACTAGGCCCGCCGGCGTAAACGCCGATCTTCTTGGTCAGGGAGGCGGACGCCTCCTAGCTGCAACTTCTCACAATCTGCGCAGCGTGCCGCTGCTCGTGATACCCGACAAACCCAAACCACTCCTCGAACGTCAGCATTCCTAGCAACACGTGCCGAGCCACAATCGTCTCCGTGTTTTTGCCGTCTGCAGCCAACAAGATCTGCCGCAACTTCGTTCGCGACGTCTGTAACGACTGCCACGCAACGGTGGCAGACATCGTGCCGTCAGGCACAACGAAGTCCGGAGCCTCGATCTTCGAGCCTTCATCCAAGAGCTTGTCAGCTAGGGCTCGCCACCGCCTTGTTTGCTCGCCAGCCACCGACAGGATGTCGCCAGCAATCGCACGCCGCAGTTTCTTCTGCAGGATCTCTACAACCGACGTTTCAATCATCGCTAGGTGCGACAGAACCTCACCGGCCGACCACTCAAGTGGCGACGGACGCACGTCGTAGTTCGCTTCGCGCACGTTCGCGAATGCATCCGAGAGACACTGACGCGTGGCATCTAGGTGTTCAAGGAGTTCCGATGTGCGCACGTGCATTGCACGAGATCATACCTCAGTCTTGCTCAGGCTTGCTCTGGCGCCCCTTCTTGATGACTCCACGCCGTTTTTTCTCATCAAGTCGACGCACCTTGCTACCGCGAGTCGGCTTGGTCTTGATTCGACGCTTCTGCCGAACCAAAGCCTGTGCAATCCAAGTCACCATGCGGTCCACAGCGGCGCGGTAGTTCTGAAACTGGCTCTTGTGCTCACTCGCGACCGCCATCAACCGACCATCGCCATCAAGACGCACAGCCAAAGCTCGCCGAATACGCATAACGTCATATTCACCAATTACTTCGCTTGCCCGGTCGAGATCTAAACGCAAGTCGACACGACTCTCAGTCTTATTGACGTGCTGGCCCCCGGCCCCACCACTGCGCGAAAACGTCACGACGAAGCACTCCTTCGGGATGACACGCCCATCCTTTAGCACCATGTCAGAGCGAGACACGCTCGATCCACTCCTTGGCGACCGCGTCGCCTTGATGCCAACCACTTGCTAGATGCGCCGCGGCAACGGCAGCAGCGCTCGACGGCAAGAGCCGCAGGGCCAACTCCCCGCCAAACGATGCCTGCAAGGTGCGGTCAAGGCCGTCTCGAATCACGGCATGATGCTCAAGAACGCCACCGCCGTAAGCAACGCGACTACCGGCAACAGCCGGACTACCGACTCGTTTGAGGGCTGCCACGCCAAGCTGAGTCAGTTGGTACATCGCGTTCTGCAAGACATCGGCGGCCACCCAATCATCTTGCTCGTATGCCTCGAGCACCACTGGCAGGCGACGCGCAACATCTCGTGGGCGCAACCGCTGCACAACACCGCCAAGCCGCTCGGGCGAACCAGCGTCAAAGGCACTGGTCATGCTTTCGACCAACTGAGTTTCACGACCCCGGCAATCGATCGCATGCAGCACCGCGACAACCGCCTTACGCACGATGTCATAGCCGCTGCCCTCGTCACTAAATGCGAAGCCACGGCCACCAACCCGCGCCAATTGACCCGATTCTCCGCGCGCGATCGCAAACGACCCAGTGCCCGACCACAACAACACTCCAGGCTCTTCCCGCAGACCAGCAGCTGCCGCCGCGGCAATGGTGTCTTCAACGATCTCGATCGGATAGGCAATACCGTGAACAGGCAACTGCTCGCGCAAGGTCCGCTTACCCGCTGCGTCTACGCCAGCCATCGCGATCACAGCAGCTTCTGGCGCGACCGGGGCGATCGCCTGCAACGTCATGGCAAGCTTGTGGGCGACATCATCATCAACAGCCGGATGCACCGGATCGACGACACCCCCTTCGGCACCGCACACCGGCCACCATTCATAGCGGCACTTGCTGCCACCAATGTCGAGTCCCAAATAGCTCACAGAAACGACGTTGGCGTGCGGAGAGGTTCCCGTCAACGGTCAGTCTCGGATCCCGCTTACAGTTGGCGGCTAAGCAATTCAAACGAGGCGACTTACACATGCCACCGCAACGATTCGACTAACCAGCTACGTGAGCGGGTCGAATAGCCCAACCATCATGTGATGTTTAGCTGGCAACCAACCACTGCTGCACCGCAGCCAGCACGGTCTCAGGCTCGATCAACGCCTGGCAATGCGGAACCTTGTCGCACTCAGGCAAGTAGCAGCACAAGCAATCGAGGCCCGGCGGCGTAATCTTCGAGCCACGACCATAGAGCTCAATCTCGGCGGACGATGTCGGACCGAACAACACCACGGCCGGCTTCTTACGCGCCGCAGTGACATGAACGGCGAGTGAATCGCTGGTCACAACGACACTGCACTGATCGATCAACGCGGCGAAACGGCCATACGAATTATGGTTGCCACCATCGAAGACCGGAGCGCCAACAGTGAA
>Ga0315331_10003317_pt1 | contig 12168 bp, 10 predicted proteins | sample M160m34915metaG_FD_203456 | JGI IMG/M metagenome (GOLD analysis project Ga0315331, IMG submission 203456) | Ammonia-oxidizing marine archaeal communities from Monterey Bay, California, United States - M1 60m 34915 | ecosystem: Environmental > Aquatic > Marine > Intertidal zone | place: USA...
CGCCCGTGCATGTCCTTGGGCTGACCGCTGACGCCGTCCTCGGCGCGGTGGTGCCGCCGGAAGCGCAGCTCGTCCAGCGTGTTCTTGCGGTGGGTGGCGCGCAGCACGATGTCGCCGCCGTTGCCGCCGTCACCACCATCCGGACCGCCTCGGGGGACGTACTTCTCCCTCCGAAACGACGAACATCCGGCACCCCCGTCGCCGGAGGCACACCGGATGCTTACTTCGTCAACAAACCGCATGCGCGGCCAAAAACCTACTTGGCCGCTTCAGCGACTTCTTCGACCGGGTACACGCTGATACGGCGCTTGCCGCCCCGGAAGCGCTCGAACTTGACCTTGCCGTCCACCTTGGCGAACAGGGTCCAGTCGTTGCCGACGCCGACGTTGCGGCCGGCGTGGAAGCGGGTGCCCAGCTGGCGAACGAGAATGTTCCCGGCGCGGACGACCTGGCCGTCGCCCTTCTTGACGCCGCGGTACTGGGGGTTGGAGTCGCGACCGTTGCGGGTCGAGCCCTGTCCCTTCTTATGAGCCATGAGGGTGTCTCCTCAGCCGTTGATGGCGGTGATCTCGAGGGTGGTGTGGCTGTGGCGGTAGCCCTGCTTGATGCGGGAGCGCTGACGCCGCTTCATCTTGAACGTGGTGATCTTGTCACCGCGGAAGTGATCGACCACCTTGGCGGTGACCGAGGCGCCCTCGACGGTGGGGGTGCCGACCTTGACCTCATCGCCGCCCAGCATCAGGACAGGCAAGGTGTGCTCGGCGCCCTCTTCGGCGGCGATGCGGTCGACCACCAGGGTGTCGCCAACGGCGACGCGGTACTGCTTGGAACCGCTCTCAACGATCGCGTACATGGTTGATTCTCCAGAGCGCCAACCCGGGACCGTGAAGTCGACCAAGGAGCGCAAGCCGCCGGTATTTAGGCGGTCTTCATACCGCTGTCAAGCCGATCGGGGTCCTGATCCAAGCAGCCTGACAGACCCCTGGGCCGCCGGCCGGGCGTCCTCGGCTCGCGAGGGGCCCCGGTGAACGGCGACCCTCGTCACACGGGGTGCCCACCGCGGTCCACGGGACCGTCACGTGGTCTTCCAGCGAGGGCGATCCCCCGCGATCAAATGGCTCGTCGCCCGAGGAGTCCACGCAGCTCGTCGAGGCGAGTCTGGACCTCCTCGACCGGCATCTCGCGGTACTGATCCGGCAGCATCCGCTTGGCGCTGGCCTCGAAGACCGCCAGCATCTCCATGAACTGCAGCATGCGGGTGTCGCGGCTGGGCAGCGTGTCAGTGGCTCCCTGGAGCAGGTCCTCCTGGGTCATGACGTCGCGATCGGCGGCGGCAGCGAAGCCGGCGCTGGCCAGCAGCACGGCCTCCAACTCCGCGGCGCTGTAGCCGTGGGTCAACTCGGCGACCTTGGACAGATCCGTGTCCTTCTCCAGCTGGAAGCCCTTGTGGCGAACCTGCGCCTCCAGGATGAGCTGGCGCTCGCTGGCCGCCTCGGGGAAGAAGAAGGGGATCTTCACGTCAAAGCGGCCGGGTCGCTTCAGGTCCGTGTCCAGCTTGTCCGGACGGTTGGTCATCATGCAGATGACGACCCGCCCCCGATGGCTGGTGTCGCTCATGAACTCCTTCAACCGCGCGATGACGCGGCTTCCGGTGCCGCCGTCGCCTTCGGGGTTGTTGCCCATGCTGCGGTCGGCTTCGTCGATGATCAGCAGGACGTAGCCCAACGCGTCGACGACCTGGAGGATCTTCTCCAGGTTGCCCTCGGTGCTGCCCACCCACTTGTCGCGGAAGTTCTTGAACTTCAGACAGGTCAGGCCGCTCTCGCCGGCGAAGGCCTCGGCCAGGAAGGTCTTTCCGGTGCCCATCGGCCCAACAAAGATGACGCCCATCGGCACCATGTTGCGGCGGCCCTTCTTGATGGCGTCCGCGATCTGCATCAGGTCGCGCTTGATTCGCTCCATGCCGCCCACGTGGCTGAAGTCGTGGTCGGGGTCGACGAACTCGACCAGGCCGTGGCACTCCTGCTCGATGATGGCCTTCTTGCGACGGCTGACGGTCTTGAAGGAGATGGCCTCCTCGGACTGACGGGCGATGCGGAACAGCCCCCGGATCTGGGTCAGGGAGAGGCCGGCGGTGACGTTCGCCAAGGACTCCTCGGGCATCTCCATCGTGACGCCGCGGCGGTCGTTGGCCCGGATGAACTCCTTGCGCTCCTCGGGGTCGGGTAACGGAACCTCGATGGCGGCCAGGCCCGGGCTTGAGGTGACCTTGCGGTGCACCTCGCCCATCTGCTCGGTGATGAGGATGAGCAGGTTGTCCGAGTTCAGCAGCGCGGGGTCGCCGGCCCAGCGCTGCAGGCTGACGAGGTTGGACTTGTCCACCTCGCTCATGAAGCTGAGGTCGCCGGAGGGCACGATGGTCTCGACGTAGTCGATGACGATGCCCGCGTTCTGGCTGACGTCGCTGAACAGGCTCTCCAGCAGCGGGACCACGTCGCCGGCTCCCGACGGCAACTCGCCCACCTGAGCCTTGCCCTCGAGTTGGCGCTTGGCGTTCACCGCTCGCTTGAAGCGGCCCGCCATGGGCTTTTCGGCGAACTCGATGCCCTCGCTGCAGTTGTAGTAGAGGACGATGTCCTTGCTGCGGGAGAGGAACTTCTCCAAAAAGGCCCGCAGCGGCAGGTACCGGACGGTGCCGTCCGGGTCTTCCCAGGCGAAGAGGTCACGCACGTTGCCGTGCAGCATGAACATGCTGGCCTCGCCAGCCAGGTAGCGGTCCCGCAGCTGGTTGGCCCAGCCGGGCAGTTGGGGCTTTCGCTTCATCCGAAAGAGGTAACCGCCCAAAGGCGCGGGATCAGACGACCAGCACCGAGATGACGCCGACGCCCTCTGGGAGTGGCTCCATCGCCTTGCCGACCAGGCAGCCCGCCGTCTCCGCGGGGGCAGCGCCCCGAGCGTGACCGGGCCGGTCGGAGGGCACCAACAGGTCACCGACCTGCACCGGCCCGACGACCCTGCAGGGCACCGTTCCGCGCAGAGCGACCGGGACCGTGCCCTTGCCGAGCTCGACGCCGGGTTGGGTGCTGACGATGCCGACGACGCGCGTGTCCCCGTCGGTGTCGCTCTTCACAACCCGGCGGCCGCCGTCCAACCGAACCACGTCGCCGGGCTCGAGACAGCCCACACCGTCGAAGTGCTCGGCCAGGTCAGCGCCCGTAGCCTTGACCGCGCCGTGCACCTGCAGGCCCTTCTTGCTGTTCTTGTTGCCGACGACAACGGGGAAGCCTCCGCGCGCGTTCAGCCACAGCGGGCCGTCCTTCTTGGCGCTGCCCTGGCGTCCCTCGATGCGGCGGACCTGAATGGCCCGCTGGGTGTTGTCTGCGGTCAGCTCGCCGCGGATCTCCAGGTGCTCGGCGACGACCCGCGCGCTGCGGACCGCCTGACTGGCGTCCACGCTGAAGACCTTGACCAGGGTGCCGCTGATCTCGCCGGACTCGACGGTCAGCCCACCCTTCTGGATGGTCAGCCCGCCAGTCATCGTGTCGCCTTCGCGAAGCACGGCGTCCACCGCCTCTCCGGCAGCCGCAGGCGCGGGAGCCTTCTGGGCGTCCGCGACCTCCTTGCGCAGCTTGGCGACGGCGCGCTCCAGACCATCGACCTTGACCGGCCCGACCTCCAGGTGCTCCAACACGCGAACCGCCCGAGCCTCGACGTCATCAACGCGGCTGTTCAGGTCGACCAGATCCCCATCGGGGCCGTCCATGTCATCGACCCGATCCTCCAGGCGCTCCAAGCGCCCGTCGTCGGCGTCCACAACGTCCAAGCGGTCCAGGACCTGGTCCACCAGGCGCGACAGGCGCGCCAACTCGGCCACCTCGACCCGATCCAGGCGAGTGCTCAGCTCGTCCAGGCGACCCTTGAGGTGCTGGGGTGATGGCTGACCGGCCAAATCGGACAGGGCCTCCTCGGCGCTGACCAGCCGCTGGTCCAAGCGCTCCACGTCTCGAATCAACTGGAGAGTGCTGCCGACCACGCAGATGCGCGGCGAGCGCTCCTCCTCCGACCGGCCGTTGGTGACCACGCGAACCGACACCCAGCGGGCTCGGTCCTTGAACATTCGGGGTATGACCGGGGTGTTCAGGCCCAGGATGGTGCTGAACCAACCACCCGGCCCCACCCGAACGTCCCGCTGGCGCTCCTGCCAGTTGGATCGACTGGTCCGCGCATCGGCGTGGAAGGAAAATTCCACGTCGTAGGCGCCCGGTGCCGCGGGTTGGCCGTCCTTGTCGAACAGTCGCCCGTGATATTCCAGGCCGTGGATGATGCCTTCGTTCACCCGACTCCTTGGGACCTCGCACCGAAAGGGTACGAAGGGCGAGGCAATGGGAGCAAGCGCTGGCATGGAGGCTCGCCTGTGAGCGTGCTGGTCACCGGGGCCGAGGGCTTGTTGGGATCGGCGCTCGTCGCGCACGGGGCCTGGGGTCTGGGGCGCGCGGACCTGGATGTCACCGATTTCCAGACCGCGGAAAGACTGCTGGCGGAGACCGGAGTCACCCGAGTGCTGTTCTGCGCGGCCCTGACCAATGTGGACCGCTGCGCGACCGATCCACGCGCCTGGACCGTGAACGTCGAGGCTCCCGCGTGGTTCGCCCAGCGCGTGGAGACCTGGCTGATCAGCACCAACTACGTCTTCGACGGTCCGGGGCCCCACGCCCCGGACGCCGCGCGAGCGCCGTGCAACGCCTACGGCCGCCAGAAGGCCGAAGCGGAGGATCGCGTGCTGGCCGCTGGTGGACACGTGGTGCGCACCGGCTGGCTGTTTGGCCGCGGCGGGCGAAACTTCGGCAGCACGATCCGCGACCGCCTGGCGGCGGGGCCGGTCAGCGCCCTGTCGGACTGGCCCATCCAGCCCACCTGGGTGGGGGATCTGGCCGAGGTCCTGATGGACCTGCCCCAGGGCATCACGCACGCCATCGGCGACACGGAGACCACCTGGGCCGGCTTCGCGATGGCCGCGGCCCAGCGCTTCGGAGGCACCGTGAAGCCGGTCCAGGAGGTGGGAATGGGGCATCGGCCCTCTGACGCACGGCTGACCCCCGCCACCCTGCCGGGGTTCCGTGAGAGGCTGGCCGAGTTGTGAAGCTGCTGCGCCCCTTTGTGAAGACCGTTGGTGGGGTGACCCACCGCGTCCGCGACACCTTCCGCCTGCAGCAGGTCGCCACGGTGCTGGTGAAGCACGGCTTCGGCGCCTTGCTGACCAACCTCGACGTCCCAGGCTTGGGCCGCATCCCCAGCCGCTTCGACGGCACCCCCGAGCGCCTGGTCCACGCGCTGCAGGAGCTGGGCCCAACCTTCATCAAGCTGGGCCAGGTCATGAGCACCCGGCCCGACATCGTGCCGCCGGCCTACCTGGACGCTCTGCAGTCCCTCCAGGACGACGTGCAGCCGGTGCCCTTCGCCGGAATCCAGAAGCAGTTGGCCCAGGAGCTGGGCGCGGATTGGCGTTCGATGGTCCAGGACTTCGACGAGAAGCCCCTGGCGACCGCCTCCATCGCCCAGGTGCATCCCGCCATCCTGGCGGGTGGCCAGCAGGTCGTGTTCAAGGTGCAGCGGCCGGGCATCGCCAAGCAGATCCGCAGCGACCTCAACATCCTGACGCTGCTGGCCTGGCGCGCGGTGGTGGAGTTTCCCGAGACCGAGCGCCTGGATCCCCAAGGGGTGTTGCGGGAGTTCGAGCGCAGCATCCTGGCCGAGCTGGACTTCACCCAGGAAGCCACCGCGATGGACCGTTTCCGCAAGGCCTTCGCGGAGAAGCGCGACATCGTGCGCATCCCCGAGGTGGTGGACGAGCTGACCAGCCCGCGGGTGCTGTGCATCGAGTACCTGAACGGCGTCAAGATCCGTGAGGCCCGCGACCGCGGCCTCGACATGCAGCGCATCGGAGAACGCTACCTGGAGGTGGCCTACACGATGCTGTTCGAGCACGGCGCCTTCCACGGGGACCTGCACCCCGGGAACGTGCTGGTGCTGAACGACGAGGTCCTGGGCCTGCTGGACTTCGGCATGGTGGGCGCCCTCAGCCGGGACATGCGCGACGCCCTGGTCAGCCTGCTGTTCGCGCTGCAGCGAGGAGACCAGCGCACCATCGCCCGCATCTTCTACGACATCGCCGTGAAGGAAGAGCGGGTCGACTACGCCGCCTTTGAGCGGGACGTCATCGCCGTCGTCGAGAAGAACTGGGTGGGCATCGACAGCGTCGCCGACATGCAGATCGGACTGTTCTTGATGGACGTCACCCAAGGGGCCATGCGCCACCGGGTCCGGGCCCCCCACGGCTACACGATGTTCTTCAAGGCCCTGCTGACCACCGAAGGGCTGGCCAAGAGTCTGATCCCCGAGGTGGATCCACTCGAGGCCGCCCAGCCCTACGTGAAGCGCCTAGTGGCCGAGCGCTACAGCCAGGAACGCATCAAGGAGGACCTCTTCTACACCGGAGTCACCTTCAACACCCTGGCCCAGCGCCTGCCGGTGACGCTGAGCCAGCTGCTGGATGACGTCGACAACCAGCGCCTGCAGATGAACGTGAAGCAGGTCTACGACCGCGAGAGCGACGACGCCGCCGACCGCCGGCAGAACCGCGTCATCATCGCCAGCTTCGCCGTCACCGCCGTGGTGTGCGGGACCCTGGCCCTGGAGGTCCAGCTGTGGGGCTTCAGCTGGCTGACCTTCATCTTCTACAGCGCCGCGGCGCCGTTGTTCCTGCTGGCGCTGACGATGGCGCTGCGGAACCGAGGTTAGCGGCTACCAGCGCACGACGACGGCGGTCGGGTAGAGCTCGACCTCCGGCCCGGCCTTCGGAGCCGCCGCCCGCACACCGGTCGCCAAATCGGCCGCCTCGTCCAAGGTGTAGTAGCGGCCCAGATCGTTGTAGAAGACCTTCGTTCCATAGACGATCAGCGGCCCGGCCACCGCAAGCGTGCCCCCCAAGCTGGCCAGGAACACCTCCATCGTCATTTGCCCCTCGGCCAGATCGAACAGGGCCTGATCTGCGCCCACCATGAGCAGGGCGCCCCCGACGCCGAACGCGGTCCACCCGACCAGGTTGCAGCTGACGCGTAGGCCGTTCCACAGACGATAGGTGGCGGGGTCTCCGACCGCCTGGGCGAACTCCCCCGGCGTCATCCGGTCCTCTCCGACGTAGGCGGCGATGGAGCTTCTGTACGGAAAGACGTCGATGCGGTCCGAGCCGACCACCGTCGTGTACCCCGAGGCCTCGTTGTGGGCATCGACCAACGCGACGACCTGCTCGTAGCTGTAGAAGCTGGAGTAGTCGTCCAGGCGCCGGCCCCACATGATGTGGTTGACCGAGGCCAATGCGATGGTGAGACCCCCGGTGCCCATCGCCCCCACACCGATTCCAGTCACCGGGGGGCTGCCAAGGGCAGCTCCCGCGACGGTCCCCAAGAGGCCAACGTAGAGCAAGGCACCCCCACCAACCCAGCCCGTGACGTCGATGGTGTAGCGCAGGCCGAGGCTGCGCCGGTAGAGGGCGGAGACGTCCTCGTCGCCGACGGTCTTGGCGAACTGACGGGGGCTCACCTTCTCCCCTCGGGGGTCGTTCACCCAGAAGGTCCCCGGCATGCCCTCCACCTCGAGGGGCCCCTCCGCCGCCAGCGCCGCCATGGTGAGCAAAAGCATGCGGGCAGCTTAGTCCAGCGTCGCCAGGGCCATCCCCTCCTTCGCGTCGATGGCCAACATCGCCCCGGCGGCCTCCACCCCCAGCCCCAGGGTGTCCTCGGTCAACAGACCGGCCAGCAGTCCCCGGTCGGCGGCTCGCCCCACCCGACCAAGGCCCGTGATGGCCTCTTGCACGACCGCAGGCGACGGATCGCCCAGGCTGGCGACCAGCAGCTTGTAGGCTTGGCGGCGCTCACGGCGAGGGGCGTCGGGGGCGCTGGCCAACCAACCGGCCAAGGCCCAGACGCCCTGCTGACGCAGCTCGCGGTCCACGTCGGTCAGCGCGTCGTAGGCCGGCGCCGGGTCTTCCTCCCCTCGCGCGACCAGCGCCAGCTCGGCGTAGCGCCGGACGGCGTCGGGGCCCCCCGTACGGGCCTTGCGCAGCAACCGCCGGGCGACGGCGGCGTCCTGCAGCTCCGTCAGGTAGTCGATGGCTTCCAGCCGAAGCTCGACGTTGCCGTCGCTGAGTGCGTCCTTGAACAGGCCCTCGCCCTTGCGATGGCCCAGATCGACCAGAGCCACGGCGGTGGGCAGCACCAGGGTCTCCTCCACCATCGTCAGGCCCTCGATCAGAGGGTCGGCCAGCTCCGCGCGGCCCGAGCGACCCACGTCCAGGTAGAAGTCCACCTCCAACGGAAAGTCGCCGCGCGCCAAATCCCGCGCCAGGGGCTCCAGGGCCTCCTCGTCCCCCAGCATCAACGCCGCCAGCGCCAGCGGAGCTCGGCGCCAGTGGCGGTCCTCGCCCCGCCACGCCGCAGCCAGCGTGTCCTGGGTGCCGAGGTGGCCATGAACCGCCAACAGGACCGCCGCGTGGCTGCGGGTGTAGGGGTCCACGTTGCTGCGCTGGACGAAGGCCTCCAGTACGGCGACGCTGTGGTCCTCGTGCATGCGCTGGGACAGCGCGTCGATGGCCTGGCGTTGAACGTAGGAGTTCGGGTCGAAGAGCGCCCGAGGGGTCCACGCGCCCCCACCGGGGTCGGCGTCATGAAGGATGAGCAAACCCAGCGCTCGGCCACGGATGCCCGGCTCCATGTCCTCCGTAGCCTGGACCAGGAAGGCCCGTGGGTCCCCTTGGCCGGCCTCGACGGTCGCCACTTCGATGGCTGCTTCCGGTGGCTGGCGGGCTCCACAGCCGACCAGCGTCAACAGAAGCAGCAATCTACATGGCGAGCAACGCATCGATTCGGGCCTGGGCGTTCTTGTGGAGCTTGTGGCTCGGGTCGTCCAGCAGACGCTGGCACTGTGTGTAGGAAGACAACGCCTTGTCGGTCTGGTTCGCGGCTTCCCACGATTTGCCCTCGTGGTACTTCTCCAGCGCCTGGGACTCGAGCCGGGACTTGACGTCCGCGAGCTTGGTCTTGGCCCCGGCGTGGCTGGAGTCCAGGCGCAGCGCCTCTTGGAACTTGTCGCGGGCGGCCTTGTAGTCGCCGGAGTTCATCTTGGTGACGCCCTCCTTGTACGGCTTGTCGGCCGCCTTCCGCGTACGGTTCTGGGCCGTGGCGATCCCGTTCTCGGCCTTGCTGTAGTACTGGGTTGAGCCGGAGGGATCGGCGTTCAGGACCTTCTGGAACTCCTGGATGGCCTGCTTGTTGTTCCCAGCGTCCAGCTCGCCCTTGCCGCGCTTGTAGTCCTTGCTGACCTCGGCCTCGAGAGCTTCCAGCTTCTTGGCGTTCTGAGCCTGGACGACCGCGCCGGCCTTGCGCCGAAGCTTGCCGTCCAGCGCCTCCAGGTCCTTGTCGCCCGGGTTGAGGTTCAAGGCCGAGCGCACCTTGCTGCGGGCGTCGTTCAGGCTGCCCTTGCCCTTGAGCGCCTTGTTGCCCAGATCCAGCGCCTCTTCCTTGGCCGCCTCGCGCTCTTCATCGCTGGCCGCGTTCCGCTCGACGGACTCCTTCATGCTGCGAATGACGATGAACTCGCAGGCCAGGAAGCCCATGCGCTTGGCGTCAGCGTGGTTGGGATCCAGCTTCAGCACCCGCAGGAACTTGCGAGAGGCCTGGTGGTACTGCTCGCCGGTGAACAGCGCGAAGCCCTCTTCCATCAGGCCATCGATCTCGTCCACCGCCTCTGGGCTGAGTTCGGAGTTGGGGGACGTGGTGCCGCTGGAGGTGCTGACCGGATCGACCGTCGGCCCACCGGACTGATCCCGCGCCACCTTGAAGACCAGCATGCCGATGACCATCAGGAAGATGACGCCCGTGGCCAGGTTGATGGGCTTCATGCCCTTCTTCTTGGCGGCGGTAGGGGCCTGCCCCATGAGCTGCCCGCCAAAGCCACCGGCTGCGGGGGCACCGAAGCCCTGCTGTTGAGAGGCGGCGTTGCCCCAGGCCCCACCGGGCTGAGCGGGCTGAGCCGGCTGAGCGGGCTGAGCCGGCTGAGCGGGGGCGCCCCAGGCACCCTGCTGCGGAGCCGCCTGCGTGGGGCCCTGGTGATAGCCGGGCTGCTGTGCAGGCAGCGACTGGTGCTGATTCCACTCGGGCTGAGCCGCCACGACGCCGCTGAAGTTCTCCGTCTTCTCGGCGCGCTCCTGCGGAGCGTTGGTGATCAATCGGGTGAAGCGGAATTCGGTGGAGCCGATGCGGACGATGTCCCCGTCCTCGAGCTCTTTCTCCCGGATTCGGCGACCGTTGACGAAGAGCCCGTTGGCGGCGCCCGGATCCTTGAGCCAGTAGGCCACTCCCACCTTGACGACCTCGGCGTGCAGCCGGCTGGCGGCGTTGTCCGGCACCACGACGTCGCGCTGCTCGCTTCGGCCCAAGGTGAGGCCCTTGGACGGAATGTTGAACAGCGGCGGCATGTCCGATGGGGCCGCGATCACCTCCAGGCGAGCGCCGGCGGGCTCCTCGGTCATCGGCCCCGGGGCGTCGCCCAGAAGCATGGTGTGCTCACCCGTCGCCTCCGCCGGCACGACCGGCTCCGGCTCGCGCTTCGGCGGCGCGGTCACCTCGAAGCGTAGGGTGAAGGGGTCGATGACCAGCTCGTCGCCGTTGGTCACGGTGTGGCTACGGATGCGCTTGCCGCGGAACCAGGTGCCGTTACCGCTCCCGAGATCCTCGAAGACCACCGAGCCGTTCTCGACGACGATGCGCGCATGCCGACGGCTGACGCCGATGTCGGGCAGGCAAATGTCGTTGTCTTCGGCCCGGCCAAGCCGAGCCACACCGGAAGCCAACGCCAGACGCTGGTCCGGGTACCCCGTGCGAATGATGGTGAGGCCGACCTTGCTCATGCGTTGCAAAGCTTAACGGCTCAGTACCTTCCTTGGGCTTCCAGCTTCTCCTTCGCTTGCTGGATGTACTCCTCGGTCCGCAGGTGGATGGCGGACTTCTCGTCCGGTTCCAGCACCAGGACCATCTCCCAGGCGGAGATGGCCTGTTCGTAGCGCAAGCTGTCGTAGTTGCGCATGCCCTCGGCGTACTGGCGATCGATCTCTTCCTTCAGCTCGACCTGTAGACGCTCGATCCGGACGAGGCAGATCTCGCACTGCGGATCGAGCTTCAGCGCATGGTTGTAGCTGCAGATGGCCTCGCGCAGACGGCCCGCCGAGTAGTGGCTGTGACCTTCCTCGACCAAGCCCGAGCTGCCAAGCCCCTCGGGCGGCGGCTCGCAACCGTCGGCGGTGTTGCCCGCGTTCATCGCCAGCATCTGGCGCAAGGTGACGTCTTCCTCGTCACCGGGCGCGCCCTCGCCCTCCTCATTGGGCTGACCTGGCGATCCCATGGCGCGCTGGAGGCTGTAGGTCCCTGGAGCCTCTTGATCCCCGCCGGCGCCCCCCGATCCACCGGCGCGCACGGCGATGATGCCGATGCAGCCCAGGATGAGCAGGAAGGTGACGGCGAAGGGCCAGATGCGCCACCCCTTCTTGCTGGGGGCAGGCTCGGAGATGGCCTCCAGGCTGACGCTGACGCTGTGCTCCGCGATGGGCTCCTGCACCGCGATCGAGAAGCGGTGCGTGCCGACAGCCAGGACATCCCCCGGGGAGACCTGCTTGTGCTCAGTCACCCGGCCGTCGTTGACGAAGACTCCGTTGCGACTGCCCGCGTCCTGCACCCAGACGGCGCCGTTGTGCAGCAGCACACGGGCGTGCGCCCGGGACACGTCGTTGTCCTCCAGGTGCACTTCGTTCTGGGGGTCGCGCCCAATGCGCAGCCCCTGGGTAGTGATCTCCCACGTGTGGCCCGCACGGGGCCCCTCAGTGCAGATGAGGACGGGTACGCTCATAAACGGAGACCGAGTCTATCGCGCGTTGTCTTTCAGCGGCGAGCGATGGCGCGGTTGATGGAGTGCACCAACTGCTCCAACTCCGTCCAGCGCCCGGGCGACGTGACCTCTGGAGCGTCCCCCTTCATGGCCAACTCGGTCTCTTCGCGAACCGCGACCAGGGGCGCCGCCGCCAGACGCTTGATCCCGAGCAACGCCACCCCACCGGCGACG
>Ga0315331_10003320_pt1 | contig 12161 bp, 13 predicted proteins | sample M160m34915metaG_FD_203456 | JGI IMG/M metagenome (GOLD analysis project Ga0315331, IMG submission 203456) | Ammonia-oxidizing marine archaeal communities from Monterey Bay, California, United States - M1 60m 34915 | ecosystem: Environmental > Aquatic > Marine > Intertidal zone | place: USA...
AATAAATAAATTAGCTACTGAAATTGCGAAAAAAGCATCATTAGAATATGAAGAGAAATATGTGTTTGGTTCTATAGGACCCACTGGAGAATTTTTAGAACCTTTAGGAAATGTATCTGAACAAGATATGTATGAATGTTTATTTAATCAAATGAAAGGTTTATATGAAGGCGGTGTTGATGGATTTGTAATTGAAACTCAAATTGCAACTGAAGAAACATTACTTGCATTACGAGTTGCAAAAGAAAACTTTAATATTCTGAACATAGTTTCATTTGTTTATGATAAAGGACCAAAAGGTTATTTTACTATGTTTGGGCTTACTCCTTCTCAAAGTGTTGATTTGTTTTTTAAGTCAGGTGCTGATATTGTGGGAACAAATTGTGGAAATGGTTCAGAAAAAATGGTAGAAATATCTACTGAAATTAGGGCTGAAACTAATAGTCCTATTTTAGTACAAGCAAATGCAGGTATTCCAATAATTAAGAAAAACGATATAATTTATCCTGAATCTCCTGAAGATATGGTGAAAGAGTATAAAAAATTAATTGATTTAAATATAAATATTTTAGGCGGATGTTGTGGAACAACTGAGAAGCATATTAATGAGTTTGCAAAAATAATAAGGAGTCACAATGAAAGTATCTGATGTAAAAATAAAATTTGGAAAATGTCTTGAGCTTGTATCAATGGATCCTAATTTTCATAATATTAGTGTAGGTTTATTCATAAAAAACGATATTTTAACTGTTTGGTCTTATAGCAAAAAAAAAGGTATTGAAGAAAGACTAAATATTATAAGAGATAAAATGATTGAATTTGGAGGATTGAAAAAATTAGATGAAGATTACAAAATGTCTGTTCCTGAAGGATCTCTTATTGAAAGGCCATTAAAGTTTTTATTTACACAATGCGTGGAAATGTCAGTTGATAAATCACCTGAAAAAGGTATTATTTCAGCAAAAGACAACAAAACAAAACTTACTTTTATAGTAAAAGGGTCACAGGAACCAGACAAATATTTATATACAGTAACTGCAGAGGGAGACCACGAAAAACCTGGTCTAAGAATTAGAGCTGTAGTTGGAGGTTTCATGAAGTATGGCGAATGTATAAGAAATGATTCAGATTCATTTTACTTCCCTGATAAAAAAGACCATGAAGAATACGTAAGAGTGTTATTACCTTATGCAAGAAATGTTAGTGCAGTTGAACAAATGTTAGAAGCATCTGATCAAGCAGGACAAATGACTACGCAAAGTTTAGGGTTTTCGCAATAAAAGAGAGGAAATAATATGAAACAGATGACAAAGAAAGAAAGAGTTTTAGCAGCTCTTAACAGATTAGAAGTTGATAGACCTCCTGTAGCTAACCCTACATCTGTTGCTACAGTTGAAATGATGGATTTAGTTGATGCTCCTTTTCCTGATGCTTGTAGATCAGCAGAATTAAATGCTCGACTTGCAGCTACAGAAATCACAGAATTTGATTTTGATGCTATTGCACCATATTTTTCTATAATTCAAGAATCCAGCGCTATTGGATGTGAAATGCAATGGGAACAGAAAGATAACTGGCCTACTGTTAGAATGAGCAATCCCATATGGAAAACATCTGATGACATAAAAGTACCATCAAATTTTTTAGACCACCCAGATGTAAAGGTAATAATTGATTCAATAAGAATTTTAAAAAATGAGTTTGGTAATGATGTGCCTATAATTGGAAAGACCATGGGGCCTTGGACTTTGGCTTATCATGTTTTTGGCGTTGAAGCATTTCTATTAGGTTCTGTAGATAGTCCAGAAGAAACTATTAAGTCTTTAGAAAAACTTCAAGAATTTACATATTTATTTGGAGAAGCTCAAATAGATGCAGGAGCAGATGTATTAACTATTCCTGATCATGCAACAGGAGATTTGGTATCAGGGCAATATTATCAAAAATTTCTGCAGGATATCCATGCAGAAATGGCTGATAAATTTACAGTCCCTTTAATTCTTCATATTTGCGGAAGAACAGTTGATAGAATGCCATATATAGCGGATACAGGTATGCATGCATTTCATTTTGATTCAAAAAATTCTCCACAAGAAGCAATGGATGCTGTTGATAATAAAATTGCATTAATTGGAAATATAAATAACCCTGAGACTTTATATTCAAAAGAAGCTGATGATGTTAAAAAAGAAGTTTTTGAATGTTTAAATGCAGGAGTTCAGATAATAGCACCTGAATGCGCTATCCCATTAAAAACTAAAGCAGAGAATTTAGTAGCAATAAATGAAGGCATATCAGATTGGCTAGCAGAAACTAATTCATAGATTTGATAAAATAAAAATATATTTAATATATTCAAAAAATAATAGGATAATTGATGTTTGATCATGAAGGACTTTCAAAAGAATTTGAATGGGTAACCAAAGAAAGTGAAAAAAATCATATAGGTGAAGCTATTTCCAAGATTTCGTATGAAATGCAAGAGATAGCTTATGCTCTTATCACAGGAGATAATACTACTGTGGATGAACTTACTAAAAAAGCATTAGATAATGGGTCTACAGCTAATGAAATTCTAGATGACGGTTTATTAAATGGTATGGCTATAGTAGGAGTTAAGTTTAGAGACAATGTGATTTTCGTACCAGAAGTTTTAATTTCAGCTAGAGCGATGAAAGCAGGGATGACTCATATAGAACCAATATTGTCAGAATCTGGAATTGAACCTCAAGGCATTGTTTTAATGGGAACTGTAAAGGGTGATTTACATGATATTGGAAAGAATTTATGCATAATGATGCTAAGAGGAGCAGGTTTTACTGTTCATGATTTGGGAGTTGATACATCACCAGAAGATTTTGTTGATGGTTTTGAAGAACATGAGCCTCACGTAATAGGAATGTCTGCTTTATTAACTACAACTATGCCCAATATGGGAAGAACTATTCAGTATTTTGAAGACATTGGATTAAGGGAAGAAGTCAGAATGATGGTTGGAGGAGCACCTGTGACTCAAGAATTTGCAGATGAAATGGGTGCTGATGGATATGGTGAGAGTGCTGTTGATGCTGTAGATAAAGCTAAGGAGCTTGTTGAGCTTCTAAAAGATCTAAAGAGTTAGATTTAAAATGACTTCTAAAAAGTCTAATTCAAATAACAAAAAACAATTACAGAAAAGTTTAGATAACTTATATAATATTTTTCAAGATATATCTTCTCATGCTGATGAAATTAGTAAAAGCAGATGTCCTTATAAAAATGCCAAGAATTTATGTACAGCTAACTTTTCTTGCAAGAATCAGTATTTTACGAATAAAAATATAGAACAACCTCAATGCGTTGGTTCACATAAATTAGATTACAGATTTGCATGGGAAGTAGATAAACCAATAAAAAAAGATGACTAGCAATAAATTTATTAATGACAAAAATTCTATAGAATTATCAAAAAATAAATCACTTTTTGAGTATGCAGATCAAGTTAAAATGAGAATTCCAACTTCTTGTGGTAGAGTTGGTGATTGCCATGAGTGTATAGTTGAAATTTCTGAAGGATATGAAATATTATCAAAACCTACAGAGCATGAAAAATTCTTAAAAGAACCGTTTAGATTAGCATGTCAAGCTAACACTATTTCTACACAAACAAATTTAATCTTTAGTCCTAGAAAAAGAGATAGAAAAATTTTAACAAATTTTTCTGATGAATCTTCATATGACGTAGATCATAATTATATATTTAAAGATAATGCATTAGTTTATAAATCTGAAAATAATGAAAAAATTTTATCTAAATCCAAAAATTTCTATGGATTAGCTATTGATGTTGGAACGACCACAGTAGCTATTAATTTGGTTGAAATGAATAATGGAAAAGTCATTATGACTTCTTCTTTTGAAAATCCACAAATATTTGGTGGATCAGATGTGATGAATAGAATTTCTTATGATTCGAGTAATTATAAAGGAGAGTTATCAAAAGCTATAATTTCATCTGTAAACTTTGAAATAGGTGAGTTTGTTAAAAAATTAAAGATTAGAAGAAATCAAATTGTTGAAGTTACTATTGTAGGTAATTCAACAATGAGAGATTTATTTTTTAATTTAGATGTGGAATCAATTGGTGTTAAACCATATAAATCTATAATTGAAACTCATTATTTAAATTCTAAAATCCCAACTACTGAACTAAAAACTACTGCAAAAGATTTAAACTTAAGAATTAATTCTGAAGCTATGATTTATAGCCCTCCTCTTATTGCTTCTCATATTGGTTCTGATGTTTCAGCAGGTTTAATCGCTACTGATTTTTTTCAAAATAATAATATGAAAATGTTAATAGATATTGGTACAAACACGGAAGTTGTTTTAGGAACTCCAGATAAAATGCTTGCAGCATCATGTCCAGCTGGCCCTGCATTTGAAGGAGGGGAAATAACATATGGAATGCCAGGTTACGATGGAGCAATAGAAAAAGTAAATTTTGAAAAAAATAATTTCATTTATCAAACAATTGGAAACTCAAAGCCATTGGGTCTTTGTGGTTCAGGGTTAATTGATTTTCTTTCAGTTCTTTTAGAAAATAATATGATGAATCCTTTGGGTAAATTTGAGCTTGAAAAAGAGTCTATTTTTATTGATGAAAATGAATCTATAAATTTATCCAGAAGAGATGTATCAAGCTTAGCTCAAGCAAAAGCAGCCAATGTTTGTGGACAAGCTTTAGTTATTAAGGATTTTGGTACTAATATAGACAAAATTGATAATATTTACCTTGCAGGAGGCTTTGCAAATTATATTGATATTGAAAATGCAAAAAATATAGGATTTATACTTAACTTCCCATTAGAAAAAATTAAAAAAATAGGCAATACTGCTTTAGAAGGAGCAACAAAGTTATTATTATCAAATAAACTTAGAAAAAATCTTGTTGAATATGTGACACGAATTGATCACTTAGAGCTTGAAACAAAGTCAGAGTTTTTTGATTATTTTGTTGAAGGTTGTCAATTTAAGAAAATTTCAATATAAAAGGTAAATATGAAATATAAAGCAGTAATTACAGATTATGTGTGGCCTAATCTTGATATCGAAACAAAAATTCTTAATGAAAATGATATAGAAGTTGTTGATTGTAAAAATAAAAATGATCAAGAACTTAAGATAGAACTTGAAGATGCTGATGCCATGCTTTTTTGTTTCCGAGAAATTTCAGCAGAACTACTTGAAGTAGCTTCTAGATGTAAAGTTGCATCTAGATATGGAATTGGAGTAGATAATATAGATATAAATAAGTGCACAGAATTAGGTATTGTAGTAACTAATATTCCAGATTATTGCTTAGAAGAAGTTTCAGATCATGCTATAGCTATGATATTAAGTCTGAATAGAAGAATAAATGATCATTCAAATATGGTTAAAAATGGTGGATGGTATGATTTAAATTTAAATATACCAGTTCAAAGACTTAGTGAATCAACTTTAGGCATTGTTGGATTTGGAAGAATAGGTAGAACTATTGCTTCTAGAGTATCTGCTTTAGGTATAAAGTCTATTGCATTTGATCCTTTATTAAATGATGGAGAAATAATTGATAACGTAGAAATAGTATCTTTTGAAAAATTGTTAAAAGTGTCTGATTTTATTACAGTGCATGTTCCATTAAATGAACAAACACATCACCTGTTTTCTGATAATGAATTTAATCAAATGAAAAACAATGCAATTTTAGTTAACTGTGCTAGAGGCGGGTTAGTGGATGAAAATGCAGCTTCAAATGCCCTTCTTAAAGGACAAATTGGAGGAATTGGATTAGATGTTATCGAAGACACTTCTAAGTCTCCATCAAGTCCGCTATTTAGTAACGAAAATGTAATAATCACACCTCATACAGCTTTTTTCTCTAAAGCCTCTAATGAAGAACTTCAAAAAAGGACGGCGGAGGAAATTGTAAGAGTTATTAAGAATGAAAAACCACAGAATTTTATAAATCCAGATGTTTTAGGTAACACTAGATCTAATATAATTTAATTTTCTAAAGACATTTGTCCTTGGTTATCCTTTGAATCTTTGTTAAGAATTTGTTCGTCTATTACTTCTTCTATTTCAGAAACATCAAGAGCTTTATCAGGGTTTTTGTCAAGTTGTGTTTCTAGATCTTTGACAGTACTAAATTTTCTATCCAATGCTTTTCTTCTTCTACCTTCTAAGTACTCAAAATGAGTAGTTGCGGTTTTTAATGCCCTGCTAACAACAGACTGTTCTTCTACATAATTATCCCATTCTTTTTTTAGTTCATCTAAAATTGTCATGATTTGATTTTGATTTTCTCCTATAGTTACAACTTTCATAAATTCTTTGATAACTCCTACAACTAAAAGTAAATTCCCAGGAGATGTTATAGTAACTTTTTTACTCTGTGCATATTGAATTAGATCCATTCGTTTTTCGTAAATAAATGAGAGAATATGATCACTTGGAACAAATACAATTACGTTATCAAGAGTATTTTCTTTTGTGTTAATATACTTAGTTCCTACTTCATCAATTATTCTTTTTAATGAATCAAAAAACTTTTTTTCTCTATTCTGTGTATCAATTACTTGATTATCTTCATCCATAAGAGGCTGGAAATATTCCCATACAAATTTTGAATCCATATGTATCACTTTGCCGTCAGGTAAATTTATAGTGAAATCAGGTCTAGTACCATTTTCTAGTACTTGTTGGGTCTCATACTGGACTCCTTTTATAAATCCTGCGCTCCTAAAAATATCTTCTGCCATAAGTTCCCCTAGTTGTCCTCTAGTTTGGCTTCCTGATAGAACATTTGTAAGTTTGCTAAATTCATCTTTAGCAATATTGATCGCCTCTTCTGTATTTTTATTTTGTTTACGTAATAGATCATTTGTAGTGACAAGCTTAACTGTTTCCTGCATAGTTTTATCGTATTGTCTTGTCATCAAATCTTTTACTGTTTGTAAATCTTTATTAAATTTTTCATCTTTTTCTGAAAGTAATTCTTTTACCTTGCTTTGAACACCTTCTGTTGTATCATCTGCAAATTCTTTAAATTTTAAACCTGAAAAATATTTTGAAAATCTAATAAAGAATAGTACAGATATTCCTGCTAAAGAAAAGATTAGGATTATTAGCAAAAAAATTATAGTTAGATTGAATGCGTTCATAAAGTTATTCTAAATCATAGTATAAGATAATTTTAGAGTTTTAATATAAAATAAGTCAAATTACATTTTATCTGTTCTAACGATTAAGTGAAATATATAAGTTAGAATATAAATATGCTAGAAAAAACTCCAAATTACAGAGAATATTTTAATATTGACGATAATATATCTTACTTAAATAGTGCTTATATGGGATTACTCCCTAAAAGTTCTGTTGAAAAAGGAAACATTGGATTTGAATCAAAATCTAAGGCTTGGCAAATCCAATGGAATGATTTTTATGATAAACCGGAAAGTACAAGACAATTATTTTCAAAACTAATTAATGCAGATAATGATTCTGTATTTTTTGTTCCTTCTGCTAGTTATGGTTTTTCAGTCTTTGCTAATAATTTTAAATTAGATCATCGTAAAACTATTTTACTTTTGGATGAAGAATTTCCTTCGAATGTATGGATTTGGAAAGAATTAGCAAAAAAACAAAATGGTAATTTAAAGTTTATTCAAAGACCATATGATGATGATTGGACATCAGCTATTTTAAGTAATTTAAATTCAGATACATCTCTTGTCTCAGTTCCAAATTGTCATTGGACAGATGGAGGATTAATAGATTTAGAGTTACTTTCTAAAGAATTAAGAGATAAAAATATTGCATTAGCTATCGATGGAACTCAATCAGTTGGAGCTATGCCTATAGATATTGAGAAAATTAAGCCTGATTTTATGGTTGTATCAGGATATAAATGGTGTTTAGGACCATATAGTCTGGGCTTAGCTTATATAGACAGTAAATATCATAAAGGTGAGCCAATTGAATACAATTGGCTATCGAAATTTTCAATACCAGAAGATAACAACCTGCCTAACATGACTGTTTATGATGAATTTGACTATGAAAACGCTAGAAAATTTGATTTTGGTCAGAGAGGTAATTTTCATCTTATACCCGCATTAGAATCATCATTAAAATTGATAACAAATATTGGACCTGAAAATATCTATAAACATGTGGATATACTCAACGAAGAAATTATAAAAAACACTTCAGATATGGGTATTACAAATATTAGTAGAAACTTTAGAGCAAAGCATTATCTTGGATTAAGATTTGAAAAAGAGATTCCTAATAATTTTATTGATAATTTAGCCAAAGAAAATGTTTTCATAAGTGCAAGGGGTAAAAAAGCAATTCGAGTTACTCCACATATATGGAATGATTTTAATGATATTGAAAAATTTATTAATGGATTGAAGAAAGTTTTATAAGATGACAATTATTATTTCAGAAGAACAAGTAAAAGAAATATTGAGTGTAAAGATTACGATTGAATTACTAGAGGAAGCAATGAAATCTCTTTCTTCAGGTAAAGGTTTTAATAGCCCCCGTAAAAGACTTCCTGCTAGTTATAACGGAGGTAACTTACACTTTATGGCTGCATCATGGCCAGAAAAAGGAATAGCCGGGCATAAAAGCTATGTTGTAACTAATGGTAAGCCTACTTTTGTTGTAATTCTTTACTCAACAGAAGGAGAAGGATTATTAGCAGTTCTTGAAGCTAACTTATTAGGACAAATAAGAACAGGTGCAGCTTCAGGTTTAGCTTCAAAATATTTAGCAATTCCAGATTCAAAAAAGTTAGCACTTATAGGATCTGGTTTTCAAGCCGAAACTCAACTTGAAGCAATAAGTTCTCAATTTAATTTAGAACAAGTAAATGTTTATTCAAGAACAGAAGAAAAACGAAATACCTTTGCAGAAAAAATGAGTAATAAATTAGGATTGAATATTTCACCTTGTGAATCTTCTATTGAAGCTACTGATAATTGCGATATTGTTTCTTTAATTACTAATTCTAGTACTCCTGTCATATCAGATGAACAAATAACTAAGGGGATTCACGTAAATGCAGCTGGTGGAAATAGTTGGTTAAGATCTGAATTATCTACTTCTTCAATTGAAAAATTTGATTTTATTTCATGTGATGATTTAATTCAGGCTAAAACGGAATGTAAAGAACTTATGGAAGCTACAGAAAAAGGTATAACTTCATGGAATAACATTCATGAATTATCTAATGTGATAGATAATAAAATAATTGGTAGAAAAAATCATCAAGATATAACTTTGTATGAATCTTTAGGAATAGCTATTCAAGACATTGCAGTTGCTAAATATGTATATGACCAACTTAGATAATCGAATTATTTAATTTAGTTTTAAATTTAAGTTTACAAATTCTTTTTTTATCAATTTCTTTAGATATTGTAGATCATAATTATTACTTATTATCGAATATTGAATTTTATCTTTTTTTAAAATTTCTGTCATAGTATTTGTATTTTTTTGATGATTCAATATTGTTTCAAAATCATTATTAGATAAATTCCTATTCTTTAGAACTCTTTCTTTAGATAATTCAACTTTGGAATCAATAATCCATATGAAATCAAAATGTTTATACCATCCCGCTTCTATGATTAAGGCACCCTCAAATATAATTAATTCAGAAGTACTATCAATTTTATTTAATATATATTTCTCAACGTTTGGCCAAATTATTTCTTGTAGAGCTTTAAGCTTCATAGAATCTTTAAAAACTATTTCACCTAATTTTTTTGTATCTATTTGATTATCTATAGATTTTACATTTGGAAATATATCTATAACATTATTCTTAATAACAGAGTCTGTTTTGTAGAAGTTTTTAGCAATATCATCTAAGTCAAAAGTAGTATTCCCCATTTCTTTGAGAAACTCTAATACTGAAGATTTGCCACTACCTATATTTCCTGTTATTCCTAGTGATTTCATAATTATTAAATCAGGTTATTAATCTCATATGCGATACTTTTTGATATTCAATATTATAAATATATACCCCCAGAGGTCTGAGCAATTAAATAAGAGGCCCTATTTATTTAGGGCTTTTTATTTAAAGGCCTCTTTCTCTTAATTTATCTTCAGTTACAACTTCATGAAATTCAATTTCATATCTATCAATATTATCCTGTAATTCCTGAGATAATTTATTTCGGATTTTATCAGGTACATTAACAAAAGCATTTGCTTCTAATGTTTCTTGAGTCCATTCTGCGCAAACTGAATAATCATCAGAAGGAGTTCCCCATCCAGATACGTAGATTGTAGCCCCACTTCTACCCTTTCCTTCATATTCTGAGCATATCTGTTTTAGTAAGCTCGCAACTTTCCATAACTTGTCTCTTGATGTAATACATTTTCTTCTTACTAAAAACATTTTGCTTCCTTTCTTTGATATAAAATGACTAAATGCCATTAATAATAATCATCACCGTTTTAATCTCTACTTTCATTCATGCTACATGGAATTTTTTAATTAAAAAATCTAACCACCCTTATGAATATGTTCAATTATTAGCAGTTATAAGCGGAATTATTTCTTTCCCTTTTGCATTAGCCTTTATTTTTACAGATAATTTTACATTTTCTGGTATTGTTCTTAGTATTTTGTCAGGATTGATTCACGTATTTTATTTTTACTTTTTAGGTACCGCTTATAAAAATGGAGATTTATCTTTTGTTTATCCCATAGCAAGGGGAACTGCAGTAGCGCTTGTTCCTATTGCTGGACTTTTTATTATCAATGAATCCATTTCTCCTGTTTCATTATTTGGTGTATTAGTAGTCTTTGTTGGGATTTTTACACTTGGAAATATAGCTCATATACGTTCTGTGAACTTAAATGATTTATTATTATCACTTATTACAGGTATTACAGTAACCATGTATACAATTGTTGATAAATATGCTGTTTCTATGATAAATCCTTTTTTTGTTTTTTCGATTTCATCATTTTTAGGAGGATTTTTATCAATTACACTAATTGATAGGCGTATAAATCATTTTTATGTCGTAACTAAAAAGAATCTAAGAATTATACTTTTTATATCTTTCTTGAGCGCAATAGCTTATCCAATGGTTCTTTATGCATATAAATATTCAGATGTAACTCTTGTTTCTCCATTAAGAGAAATTTCTACAGCAATAGCTGCAGTTATGGGTATAGTTTTATTAAAAGAAAAACTTAATCTTTATAAAATTATAGGAATTTCTCTAATTGTTATTGGAGCTGTATTGATTACTATTTAAATTTATTTTTCTTCTATTTCAATAGAATTTATCATATCTCCAGGATTGGGATCACTCATTGGATCTCTTTCCCTTATGCTTAAAACAACTTCCATACTTTGTTTATCTAGTACTTTCCCAAATACAGTGTGAGCGCCATCAAGATGAGGTGTTGGAGCATGTGTTATAAAAAATTGAGATCCGTTTGTTCCAGGTCCAGCATTTGCCATAGATAAAATACCTTCTGAATCATGTTTTAATGAAGAAACAAACTCATCTTCAAATTGATAGCCTGGTCCCCCAGAACCTGTTCCTGTTGGATCTCCTCCTTGAACCATAAATCCTGGAATTACCCTATGAAAAGTTGTCTCGTTATAGTATCCAGCCTTAGCTAAATTTATAAAATTTTCACACGTAATTGGAGTTTGGTCTGAGTATAAATGTATAGTGATTTCACCTTTATCAGTGTTGATTTTTGCTTTATATGTTTTTGAAGTATCTAAGTTTCCTTTGGGTGGTTCTAAATTCATAATTTTTTTTCCTATTGTTTGTCTTTCTCTATTAAATTAATATTACCTTATTTATTGACTTTTATATGTTTTAGTTATTAGATAAATTTAAGTACTTTATAAGGAGTTTTTATGAATGATTATCCGATTATAAAAAAAATTACTTTTAATCGATACCAATTTCCTTTAGATAATATGAGAAATCATACACTTTCTTGGGTTTATGAACCCGGATCAAAGTCTGCAAGAAATATAATTTCAATTAAAATTGATACAAATTTAGGCATATCTGGAGAATACTTCAGTATAGCACCGGGAACATATGATCAAATGAGAGCAATTGCTCCTATATTG
>Ga0315331_10003324_pt1 | contig 12156 bp, 11 predicted proteins | sample M160m34915metaG_FD_203456 | JGI IMG/M metagenome (GOLD analysis project Ga0315331, IMG submission 203456) | Ammonia-oxidizing marine archaeal communities from Monterey Bay, California, United States - M1 60m 34915 | ecosystem: Environmental > Aquatic > Marine > Intertidal zone | place: USA...
TACGCGTCCACCACTATCGAGGATTCTTCGGACTCCAGTCCACGCTGGATGGGATTTAGGATCGATATCGAGACGCATGATGTCGCCCTCCGACCCCCATGTAGATCGAGTCTCGTACTCCGTTCCATCAGTCATAACAACTTTGATCATGTGGTAATCAGGATGAATATCAGCCTTCATGCTATTCTCCGCGGGTCATTTTAACATAATTAATAAAACAGTGAGACGGTGGTATACCTCTTTCTTTTGAATAGCACAAGATATATCAAAACATTACAAACCAGTCATTGTATTCTTGTGTTGTGGGCAATAAGGTGCCGATTAAAAAGAATAAGGGAAGGTAGCTGTGTAAAGTGTCTTCAGCGGATAATAAAAACAGTAAAGAGGTCAAACGCATTTCTGCGTTGAAGATGGTCTTTCCATATATAATTCCATATAAACTTCAATTAGCTGGTGCTGCAATTGCACTTTTATTTGCTGCTGCGACCGTTTTAGCGATGGGAGCAGGCCTTCGTTTCCTGATTGATGAAGGCTTTGCTGAGGGTGATCCAGTTTTATTGGACCGGGCAGTAATTGTACTCGTCGCGGTTGTTGTTTTATTAGCAGGTGCGAGTTATGCCCGGTTTTACCTAATATCTTGGGTTGGTGAAAGAGTCGTGGCTGATTTGAGGGTTGCTGTCTTTAATCATGTTATTGGTTTAAATTTGGCCTTCTTTGAAACACGCAGTCCGGGTGAAATTTTATCTAGGATTAGTACAGATACGACACTAGTTCAAACTGTTGTTGGTTCTTCCGTTTCGGTTGCTCTTCGGAACTTATTATTATTTGTTGGTGGAATGATACTATTAATAATTACGAGCCCAAAGCTCACTGGTCTTGTATTGTTGGTGATTCCATTTGTGATAGTTCCTATAATCATTTTGGGACGAAAGGTAAGAACTTTGAGCCGCTATTCACAAGACAGAGTTGCTGATATTGGCTCCCATGTAGAAGAGATTTTAACGGGTATCCGAGTGGTACAGGCCTTTGGCCATGAAATATTGGATAAAATTAAGTTTGCGAAACGGGTCGAAAATGCATTCGACACAGCGGTGGAAAGAGTTCGAAAAAGAGCTCTGCTTACTGCGGTTGTTATCGCATTTATTTTTGGAGCAGTTGCTGTTGTATTATGGATTGGCGGTCGCGATGTGCTTGCGGGACGTATTTCTGGAGGCGAGCTTTCAGCTTTTGTGTTTTATGCAATTGTTGTTGCAGGTTCTACGGGCGCTCTATCGGAAGTCGTCGGTGAATTGCAGCGAGCAGCAGGCGCGATGGACAGATTAAATGAATTATTATTAGTCTCTTCAAATATAAAAATTCCTTCAGAGCCGAAAGAGCTTCCAGAAAAAGTGAGCGGTGCTATAAAATTCAATGGAATAAATTTCTATTATCCTTCGAGACCAGGACAGTTAGCGTTAGATGATTTTACTTTAGAAATAAAGCCGGGAGAAACAGTCGCATTGGTAGGGCCTTCTGGTGCGGGAAAAAGCACGGTCTTTCAACTTTTGCTTCGGTTTTATGATCCCAGTTCAGGTGATATAAAATTAGACGATGTTTCATTGGATCACACTGATCCTCGCACTGTAAGAGAGCAGATTGGCCTTGTCCCCCAAGATGGTATTATTTTTTCAGAAAATGTGTTGGAAAACATTCGATATGGAAGACCTGAAGCGTCGAAAGTGGAGATTAGATCAGCGGCTGAATCAGCTAATGCAATAGATTTTATTGAAGAATTACCCGACGGGTTTGAGACAAATTTAGGCGAAAAGGGTGTCCAGTTATCTGGCGGTCAGCGACAGAGATTAGCAATTGCTCGGGCAATTTTGCGCGACCCTGCGGTTCTTTTATTGGATGAAGCGACAAGCGCATTAGATGCTGAGAGTGAGCGTTTTGTTCAGCGCGCTCTCGATAGCATAATGGTGGGCAGGACAACTCTGATAATCGCACATAGATTGGCAACCGTTTTAAGCGCAGATCGTATAATTGTTATGGAAAAGGGACGTGTTATAGCTTCAGGAGGACATGACCAATTACTTAAGTCCTGCCCACTCTATACTAGGTTGGCCAATCTTCAATTTGATTTGGATTCTGCTGCTAAATAAGCACCCAAAAATATTTTAGCGTTGGGTTAACTTCATTTCAATTCGTCTATTTCTTCTGTTCCCTATTTCATCTCGTCGCTTATCGAGTGGTTGAAATTCTCCATAACCTGCTGCCGATAGCCTACCTGCGGGAACTCCTTGACCAATAAGAAACTCCACCACGGATATAGCCCTCGCTGCAGATAGATCCCAGTTATTTTTAAAGTGCTTATTGGAAATAGGGATGTGATCAGTGTGACCCTCTATCTGTAGAATCCAATTTATCTTCTTTGGAATATTTGGTGCTATGGAGTTCAGTGTTCTTGCTAATTGAGCGAGTTCTTTCTTCCCTGCCGCCGCAATATCTGATGCCCCGGAGTCGAAAAGTACTTCCGATTGAAAAACAAAACGGTCTCCGACTGTCCTTATATCGCGGCGGTTCTTAAGAACGTCTTGGAGCCTCCCAAAAAACTCTGATCTGAATTTTGCAAGTTCTTGTACCCTAGAAGCTAACGCGCGATTAAGTTTTCTTCCTAAATCAACTATTTTTACATTCTTTAACTCATTTTCTATTTCGGATTTCTTGAGAATATCATTTAAACTCATCATCTCTTGCTTGAGAGCTGATATTTGGGCGTTCAACTGCTTCGTGGATGAAGAATATTTTGCTTCTAGTTTTTTGTTAAGTTCTTTCGAATTGACCAAGTGCAGTTTTTCTTTTGATAGTTTGACAATTATTTTTTGTAGCAAGTCTCTAGCTTCGTCGAGGTCAGATTGCATCAAAAGGCTTAATTTCCTTGTCCCCTCAAGCTCTTTGGCTGTTTGTTTATTCTGTAATGTCTTTGTCTCAAGTTTCGATTCGATATCTTTTAACTGATCCCGAGCACTCTCTAAATCAGATTGGCTCATTGCTAAAGACGATCGAGATAGGTCTAGTTCTTTTTGTAAAGCATTCCTCCCAGAAGTTAAATTATTGACCTGTTTTCCGAGAGACTCATTCAGAATAATCAATTCGGAAATCTTTGAATTCAAGGTCTCCTGTTTTGAAGTTGCAGTGATCAAACTTGCATTTAGGCGATTAATATTATGTGCAAGTTTTGAATTAGTTGTTTTTTCTATTGATAACAATTCTCCTAACTCAAGGATTTGCCCTTGCAATTTTGCAAGATCGTCATCCCTACCGGAAAGTAACTGTGTTAAATAGAATTGCGCCACAATAAATATCATTAGTACAAAAATAATGACCATAAGTAGCGCAGCGAGAGCGTCTACAAAACCAGGCCAGATATTCGTTTCTTGAGTTCGACTTCGGCGAGCTGAGATGGTCATCAGTGAATGAGCCTTCTCATCAGTCGGCTTCCTCTGCTAAAACAGCAATTGTCCTTGCTAACAATCGGATTTCTTGTCTGATTTCTTCTACGGATTTGTCTCGTCCCGTCTTCAGCTCTTTGATTAGCTGCGATAGCTGTGTGTCAATATTTCGGAGATTTTGACGATAATCGTCTTTACTTTTTTCTTGCGAATATTCGGTAAGCCTGCTTATTGCAGAATTACTTCTTTCCTGATTATCACTGAGATCTCTGATAACTTGTGTTTCCGCCTCCAACTTGTCTACTATTAAATGAAGACTATCATTTATTTTAATTAGATGCTGATTGGTTTCGTCTCTTCCATCCTCATTATGCACCATTACTCTTTGAAGACGATCTAGGCTCTCGGCGGTTTGTTCAAAAAGTGCCGCTTGATAAGCGGTTCCAGATATTTCGTGATCCCCGGTAACATTGTTGCCAGCACTTAACTTTGTTAAACCAGATAACCACTCTTCTAGATCGTTGTAGAAGCGATTTTGGGCTTGGCCTAATTGCAGGTCTATAAAACCTAATGCTAATGATCCCGCAAGCCCAAATACTGATGAGCTGAAAGCAGTTGCCATACCAGATAACGGCGCATCTAACCCGATTTTAAGATCAGAAAATGCTTTCTCCAAATTGCCGCCTTTTAATGAAAGGCCACCAATGACATTACTTACAGCGCCAACTGTTTCTAAAAGTCCCCAAAAGGTTCCTAATAGCCCTAAAAATATCAATAACCCTATTAGATATCTTGATGTATCTCTGGATTCAGATAGCCTCATGTCTATACTGTCTAAAAGTGATTTTAGGGAGGTAGCAGATAAGCTGATTTTCCCATTCGTCTTATCACCCAGCATATTAGCGATGGGCGCGAGGAGTCTTGGCGGTCGTTGTTTGGTAAGCCGCTGTTTATTTAGACTTCTGTGTTGTGAAATCCAAGCCACTTCAGGACTTAAGAGTGCTATTTTTCGAACGATAAAAACTAATCCAAAAAGAAAGACTCCTAGTATCATCCCGTTCAACGCGGCATTCGCCATGAAGGCATGCCCTATCGGTATTATTAAAAAACTAGCAATTACAAGTATCACTAATACAAATAGCAAAACCCTAATGAGATAGTGGTTCATATTTGTCACGTTTTGCCTCGCTATTAACAGCCTTTACTCTTCTTTTAGCAAGTATGCGCGTTTAGCTTAATTAAGTAAAACTATATCAACTCGATTAGATAATTCGCCGTCCATATTATTTCCTAAAGCTCGGACAGTTATTTTGTTCGCCTCTACACCTATTTTTATCAAAAATGATCTTACCGAAATGGCTCGCATCAGCGAAACCCGCCGAGCATTACTGGGGTTTCTATCCGACGAATATGCGATCAACTGAAATCGCTGATTTTCGTTGAAACCTTTAGATTTCATCTCAGCCTTGAGTTTAGATAAATCCTTTTCTCCCGCGTTCTGTGCTAAAGGGCTAAATAGTATCACAAATTTTTTATGGTCGAGTTTTGCTTCTTTTATCGGAGTGCGCGGTATAACCTTCGCGACGACTTGCCTTTTCGTCTCTTTTTCGACGACAATCGGCACTTTGCCATCTTGGAATTTGTTCTTTGACTGATTAGCAGTAAGCCGTGACGTCTTAGATTTTGGTTTATCTGCAATTACTTTCGAGTTTTTAAAAGAAGAGCCAGTGGATTTCTCCGCTGTTTTTTTAGCAAGTTTTTTTATTCGATCAGAAGACAAATATTTCGCAGAGTCCTGTTGGTCTTGCGGTTGTTGTCGAAATGAAGTTATTGGTTGGCGTGGTTGTACAGACTGGGTTAACGACTCCATATTTACCTCAATGGTCTGGGTTCGCGCACTCCCAATAATGACGGTTTCTTGTGCCTTGGATTGGTTGTTCGCCTCTGATAGACTAATCCCAAAAATCACAAGAAACATAAAAAAGAGGATATTCATTTTAATCCTCGTAATCATATCCACGTACTCCAACGAAAATGAAATTTATATTAAAATCTATCTCAAAAAGCATCGGTTCACAACGTATTCAGTTGAGTGATTATACAGGGCTTATTTATCTGCTACGCTGTCATCCTTGGTTTTTGCTTTTATTAGTCCCAACAATCTATGATGGATACGTGCGTTAGCAGCCAATATTTCTTTTTTTTCTATCATTTTTATACCACCACTTATATCGGTGATATAGCCTCCAGCCTCTCTTACTATTATAATGCCCGCGCTTAACTCCCAGGGATGGGTTTGAGAGTGCAAACAACCGTCCAGTCGGCCGGCAGCGATGTAAGCGAGATCTAATGATGTTGATCCCAAATTTCTGACGATACCCGAAGATTTAGAAATTGGCTCTATACATTGATTATAACTGTCACAAGGATATGTTTCGGGACGGTCGCCGATTGCTATAACGCAGTCAGCAATATCACGGCGTTCTGATATCCGTATTCTAGTATCATTTAAAAAAGAGCCAACTCCCTTTTCAGCCCAAAACAGCTCATCTCGGGTTGGATCGTATACGGTTCCAGCCACTAGTTCTCCGTCTTCTTCAAGGCCAATCGATATTGCCCAATGTGGAATTCCATGAAGAAAATTAGTGGTCCCATTGAGTGAGTCTACAATCCATTTCCTGTTTTTAGGATCCCTACTTTCAATAATCTTAGACCCTTTAAATACGAGTCCGTAGTCGGGTCTTGCGTGTATCAGCTCCTGACTTATTTTTCTATGCGATGCAGCGTTTGCTGTTTTGACAAAATCCTTGGGACCTCTGCGGGATGCTTGGAGTTGTTCGACCTCCCCAAAATCACGCAATAGGGTCTTCGATGCTTTATAGCAGGTCTTAGACATGACGTTGATAATTGCGGTTCTTGTTGCCATCGGGTCTCCAATAAAAAAAAGACTGGAGCTAGTCTTTAGCTCTTTCTACATAACTGCCGTCTTCGGGTTTTATCACGACACGGGTTCCGGTCTCGATATGGGGCGGCACCATTATGCGCGCACCGTTTTCTAGAACAGCTGGTTTGAAAGAGGAAGATGCGGTTTGTCCCTTTATTACTGCATCAGCTTCAACGACTTCAAATATGACGGTATCTGGCAAAACTACAGATAAAGCCTCGCCCTCATAACTTTCAATTGTTACATCCATACCATCTTGTAAATAAATCATCTTATCACCTAATAACCCCGAATCAATCATTGATTGTTCAAAGGTCTCAGCGTTCATAAATGTTAATGTCTCCCCGTCACGAAACAGAAATTGTGCTTTTTCTTGTTCTAAACGAACTCGTTCTACTTGCTGATCCGCACGAAATCTTTCGTTAAGTTTACTTCCATTTCGAATATCCTTTAACTCAACTTGATTGAAAGCTCCTCCTTTTCCGGGTTTTACAGCTTGCGTTTTTACAGTTACCCAGAGCCGATTGTTATGCTCTATAACATTGCCAACACGAACTGCATTTCCGTTTATTTTCATTTTGAAGCTCCGTTGAGATTTAAAAATACCGTCGGCGTTTTAGCAGGGTGATGACATCCTGTCCATGAAGCAATGTACTAACTACGTTCTAGTAGTTCTATATGCTGTTTTCAAAAGCTTTGTTAAAGGCCTTCACTGCAGCTGCCTCGCCCTCTGGATGATTCCAAATACCATCAATTACAGCCAGAAAATCAACCCCCGCTCTAATGAGAGGTCGGCAATTCTCAGTTGTTATGCCACCGATTGCCACGGAGGGTACTGCAGTCATCTCCTTCCACCACCGCACTGTCTCTAATTTTGCTGGAGTTGTTTCTAGTTTTGTGTTTGTGGGGAAAAATGCTCCAAATGCGACATATTCGGCACCATTATCAGCGGCTTCTATTGCCAGATGTCTGGAATTTTTGCAGGTAACTCCAATGATGCGTTCCTGCCCAATCATTCCTCGCGTCGTTTTATAATTAGCATCGTCTTGACCGATATGTACACCGTCGCACCCTGTTATGACGGCTAGATCAGGCCTGTCATTCATTATCAATGGTGTTCCATAGTTATGACAAATTGGCAGAAGCATCTCCGCAGCCATTTTTATTGCTTCATCGTCGACATTTTTGAGGCGTAATTGCATACACGCAACAGGTCCCGCATCAAACGCTGCATTCACTCGATTCAAAAACGATTTTGGATCAAAGTTAGGTGGTGTGATCAAATAAAGTTGACAGTTTGATATGTGATTCATTCTTTAAAATTAAGGTCAGAACGTAACATTCTTTATTCTTTGTATTTGTATATATTTATAATCTTGTTCAGCATTGAGATTGCCTCTGCCCTAGGACGCTGAAATGTATTGCGACCTATTATTGATCCTGAGGCTCCTCCATCTCGCAGTTGGGAAATTTCAGCAAATAATCCTTCTAAATCTTTTGCTTCACCTCCCGAAAAGACAACTAGTCTCCTTCCATTAAAGGACGACTGCACCACATGCTTTATGCGATCACTTAAGGTATCAATTTTTATTCCATTACTTTCGTAGGCCTTCTTAGCAGCGTCTAATTCGAGATGGTTCGTGGGAGGTTTTACTTTTATTATATGGGCGCCAGCTAGCGCCGCCATGTGAGCAGCATATGCAACTATATCAATAGCAGTCTCCCCTTGCTTAGACAGGCCTCCACCGCGAGGATAAGACCAAAGCACAACCGCTAACCCGAATGCTTTTGCTTCTTCAGCTATTTCTTTGAAATCAGTCATCATGTCGAAAGCAGCATCCGAACCTGGATAAATGGTATAACCTACAGCAGAACAACCCAGTCGCAGAGCTTCTTGAACTGAACCAGTTATCGCTTGGTTGGGAGCATCTTTTTCACGGGAAAGACTGTTAGAGCTATTCAGTTTCATTATTGTCGGTATCTGTCCCGCAAAAGAGTCTGCGCTTGCCTCTATCATTCCAAGGGGAGCTGCATGAGCAGACAATCCTGCATCTAGGGTCAATTGGAAATGATAACGCGGATCGTAGGCGTCTGGGTTTGGTGCAAAGCTTCTTGCCGGTCCGTGTTCAAAACCTTGATCAACTGGCAATATCACTATCTTGCCCGTTCCACCTAGTCGACCTTGCATCAAAATTCGTGCGAGATTTGCCTTTGTGCCGGGCGAATCGCTCTCATAATTATCAAGTATTTTTTTTACGGCTCTAGTAATTCTCATTTTTGTTTTTCCCTCGTTTCTTGAAACCTAAACTAATCTATTCATATTGTCTTGGCTACGATCGCAGCGGTGTCGGACATACGGTTTGAAAAACCCCATTCGTTATCGTACCAAGATAAAACTCTCACTAATCCACCATCAATCACTTGAGTTTGACTTAGATCAAATGTTGAACTGTGTGGGTTGTGATTGAAGTCGACAGATACTAAAGGTTCGTTATTTGTGCCAAGCACGCCCTTTAATGGTCCTTTCTCGGAGGCGGATATAATTGCTCCGTTTATCTCGGCAATGGAGGTACTACGTTTAGGAATAAATTTAAAATCTATGAGACTTACGTTGGATGTGGGCACTCGAATAGCTGTACCGTCTAGTTTCCCCAAGAGTTCGGGCATTACTAATCCTACCGCTTTTGCGGCTCCTGTGGATGTAGGTATCATAGACGTCGCTGCGGAACGTGCTCTATGCAAATCGCCATGGTAGGTGTCCAGGGTTGGTTGGTCACTCGTGAACGCGTGAATAGTAGTCATGTAACCCGACTCAATGCCGATTGCGTTGTTTAAAACAAAGGCTACAGGTGCTAAACAATTAGTAGTGCAAGAAGCGTTAGAAATTACTGTATGCTCAGAGGTAATTTTATCATGGTTCACTCCATAAACTACAGTCAAATCGGCTCCGTTTGCCGGAGCAGATATCACAACCCTTTTAGCACCAGCATCGAGGTGCATAGCTGCCTTTCCACGATCGGTGAAAATACCCGTGCATTCGAAGACGATGTCTACATGTAACGCCTTGTGAGGTAGTTTTGCAGGATCCCGTTCGGCGGTCACTTTAATAGGACCCTTGCCTAGATCAATTGTGTCTTCTTTTACAATAATTTCGCCTGGAAAAGGACCATGGTTGCTATCCCACTTTAGCAAATGGGCATTTGCTTCTACTGAGCCAAGATCATTTATAGCAACGACTTTTAAATCATCTCTATTACTCTCATATAGAGCTCGTAAGACTAAACGACCAATCCGGCCAAATCCATTAATTGCAACGTTTACAGCCATATTCTTCCTCCTGGCATTTGTTTTTTTTTGTTACGTACTTATTAGTTATTAGAAAATTAACTCTTAGCTGCTTCAATTATGGCGTCTTTTGTTATATGAAAATGCTCATACAAGCCAGTGGCTGGTGCTGAGGCACCAAACCCATCCATTCCAATAAAATGGTCTTTATCTGAAAGTTTTTTGTCCCAACTTTGGCGGACCCCTGCCTCGACTACAATAAGTTTTGAGTTTGGATCGATAACGGATTCTTGATAGCTTTTACTCTGCATATCAAAGAGTTCACAGCATGGCATCGAGACGACAGTTGTTGCTATATTTTCTTTCTCTAAGGAGTTTTGGGCCTCAAGAGCCAGAGTTACCTCGGAGCCTGTGGCTACTATTGTGATATCCACAGAGCTTTTTTGACTGCTTTTCAAAATGTACCCGCCATATTCAGAAAGATTTTTCTCTGCCACCTGTAATCTTACTAAGGGCAAATTCTGACGGCTCAAAGCTATAATGGACGGTGTGCTAGTTGCATTTAATGCTAGTTGCCAGCACTCCATGGTTTCTATGGCGTCCGCGGGCCGGAAAACGTGAAGGTTAGGGATAGCCCTTAGTGAGGCTAGATGTTCAATAGGTTGATGGGTTGGACCGTCTTCCCCCAAACCTATCGAGTCATGGGTCATTACATATATCGTTCTAAGGCCCATTAATGATGCTAATCTTATTGAAGGTCTACAATAATCTGTAAATACTAAAAAAGTACCCCCGTATGGAATAATTCCCCCATGCAAAGCCAGTCCATTCATGGCAGCAGCCATCGCGTGTTCTCTGACTCCATAGTGAAGATAATTACCGTTTGGATTATCTTTATCAAACACAATTTGTGAACCTGTTTTTGTGTTATTTGATCCAGTTAGGTCTGCCGACCCTCCGACAAGTTCGGGTATCAAGGGCGCCAAAACTTCAAGCGTTTTCTGTGAGGCTACACGGGTTGCAACGTTAGGTTTCTCGTCTATGAGCCTAGACTCGTAGTTTTTGAGAGCTTCTGTTACCGAGTTGCTAATTTTAGCATCGATACTCGAGGTGAAGGCGTTGCGTATCGATTTTTCGCTATTATTAAGACGATTGGACCAACATTTGTGGATGTCTGCATTTTGACCACCGATCCTTCTCCATTCTTCTAGTACCTCGGCTGGAATAATGAAAGGTTCATAGGGCCAACCAAGACTATCGCGGGTTAGGGCTATCTCGTCAGAACCTAAGGGAGCCCCATGTGAAGCGGCTGTTCCCTCTTTATTTGGTGCGCCATAACCAATTTTTGTTTTTGCGGCTATCAAAGATGGTTTGGATGACTCTTTTGCATTCACAAGAGCTTTCCGAATTTCTGCAGGATTATGACCATCTATAGATATTGTGTTCCATCCATATGATTGAAAACGAGCGACGTTATCATCAGACACTGATAGAGTTGTGGGTCCATCTATGGAAATACCATTATCATCAAAGAAAACTATCAATTTATTCAATTCGTGGTGACCGGCTAAAGATGCCGCTTCATGGCTAACACCTTCCATTAAACACCCATCGCCAGCTATGCAATAAGTATAATGGTCGACAAGGTCAGGTCCAAACCTCCCTTGCATCTTTCTCTCTGCTAGTGCCATACCAACCGCGTTAGCAAAGCCCTGTCCTAACGGGCCCGTCGTGGTTTCTATTCCCTCAGCAACACCAAATTCGGGATGCCCAGCAGTTTTAGCGCCTAACTGTCTAAAGTTTTGCAGTTCCTCGAGACTCATATCTGGGTAACCAGTCAGGTAGAGTAATGAGTATAGCAGCATGGAACCATGTCCAGCAGAAAGAATAAACCTATCGCGGTCAGGCCATTTAGCGTTCATAGGATCGAATTTTAAAAATTCAGAGAATAATACTGTAGCCACATCTGCCATTCCCATTGGCATTCCGGGGTGACCTGACTTGGCCTTTTCCACTGCATCCATGCTCAAGACCCGGATGGCATTTGCCAAACGAACGTGATTTTTCTCCGGTAAATCGTATGTCTTTGTTTCTTGGCTCATTCTTCACTCGACCACTTGATAAAATGTTTTAATACAGATATTTCAAATTTGCTTAGCGAATTACCGATGCAAGCTAAGTTTCTTTATCTCGGACCCTTTTTGGAAAATGCCCTGAGCAACGTGCTTCCGTCAACCACCTATTATTTTTAAACTTTAACGTGTCTAATAATCACTGCTGAGATCTCTGATGTCTATAGCAAAACTTGCAAATGTGCGACTTAAAGCGGACGTAATTTTTTGTTTTTTTAAAGATCCTGACACGGTTTGTTACAGCGATAGTGGTGTGGCAAAAAAATATTTGAATAATTTTCGTAAGAGACATACTAATGTAGTTGCTATGTTGATCGTCCTTGTAAGATTGACGAGCTGGTGTTTAGATCGATATTGTTAGTTT
>Ga0315331_10003325_pt1 | contig 12151 bp, 19 predicted proteins | sample M160m34915metaG_FD_203456 | JGI IMG/M metagenome (GOLD analysis project Ga0315331, IMG submission 203456) | Ammonia-oxidizing marine archaeal communities from Monterey Bay, California, United States - M1 60m 34915 | ecosystem: Environmental > Aquatic > Marine > Intertidal zone | place: USA...
CGACGTTTACCGTTCCAGCTGCGGAGACGTCAGTTCCCGCGCCTAAACTTGCGGTTACCGTTCCTACTGTTATGTTAGCATCCTCAACGAGGACTTTTTTCCATGATGCCATGATATGCTATTTTTTATTTTCTAAATATTTCAACAAATATACAACGTTTTTATTAGGTCACTCCGAAGTATAGGGTGTCAGCATCGTCCGCATACATGCCCCCCTCAAAAGCTGTAGGGGGAGATGCAGCTGGAAACCTTTTGAACTCCACAACGCCGTCCAAGTTGACGTGACCTGTTCCAGTTGGTGTAAACTGAATGTCGTCCCCACTGTTTGAGTTGATTATCGATCTCGTTGTTCCGTTGTAGTGAACGTCAAGGTTACCTCCAAGCTGAGGAGATAAGTCTTCTACTATGTTTTGCAAGCCACCACCAATAATGGTTGCTAGGTCTGTCCACCCTGTGGCTTTTGTAGCGATGTTGTCCTCATCCACTAAGAGGTAAAACTTAGAGTCAGCCTGGTGGTAGACTATAGTAACGTATTCCTTAAGCTGATCGGTTACAGACGTAAGGCCAGTTAAGCCAGAGTCGTTAGCAACCACCCTGACACCGCCCCTCACGAAGTTAGAATCAACAAAAGCTTTTGCTGAGTTGTTATGGCCGTATTCGCCCGCTCTTCCTACTTCAACTGGCATCAGGATATTTTTAAGAAATTGTTGTTAAATGCGTTAGTTGAATTAGATTTATAAACCGTGTACGTAGTTGAGACTCCGTATCGGTTACTTAAAGTAAAGGTACCTAAATCGCTAAATGCCCCTAGAGTTGGAGACACACCATCCAGTTTCATCTCGCTTATATGGGTGTTACCTGGATAAAATATATACATAAACTTATTGCTCGTTTGAACAGTGTATGTATTAATATTATCTATGCTTGAAGGATAAGATCCTGTCTTGATCTCTCTTTCATTGTCGCCATTGTCGTCACCACCAAACGCTGCATAAACAGTTTGAACGGCGGACGGAGAAGATCCAGTAGTCAAAGCTGTTGTGTCAAAACATACCTGATAAGAGTGGTAATAGTTTATGTCGGAAAAGTCACCAGAGGTGTCGGATCCATGAGTGCTATCAACAACAATTCTATATTTATGGGGTGTAGCCTCCGCTGTTAAATCAGTAGATCCGTCTGTAGCAACAGTAATTGAATCCGTGTTTATAGCCAGAGAAATGTTATTCTCCGTAGATCCATTGCCTAAAGAAGCAAGGCTTGTTGTGGAGTTAGGTGTTGTTATCTCCCTGTAGTTGCTTCCTACTTCAAATTGAACAACAGAATCAATCAACGGATCATAAAGCTCGTCCCTTCTTACGTCATAACGAAGAGTAGACTGAACATCACCATACTCCCTGGTTGTAGAGGTTGTACCCGTTGCGGCAGAAATAGAAGCGTTGCTCCTCGTTATTTGTTTGTCGCTAATAAGAGGCGAGTTAAAGCTATTGGCTGTTGTGAATTCGTTTGCTGTCTGTTCAGTTGTACCGCTAGTGCTGTCTGTCACCCTAAGGCGGAAATGGAATACATTGTTACTAGCCCAAGCCTCTCCAGTACTGTAAACCTTTGAGAGATTCGCGGCCCCAAAAGTAACCTCAGAAGATGTGTACGATTGAACCGTGGTCCATGATCCAGTAGGGGTTGACTGAGTATTAGCAAGTTGGTACTCAAGCACAGCGGTTCCCGTAGCGCCTTGGTTGGCAATACCAAAGTTTATAGAAGATATAGTTACAGAAGAAGCGCTTGAAGGGTGCTGCCAATCAGGTCCAGAAAGGCTAAAGCTAGGACTGGGGTTAACAGCATCGGTGAACGCATCAACCAAGAGTTCAGCAGCTGTCTTTCCGTTAGCGGGTATGGTGTCTCCATTCTTGTACTTGCCAAAAGTCTTTACCACTCCTGCCACAGTGGGCATATTAGCGGTGTAGTTCTGTGTAAAAGTTGCTTCAACTCCATCAGCTCCATCAGCTCCGTCGGCACCGTCGGCACCGTCGGCCCCAGCAGCTCCATCAGCCCCAGCAGGGCCCGCAGGTCCAGTAGCTCCGTCAGCACCAGGAGCTCCGTCCTGACCATCAGCTCCAGCAGCTCCATCAGCCCCAGCAGGGCCAGCAGGCCCAGCAGGGCCAGCGCCAATTGCACCAGCAACAGTAATGTTGTTTGATGCAATCTGATTTATACTGATAGTCTTTGACTCAGTTGTGCTAGTTACAGAAACCTTTATTAACCCGCCAGTAGAACTAGATACAATTATTTTAGAAGGTTGGTCTACACTTAGTGGCATAGCTAATTATTAAAGCGTTATAGAAACATCTTCATTTACCTTGAATGTACCGTAGATTAAAGTTGTAACAACTCCAGCCGAAGTCTTCTGCTCAATGTCATAAACATATAGCCCAGAGCTAACAGCCCTCATGTTAGTGGCGGATTCTGTAAAGTCTATAGCTGTAGATGTAGACGGGTCTGGGGTTGTAGGTTGAATTTCCAGGATAGTGGAAGAGTCGTTAGTATCAGCATCACGAACCTGCATAAGAAACAAATCGGATTGAAGGAAGTCCCCCACTGGCGGCGTGTCGTCGGTAGCCAGTGTAAGTCTGAGATCAAACGTATCACCTCTCTTGCAGATGATGTCAACTCTTTGAGACGTGTCTAAGTTTATAGTTGTAGCCATATTAAGGTAGTATCTGAGTTTGATTGCTAGAGGATTGATCTGAAAGCTCCCCTCGAACTCCACTTCGCTGAGAAATGAGTTTGCTTTGTTCAACGGCCTGCTTCTTCACCCTGTCGTCTTTTCTGTCTTCTTTGAGCACCTCAAGCTTTTGCTTAAAGTTCTCGTCGTCTTCTTTAAATCCTAGGGTAGCCTGAGCCTTGATTAGCTCTATCTCTTTTCTAAACTCATGCTTAACCCCCTCAAGCTGGGCCTCCATTTGGGCTCTCATTTGCATCTCTTGAGATTTTAACTGAGCCTCCATTTGCATCTCTTGTTGTCTAGCCTGAGAAGAAGCCATAGCTGACTGCTGCTGAATCTGAGCTTGTTGCTGAGAGTTCTGCATGGCTATCTGCTGGTTCATCATGATCCTCTTTTTTCTTCTAACCACTAGCAGTCTTTCAGCCTGATTGATATCTTTCAGTTGGCGTACTGCTATGGCGTCTTCTAAATCGATTTCTTTTTGAGAAAGGGCAATCTGAATGTTCTGCTCTAAGTACTGTCGTTCTCCCTCTTCCATCTCCTTCACAACACGAACACCAAAGTTGTACATAGCTAAGTTCTTAAAAGAACTGAGGACTTTCATGTTCTCGCTACCTACGGCGTTCTCATATATTCTATAAAGAACTGAGTCGGGATGGATGACCTGAATGCACTTTACTATATCACTGCAAACCTTCTTGTAAAGGATCATTGTTGAATTTGTGATGTCATAAATAGCATTATTAGCGGCGGCTAATGCTTGCTGTCTAACGCCCACCAAAGAGTCTCCTTTAGGGGAGCTAGCATCCATGACCTCGTTTATTCCTGTGGCGTCGCGGATCATTCTTAGGTAGTGGTTGTACAAACCAATGAGCTCATTGATATTTCGTATGCTGTTACCTATCTCTCGTATTGGTGGGTTCTGGAAACCTCCTTCTGGGTTCTTGCTCCTATAGTAGAAAACACCAGTCTGCTCGTATATGTCATGAAGCTCAAGGGGTTGCAATTCCCCTCCCTTTCCAAGCTGCACATTTTCAAGACCTTCAATATCAATAATGATTCCGTCTGGCTTAGCTTTAGCTACGGCCTGTTGAATCTTCAGGTGGGTAAGCTGAAGTTGATCCGCAAATCCGATGCAGCTATCCACCATGGACTTTGGCATCATATCGAGAAGGTTAGTAGCGCAAACAGAATACGAAAGGTTTGTTCTAGTTATGTCGTGGACATTCTTCGGTATGTTGTTTTGCTTCCTATAATTAAACAGGTATTCAGTGCCTAACACATAGCACCCACCGTAGATAGAAGCGCTCTCTAGCTTTACTACTTCCCTACTGAATACAGAATTCTGAGGACCTTTATAGGAACTCCCTTTCGAATAGAAACCTAAATTCCCATATCTGCTTTCTTTTGATTCAAAGTACTCACAATCAACAGACATAAACTCAAAATCAAGAATACCGACCTTGTACTCGTTGTATCCTTGGTGATTGATGTTTGTCGTTTTGTCTAGGCTAGAGTTACTCATACTCGATTCGTGACCGTATCTCTTCCGCGAAGACTGAGCAATCTTCTTGAGGTCCTCTTCTGTAAATTGATCCCCAGCTAAACGACGTAACTCATTTATTGTAACATACTTTACGCTACCCGCATAGGTTAGATCATCAAAGTTTGGGTCCTCTGTGTGGCTGTGAATAAAAGTAGCTGGGTCTACGTAATCGGTTCTTATCCCGTACTGAGGGTCGTTGCTTCTCTTAACAACAGACATACCCAAAATGGCTAAGTCGTTAACGCACCTCCTAAGCGTAGAGTCGTTAAAATCATTCCACTCTAGCGTAAGACTTGTAGAGATTTGAGCTGCTATTTCAGAAGAAGACTTAATGTTGTTTCCGATAAATATCTCAGCCTCTTCAAGAGTCTCTGGGATATCACTTGACTTCATCCCGACGCTAACACCAGTTTTCTCTTCTATTTCAGCAAGCTCGTTGCGAGCCTCGATCATCATTTCGATCTTCCTTCTCTCCTGATCTTTTTCAGATGAGGACAAAGGGTCAACAGCCTCTAGGTTAGGATAGGGGTTGAGGGATAGAATCTTATTTACTACGATTCTAACGAACTTAGGTAGTATGGGAACTGGAGTGAAGTCCAGGTTAAGCATACTGCCGTCGCCGTTATTAGGGTCCAGAGATGAAAGGAGAGATTTATATATGCTGGTGTCTTGAGTTCCATTCGCATATTTCCTGTTTCTTTCGAATACACGCTTTCTGCTTTTAAAACTAGACCCTTCATCATCTATCTTCCCCCACTGCTGGTAAATGGATTTAGCGTATTTCAGACCGTAATCCTTTGTCTGCTTCTCTTCTGAAGAAGCTAGCGGGTCTGGAAAGCTAGAAGATTTTTTACTTGTACTATACATCTGCAATGAGTAGAGTTATTTTAACTCATTGCAAATATAGTAAAACTACGAGTGCCAGGCTTTCGGCTTGTAAGTCCTAAAAAAAGTCTTGTCATTAAAGGTTTGTTTGGGTTTTTCCTTTTTGACTTTTTGCGAGGCAAGCAGGGCCAATCCAGAGCTGATCGTTAAGTCGAACTTGGTGCGCTTGTCTATCTTGTATCCAATCCAATCCTCTAACGTCCTGTTAAAATACATGTTGCCCATCTGGTCTGACTTTGGATTTATTCCAACATGATCATGAATGTAGGATTCTATTGCCTGTGCGTGAGACTGTATTACGTCTTGAGAGTTAGAGGGAATCCCTTTAGTCTTTACGTTTGCGGATGAGTTCGGATTCTTTAGGAAGTTAGGCCGATCCATCAAGTAGCCGTCGTAGCCCCTGGTCTCAAAGTATCTAGCTATACCATACTTGTTGTTTTCTATCAATAACGGGTAACCGTAAAAGAAGGCGCACATTAAAACATCTTCGTAGAATATGCTTGCGAGATCTGGCCTTGAGGCATACTCAACAACAAACATATTTGACGGAACTTCCATGTTAAACTTGTTGTACATGTGTAGCGCTCCCTTTGATCCTCTTCCATCAACAGTTGAGTCAAGGTCGTACGAGTCAACCCCACCGCAACCTATGTGTGAGTTAGATGGCTTAACCTTGCCTCGATCCTCAAACTTATTATTCCGAAGATCTTCTGGGGGTAACCAAGAAACTCTAAACCTACCGTTTGAGTCTGGAGAGAAGGCAACCTCTTCGTCTTTCTTTTTCCAGATAAAGTTTCCTCTCACCACGGGATTAGGGTACAGGTTGTCGTTGTGCTCTATCTGCTGATATATCTTACCTATGTTGAATAAACTTCCCTCTATGCTGTCTCTAAACGCCTCGTCCTCGGTAAAGGGAAACTGCCTTATGATCTCATTAAGCTCTGATGGATCTTCTTTAAAGGACTCCCTCTCGTTCTTAAGATACCTCCTACTACCCTGGTCTATTTCGTCGCCGTCTATGCCAACGATCGGGTCTTCAGGATCATTAACTATGGAGTTACCATAAGAATCAAAGAATCCTTCGAGAGCATCATACGCTGGAATAAATATCCTGTATAGTCCTGACTTTGTCCTTCCGTTGTTATTCCTCTCGTTTGGGTCCGAGTCTTTCCATAAACCCTTGTACTCTTCACCTCCTTTGTTCATTGGGTTTACGGTGCTCCCCACCATAGCCTTCCCTATGACTCGCTTTCCCACAATCAAACAAGTCCTCTCAATCCTCCATGCCTCTCTGATGTCTGTTGGCTTCTCCCACTTTCCAGCCTCGTCCAGATAAAGCATGTGTAGCTTCTCCCCGTCGTAAGCATTGTTGGTAGTGTTCTTCCAGTTTATCACTGTGTTTAGGGCGTCACCAACCTGAGAGGTCTTGTTGTTCTTTGTGATACGCTTAGATGGTTCACGAAATGCCAACTCCATACGAGGGTTTGTGGTACCGTCCTGAATTGGCTTGAAGAAGAATGGGTAGCCGCGAAAGATCGCAACCACCTTCTTCATGAATATATTCTCCTGAGAGTCCTTACCAGTCTTTGACTGAATACCCAGAAGCTTTTCTTTAACTTGAGTACCCTCATCAACAAGCACAGAAGAGCATATGTTAGTGTAGCCAGAACGACGACACTTAGTATATAGCTGACCGAAACAACGGGTATCAACCTCGCAAGCAGCCATGTGAATGAAGATCTCTCTTTGGAAAGCAAGGTATGATGGGTATCCGATATCAATTTTAGACCACTGTAAAAACATATAGTGTCTGCCTGTAATATACGTAGGCTCGCCATTATTGTAAAACCAAATACCGTCCCTCCTGCGTTGAAACTCTTTCTCGATGTATACACGAAATCTTGATCGAAACTCGGTAGGTTTCTCGAACCACTCATCCATACTTCGAATCCTTTGCAGCTCTTCGGGCATAGAAATGCGTTTCCACATCTGCAACTCCTTTGGTTGGTCATGGAAGAGTATCTCAGATCGCTTTGGTTTTTTTGGAAGTACAATAAGTATCCCATTCGATTCGAAGTGATCTCCCTTTGTACCGTTAGGGTCGATCTTAATCCCCTTAGCTTCATAACCTTCTATGTCGATTAAATTGGACATCAGTAGCTCTGTCCATGTGAGTCCATTCTACCCAGCGAAGGTACGCCTTCTTTAGGGTTTTTGATCTCCATTTGTTTGCCACAATCACACTGTCCTTCGGGGTAGTAGACACTACCGTCTTTAAATTTCATAGTGAGGCTTCTTACAGATTTCTCTGCTTTACATTCTTTGCAAATTAGATCAGGCATGTTGTTTAATTTAATTCGTACACCAGACAGGGCTCGAACCTGTGACCGTCTGCTTAGAAGGCAGATGCTCTATCCAACTGAGCTACTGGTGCATTCTTCTCTCATGTGTTTTTTTGCGATGACAGTTTGAGCACCTGACCTCACACTTTCTAATCTCTTTCTTTATTGTATCTAGAGAGTAAGACCAACGAACCATGTCTGATATGTTGGCTCTTTTCTCACCCCTTACGTGGTCGAAATCTAATACGACTGGGTTCCCTTCCCCACAATCCAAACATCTGGATATTCTTTTTACCCTACCGACGAAATCTTTATTTTTATTTCGTTGATTAATGTTCCTCCTCTTGGACCTCTCTTTTATCTTACTCTTGTTTTTTTCGTAGTGTTTAAGCGCAGCACGAGCCTGATCTTTTTTATTCTTATAGGGCATGCTGAGCGTGGATCAACCTAACTTAAAGTTAACTATTAAATGATCGGTAGTAACTGACTGGTTATCAAAGTTGTAGTCATCCCAATAGATGAGTCCAGTGGCGTCACCTTGAGAACTTCTCTGCGAATCCCCCTGAGTAGTCTTTGTCTTGTTCGATTTGTCCATTGGTTTGTAGTTCTTTGATCATTTGCTCTAACCGTTGTCTTTCAACGATAAGCTCCTTACAGTCTACGGCGGTTTGCTTTATTGATTGAAGTTCAGCTTTTCTGGCTGACCCACCAGCATCTGGATCGACGGGCTTTTTTATCTCTTCGATCATATTGTTAATAGCGACCTCCATGCTTTTCATTAGCCTCTTAGAGGCACTAACTGTAGTGAAGCTACTCGCCATAACCAAACACGAATATCGGCGTCTTAGGTCCCAAGTACGCGCCAGCTATATTGTACTCAAAGTGCTCCATAGCGTCTTCGTCGGTCATCTCATCATCCTCACAAAGGATAGAAATTATTTTACCTATATCATATACAGCTCTTGATACGTCGTGAGCTTGGTGGCTAATGCCTATAACGGCATCATCAAATCCATCAGCAAGCAAACACTCCTCTTCCTCTAGCAAATGCCAGAGGTGGTCTTTATCCATTTCAAACATGTCAATTAAATTTATGCCTCAATATACATCAAGTCTCGCGTACGAGTTCTATATAATTTGTTTCCGTCTATGGTAAAGGGATAATCTGAATCCTTAAGAATACCTACGATATCACCCTTCTTTACCCCAATAGTCTTCAGACCTTCAGAATCAAAAGCTACCTTAGCTGTCTTAACCTCTCTTTCCTTAACCTCAATAACTTCGATAACATCCGATTTAGTCGTTTTTTCCTGCTCAACATGCTCAAGAATTGACCAGGTAGAGAGTGGATATACCTTGCCGTCTTTTTTAGACTTGTAGCAAATAGCTTGGCAATTAAGGGCAACGACAGGATCGTAACGAACAACGTAATGATCGTCGTTAACAGGAAGAGGCTGACCATCTTCCAAGATAACAAGATGATGGAAGTAAAGGGTGTCGCCAACTTCAACCCCTGTTTTAAATTTAGCAGGTACCGATACAACTTCTCCTTCATTGATTCTGTTTTCAAATGGTTGAAACTTAGTGTCTAGATATAATTTAAGGCCGCTTTTTGTTTTGATCTCGTCGTTATACCTCTTAGGTACATAAACGACGAATGAGTTTAAGCTCTTCATGAATTAAAAATTAAGGTCAAACTCCACCATGCACGGCATGGAGTCAATAGACTTCCATAGCATAGTTGAGCCATCACGTTCAATGTAAATTAAGTATCTCTTTTTTTGGTAACGGAATAAATGCTCGTCATCCATAACAATAGCAGATATGGATCCAGTGCCAGCTCGCATACCGATATAATATGCCATTCCATTCTTGGGGTCTTTTCCGACCACAATCTTTCTAATAAGTCCTTCCATTAGTTTAATGATATACCAAGGTCACCAAGAAGATCATCAAGGTCTATCCCATCGTCGTCATCCTTGTACGTGGAATCCATGACATCTTTAACGGCCTCAAGCTCTTCCCTGCTTTGCAGGTTAAAGCTGTACATAGTTTTCATTTGAGCGTCAGTTTCCCCATACTCAACTGAGTCCAGATCGATAAGACCTATAACTATCGAAGCAATGGTTCTGTCCTTCATGTCAAACTCGTCGATAGTATCCTCCATCTTCCTGACTAAGGAATACATTTCAGCAAAGAATAGCGTGTCCTTCTTGTCCATGGTTTAGATTTGTATAATCAAATATACGACACAAAGAAGATGCCCAGGTCAACGGTAAAAAAATCACGGCTATTTAGGGAGGTTTCAAAACTTCCAGAAAAGTATGTAGGACATAATTACCTTAAGAATATAAGGAGTGCTACTTATGCTTTTCTAGATAACAATCCCGACATAACTAGAGCTAGGTTAAACTTTATGCTGTTCGTATACGATCTGGAGTTCTTCACTATCTATTGGGCGGCTGATAATTACGGAATGAGCGCAAAGAATATATCAGAAAGGTTCATATACCCGATGGTAAATAGCGAGTACATGTACAAGCACTTTGATAAACTAACGCCGTCGCAAAACGAGGATGACCACCTATTCAGAGATGAGACTAAATTTAATTACAGGGTTAGGTATGCTTTATCTCAGAAGGGTAGGTTGGCCGTACAGCGTTTCTATAACGGACTTTAACCGCTGCAATTTTCGCATCCTTCTGGAGCGTGGATATTGCATGTAATCTTTCCGCTCTTGACCTTCTCTTCGGTCTTTTTAACTCTCTCTGAGTCCAGGAAGTCTATGTTGAAGTCTTCTTCTTTTTCTTGCATGGTAAAAAATTTAGGATCGCGAATATACACAATCCAATTTTACCATTACATGGCGGTGTAGTATACCCCTTTTTTGTCCCTGTGGGCCCTCTTTATCTGGTTCCTGTTACCGCCGCCTTCCTTAAATGAGACATGCACCCAGTATGGGTTCTCGTCATCGCCGAACTCCCAGATCATCTGGTCCCACTCTAGATTTTCTTTTATGAAATTAAAGATATCCGAATTAGTAATGCGGCCATATATATCGGCGTCGATGTCTAAAGCTTCACCAATCATATGCTGAGAATACTTACTCCCCCCAACAGCTTTATTTAATTCCTTACACCTAAACCCAGATGTAATACCAATAGGTACGCCGAAGTGATCCCGCAATGGTTGAAAGATTTTATTCGCTACAGCCTGGAGGTTGTTTATTGCCCACTGATCAGGGGTGTTGTCAATCCCTTTTCTTGTCGCGGTGTTTGATCTCACCACTTCTTTTAGCGTTAGATTTTTGCTTAACCTCATTGAATTTATTTTTCTCTGCAATATATGCAGGGTTAATCCGCTTAAGCCTTGGATTGAAGTAGTTCTTGCTACCCATTAATTGTATGCATCCTTCTTTCCTTTGCAGCTAGCTGGTATCTTACCAGTTCTATCTGGCTGGCAATCATCTTCCCTTCTGGAGCCTCCACCAAGGGAAACTGTATTTGCTCTTCTTTGTTTTCCAGCCTCCCCATATAGATCCATGAAGAATCTCATGACGCCTGGGTCTCTTAGCATTTTAGCTACCTGGATTTCACCTCTTGAGCTCATGTCTCCTCTACCCCCCGTAATCTCTCGTATATCCTGTCTGGTGGGTAAGGTGCCAGAACCACTGTACTGCCCCTCGGTCTCTGAAGGACCTTGGTACATAACCCTTCCGTTTTTCTCAAAAGCCCTACCCATAGGGGTAAATCGTCTGCTAGGGTCGAACATTTCTGCTGTGCGCTCTTCAGAAGTGGGTGATCGCATAGACTCTAGTAAGTAGAGTAGAGATTCAGAACCTCTGTCTTGGCTAGCTATAGCGTCAACTAGTCTTTCTTCTGGAGACTGTTCTTTGTCTTTAGCCTTAGCATACCTAGGCTTGAACCGATCTTTTTTCTTTGGTCGTGGCATTAGTTATTTGTTACTCCTCTTCCTTTCAGGATATCGGCCATAGTAACCTTACCGTCTCCAGTCAGGTCAGGGAATTTTCCGCCCTTCTTGTACTTAACTTTACCGCCGTCCACGTATTTGGAGACCATCTTAGCCATGCCTCCTTTTCCGTAAGTCGGCTTCTTCTTCTTCTTCTTTGCGTACATAAGGCAAATATAAGTTATTTCTTTTAACCTAAAATGAAGTTTAGATTAGCACAGTCCTTGCGCCATGCACAGCTTCGTTTATTGAGTGACGCTTATTAGTTTCTGTCTAGTGCGTGTACGCACTCTATAAGACATCTACTTCGATATAAACAGCTTCGAAGCTTTATCGCTAAAAGAGCTTTGGCGAAGTTACAGCTTTTTTCTTACAAAGTCAAGTGATTTAATATGGTTTAAGTAATACAGTATAACACACTGAAAGGCAAAAGATTAAACACCGATTAGTGATCTTATGGTTTAAGTAAATGATTTTTGATCACCTTGAAAAAAGGGTTTGTAATGCATACCGTGGGGATTATATAGGTATATACACGCTGCACATACACGTCCGAAACGCAGCGGCAGACCCCCGTGGGTCAATCGAGACGGGTGATTCCGCATACATTACAGGTATTGACAGCAGCTAATCCACTGATTTGCAACAGGTTACCCCCTTCTACTTCAAGCAATTGTCGAAGCGAATCCG
>Ga0315331_10003326_pt1 | contig 12151 bp, 9 predicted proteins | sample M160m34915metaG_FD_203456 | JGI IMG/M metagenome (GOLD analysis project Ga0315331, IMG submission 203456) | Ammonia-oxidizing marine archaeal communities from Monterey Bay, California, United States - M1 60m 34915 | ecosystem: Environmental > Aquatic > Marine > Intertidal zone | place: USA...
GCCCGAAGCGGGTGTCATCTTGTGCCAGCCATCGGTCAGGAGATCTCCGTTCACGTCCTGCGGCCGGGTGGGGAGGTAGCCCACCTCGCTGGCGCCCGGGAGGTGGGTGGTGGAGGCGTGGACGTGTGGGACGAAGACCTGAACGATCCCGGTGTTCGGGTCGAAGCCGATGAGTTCGTCTGCGCCGGTTGTCAGCGATTCGGTGCCGAGGTTGCTGTGGCTGATCACCCCATTTGATTCCCGCAGCTCGAACGAACCCTTCGCCACATCCCCGGCGGCGAATTGCCAGTCGGCCACTTGCTCGACGATCAGAACACAGCTGAACTCGAAATGAGGCGTGTGATCGGTCTGCTGGAGCCCTTGCCACACCTGACCCTGCGATGTCGAAAACCCGGAAAGGTCGTTTTCGTAATTCAGAACACCAGGACACTCCCCGGTCACGTGTCCGGTCCGGTAGGCCATGAGGTCTTGGGTGCCATCGCCGTCAAAGTCTCCGACGAACAACGAGGCCACGTCACCAAATGCGGGAAGGCCAGGGCTGGCCCACTCCGAATAGCTGAACGCGCCGCCGGTGTTGATGCCGACCCAGACCTCACCACTGCTGTGGTACGCGACCACGTCGGTGAGTGCGTCTGCGTTGAACTTTCCCGCCGCAAAGGTCCAGCCGGATGCGGGGCTTACGGAGCCCCAGTTGGCCAGATTGAAACTCGAATCGGCGGGAAGCTGATTGAGGCCGACCCAGACGCCCCCGGTGCTCGGGTGATAGCCCGCCACGTCCGGGTTCCCGTCCCCGTCGAAGTCTCCCGAAACGAATTGCCAGTCCGCCGCGGGCGTAAACGACTCCCACTCGGCTCCCTCTCCAAGGTAGGTCCGAGCGAACCCCGTGTGGGGCAGGCCGACGAAAGCGAGCGCGAGGGCCACGCAGGCCATGCGCGTCAGCCATGAGCCGGGCCGCAGCCTCGAGACCGCTCTTGCCCGCGCGAAGCGTCGGTGACCGCCGTCGGCCCGGAAAGGGTGAGAGAATGCCGCGTACATGGTCGTATCATGGCACGAATCGGGCGCGAACTGGGCGCGAACTGGGCTGGTCCGTGTTCTCAGTTCAGCCCCCAGGGCGCGGCCGGTGGTTCCAGCGAGAATTCGCTAGAGGCCGGGACTGCCCTTCGCCCGGTACTCGTCGACCGCGGCCGCCAGCCAGGAAAGATCGTCCTCCTGGGCGACGCGACGCGCGCGTGCCGCATCGATGCCGTAGACGCCCGCTGCATTCTGGCCGAGGATGACGCGACCGGGCCAGTCCGTTCGCGCTCTCCACGAGGCCCTCGCCGTCGGTCGGGCGACGCATGGTCGCCACCACGTCGAAATCACGGCCCGCCAACTCGAGCACCACGGCCCGACCTATTCTTCGACTCGCTCCGGTCACCAGAGCTGTTCCCTGCACACGCATGTCGAACTGTCCTCCGTCGCGCGGCGTGAAGCCTGCGGTGGCGGATAGGAATTTCAAGCTGCGTTTTCCGCGCCACCGATACTAGGCAATTTGACAGCTAGGCCGGGGATGGAGGCCTACTCCCCGTTCCGGGTCGTGAGGCGGGGATCTCCAGATTGGGACAGGCGATCGTTCGGGATCGCCTGCTGGCCCGAATCGACTCGCTCGAATCCGCGCCGGCAAATGAGTTCGCGCATCAGCCCGCCCGTTGGCAGCGACCGTCCATAGGTGGGAGAATGCGGGCCCGCACTACGAGCCGTCATGGATGCCAACGCGATTCGGCAACCGGTTTTTGTCGTCGCGACACTTTCTCTCGTCATGGCCCAGGGAGGGGCTGATGAGCCGGGTCCGGGCCTACTTGTCAGAATGTCTAGTATCGGTGGCGCGGAAGACGCAGCTTGAAATTCCTATCCGCACAGATCGGTCGATTTGTTCAAGAGCGGATCCTCCATTCGCGGCACCCGGTCATCAGAACTCCGGAATCAGACACGAGTGGATCGACTCCTCACCGGGGATCTCGCGCGCGAGCGTACGGATCGCGAGCTCCGCTTCTTCGAGCTTGAAGTCGTGGGTATGCATCGCGGCCAGCGATGCGCTCCCCGCTTCGATCGCGTCGATCGCGGCGCGATAGCCGCTCGAGGTCACGCCGGTCGCGCCCTTGATCGTGATCTCCTTGCCGACGATTACGTCGCTCACGAAGTCGGGGATGGGCTTGTAGCCCTTCACGCCGGCCAGCACGATCGTGCCGCCCCGACGGACCAGCTCGACTGCGTCGGTGATGGGCTTGGTCGCATAGGGCGACACGTCGAGCACCACGTCGGCCCCGTGTCCATCCGTGGCCTGGCGGACGCGCTCGCCGATCTCCTCGTTCTCGACGTCGATCACGTGATGGGCTCCGTAGGTCCGGGCGAGTTCGAGTTTGTTCGCGTCGGCGGCGAGCCCCGTCACGATGATGTTGCTTGCGCCCGCCTGCTTCGCCGCGATCACCGCGGCGAGCCCCCGCTGGCCGGGGCCCATGATCAGGACCGTGTCCCCGATGCCCGTCCCGGGAATCTCGACCCCCCAACGAAAGCCCGCGCCCAATGGATTGAACATGACCGCGATCTGGGGCGGCAGGCTCGGGTCCATCTTGTGCACGATCGAGTTGGCGTCGATGTACATGTACTGGGAGTAGGAGCCCCAGAGCCCCGGCGGCTGGGACACCGAGATCAGGGAGTAGACGCGGAGGTCGCCACAACGCTGGTATTCGCCGCGGATGCAGGTGGGACAGCTGCGACACGAGATCAGGGTCTCGACCGCTACGCGATCCCCGACATCCACGCCCCACCGACGCGCGGCGCCGTCGCCGATCGCCACGATTCGGCCCAGGGGTTCGTGCCCGGGGACGACAGGCAGGGGCGCCGGCAGGTGGCCTTCGAACTGTTCGTAGTCGCTGCCGCAGATCCCGCAGGCCTCGATCTGGAGCAGCGCGCTGTCTTCTCCGATATCGGGAATAGGCAGGTCGCGCGGCTCGAGGGTTCGGCGTGCGGTCTGCACCATCGCAAACGAAGTCTTGGGAATCACGGAGCGCCTCCTCGACGGCTTCATGATCGCCCATGACTCGATATGTGTACACTGCATTACATGCATGTCACTAATCGATCGAATGCATGATTTGGAGGGCCTGGGAATGCGCCTGGGCGGATTCGATCGCAACTTGCTCGTGATCCTCGATGCGCTCCTGATCGAGCGGGGTGTGACGGTGGCTTCGCGGCGGATCGGGCTGTCCCAAACTGCCACGAGCAACGCTCTGGCCCGGCTGCGCGCGCTACTCGACGACCCGGTCCTGTTGAGGACGGCGACAGTCGGCTCAACGAACCGTCCTGCCCCAGCTGGTCGAGCGGATCCAGGGGCTCGCACCCAATGTCCAGATCGTCGTGCCGGTTGGCGCGACCGGAGACCCTGCTGAACGACCTCGAGCGGGGGAACGTCGACGTTGCGGTCAGCTCGCATCATCCCGTCGACGAGAGGGACCTCCACAGTCGCTTCCTGATCTCGGCGGAATACGTCTCGATTACACGCAAGGATCATCCGACCGTCGGGTCACGGCTCACGTTGGCTCGCTCCGTCGAGCTCGGCCACGTGGCCATGGCCCTGCCGAATCTGGCGGACATCGCGATCGACAACGCCCTGGCCGAGCTGTCCAAGGAACGCCGCGTCGTCCTCACCGTTCCGAAGCCGGCGGCAGTGGCGGAAATCATCTCTCGGAGTGAACTGCGCGCGACCCTGCCGCGGATGTTGATCGACGTCGGAGGAGCGCCTGCAAACCTCGCCGACCACCGTCCCCCGGCCGCACTCGAACCCGTGCCCGTCTTCATGATCCACCACGAGCGGACCCAGAGGTCCGCCCCCCCATCAGTGGTTCAGGGAGCAGGTCGCCGACGTGTTCAGCAGTCTCGTCCCGAAGGCCCGCCGCAAGAAGAGCTGAGCCTGTCATCGGGACAGGCCCTCCATGCCGGAGGCGTATGACGCACATCGACAACATGCATGAGCTTGGCGAACCACGATCGTTGTGGGATGCTGGTCAGGAATAGCGGATGAGGAGGCCGGACGAAGATGATCGACCTGACCGGGAAAGTTGCGTTGGTCAGTGGAGCAGCGCGAGGGCAGGGCGCGTCCGAGGCGCGACTCTTTACGGAGCTGGGAGCCCGGGTCGTGATCGGCGACGTGCTCGACGAGGAAGGGGCCGCGCTCGCGCGGGAGCTCGGGTCCGCGGCGGCTTTCTGCCACCTCGACGTCACGCAGGCGGAGGATTGGGAGCGCGCCGTATCGCATACGCAGCAGACGTTCGCCCGCCTCGACGTCCTCGTGAACAACGCGGGAATCGCCCCGCCCGGTGATGCGCTGTCGACGACGCCGGAGGAGCTCTTCATGCGAGTCGTCGCCGTGAACCAGCTCGGCGTCTTCCTCGGAATGAAATCCGTCTTCGAGACCATGCGATCCGGTGGCGGAGGTTCGATCGTCAACATCTCGTCGACCGCTGGCTTTCGCGGCGTGGATCGCGCGATTCCCTACTCGGCGACCAAATGGGCCGTGCGGGGCATGACCAAGACCGCCGCGATCGAGTACGGACCGCACGGAATCCGGGTGAACTCGGTCCATCCCGGGGTGATCGACACCGCCATGGTCGGCTGGGATCGACTCCCTGAGTCTGCGAAGGAATCGGTGGTTGGGGGGCTGCCGATCGCTCGAATCGGTCAGGCCTCGGAGGTCGCCCAGATGGTGGCCTTCCTCGCCTCGGAGGCGAGCTCCTACAGCACGGGTGCCGAGTTCCTCGTGGACGGGGGCTCGCTAGCGGGTCAGCCGCTCTTCCGGGATGCCGGTCTTGAGAAGCTCTGATCGGCCCATCGTCGCGGGGCGGCAGAGATTCGAGCGTGAGAGCAAACGGATTGCGGGACGGATGAGGAGACGACGCCGATGAGTCAGCAGGATCGCGAAGGACCGCTCGAAGGTCTCCGGGTCGTCGACCTCGGACACTATTTCGCTGCGCCGATGGCGGCGACCCTGCTCGCTGATCAAGGCGCACACGTCGTGCGCATCGCGAAGCCGGGCGCTCCCGAGCTCCCCGCCGCACAGATGCGTCTACTCAACCGAAACAAACAGATCGTTCCCCTCGACCTGAAGACCACGGAGGGGCGGGATGCGGCGCGCGCGCTCGCTGACCGTGCTGACGTGGTCGTCGAGAGCTATCGGCCGGGTGTCATGTCACGACTGGGGCTCGACTACCCGACCCTGGCGGCGTCGAATCCGGGGATGATCTATCTGTCGCTGCCGGGATTCGCTTCGAGCGACTCCGACCGCGTGGATATCCAGGCCTGGGAAGGTGTCGTCAGCGCGGCGACTTCGCTCTACACGACCGGTATGCGCCAGCGGTTGAATTTTCCGCCGCTCAACGTGCCCGCCCCGATCTGTTCCGCCTTCGCGAGCATGCACGGCGCGATCGCTGTGTTGGCGGCGCTGCTCGCCCGGGACGAGAGCGGGTCGGGAGAGCTCATCGAGGTGCCGCTGGTGAATGCAGGAATCTCAACCTGCACCCGGAGCTTCGTGTACAACGGAGGAGCGCTTCGGGCCGAGTCTCCGCCACGCGACGGTCTGCCGAAGTTTCTGCAGTCGATGAAGCTCGAGGCCGAGGACGACCGCGAGACGCGCCAACGCAAGCTCGACAGCTTCTCCGGTCTGGCCCCTCCGATCTTCACCACGCATCAATACACCACCGCCGACGGTCGACGAATTCAGGTCATGCCGATCAAGCCCGAGATGGCGAGACGCTTCTTCGAGATCCTCGGGCTCGACGCGCGACTGAAGGCCGAGGGCTTCTGTCTCGAGAGTCCCTGGGAAAAGCTCGACCTGGCCGGGGGGAATAATCTCGCGAGCTCCTGGAACATGAGTCGGGAGAACGCCTCGCGTTTGATCGGTTGGATCGAAGAGGTAATTGGTGGGGAGTCTGCGGATCATTGGCAGTCGATCCTCGGTGCCGCGGGCATTCCCATTGGCGTCGTACGGACCCGCGACGAATGGCTCGCGATCGAGAGCCTGGAGACCGCGGGTCTGCTGACGCGCATGGAGGACGGGGCGACATCGTTGATCGTCCCGGGTCCCGTCGCGGATGTCACGAGGCCGGACGGGTCTCGTTCGAGCAAGCCGCCGGCGGAGCCCGACCGACTCGACCCCGAGGATCTTCCGAGCGTGTTCCCGCCGCGGACGGAAGCGCAGAGCACCAGCCCGGGGAGTCCGGATGGTTCGCGCGGCCACACCTCGGAGAAGGCCGATCTGCTGGCAGGTCTCGAGGTACTCGACCTCTGTAATGTAGTGGCTGGCCCGAATGCCGCGTATACGCTCGCCCAGTTCGGGGCGAACGTGATCCGGGTCGAGCCGCCGAAGAGCTTCAACCTACCGATGCACCACGAGTGGACGCTCGAGGTCAACCAGGGGAAGCGAAGCACGATCCTCGATCTAGGCACCGTTCCGGGCCGCGAGGTCTTCGAGAAGCTCATCCGCCGCGCCGACCTCGTGCTCCACAATCGGCTCGACGAGGTGGCCGAACGACTCGGTATGACTCCGGCGCAGATCCACGCGATCAATCCCGCCGCGGTCGTGTCCCAGGTGTCGGCTTATGGCGGCGTTCACCCGAGCTCGTGGGATCGAATCCCGGGGTATGACCCGATGCCTAACATGGCGACAGGCCTGGATGTCCTGGCGGGTAGCCTCGATCGCCCGCGCGGAATGACGGAGATCTTCGCCGATCTGATGAGCGGGCTCGGCGCGGGATTCGCGGGGCTGCTCGGACTCGTCCAGAAAGGGCGCACCGGCTACGCGGGAGATGGTCGATCCTCTCTCGCGCGGGCCGCGCATTTCTACCAGTTTCCGTACATGCTGAGCGAGTCCGGCCAGAGTGACTGGGGGCAGGGGCGAGGCCCCGAGGCGCTGGGTGACGCGTGGTGGCAAAGGATGTACGAGACGGCCGACGGCTGGATCTACGTGGGATCGGCGGCCGACGGCAAAGAGAAGCTGGCGAAGAGCGTGACGGGCGAGGCCACGTCGGGTGAGTCCGCGCTCGAGACCGCCTTCCGCGAGCGGGACTCGGCCGGTTGGCTCGAGACGCTCCGATCAGTCGGGATCGGGTGTCACGAAGTTCTCAGCATGGACGAGCTCTGTGAGTCTTCGCGCGTTCGTAGCGTCTCGAACGAGGCGGAGAACGAACGAGCCAAGGGACCGCTCGAAGTGCTCTGTTGGCCGGAGCACCCGAGTGGTCTGCCGATCGTCCTTCCCGCGCCGGCCTGGGTCCAGGTCGGCTCCGACCACAGCTATCGCCGGCTCTCTCCGACGCCGATCGTCGGCCAGCACACACGCGAAGTCCTGGGCGAGCTCGGCTACGACGAAGGCGAGATCGAGCGGCTCTACGCGCTGCGCGTCGCTCATGACTTTCTCCCGGCGATCGGGAATCCGGCGTCGTATTTCCATCGACCACAGCGCGTGAAGGGGTAGATAGGCCATGTCCGAAGGAGATCGAATCCGGCGGCTCGAAGATCGCGAGGCGATTCGCGACCTGCTGGCGCACTACTGCTACCGGATTGCCCGGGGCGACGTCGACGCAGTTCTCGAGCTCTTCACGGAGGATTGTCGTGTCGTGATCTTCGACGACGTCTTCGAGGGTCCGGCGGGTTTGCGAGCGCTCTACGCGAGCGCGCTCCCGGTCTCTCCGAAGCCCTATATCCACAACCATCTGCTTCACGAGCTCGAGGAGCACTCGGCTACGGGATCGAGCGTGTTCGAGATCCGTCAGATCCGGGATGGCGTGTCCGAGACCGGTGGCGGTTGCTACGACGATCGATTCCTGAAGCAAGACGGCGAGTGGAAGTTCTCCGAACGTCGATTCCGGCTCTACTGAGGCAGATCCCGAATGTCCGATTTCTTCAGCGCGCCACAACGCCTACGGTTCCGTCGCTCGAACACCCTCGCCTCCGGCTACCCTGTCCCGACCCGGTCGATTTCGAACGGAGAGTTCGACCCGCTCCCACAGACCGACGATCAGCGGCGGGTCGAAGCGACGCTCGAGGACCTGGCGACCGGGGCACGCAGAAAGCTGGGGATGGATCGGCGGGGCTTCCTGCAGAGCAGCTGTGGGATGGCCGCCGCCTTTCTCGCGATGAACAGCGTCTTCGGAGAAGTCTTCTCGGTTTCGACCGCCGAGGCCAGCGATCTCGACGCGGGAGACGAACGCCGCCGCAAACTCTCGTCGCAATACATCTTCGACGACCAGGTGCATTTCGTTCACGAGGACTTCACGGCCGATTTCATGCTCGACTACGGACGATACGCGGCGAAGCACTGGAATCCGCACATGCTCGACGAGGTGGGCCTGTCGCTCGATCGCTACCGCTTCGACAACTTCATCAAGGAAATCTTCATCGACAGCGACACGAAGGTCTGCCTCGTGAGCAGCGCTCCGACGACCGGCGACGTGGGCGGCTTGCTGATCTCGAACGAGCAGATGGCGCTTACGCGCGAGCTGGTGAATCGTCTCTCGGAATCGCAGCGCATGCTCTCCCACGCGGTGTTCATCCCGGGCCAGGACGGCTGGCTCGACGAGGTCGATCGCGTGATCGAGGTGCTCCAGCCCGACGCCTGGAAGGGCTACACGGTCGGAAATCCGTTCCATCCGCAGAACCTGCCCTACCGACTCGACGACGAGCAGCTCATGTACCCCTTCTATGAGAAGGTAGTCGCTTCGGGGATCAATCGGATCTGCATCCACAAGGGACTCCTGCCCCGGGACTACCTGACCTCGCTCTCGGGTTTGTGGGAGTACGCGACGGTCGACGACGTGGGCAAGGCCGCGAAGGACTGGCCCCAGATCGAGTTCGTGATCTATCACGCAGGGCTCCGCCCCTATCTCGCGGAGCCCGATCTCGAGATGGCCGAGTTCGAACAGACGGGGACGATTCCCTGGGTGAGTCAGCTGGCGAAGATTCCCGAGCAGTTCGGCGTGAACAACGTGTACGGGGAGATCGGCTCGGCGTTTGCGAATTCCTGTGTCACCAACCCTCGATTCTGTGCGGCGCTGATGGGGACGCTGATCAAGGGGATGGGTGCAGATCACGTGTTGTGGGGGACCGACTCGGTCTGGTACGGGTCTCCGCAGTGGCAGATCGAAGCGTTGCGCCGACTCGAGATTCCCGAGGATCTACAGGAGCGACACGGCTTCGCGCCGCTCGGGGCTGCGGACGGAGAGGTCAAGAATGCGATCTTCGGACGTAACGGCGGGCGCCTCTACGGTCTCGATCCCGGATCGACCCTCGAGTCCCTCGGGAGCGATCGGCTCGCGCGGATGAAGAAGGAGTATCACGCCCGCGGCATCGGTCGAAGCAACGCGACCTACGGCTATGTCGTCGACGAGGGCAGTCGGGCTTCGCTGCGCGAGGAGCGCGCCTGCTCCCGGTCGTAGATGTCCATCTGTTCTGACCATAGGCCGTCCGTACCCAGCCGGAGAGCCGACATGCCGTGATAGAGGCTCGCTTCGCCCGTCTCGTCCTCTGTTCCCGGCGTCGAGCACTGCCAATAGAGGACGAGTCGATCACCCTCCGTGACGTGCCAGAGGTCGGTGAAGATCCGCGTAGCGAGGCCCGCCATCGCACCTTCGAGGAACGCCGAGATGGCCGAGCGCCCCTCCTGCCAGCCGAACATGGGGTCGAAATAGCGCGCATCCTCGGCGAAGCATTCGGCCAGTCCGACCCAGTCGAAGGTGCTTCTCCGCTCGGAATGCCTTTGATAGGCTGCGAGGATCTGCTCTCGTGTCGGGGTCCTCACCGTGCGCGCTCCATCTGGATCCCCTTCAAACCCTCGGGCTCGACTTACCGGCCAGACGTCGTCTATGTCGAGGCCCTCGCGCCGGTAGGGTGCTCAGTTCACGTTACCACGCCTTCGGTCGACGGCGTGGGCTAGCCTGGCGACGACCGCTCTATGCGCGACGCGGTCAGCGTACTCGGCTCGTGGCCCCTCAGCTTTCGACCGCCTCGCGGTCGAAGGTCGTGCTGCTCGGGGCCGCCTGGCACCTCTCGGTGCTCTGCTTCGACGCGGCCCGGCTTTCCGCTGGGTAGACATTTCAAGCTGCCTTTTCGGCACCGCCCCTAGTAGGCATTCTGACAAGAAGGCCCTTCCCAGCGCATCTGGTCCTTCCCGGGGGCCCCAAGGATCCCTTCCAGAGGGCCATTCAGAACCTCGCTTTCGATGCGGTCCGCGCCCCCTATCGGGGCGTCTTGCCTCGAGACACGGTGGCGGATTTCCCCGAGGAGCGCGTTGAGCAGGCCTTCGAATGGACACTCGGCGGAATCACGGCCGTCTTCGACACACCAAAGGTCACCGATACCTGGAGCCGCGCGAGGGCTGCCTGAAGCCCCGAAAGGGGTTGGCTACGACACCGCCGTAAGCCAAGGAGGGCATGCATTGGTGGTGCGCAAAATCAATTGGGGCTCCAGCACCCACCCATCTCGACGGACCCGACGGCCGGCAGTTCGTCGCGAACGCGTCGGGGAGACATGTCTGGTCCGAGCCCCGGGATGCCTTGCTGGCGTTCGCGTTGCCGGAGGCCGGAAGCGAGCTGGAGTAGGTCCGAACTCGGAGCGACCTGTCTCGTGCCCGGTCGCGTGGCGGCCCGGGCGCTCCTTGGTGCACGCACCTCATTCCCTTGAAGGGAACAAGCCCAGGAAGGGCCGTTTGGAGCCTACTTGTGAGAATGTCTACTATGGGCAGTGCGGAAAAGACAACTTCAAATTCCCAACCGCCACAGCAAACCACAAATTTCCAACCTGTTGAGACTGCTCTTGAAATTTACCGGTTGAGCCTTTGCTCACTAAGGGAGCGAATTCCATGGGCCCGCGCCCCGATCTCCCGAGACCGCTTCGATTCGGTCCCGTCTTCGACGATCCAAAGGCCGTGCTCCGCTGTGTTCGGGCGGGATCCCCCTACCGGCTGCAATCCGTCGTGGATCGCACCTATGCCGGCGACGACAGCACGCCCTGGTTCAAGGCCTACTGGGTGGTGTCGGGCAAGGCCCTGCTCCCCGAGGCCGAGTCACTATTCCGAGAGCCGCGCCTACTCGAGGCCGCTGCGCAGTGCTTCGAGGCCGAGATCATTCGACCCCAGGTCCTGATGGTGAACCTGCAAGCGCCAATGCTGGCGTCAGCAGTGCACGTGGACATGCCGCACTTCCGTGGCGCTCCCGCACGCACCCACTCACCCGCGCTCCTCTACGCGATGGGGCGGTCGGGTCTCTTCGAGCGCTGGGCGATTCGCATCGCCTCAGCGCTGATCTGGTTTTACCGTGGAACCGGCGGAGCGTTCGAGTGCTGGCCCGAAGGTCCGGAGCGCGCATCCCAGCTCGAGGCGCCGCCGCTATGGAATACGGGATTGTTGGCAGACAATGATCGCATGCTGCACCGCACGCAGGAACTCGGCCCACATGAGGCGAGGTTGCCGCGCGACTTACTGCGCGACTCGGCTCAGCTCCGTGCAGCAGAGGAGGGCAGCTGGGAGATTCGCGACGGGGATGCGCGACTTCGTCGCTATCCCGGCGAGCAGCTGCGGATCTCAATTCTGTGGAAGGCCCACGCGCTGGCTGACGCCAAGGAGGCGCGGATCATGGACCGCGGGAGCGACGATCTCGATCCGCAGCGAATCGAGGCGATTTTTGCGCAGCACGCGCGTCAGCACGACGTGGCCCTGCCGCCGGCCGGGGATCCGCGCACCGACCCGGACTGGATTCGTGCCGTCGCTTCGTTGCCTCCACTGTAGTCGAGAGACCCGCCTCGAGTGGGCTGGCTCATCGGAAGGCGGCACGATCGCTCGGCTTCGTCTGGTGCCAATGCTCAGGCGACCACTACGCTTGTCTGTCCTCGATTTCGTTCCGCTATGCGTCGTGAAGAGGATTCTCCTGCTAGGTAGACTACCAAGAGCAGGGCGGGGGACTCAATCTCGATCTCTTGAAGCCGGTGGTTCAGAATGCCTCGGTGATTCGAGCCCTAGCGCCGACGCAAAGCGAGCCCGGCCTCGGCGTCGAGGTCGCCCCGGATCTCGCCCAGACGCGGCGGCGGATGGGTGAGCCCAGGAAGGGGCTGGTGAGCCGTGTTCGGGCTA
>Ga0315331_10003327_pt1 | contig 12151 bp, 9 predicted proteins | sample M160m34915metaG_FD_203456 | JGI IMG/M metagenome (GOLD analysis project Ga0315331, IMG submission 203456) | Ammonia-oxidizing marine archaeal communities from Monterey Bay, California, United States - M1 60m 34915 | ecosystem: Environmental > Aquatic > Marine > Intertidal zone | place: USA...
ATACACACCTTCTTTATAACTTACGTGATCACTTAGTTTCATTTCTTTATAACTTTTTTAATTGCTTTAGCTTTAGCTTTTATTTCAGCAGCTTTTGCTAGCACTATATCATCTACTGTAGTTTTACTCCATAAGTAAGTCCACACGTCTTTCCAATACTCTTTTGTTAATTTCCACATAATTTTAAAATTTACTTGCTTTATTTGTTTCGTTTATTGCTTCTTGTATTTCTTGTAAATCTGTAGGCAGTTCTAAATCTAAACCTGCTTTCCAAACTGTTTCTTTTATACCATCTTTAAATAATATAATAGTAGGTGCCATACGTACCCTATATTTCTTTTTAGCTACTGGAGCTTTAGCTATATCAACCCTGTAATATATAGCGTCTTTTAACTCTTCCCATTCAGCAAGGCAATTAGCTTCATTAAATTTAGCCCAAAATTCTACAATAACAGGTTTTGTATTATCATCACCAAACGCTTCCTTTACATTTATTTTATTTTCAAAATCACCATCATTAATCCAGTATTTTTGAGGAACATCAACTTGTGAAAAGGTTGTAAATGGGATTAGTATTAAAATTAAGTATTTCATTATTTATTTTTTTGTATTTCGTATAATCTTTCATCGATTTTATCTAACTGATCTCTCATTGCCTCTACATCTTCTTGAGTATCCATAATGGTCTGACGTATCAACTCGTCTTTTAGATCATATTCTATTCTATCGATAACCGGTTCAGGTAGCTCCTTAGCTAAAGCTATATCTGATTGTAATGTAAACCACATGGTAGCTAAACTAACTATACCGGCTCCAATTAACCCAAGTGTTTTTAAATCTAATGTTACTTTAGTTTCTTCTGATAGTTGCTTTGCCATTTTATTTTTCTTTTAATTCTTCAATTGTTGCTATAAGTTTTTCTACATCTTTCTGTAGGTATTCAATTCTTAAATCTTGCTTAGCATCATCAGGTAATGCACCCATTTCGCCTCTAGGCCATTTAATTCTAAATTCATCATTTAACGTTTGATTATATTCTAATCTAACAAGTGTAGAGTCAATAGCACCTATTTTGGCTGTTAAATCAAACCAAATACCAGCTACAGATATAATACCTATGATTATACCTATTAATGTTTTTATGTCAAGTTTTACCTGTGACTTTTCTGATAACTCTTCCATTATCTAAAAGTGTAATTAATTCCAAAGTTGGAGTTAAACATCTCTGTATCCCAAAACTTAGTGTATTCACCTTCAATAAACAATCCGATTGATTTACTAAGTTTTACACCAAATACCACACCCGCTTGGTAATCACTCCATTGCTCTCCATCGAGCATATCATTGTGACCACCGAGACCCCAGCTGTTTCTATGTAAATAACTAAAGTCTTCATTACCTTGTATATATTTATGATAAGGTAATATCCAGCTACCATATGCGTGAAGCCAGAAGTTAGCTTTGTAGTGGTAGAAGTCAAAACCTACAACAGGTGCAACTTCACCAAAAGCATCAAGATCAGCCCAAGCTTCCTGATTGTATCTATTCAACAAACCAGGCATTATTCTGTCTCTAAAATCAGCATCGGTATAAGCCACAATATCTCCTTGTTCGTTAACCCAATACCAGTCATATGTTGAGTTACCAAACTCATCATTTTGTGAATAGTATATGTCATCATAACCATACTCAAAACCTAGAGTGTACCATGGGTTTACAGCATCACCATTTTCATCTTGTTCGTTTAACCATATTTCTACTGGATTATAACCGTAAGGACGTTGGTGTGTTCTATATATAGCTCCAGCAGATAAACTAAACTTCTTACCAATAGGTAACCTGGCTCTTAATTCACCAGACATGTATTCAAAATTTATTTTACCAGTTTCTCTAGCTTCAAATTTAGCTATATGATAATCACCAGTGTGTCTTACAAATAATCTTTTATTGGTAAACTCATTACCATTGAATCTTTCTTTCTCCCAATGTAGTAAGTATTCTAAACCTTCTACAGCTGATGTAGGAGCTGATAAACCAACTTGTTTTTCTTTATTATTATCACCTGTCCAAAATGTTCCAGGTTTTACCTCATAATCAAATCTAGCTAGTTTACGTATACCTAAACCATATCTATAGTTAAATGGATGGTAATTAGCTCTATCCTCTACTTGAGGTATACCGTAAAAGTCGTCGGGATTAGTACGTATGAAATAGTTTGGTTGTACTGCTTGTGCATTTTCTATATTACCAGCAGCGTAGAATGTACCATACTTAAGGAAGTCTTTGTATACTTCTTTTAAAAATTGACCTTGTACATTTGTGCATACTAATAAAGTTAGTATTAATAGTAGTTTTTTCATAGTTATCTAGATTTTTTCTTTCTTTTTTTCTTAGTTGTTTTTGATGATCTAAAGTTGTAAGTTTTTCTCTCAACTCCAACGTCCCATGAGTTCCAACCCATTAGCATTGCTATTCTTTGCCATGCTTGGTTTTGACTATCAGATGACGCTCTTATGTTGTTGACTATCATTACTGCTCTATCAAGGGGTATGTTGGTTGTACCTGATATGAAGTTAGCTACACCTAATATAGCTGGGTTATCAGGATGAAATCCTAGACCTGAGATCTCATCTTTATTGTACTTATAAGATATAAAAGAATTATATATTTTTCTTAATTTACTTCCTATTGGAGGTGATATGTTTGCAGCTTCGATTAACGTTCTAGCATAATCACCTCTATAGCCTTTGTCAGACTCTTTCTTAAAGCTTAGTAACATGTTCTTAAACGTGGATACAGTAGCACCACCAATACCACCACCTCTTAATATTGTATCTAGTGAGGTATTAAATGCTCTTAACTTTTTATCTTCAATAGCTTCTTCATCATCACTGAATCCCATCATCATAAATAATGCGCTTTGTAAACCTGAGAAAAGTATATTTTGAACTGTCGTATAATAGACAATTTTGGATATATTAGTCTTTACATCTCCTCGCCCATTTTTAAGATCTAACACAGCTTTTTTTGTTAAACGCATATACTGCATTGGTGTGTTTTGGAAAGCAAGTATCAATCTACCAAGTGGTCCAGCTTGTTGTTGACTAATCATATCTGGTCTAGCTGACTGCTGAGCTTTTTCAGAAGCTTCTAAAAAGTCATTCATAGCTTTATCGTGAGCTTGCTCTTTGGTTAAACCTTGTTCTATTAATCTATTGTAATTATTTCTGTACATACTAGCACCACCAAATGATATTGCAAAACTATCTGCCATTTGTGTGGGTGTAAAACCTATTTTTAATATATAAGCTATAGCTGCGTTTACCGAACCTTCACCTGTTCTAACTGCTCTTGCCATTTCAGCAGCATTGACATCTGTTTGTAAACCTGCTCTTCTTTGTTTTAATGTATTAGAATTAAATATCATACTAAAATCAGCCCAAAACTGTTCTTGATTAGAAAATGCTTCAGCAGCTTTTAGTGGATTATTATAACTCCAATTTATAAAGTTAGCAAATGATATTGTTTGTAACATTGCTGATCTTATATTAAAGAACATAATAGCACCAACAGAATTATTAACCCAATCTAACCAATCGTTAACTTGTCTATTTTTAGATGTTTTTCTATTAGTACCATTTTCCATTCTCCATAACATGTCTTCTAAAGCTTCTCTAAAATGAGAACCATGTATGGCCTCAATTCTATTCATGTTTTGTGGAGTAAATATTTCATTCTTATTATCTATCCATTCTTGTAGATATTCTTTTCTGTTTATTCTTTGTGCTACATCATATAGATCACTTGTTATATTAGAAGTAAACCAAAACTTAGTAGGTTGAGGATAAGCGTCTAATCTTGTTATAAGTTCAAGATCATTAGCAAATGCCATAACGTTATCATATGATTCAACTATATCAATTAATGCTGCAACATCTTGCTCTGATGCCCCAGGTATACTTTCACCATTTCTATTCCATAAGTAAACTCTAATAGCATCTCCATATGTAAAACTTTTATAACCTATTTCCTCATTTGTATTACTCCATACATCTTCATGTTTTATCTTAATAGCTTTAAAATCATCTGCAATTCTTTGTTTTGCATTGTTTAACATTCTGTATGATCTAGAAAAAGGATCAACTAAGTTTTCTTTAAAAAACTTCATCTGTGCTTCACCAGTTTTACCTTCACCAAGAAACTGGTATAACAAACCAACAAAATCTTCTGCTGAAGGAGGCATCCAAAACTCAAACTTATTTTTTACTGATCCTTGTATTTTAGCAGCAGCAACAGATATATCTTCATTAGGATCCATACCACTGTTCTCAGCTAATATTTCAGCAAACTTCTGGCTTCTACTAAATTTAGGTCTAGCTTGATATACTTTACCTTTTACATCTAATATGTCTAATGTTGTTTTAACCGCTCTAACGTTTTTAATAGCATCATCAGCAAATAAGAAATCATTATAACCATCAGCAGCTTTTTCTATTATAAACTCAGCTTTTGCTTCTGGTCTACCATCAGCTAGTCCAGTTATATTCTCTAAAGGTATATCTAACCCAACACCTTTTAAAAACTTTTGTATTGCTGGTGCAGCCTCTGCAGGTCTAGCAGTTAATATATATATATCTGAATTACCAAACTTTTTCTTTAAAGACATTGCTTTATCAAAGAAAGGACCTTTTTTACCATCAACCACATCATTAAATTCTCTAAAATCAAACTCATATCCTTGAGACTCTAACATTTCTGCTTGTTCAGCAAACTCAGCAGGTGTTATCTTCATAACTTCACCTGTTGTAATATCCATACCGGTTAAATCAACTTCATCTTTGAACTCTTGAAATTTTCTATATAAAGCAACCTCAAGAATTTCTTTTTGTTCACCCTTTGTTTTTTTAATTTCAGCTCTTAGTTCTTCTGCTGTTTTAGTAGATGCTAATTTATCTATTCTTTTAGATTTTCTTTTTTTATCGTTCCAATATGCTTTTTGGTTTATTCGTAAAATAGTACCAGAATCTTCTGATAAAAGTAATTCAGTTTCAATATTATCATTATCATACTTTCTTAATACAGCTGGGTCCATTTTTCTTTTAACAATAACCATGCTATTACTAGTAGCTAACGTATCGTCAAAGTCTAATATACTTAATCCTTTCTTAGGTGCATTTTTACGTCTAGACATACGTAAAGCTTTATCCATATTTTTTAATCTCCTGATAGATTCTTCTAATGTTAAAGACTTTGAAAATAATATCTTATTGTTATTTTCTAGTGCAGCTACTGTAGATTTAGAAAACGATGCTTTTGTTATTTTCTTAACATCTGATTTTCTAAGTAAACTTAATTTTGATTTACTTCTTAAGTTTGTTAACGATGGTATAATAGACATTTCTGGTTTATAACCTTCAATAACATTCTTACCATCAATTAATTTTTTACTAACAATCTTACCAGTTCTTAAATCATATCCAACAGCTCCTGAGGATTTTATTCTCAACTTGTTTGTAAACTCAGCATCAAGCTCTGGTATTAAACCTCCACCTATATCTTTATTGTTCATACCAAATAAACCAGATTCTAATATCTCCATTAGATATACTTGATTACCTTCACCCGGTTTATTATTATATATCCATTTTACTATTCTACCTTTTTTATCAATATGAAGTGAGTTTTTATATATTGCAGCCGCTAAATTTTCACCGTTTATACCTAGCTTCTTCCATACTTCTAAAGGTATAAAGGAACTACTATTTGTTACAGGAGGTATTTTTGTACCATTTTTTATGTTATATTCTTTTATAAGTTCGCTAGCTCTTCTTTGATATTTTTGAAGATGCGGTAATGCGTTTTCAAATTGTTTGGCTATAGCTTTTTGAATAAATTGTGGGAACGCTTTTTGACCGGATACAATATAATCTCCTGTTGCAAAATCAACTTCACCAAGATTTATACTACTAAACTGAGCATCTTTATCTAGCTTTAATTCAGCGTTAGCTCTTTTACCATGCATTGCAGCTGCCATATCTGCTTTACCACCTTTACCTTGTTCTGCTGCAGTACCTATAGTACTAAAGCCTGGTATGTTAAATGTATTTAAAGTTTTAAACACAAGTTCTTCAAAAATAAAACCTCTACCCTTTAAGTGATTTGGAAGCAGTTGTTCTATTTTTCTTCTAGCTTTAGCAGGTATAAGACTATAAGCATTTTCAATTACTCTATCTAAAAACTCCTTAGAGATTGCAGAATATTTTTCTCTTAATGCTTTATTCTTTAATTCAAAATTAGTATTAAAAACACTCATTATACCACCTTCGATAATTTCTAATCTTAGTTCATCGTGTAATGATTTAGAAAATTTAACTTTAGGATCTCTTTGTGTTTTTCTACCAAGCTCTGCTATATCTGCTTTTAACCAGTTTTTATTATTTTCAAGTACATCGCTTTCTCTTACAGAAGGACTTTGAACTACTTGCATTGTAGCATCAAAACCTAATTGTACTCCTCCTAATTCTGCTAGTTTAATTTTTCTGTTACCTCTTAAACCGCTACGTACTTCTTTGCCAGTTTTCTTACTTTTTATTTTTATAGGTGGTAAAAAGAATTTTATAATTTGTTCTGTTGAAGGATTTAATCTTCCGTATAAAGTTGGCCCTTGTGTCTCAGACTCGTAGTACAAAGCTTCAGTATGTCCATACTTTTGCTCATGAGCTCTAATCTCACTAGGTGACATATTCTTTTTAATAGCTTTTGTAAATATTCTCTCGTTAGCAGGTACTAATCTTTCTAACGCTACAAGATCTTTAATAGGTATTTTACTTACTAATGTATCACCAAAGTTATTTAAAAATGTTTCGTACTTTTTACCTTTACCAAACATGTCAACCAACTTGTCTGTTATTCTATTTTTAAAAGATGTGGTTAAAACATCGATTACATTATCCATGTCAATAGCACCTGATAAAGCAGCTTCGTTAGCATCTACAACTTCACTATATATTTTATCTTCTGGTTTTATACCAAGTTCAGATCTTAAATTTTCTTCTTGGACTTCTTTTTGTTGGCTCATTGCTTCTTCTTGAGCAATCATTGCTTCTTCTGGATTAAGAGAAGTATCAGCAACCTGTGTTTGTAATGTAGATCCGTCTTTACCTTCTCTATCAGCATCTAAAGACTTCATGTATTCAGATTTGTAACTGTTGCTTACGTCACCTTTAACAAAGTTTAATATTCTACCACCAGTTAACCAACCAAAGAAACTTTCATTTTTCGTAGGATCAAACTCTTTGTAAGATTTGATCATTAATCTCTCTTTAACATCTCTTAAAAACGTATCTCTATCTTTACCATACAAACCTTTACCCTGTATACCTTTCATAACTAAGCCATCAAAATCTCTTTTGATAGCATTCATAGCTTGGTCGTTTTCTGTATTACCTGTCCTTACATCACCATCTTCAAACAAATATGTTAATTCTATAGGAAAGTTATTTTTAAAAGATTCTTTAGTTTGGTTTGTATTAACAAACGCATCTATATCAGTTAGTAGATCACCAGTTCTTCTTATTACAGACATTGACTTTCTCATAGCGCCTGGAGTATCTTTACTTTGTTTTAACATTTCAACTAACTCAGGGTCAACTTCACCAGCTTGTATTTTTCTATTATAAGTTTTCAAAAACTCATAAACATCTAAACCATCTTCAAAGTTTTTATTAATACCTTGTTCTCTAAACTTACCTTGAAAAAAGTTCATTAACCTATCAGCAACGCTTTCATCTAATTTTAATTCTTTCTTTATAATAGCATCAGAATAAGCATTTAAATATTCTTCACCATAAGCTTCAAAATCATTTTCAATATTTTTACCTTCAGCATCTTTCATTATATTACCGTCAGCATCTCTTTGAAATCTATAGTTAGCGTCTATTCTTCTTTGTATAACTCTTTGTTGTTTTGGTGATAACTTAGCCATAAATTCTTTAACAAGTTTTTGACCTTGTTGACTTAAATTACCATTTTCATCTTGTACAGTTGACTTTAATATACCATGTAAAAGTTCGTGAGAACCTACAGATATGGCCTCTGTTTTTAATGCCTGATCTTTATTTATATACCAATTACCTGATCCATCAAAAAATCCATCTGTATCTCTTACATTATCAAAGTATCCATCTGTTACAGATTGTTTTTTACCGATCTCTGATTCTTCATAAGCTTTTTGATAATCATCTTGGTTATCTACAACAACTTGATTTACACCAGCAGCGTTAGCATATGCTTGTGATGTATTTAAGTTATTATTTAATGATTTATGTAAATGATCTTTGTATAATTTTTTATTAGCTTCTACAGCTTTATCAATATCTTGTTTAAGTAAATTAGCAGTTTCAGTTGAAACAGGGTTTTTCTTATTAGATAATTTTTTAGAGTTAGTGTTTATAATATCAACATTTGTAGCATAAGACATAAGATCTTTACCACCTAACATCCTAACAACTTTAGATGTTTGGCTTTGTTTTAATACTATTTCTCTACTTAATATATCTTGCTCCGCATTTAATCTATCTCTTACAGATTGATCTTCAGTTTGTAGAATCTCTTGTTGTAGAGTATTTAACCTTTTCATTCTTTCGTTAATATACTCTTGCTCATGCTTAGGTCTCATTAATACCTCAGCTCTTCTTTGTGCAGTGTTACCCGTTAAACTATTAACACCTTGTAAACCTACATTTATACCACCACCCATAAAAGCACCTATAATACCTTCATCATATATCTCGTGCCATTTTTTACGCTCACCAGCGGCCATACCTAAAGTTAAAGCTCCACTCCAACCGCCTATTTTATCCCACTCTTCACTTTTACCTATACCTATGGTAATATCAGTTCCATATATTTTATCTACACTATCTAACCAATCAACAGCCATAGCTTGTGCCATTTCAGTACCACCTTCACCAACCATAGCTAAACCAGTAGTTTTTAAGAATCTACCTGCTTGACCTATTGCTAAATCTTTTACAGCGTTTTTAGCAGCAACATCTCCTACTTTCATTAATTCTCTATACTTACCCATTGCTGGTTGTAATATAAATCTTCTAGAAAGCATATCACCAAGATATTCTATCGCTCCTGTACCAGCTCCATTTAGCATTAATAATCCATTAGCCATTTCAGGATTTTCCATAAAGTTCTCGTCCCACTTACCACCAGCATGCGAAACAGCTAAAGCAGCTATAGCTTTTGGATGTAGCATAGAAACAAAACTTGTCCATGATGATAAACCACCATCTAATATTCTATCTCCAGCTTCTAATAAATCACCATTTGCAATAGCATCAGTAATACTTTGATCATACTCAGGTTGCTTTGCATGTAGCATTTGTAATCTTCTATCTATATCAGCACTTGTTGCAAAACCAAAAAATCCATTTTCTTTAAAATTTTTTCTATTTGCTATTTTTTCTTGAGCTGATAATTTGTTAAATTCTAGTTTTGATATATCTGACCATTGAAAACCTGGTTGCCCAATAGCATTAGCTTGTTCTTTAAGATCGTCCCATTGATCACTTAGATCAGCTGGTATTCCTGCTAATTGCTCAGCACCAGCTACTACATCCCCAACAAATCTATTAAGACCTATTTCAATATTGTCTAGTTTTCTTTCCCAAAAACCCGATTTTTTCTGTATGTATTGTGATTGTTCTGCGGAAGGTGCTCCGCCTGTGTATTTATTATAGAACGCATTTATAAACGTATCTTGATCCTGCTCCATTGCGTAGGATACTTTTTTATTTAGCTCCGCATCACTTAAATTCGGAGCGTATTTAAGATACATTTGTCTATATAAGTCTTGCATATTGATTATATTAAATCATTGTCAATACCAGATCCACCACCGCCGGGTATACCTAGTACTTCTAATAACATATTTAAATGTTGTGGTTCGCCAGGATCAATACCTTTTCTAACAGTCCTGCTACCAATTTTTAAATCATAAGTTCCATCGTCATAACCTTCTACGCTAACCTTACTGTTTAATGGTAACATATTAGTTATTTGTTCAAGATCACCGGTATTCCATATATCCATTACTTGTTTATAGCTTATATTAGACATCATGTTACCAGCTCTATTTTTCATGCTGTAAGCTTGTTCAGCAGCTTGACTAATACCACTCATCCAATTGTTAATTACAAAATCCCTTAACTGTTCATGATTCTTTTCATTTAATAAAACTAAGTTTGGATCGTTAGGATTATCCATGTCTATCATTGGGTTTCCAAGAAAATTATCAACAGCTAATGATATTAAACCTTCTCTACCTGCTTTTGTAGCTAACTCTCTAACTTGTCTTCTGTACATAAATTCAGAGCTTTCATCTATAGGCATAGCGTTTTTATAAGCTTGTTGGTTAAGTTTTAACAAATCATCTACACTTTGAGCGTTCCTGTTAAAGTATCCGTTAACATCATCTAAAGAAACCATACGGCCATCTTCCATTTGAACCATCATTTTACCGTTTTGTATCGCTACTTCGTAATTATCTTTAGCTGATAATTCTTTTAAATCATCTATTTTAGATCCTCTAGATACTATACCAGCGTCAAAGTCTTGTAAAAATTCTGTCTTTGTATTTTTAAAATTATCTAGACTTGTGCTTAATCCCCTTATATCACCTTGTATCGACTGCATTTTAGCCATAGTCTGCATGTACATAGGACTTCCTGGTCTTACATTTGGATTTGCTAATTGTCTCGCTAATCTACCATATAACATACGTTGGTTATTTAAGTATTCTGAAGTAGGACCTCTCATACTGCCATTAACTTTTTCAAGTTCAATACTAGGCATTTGATCTATGTATTTTCTAACATTTCTGTCTTGATACATTTTTTGCATAGCTTGTTGCTTGTTATACTCGGGGTTACCGAATAACTCATAACTTTGAAATTTAGGTGCTGATGTAAATGCACCTTCCATTAATCCTTTATTTGCTCTCATATTTTTAACCTCCTAAGAATCCTTTAATTTTATCCATTGCTCCACCTGCTGCACCACCAAATCCTCCGCCAGCGGCAACTTCCATAGCGCCACCCATAACATTACCAATACCATCTGTTATACTTTTTGTAGCAGCAGCTCTAGCTTCATTAGCAGCACCTAATCTACTTTGTGACATGCCTAATAATGTTTCTGTTTTAGCGGCTTCTGCATCTCTAGAAGCTTGTGCACCTTGTATCTGTGCTGATTGAACATTAGAAGCTCCTTGAGCAGCAGCCATTTGATTAGCAGCTTCTTGTTGACCAACACTAGCTGAAGAAGCTTGTAAGTTTTGTGATTGCTGACCAGCCATTGCTTGGGCTAAAGCAGCAATACCAGATCCACCCGCTGCAGCATTCATACCTCCCATGGTATTAGCTAAAGCTTGGTTCTGTTGTTGCATAGCCATATCTGCCGCTTGTGTGTTTACGGTTAGATCTTCAAATGTATTTTCCATATCGGCTGCAAGATTAGACGTATCTAGGTTTTCATATCTAGCTTTGTTGATAGCTAGTTCTTTCTCAGCGGCTCTTTGTTCTCTTCTTCTCTTACCTCCACCTATGATACCACTGGCTATACCAGTTAAACCCTGCAATCCTTGCGTTACTGCTCCTATCATATTTTTATATTTTATTTATGTTATTATAATTACACATTATTTGCTACTTTCAAATATTTCACTTCCAATGTCGAATAGTTCACATTGTGACTCTTCATCGTTAACCATTTTTATCTCAGCGTAATAACCTCTCATTGCTGATAAAGCTGATCTACTATCTTTACTAAATAGTATAAAATCAGTACCAGTAGGTCTAGTTGTTGTTCCACCTATATTAGTTGTAACTGTTGTATCTGTTACATCTGTTATAGTACCCATTTCAGTTATAACAGGTGGTGTTGCTGTATTCTGGTAATATGATGTATCACCGATTTGTACAGAGTCATTCACATGCGGAAAAGTCATTGTTATTGTAGGCATAATATTATGGGTTTGATGCTAATGTTACGTTTACGTTTATTTTTGGTACTGAAGATGATGTTACAGTTTCGCTGAATTGTCCAGACCATGTATACGTTAAGTCTTGACTTGAATCAG
>Ga0315331_10003328_pt1 | contig 12147 bp, 7 predicted proteins | sample M160m34915metaG_FD_203456 | JGI IMG/M metagenome (GOLD analysis project Ga0315331, IMG submission 203456) | Ammonia-oxidizing marine archaeal communities from Monterey Bay, California, United States - M1 60m 34915 | ecosystem: Environmental > Aquatic > Marine > Intertidal zone | place: USA...
GCCCGTGGCACAGAACGACCTTGCCGGAATCGGCCGCACCAACGATGCCATTCTGTATGGCAGCGTGGTCAACCTGTGGGTGGACTGCGAGGATCAACAGATTCAGGATATCGGAGCTGACACGCCGTCGTGCTCATCCACTTCACACGGAAGATCGTTTCTGGATCTGTTCAAAGAGGCCAATCACGACTTCTACGCGCTCGACAAGGCCCTGTTCAGTCCCGCCATGGTTGTCTTTCACAGCCTGCAGACGGGCAACACTTTCCGATATGGAAAACTCATGCCCGACCTGTTGCGGAATTCATTTGGGATGCTGAGTCATTGACACAGTGAAAAATCGACGCGCAGAACGACAGTGCGATGCAGGTCGCGAACAAACGCGACAGCAACAAGTGCGATGATGTGGGAAACGACGTGAGTGAGGCACGCGCTGCTGCTGCGCAGCAGAGCTTCACAGAATCATGCGGCCTGCTCCTGATGGAAGTAATGAACCGGGAACCCCGCGACACATCCCGGCTTTCGCCCCGCATCTCAGCGTGTCCGCAGCAGGGCCGACCGTGTTGGCAAAGCACAGCCGAATATGCGGATCGAAGAGTTTCTCTTGGCTGTCAGCCCTTTCATATACATGTGACCACCGCCCCCCGGCGTGGTTCACGAATCACAGACTTCCATGCGGCGGGCCTCACCTGAATTCACCACGCCCTGACAGGACACCCCGAGCAGCAGATGGATCCTCACTCATCGCCACGGTCTGTGACCCGCCGCCCATCGACACTGTGCAGCCGTCAACGTTGACGGATAACAGTTCTGCATGGAAGAAAGTTGTCTCAATCTGTGATATACCTCCCGCTCGGCTGCGACATGAAAAACATAGTCAAAAGGGAGACAGATGCGGATTGGGGTTCTTGGTAACGAAGGTAGTTGGTACGTGGATCAAATCTGCTCCGCGGTCGTCAGCGCCGGGCACGATGCAGCGGCGTTGCAGTTTCAGCAGCTGCGCGCCGGTGTCAGCGACAGCAACAGCCATCTGCACATCGGCGATCTGGATGTCACGAGCCTTGACGCGCTCGTCGTGCGCACCATGCCGCCGGGCTCTCTGGAACAGGTCGTCTGCCGCATGGATTTTCTGGCCGCAGTTGCGGCCTGCGGTGTGCGAGTCATCAATGACCCCAAAGCCATTGAATGTGCTGTGGACAAGTACCTCACGATCCAGAAACTGGCAGCCGCCGGAGTTCGGGTCCCGGATACCATGGTCTGCGAAAACAGCGACGCGGCACTGGACGCTTTCAAACAACTGGGAGGAGACGTGGTCGTAAAGCCGCTGTTTGGAGCAGAAGGTCGGGGCATCATGCGAGTCGACCATCCGGAGCTGGCGCTGCGAGCATTTCGAACACTGGAACGCCTGCAGGCGACAATCTACGTGCAGCGTTTCAATCAGGGCTCGCTGACCGATATCCGCATCCTGCTGCTTGACGGAAAGGTGGTTGGCTGCATCAAACGATCACCTAGAAATGGCGATTTTCGCGCGAATGCAGCCCAAAACGCAGTTTGTCATGCGTGGCGACCGACACAGGTGGAACGCAGTCTGGCGCTCACGGCGGCAAGTGTCACCGGATGCGTATTCTCCGGCGTCGACCTGATGTACAACGAATATCACCAGCCCATGGTTATCGAAGTCAACGCAGTCCCTGGCTGGAAAGCACTCGAAAAATCGTGTGACGTCGACGTCCCGCAAACACTGATTCGGTGGCTCGAGCACCAATAGAGGCTGAAAACACAGACAGGATCCAAACGAATGCATGATAACATCGAACAGATTACTGCGGCCCTTGCGGATGCACTGCCGCCGGTTATGCGGTGGTGCGGTGCGGTCGCCAGGCGGTTGCGACAGTTCAACATCGCCATAGAGGGAAAGTCATCGGGAAATTCCAATACGGATGCGCTGACTCTGGCTGATCTTTCCGTTCAGGAGATTCTGGTGGCCGCACTGCGTGACGCCGACCCGATTCTTCGCACGTGCCGAATTGAAGGCGAAGAATCCACGGGCGACATGGCTCTTTTCTCCAGTGATGCAGATCTGTCTATCGCGATCGATCCGATCGACGGGACGAAACAATACCGTGATCGTTCCGGAATCGGATATTCCATTATCGTACATCTGCATGATGACGAAACGCCGTACTATTCGCTGGTCTTCGCTCCGGAAATGGGAAAGCAGGGCACATGGGTCGAAGTCGCTCCTGATCGTCTGCGGTGTGGCGGTGACGACACATCAAAGACGGCTCGACAGGTATTGAACGATCTGCCCGACCTGCGGAACAATCGCAGCACGGACGGAAAAGGCATCTACCTGATCGGGTTCCAGACACGAGACGAAGAATGTGCCCGACTGGTGGACGGCCTGCAGCTTTCAGGCAGAACCTCTGATGAAATGAACGGCAGCATCTACCCGCTCATGGCGACTTCAGAATACGCCGGGTCGCTGATTCATTCGCCGAATATCTATGACTTCCCTGTCTCTATGCACATTGCCAGACTGCTCGGCGGTGATGCGATCTGGGCACACAACCGAAAGCCCGTCCACTATCGAGAACTCTGGATGGATGATCGTGCCGACATGCTGCGATTCCCTGGTATTGTCGCCTGCAGTGAACACGACTGGATAAACCAGAAACTATGCGATCTGGCAGAAGGCTGGAATCAGATTCGATATACAGACTGAGTGTCGGGCATTGAGGATCTGATCACCTCTAAGCCGCTCTCCCTGCTCACGGACACTGACGATGGACGACCAATATCATCACGGACTCAATTTGTGAGAACCATCCAATCAGTTTATCGCGATCCCCTGGAACTCATCTGGACGGAAGCCGCCCGCAAATTCGGAATGACGATTGAACGAGACCCTGCTGTGTTTGCGTCATGGGACGGCAGCGGAGTCCTGAAGATCGGCGTTCCCGAAACGCTGGATGCCGACGATTCGCTGGCTCAGATGATTTTCCATGAAGTTTGCCATGCCCTTGTGGAAGGTCCGGCAGCGATTCATAAACCGGACTGGGGCCTGCAGATCGACAATCCGGCACATCGGGTCCGCGAACACGCCTGCCTTAGACTGCAGGCGGCGCTGGCGGGACAGTTCGGCCTTCGTGAGTTGCTGGCAGCGACCACTAACTTTCGAAAATACTACGATGCATTGCCCGACAACCCTTTGCACGGCGACAACGACCCCGCCGCGGCGATCGCCCGACGTGGATGGAATGATGCAAAGACCGGAGCGTGGGCGACACCTCTGGAAGACGCGCTGAGAATGACGTCGCAGATCGCAGCAGCTGTCGCAGCAGTCGCCCCGGCGAATTCATTGTGGGGGCAGGCGAACATCAGTCGCGAACACAAAAACCGGTGATCGATTCGCTCAACGACTGTACGGCGCTATGCGGGGCCTGTCGCCACGCCCGACAATGATTCAGCCGTCACCCGAAGTCACCACCGGTCGCGTCAACAGTTCCGGCGTAGACAGCCCCATGACACCAACAATCCAGTACTTTGCATCCAACATGAGAATGAAGACGGTGGGTACGAGAAACAGCGTAAACACAGTCGAAACCAGTAAGCCTCCCAGTACGACGCTGCCCAGACCACGATACAGCTCACTTCCGGCACCGGGGAACGCCACCAGCGGCAACAGCCCCAGCACTGTGGTCAGGGTCGTAATAAAAATAGGACGGACGCGAGTCCTGATACTCAGTGGAATTGCCTCACGAGGTGTCAGACCTTCCAGACGCATGTGATTCAGAGACTGATGTACGATCAGGATCGCATTGTTCACGACTGTACCAATCAAAATGACAAAGCCCAGCATCGTCAATACATCCAGCGACTGATAGACGAACAGATTCAGGACAGTCAGACCGACAATTCCGCCGACGGCGCCCAGCGGCACGCTGAAGATAATAACAAATGGATACAGCCAGGATTCGAACAGGGCTGCCATCAGAAGATAGGTGATCGCCAGCGCCATCAACAGATTCCACTTAAGTGCCGACCACGCCAGCCGTAGTTTGTCAGCCGTTCCTGACAATGTGATCAGATATCCGCCTTCCAGCATGTCCGTGTCGTGCAGCGGAGTCACGATGGACGCATTGATCTGCTGCATCGCATCTTCCAGCGGCATCGTCACTGGCGGAGTCACCTGAATCGTGATCGCTCGCTGCCGTTCGCGGCGGTTGATCTGTTCGGGACCGCTGCTGAGACTGACATCTGCCACTGCAGACAGCGGAACAAGCTGTCCGTTCGCTGTGGAAATCGGGAGTTCGTTCAGATCCTGTGTTCGCTGTGCGAAGGATTCGTGCCCCATAATCGTCAGATCGATCTTGTCACCTCCGGAGAAAAAATCTCCGGCGTAAGCACCGTCAATCAGTGCATCAACGGTATATCCAAGGTCGGACGCATTGATACCCATCTCGGATGATTCCATCAGCCGCGGTTCGATGTGAATTTCCGGCCCGGACAGATCCAGACTGGGTCGCGGCATCGCCTGAGCTTCCGGCAGCAGTTTCTTTACGTCGGCCAGCACCTTTCCCCCGATTGCAACAAGCTGTTCCAGGTCCGGTCCGGTAATCTCAATATCAATGGTTCGTCCGCCAGTAAGTCCTCGTTCAAACAGACTGGACTGTTTGGCAACAGCCATCGTTCCGGGAAACTGGGATCCGACTCCTTTGATCAGCGGAATTAACTCACGCACACGATTTTCATCATCCGCGCGAAATCCCATGAACACCTGACGCCCGCGTACCACATAGAAGTAGTAATTAATGACCGGGTATTCCAGTTCGTCGGCCTCAGGGCTGCCCGGATCTGCATTCCAGTACGGTTTCAGATCGTCCTCAATTTTGGCCCCCATGGCCATCAACTGGTCCATGTTGTACCCCGGCGGCGGAGACACGCTGCAGAAGACGAAGTTTCTGTTGCCCGACGGCAGGTATTCGACCTTTGGCCAGAACCAATAACTCACGCCAACTGAGGCTCCTACCATCAGCGCCACGACAGCCAGCGATCGGGTTGTTCCCCGCTGAGTCCAGCGATTGATGGCGATCACCAGATCGACACACCTTGAACCAGCCGTCCGCAGCACGTCCGGCAACCCCCTGGACGATAATTTGTCAACGCGAGGGCTGGACGCCGTGACCGCAGATACATCGTCTATCCGACGTCGAAACAGTCGTGACGCTGCCGTCGGCACAACCGTAAACGAAATCACCAGTGACAAACCCACAGCACAACTGATCGCCAAAGCGATGTCTCGAAACAACTGCCCGGCCATCTCTTCCACAAACAGCACTGGCACAAACACGGCGATCGTCGTCAGCGTGGAAGCAACTACGGCACCCATCACTTCCTTTGTACCGTTAACGGCCGCTCTCACCGCGTCTTCCCCGGTTTCGTAACGGCGAAAGATATTTTCCAGCACGACCACAGCGTTATCCACCAGCATACCGACGGCAAACGCAAGTCCGGCAAGGCTGATCACGTTCAGAGACCGTCCCATCAGGCCCAGCAGCAGAAACGTTCCGATCACACTCACTGGAATGGCCAGTCCCACCACCAGTGCACCGCGACCGAACCAGAATCCGGCGGCAACGACCAGAGCCAGCGTCACCAGAACGTAGCTGGACGAAAGATACGCCGCCGCTGCCGCCGAAGCGGCGATCAACGGCACAACAAGCAAAGTTCTCTGCCCCAGGTGCAGAAACAACAACAGTACGATCATTGTCAGAGCACCGCCAATGAAAATGTTCTGTTGCACAAGTCCGATCGCGGAATGAATGTACTCGGTTTCGTCGTAGTATTGATAAAGTTCCAGTCCGCGCTGCTTCAGTACTCCACTGTTGAGCTCCGTCGCGGCCTCGTGAATCCCATCCATGACAGACAGTACGTTGGCTCCTGACGATCGCCGCACGGCAAGACCGTTGCTGGAGATGCCGTACCGACGGGATACGCTGTCCGTCTTCTTGAACCCAATCTTCACATCGGCGACATCCCTGACATAAATCGGTGCACCGTCGCGGACGGCCAGCACCTGCTGTTTCACCTGTTCCGGATCCCGAAACTGGTTAAGCGTGCGAATGACCCACCGCCGTTTACCTTCCCAGAAATCGCCGCCGGATGTGTCTTTGTTCTGACTCCGCAGGGCATTGCGAATGTCGCCTATTGTCAACTGACGTGCGGCCAGTCGATCCGGGTCGACAATAACCTGAAGTTCTTCCTGCCGACCACCATAGGTGTACGCATCAGAAACACCCGGAACACGTTCTAGTCGTGTTTCAATAACGTCTTCGGAAAACTTCCGCAGCTGTTGCAGATCCAAGTCCGGCGGCAGTAAGTCCTTCAGTTCCGGGTGCTGGTCTCCGTGGAGCTTCCATGCCTGCTGCAGGCGAAACACACGCAACCCGGTATTCATGGCTTTTCGAGCGGGCTCCAGATGTTCGGCCAGCTCAGTATGCTGTCGCTGAAAGTCCACAATTCGCTCAAGTTCCGGTGGCCGGGCTGTCAGAACGAATCGAGCGATCGGGCTGTCCGAAACATTGGACGCACGAATGACAGGTTCCGTTGAGTCAACAGGGTACTCGCGAACCTGTTGCAACCGAGTGCTGATCCGCAGCATTGCGTCTTCGATGTCTGTACCAACAACGAATTCCAGTGTGATGCGAGCGGACGAATCAAGACACTCAGAGGTCATTTTGATCAGTCCCTCCGTGCTTTGCAGCTGCTCTTCCTGCTCCTGAACGATTTCACGTTCGACTTCCTGAGGACTGCCGCCTGGCCATCGCGTCTCGATGCTGAGCACAGGATTCTGCACTTCGGGCGCAAGCTGTTTGGGCATGCGGATCAGACAGATCGAACCAAACATCACTGTCAGCAGGACGCCCACAGAAACTTTGACGGGGTTCCGAATGAATGATTCCACAAGCTGCATTTTCAGTCCGCCACAGACGTGTCGGATTCTGCGGTCGGGCTGACCGAAACTTCCTGACCGTCTCTGAGCCGTTCATTCCCCCGTACCACCACCACGTCACCGGCCTTCAGTTCCCCTTTCACCTGAATCAGGCCTGCGTCGGAGACGCCGAGAGTCACGGACACGGAACGCACCTTTGCGGAAGAACCCGATTCGGCTGCCGATGCCACAATAAAGACAGATCGCTGGCTGCCGTTCAAAACCAGGGAATCCTTCGGAACCAGGGGCATCACGGTGCGGTCTCCCGTCGGCAGGACGGCACGAGCCAGCATGCCCGCCAACAGCAGCGGTCGTCCTTCGTTCATCCTGTTCTGCAGACGTATATTCACTGGAAATGTTCGTGTACGACGGTCAGCGATAGGGACCACCTGATCGACGCGGCCGGTGAAGACTTCGCCAGGAAGCTCCGGGAATTCAATACGTATATCTCGCCCCCGCCGCAGACGAAGCGCCTGTTCGGCAGGAACGTTGCACAGAATCTCAACGTATTCCAGTGCGATCACGTCGGCGATCGGATCAGCATCGCTCACCCATTCACCGACCTCTGTGTGTTCAGCCGTGACAAAACCGTCGAATGGAGAACGAACCGTATACTTCAGAATACGGTCCTCAATCAGTTCCACCTGAGCTTCCTGCAGGGCCACTCGCGCGTGGGCCTGAGCAATCTGTTCGGCCCGTGGACCGGATTCGATACGACTCAGGGCCGCCTGCAGAGCAATCAGAATCTGGCTGGTCGATTCAGCGCGCGCCCTGGCATCGTCCAGGTCGGTCGGATTGATGGCCTGACGCTTGACCAGCTGCTCAAGTCGCGTCAGGTTGGATGATTCATTCTGACGAATTGCCTTGGCCGCCAGCATCCGCGCCCTGGCTTCTGAGATTTCTTCCGGCCGCGAGCCGTTCCTGAGCTCCTGAAGTTCTTCCTGCCTCAGGGTCAGCTCCGCCCTTGCCGCCTTGAGTTCGATCTCCAGAGTACCCGTACGCAGTTCCGCCAGCACATCTCCTTTCCTGACAGCATCTCCGACATCCACCAGAAAATTCTCGACCCGACCGTTCACAGCCGTACCGACGGTGCTGCTTTGAATTGGCATCACGGAGCCAACAACGCGGTGCCCCACATTCAATTCACGCTCAATGACACGCGCAACTTCCACAGATCCGGGTTGAGCACGGACCTGTCCGGCACAGGCCACAACGAGACACAACATCACCGACAGCGCGAAATGCGCTCGTGATTGCGTTGATAACATTGGCAGATCTCGAAGGCGGGCAGGAACGGAGGGAGGGACTGTACGTCATGCAGGCAACGGCGTTCCGACGTCTCAGACATGCGTCGGCTACACGTGGATTATTCCCTGATCAGATGCCATTTGCACGCGCAGACTGAAAACTCACCATAATTTCGGACTGCGCGGGCCTGTCGTCGGCGGTTGTTAAGTTGCTCAACCCGCGACCATTGCCCATGCCCCCTGAATCCACCCGACAGGATACTGGTCAGATCCTGCGACAGAAAACCACGATCCGTACCCCCACTCACGTTGGGGCGTCGACGGCGCGAGAGTATTTCTACAACACGATCCCTGGTAAGATTTCATGGTGCATGATGTGCAGGACCGCCTTTGTTCAGCTCGTCAACATTCAATGACGGATCCGGCCGAAGCGGCAAGTTCACTGAAAGATAATACCGTAATGCGAAGCCACCTGCTGATTCTGATGGTTATCGCCATGCCAATCCTGAGTCCTCAGGGTGCGTTCCCTGTTGACCCCTCAGACCGCGACGTCGTTTACGCGACGGTTGGTGACCAGCAATTGCGTTTGGATGTCTATCGGCCGCAGTCGGAAGGGAAGCGTCCTGTGGTGATCTGGATCCACGGCGGTGCGTGGCGCGCGGGATCAAAGGACCGGGTGCCGGTAACGGGCCTGTTGAATCGTGGTTTCGCGATCGCCAGCATTGATTATCGTTTGAGTCCCGTCGCAGAATTTCCAGCTCAGATTCACGACATCAAGGCAGCCATTCGGTTCCTGCGGGCAAACGCACCAACCTGGGGCTTCGATCCCGATCGATTTATCATCGCGGGATCGTCCGCCGGAGGACACCTGGCGGCACTGGTGGGAGTCAGTAACGGTGTGGGGGCCCTGGAAGGATCTGTGGGCGATAATCCACGATCTTCGTCAAACGTGCAGAGTGTTGTGTCCTTCTACGGCGCATCAAATCTGCAGACGATTCTGGCACAGTCGACACCGCACGGACTCAGCGTGCGTGTCCCAGCGCTGCAACTGCTACTGGGCGGACAACCGGCGGAGCAGCCGGATCTTGCGAAACTGGCCAGCCCGGTGACTCACGTTGACGCATCGGACCCGCCGCTGTTGCTGGTCCACGGCGATCAAGACCCTCAAATGCCCATCAATCAGGCACACGAGCTGCATGGCAGGTACAAACAGCTGGGCCTGCCCGTGGAATTCGAGGTCATACACGGCGGAGCACATGGCGGCAAACGATTCTTCGACGATAACATGCTCAGTCGCGTTGCTGAGTATCTGAAGACAGGAAGATTCAGGTAACGTCATGGGGGGCTACGACGGTCTGATTCCCATCTGCTTCATCTTCTGCTGCAGACTCTGTCGATGTATACCCAGACGCCGTGCAGCCGCGCTCACGTTGCCAGACTCCATTTGCAGCGAGCGTTCAATCATCAGACGTTCAAACGTTTCCACCAGCTGGTGGCGAGCTTCCGTGAGCGGCAGGTCGAGATAACGCTCAAAGGCCGTGTCATCTGCTTTCAACCGTGTCGGGGCAAGTCCCACATCTGCAGGATGAATCACATCGCCCTCGCATAATGCAGCTGCTGCACTGACCATCTGCTGTAACTCACGCACGTTGCCGGGCCACGTATGCTGTAACATCGCCGCCACGGTTTCATGCGACAGGACCACATCGGCAGAACCGGCATTCGCGGCCAGAAACTCCTTCGCCAGCAGCAGAATATCTTCGTGTCTGTTGCGCAGCGGCGGAATGAACAGCTCGATGCCCTTCAGACGAAAAAACAGATCCTGGCGAAATGCTCTGTCTGTCACGGCCTGATCCAGGTCCTGATGTGTGGCACTGACAATTCGCACGTCCACCTTAATACACTCTTCTGTGCCGATCGGCTGCACAATGCCTTCCTGCAGAACTCTCAGCAAACGCGTTTGCACGGTGGCCGGCATGTCTCCGATCTCGTCCAGAAACAGGGTTCCTCCGTCTGCCTGACGAAACACACCAGTGCGATTTCGGTCGGCTCCCGTAAAAGCGCCTTTGATGTGTCCAAACAGTTCACTTTCCACAAGCGATTCTGCGATCGCCGCAGTATTAACCGCCACAAACGGTCTGTCCGCTCGGTCACCGCGTTGATGAAGTTCTCGCGCGATCAGTTCTTTGCCAGTGCCGCTTTCACCGCGGATCACCACAGGCAGCGATGTTGCAGCGGCCTTATCGACACTGCGGAACAGCTGCTGCATCACACCACTGCCACCCAGCAGCGCTCCGAAACGTGCCGGCCTGTCGTTTGTTTCCAGTTCAGTAACGCGATTCTGTAGTTTTACTCGTGCCTCGGTGCGTGTGGCGATGGACCGGATGTGTTCAATATCATACGGCTTCGTGATAAAGTCCGTCGCGCCGCACCGAATGCACTCAACGGCGACATCGACTCCATCATTCGCTGTCACCACAATAATTTCGGGGATGGCCACAGACGCATCCCGCTGCAGTTCTTTCAGCACGAACAGTCCGTCCCGGTCGGGCATGTTGAGGTCCAGGAAGACCAGGTCGGGATACTGCTGTCTGACCTGAGTCAGGGCCTCGGCACCATCACCGGCTTCCAGCAGCAATCGACCGTCGCTCTTCAGAGCCTTGGCCATGCCATACCGGGCGGCCGGTTCATCGTCGACAATGAGAATCTTCATAGCGGCAGCATAACCTCAAACACCGTTCCTGACGAATCGCTGGTGCACGTGACCTTACCGTTGAGCTGTCGTACGCGTTCGCCCACAAGATACAGGCCCAATCCGGTGCCGCCCGGCTTGCCTGTCACGAAGGGCAGAAAAATCCGGTCCTGTATTTCCGGTTCCACTCCGCCACCACTGTCGCGAACCGCGAATACTACTGCCGCGCCTCTGAGTTCTGTAGTAATCAGAACGTGCGAATTCTTCCCCTGTGCGGCCGCTTCGATGGCGTTCTTGATCAGGTTGAACAGAATCTCACTGAGTGTCGCATCAGTGGCAGCCACGACGGTTTCTCCAAGATGCAGTTCCGTGCTGACCTGCACGCCGCGTTGTCGAGCCAGGTGTATGAGAATGTGAAGCAACCGGTCAATGACGCGATCGGGAGCAACACCAACGTGTGTCGCATCGGCAGGCCGCGAAAAGTCAAGCAGTCGCTGCGTCGTTGCCGTCAACCGATCGATTTCGGCAACGATCAGTTCCACATCTTTCGAATGTTCGCCGTCTCCACCCATATCTTCCTGCAGCAGTGTTGCGATGGTCCGCATGGAAGACAGGGGGTTTCGAATCTCGTGGGCCAGCGATCCGGACAGCAGTCCCAGCACCGACAGTTTCTCCTGCTGGACCGCGCGACGCTCAGCGGACTGCCGAGCGTCTTCGAGCTGTCGGTTGTGAATCGTGGCAGCGAACTGATCCACCAGCATGCCCGTGGCGTTCAACTGCTCATCCTGAAGGCGATCACCACTGACTGGTGTCCCCAGCAGCAAGAACCCATGAATATCCTGGTATTCGATCCGAAACGCGGCGATCAGGTCAAGGTCTCGCAGCATTGCCAACTGTCGTCGATTCGTACACCGGGAACTGTCGACCCAGCGGTCAAATTCTGTACCGGCCAGGACCTCTGCAGCGTTCGCAATCGCATCGTTTGAGAATGCCGGTTCGGCCGGAGCATTCGTCGCTGAAACAATCCGGCTGAGCGGCTCCTCGAGCTTCAGGCATGAGCCACGCAACCTCAAGGCGTCGCAAATTCCGTACGTAAACCATTCAGCAACAACCCCCACGTCTTCCGTCGCTCTGCGGGAAAGTTCGACGGATAACTGCCTTGTGGCGTCCCGAGCCACCACGACGTCACCACCGACAAGATAGCTGAGCCCTTCGCG
>Ga0315331_10003329_pt1 | contig 12147 bp, 13 predicted proteins | sample M160m34915metaG_FD_203456 | JGI IMG/M metagenome (GOLD analysis project Ga0315331, IMG submission 203456) | Ammonia-oxidizing marine archaeal communities from Monterey Bay, California, United States - M1 60m 34915 | ecosystem: Environmental > Aquatic > Marine > Intertidal zone | place: USA...
ACGCAGATTGCTGATCAGGCCGTGAGCATCTTTAACCAGTCTCCCCAGTTCTGCGCGGCCGTCATCGGTGTTGAGATCTAGAATGATGGAGCGCTTGTTGCGGTTCAGGCTGGCGAAATAGTCATTGTAGGGACCGGTGAACTGCTTGGTGATGTTCCGGGCCATGTCGCCACCGGGCGGTTCGACCTTGATGACATCTGCACCCAGATCCCCGAGAATCATGCCGCTGAAGGGGCCCGCCAGGACATGGCAGACCTCGATGATCCGGACTCTGGAAAGCGGGCCTGCACTCATGTAACGAGATCCGCCTCAACCGCGGCAACAACATCATCCAGGCTCATTTCTGCGGTGAAGATGCCGCGTGCGCCAGCCTGAACCAATTCGTCGTGGTCTTCGCTGGGGATGGTGCCGCCGACAAACAGATGAATATCGCCCGCGTCCAGTTCCTTGAGACACCGCATCGTTTCTTCCACCAGTTCCTTGTGACTGCCAGAGAGAATGGAAAGTCCGACCGCGTCCACATCCTCGTCCACGGCAACCCGCGCGATATAGTCCGGGCTGCGACGCAATCCGGTATAGATCACATCGGCGCCGGCATCCCGCAGGGCCAGGGCGATGATCTTCGCACCAACATCGTGTCCGTCGAGGCCGGGCTTGGCGATCAGGATACGCTTTCCGTTCAGGCTCATCGCACCATCCTACAGTCGAACCGGCTCTTCGAACTCGCCCCATTGGGACTTGAGGGTCGAGACCATCTCTCCCACGGTGGCGTAGGCGTGGCAGCAATTAATCAGATAGGGCATCAGGTTTTCGGTATCGGTGGCGGCAGCTTTTTCCAGTGCGGCGAGCGTTCTGGCGACTTCGGCATCGTCGCGCGTGTCGCGCAGGCGTTCGAATTTTTCGATCACCCGAGCCGAGGCCTGCGGGTCGAGCTTGAAGAGCTCGGCCACGCCTTCATTCTGCTCTTCGCGACGGAAATAGTTCTGGCCGACGATCACGGTTTCACCGCTGTCGACCTTGCGTTTGCGTTCGGACGCGCGCTGGGCGATCTTGAGCTGGAGCCAGCCATCCTCGACCGCCTTGGTGACACCGCCATAGGCTTCGATCTCGTTGATGACCTTGGTGATTTCGTCTTCCATCTGGTCAGTCAGCCATTCCACATAATAGCTGCCACCCAGCGGATCGACAGTGCGTGCGATCCCGGATTCATGGGCGACGATCTGCTGCGTGCGGACGGCGATTTCGGCCGAATGTTCGGTGGGAATCTGGTAGGCCTCGTCGAATGCGGCGGTGAAGATCGATTGTGCACCCCCCATCACGGCAGCCATGTTCTCGATGCCGACTCGCACCACATTGTTGTCCGGCTGTGCGCCGACAAGGGACGACCCGCCGCAAACGACACCGAACCGGAACATCAGTGCTTTGGGGTCCTTGACGCCATAACGTTCGGTCAGCAGCTTCGCCCAGAGACGGCGGCCTGCCCGGAACTTGCAGACCTCCTCGAAGAAATCCATGTGAACGTAGAAGAAGAAGCTCAGGCGCCGGGCAAATTTTTCCACATCGCCGCCGCGTCGGATCAGTTCGTCGATATAGGCCAGCCCGTTGGCCAGAGTGTAGCCCATCTCCTCTACGGCCGTGCAGCCCGCATCGCGGACATGCGCGCCGGCAATGCTGATGGGGTTGAAACGGGGGGTCTGCTCGTTGGAGAAGAGGATCGTGTCTGCTATCAGACGCAGCGAGGGGCGCACCGGGAAAATCCAGGTCCCCCGCGCCACATACTCCTTCAGAATGTCGTTCTGGATTGTGCCCGTGAGTTTTTCGCGCGGGACACCCTGTTTGTCGGCCACCGCGCAATACATCGCATAGATGACGGAGGCGGTGCCGTTGATGGTGAAGGATGTGGAGATACCCGATACATCGATTTCGTCAAACAGAATCTCTGCCTCAGCCAGGTTGGAGAGCGAGACCCCCACTTTTCCGACTTCGGATTTTGCGATGGGATCCACCGGGTCGTAGCCGCACTGGGTCGGCAGATCGAGTGCGACAGACAGGCCGGTCTGGCCTTTCTCCAGCAGAAAGCGGTACCGCTCGTTGGATTCTTCGGCGGTGCCGAACCCGGAATACTGGCGAATGGTCCAGAGACGACCGCGATATCCGTCCGGGAAAATGCCGCGCGTGAACGGAAGTTCTCCGGGCATGCCCTGATCGGGCGTCCGCACCATATCTGCCGTAACAATGGGGGGCACTTCAATACCGGACGGGGTCGCGGTCGAAGGCTTCGTGGGTGGTTCCCGCCGGGACGTTTCGCCCGGTTTGTTCTCGGCTGCAGATGAATCGCTCACGGCATCATCCTTTTTTCGACGGGAGGGCCCGTTCGGCGGCCTCCCAGTGATCATCATGGACCCATGTCTTCACGAACATAGCCGTTTCAATCGCGTGCATCTCGTCGCGTGTGTCCTTGCGGCGGTGAGAGCTGGCCACCGCCTTGAAGGCGCGCATGGACTGGGGCGTTTGTTTGCGCATAGGTTCCAGAAATTTTTCAATAGTCTGGCTTAACGCCTCGCTGTCGGCGGCGACAGTGTCATAGAGGCCGATTTCGAGCGCCTGAGCCGGGGACAACATTTCGGATGTGGCCAGCAGACGCAGTCCGCGGGCACGTCCAACAAGGTCCAGCAGGTCGGGGCCACCACCCCAGGCCGTGGCGAGGGCCAGACGTCCCTGCACGAAACCGATCCGCGCATGGGCTGCCGCGACCCGAAAATCACAGGACACGGCCAGTTCTGCGCCGCCTCCGAAGGCATTGCCGTTCATGGCGGCGATGACCGGCACCGGACAGTCACGGATGGCATTGAAAGCGGCCTTGGCATCGCCGGCCATGTTTTCGGCTTCCTTGGCGGTACGCAGTTCCGCCAGTTCCCGGAGATCTCCGCCTGCGGCGAATGTCTTCTCCCCTGCGCCCTGCAACACAACAGCGATGAGGGTGTCATCATCAGCGGCATCGGTGAAAGTGGTGCGGATCGTGTCCAGAATCGAAAGGCTGAGCGCGTTGTGCTTTTCGGCGCGGTCGATGGTGACATAAAGAACGCGCTCGCGCGTTTCAGTGTGAATTTGATCGGTACTCATGGGTAATTCCGTCCGGTTACATACTGGAGATCGACGGTCCCGCGTCGCCGGGGATCAATCCTGATCCATTTCGGCTGTTCGGTAAATGTAATTGCCATCCATATAGGTCACAAAGAAATCATGGAACGACATGGGCTCGTATTTCGGTGTTTCCCCGGGCGCAATGCAGGACGGAAAGGGGTCTGCGACAGTTTCATCGTTGCAATTGTAGAAGAATGTCAGGGCGTAGCGGTCTTTGGTTGGCGGAACCACGCGGTGTGGGGTGGCGATGAAACGACCATTGGTCCAACGATTGAAGAATTCGCCGGTATTGACGACGATGGCGCCCCGCAGGGGTTCGACCTCGATCCATTTTCCCGTCGGGGACATCACCTGCAGACCGGGCACGTCCATGAGCGGCAGATAGGTCATGGAACTATGATCCGAATGGGGTGACAGGGAGAACTGGCCCTCTTCGACATCGACTGGCGGGTACCAGGCACATCGATTGTAGTATTCGGGGGTGGAAAACTTGTCGTCGAAGTAGTCTGCGGGAAGGTCGAGCGCCAGCGCATAGGCCGGCAACATCCGTGTAGCCAGATCAGCCATTGTTTCCTGATAGTTCAACAGGGTCTTGCGGAATTCCGGCAGTGCTTCGGGCCACTGGTTCAGGCCGCGATGCCGGATATTGGCCACTACCTTGGGATCATCGTCGGTACGTTCGCGCATGAAGGCCCAGGCCTCGTTCAGGTCCTTCTTCTCGTTCTTGGCAATCTTCGACCAGCGCAGGATCATCGCCTTGTTGGGGATGAAACCCTGATGATGAAAATCGACCTTGTGGTTCATTTTGACGTCTTCAGGCAGGGCGAAGAGCTCTGCGATTTGATCAAAGGCGCTGTCGATCAGGGATTGATCAACACCGTGGTTCACGATGCAGAAGAAACCCAGACCTTCCTGAATTGCGCGCAAATCCACGGCAAACTGTTCGACGGCCTGTGGGTCGCCGGACAGGTAGCCACTGATGTCGATAACAGGAATACGTTCGTCGACGAGACATTGCGCGACGTTGCTCGACACGCTGAGACCGGATTGTTCGGCAACTGACATGATGTGTCTCCCTCGTTCTTCGAGAGGCCGGAATGTCGCTTGATGGCAGCAACATCCCGGCTGAACTCATGAAGTCGTTTCCCTATTGGGCTGCAGCAGCACTTTCCGCATCATCGGGAACGAGGTCGGCGAGGTTGGGCATGACCTCCTTGGCGAACAAATCCATGTTCGAGAGCCAGGCATCAAAGGGTTCGTAGACATACTGAACCTGGAGGACGGTCCCGAAGCCACCCGTGTCGTCATAGAGCTTGCGCAGTTTCTCGGTCACGGTATCCGGGCTGCCAACAATCCAGATGTTGTCGCAGATATATTCCGCGGTCAGGTCTTCGTCCTTGATGTCCTCGTTCTCCTTGTAGAGATCAACGACGCCGAGGGATTTCAGGACATTGTACATATAGTCGTTATAGGCCCGCGCCATTCCGCCGCTCAGCGCATGTTCGCGGGCTTCTGCATCGGTCTTGCCGACATAGATTTCACGCGCCACGCGCCAGTCCTTGCGGCTTGGTGTGCGGCCGGTTTCCTTGGCGCCCTTGAGAACCGCATCCCAGTGGGTATTCAGGTTGGCGGCCGGCAGATAGTTTACACTCATCGGTATCCAGCCCTCCCGGCCCGCTGTTTCCAGCGATTCCGAGTATTTGTGCAGGCCCGCAACCGCGATGGGCGGATGGGGGTCCTGATAGGGACGGATGTGGTGATAGAGTGGAATCTGTGGCATTGGTTCGGGTACTTTGAACTGCCAGAACTTGCCATTGTGCTCGAATGGGTCTTCTTCGGTCCAAAGTCGTTTGATGGCACCGATCGCTTCACGCATGCGTTCGCGATGCTCGCCTACCTGATAATTGATGTCGAAGAAATGGAAGTCCGTGGGAGCGCCACCTGCGCCAATACCGAAATTCAGACGGCCTTTTGAAAGGTGATCAAGATAGGCAATACGCAGAGCCACCAGTCGGGGGTCGTGCATGGGTAACAACACCACGCCTGTACCGACCCGAATCTGTTCGGTCTGCGCGAACACTGTTGCTGCGAACAGGTCGGTTGCCGGGATCGGCTCCCAGGGAATGGTGTAATGCTCACCCATCCAGCCTTCCGAGTATCCGAGTTTGTCGGCGTGGATATAGGTCTGGATGTCACGGTGATAATTGCCAGTCACGTCGCCCCCGGGCGGACGTAGGGGCATGCTGAACATTCCGTACTTCATGGCGTCAATCTCCCACAAAACTTCGGGCGCGAGGGGCTTTAAGGCCGTTTTGTATCGCTTGGTGACTTGATTGTAGGGGGAGGTGGGTCGGCGGAGTCAACTGCGTTCAGTCGCAAGAATAATTATTCACATACCAGAAATGTTGTTCGGGTCTGAAAGACTCCCTATCGTCAGCGGGTATCTGGGGGACAAACTTATGTTGATTGGTAAAAAAAACGAGGCGAAAAGCGCAATTGAAACCGCTGACGCGTCCTCGATCACCGTACGCGGCAAGGATTTGTGCAACGAGGTCATGGGACACTCGTCCATGGCAGAATTCTTCTTTTTCCACCTGACGGGTCGTGAGCCGACGGAGGATCAGGCGTTCTTTATGGATGTTCTGGTGGTCGGGCTGGCTGAACATGGATTGACACCAAGCGTGCAGGCCGCGCGCATGACCCTCGCAGCAGCACCCGAAGCCTTCCATGGCGCGGTTGCGGCCGGCCTGCTGGGCGTTGGCTCGGTGATCCTTGGCAGTGCCGATGTCTGTGGCGTGATGCTGGATGACGCCGCAAATCGCATTGAAGCGGGAGCTTCGGCCGAGGATGCAGCATTGGCGATTGCACAGGAACACGAGGCTGCGGGGAAATTTATCCCGGGCTTCGGGCATCCGATCCATCATCCGGTCGATCCGCGCGCCGTTCGCATTCTGGAATTGGCAGATGCACATGGCGTCTCCGGCCGTCATGTCAATGCGCTTCGGGCCTTTCCGGCTGCCGTCGAGACCGTGTGGGGCAAGCCATTGCCGATGAATCTGCAGGGACCGATGGCGGCTGTTCTGCTGGACCTCGAGTTTCCCAAAACCGCAATCCGAGGGATTCCGATCCTTGCGCGCACAATCGGTCTGATCGGGCATCTGAACGAAGAGATCGAACGGCCAATCGGATTTCTCCTTGCCCATCATGGCGAAGAGGCCATCGAATACGACGGGAAATAGTCCCATGACCTTGCATGAACTGTTCGACCCTGAGGCTGAAACCCGGGAGCCGGCAGATCAGAAACGGAAAGACGAACCGGTCTATCGCAAGCAGGTTGAATACCTATTTGCGAAGTCTGACTTCTATCGGGAGAAGCTGACCGAAGCCGGATTCAAGACACCGGAATCCGTTGGCGGGCTTGATGACTTGCGTCATTTGCCCTTTACGGTTAAGGACGAGCTTCGCGCCAGTCAGGCCGCGCATTTGCAGCTTGGCAAGCAACTCGCTGCGCCGCTCGAGGATATCGTGCGAATCTATTCGACCAGTGGCACGTCGGGCGCGCCACTCTACATTCCGGTGACACAGGGTGACCTGAAGCGCTGGATTCATACCTCGAACCGCAGCTATTTCGCGGCAGGTATCCGTCCCCATCAGCGCGTGGTCACGACCTATAATTCCGGCCCATTTGCAGCTGGTGCGGTGCATGAATCGATGATCGCGCTGGGCGTTCGCATGGTGCCGGTTGGCAGTGGCAACACTGAACGCCTGCTCACCGCGCTGGAGCGGTTTCAGGTTCAGGCCATCCCCGGTACACCCTCCTATTTTCTCTACATCGCCGAAGCGGCGCGCGCACGCGGGATCGACCCGCGGTCTGTGGGCCTGGAAACTCTCGTCGCTGGTGGCGAGCCGGGCGGGGGCGAACCCACGGTGCGCGCCCAGATTGAGGAGGCCTTCAATGCGAAAGTGCATGAAGTGCTCGGACTTGGTGAGGTCTCGATTTCCATGTTTGGCGAAGGTCCCGAGCAGGACGGCATGAGTTTTCTTGCCCGTGACTACATTCATATGGAGCTGATCGATCCCGTCACCGAACAGCCCATCCCTTTTGAAGATGGTGCCGAGGGTGAGCCGGTCTATACCCATCTGATGCAGGAAGGGGCACCGCTATTGCGCTTCCGTTCACGTGATCATGTCCAGGTCCGTATGGGACCAGTTACCAGTGGCCGTACCGGGCCACGCATTCGGTGCATTGGCCGCACGGATGACATGCTGATCGTCCGCGGTGTGAACGTCTTTCCCAGCGCCATCCGGGAAGTTATCAATGATTTTCAGCCCGATGTTAGCGGGCTGATCTCGGTACGACCTTCGAAGAAAGGCGTGCAGCAATTGCCACCACTCAGGATCTGTGTGGAGACCGCTGAAGGGCAGTCTTCCAAGCCGGGTCTTGCCGAAGCGATCGAAACCGCGATTCGGACCAAACTGATTTTTACCGCAAAGATCGAACTGGTGGCGTTCAACTCTCTGCCGCGTTCAGACTACAAAGGCCGTCTGGTGGACTACGCCGAGGTCACAGACTGACAGTTAGAGAAGATCCGGATTTAGCGTGTAGGTGCCGACCACAGCGCCGCTGGCCAGAACATGCCCTTCCATGGCCGCACGGGCGTCAGCGCCACTGAACACGCCTTTCAGGCCGAGGGATTCCACATCGAGGGCATACACGGAGAAGACATATTCGTGCATCAACTCGTCATTCCAGGGTGGGGCAGGCCCGTCATAGCCACCGTAGTTTCCGGCCATGTCGGGATTGCCAGCCATGAACATGCCGAAGTCATTGGCGCCCCGCACGCCATGAGCGCCGGGCCCGGTTGGCTTGCCTTTGGGGACGACGGCCTCGGATTCCGCGCCTTTGGCCAGACTGGTTGTCGCAGCCGGGATGTCGACGAGAATCCAGTGCATGAAATCCATTCGCGCCAGATCGGCCGGGATAACCTTGCCCTCCTGATTGGCATCGTCGAATACCGTCGGGACACTGCGATCATGCATGATGATGGCGTAGGATTTGGTGCCGTCCGGGCCTGCACTCCAGCGGATTGCCGGGCTGATATTGGCGCCAAATGTGAACGGAGTGTCTTCGGTGCGTACGCCGAACGCGAATTCTTCCGGAATGCGCTGGCCCTCGGTGATGCCGTCGATCGAAACGTCGATTTGGGTCATCTATGCCTCCCTGCAGATATATATTGTGGGAAACCTTACCACGTGCCGCGGATCGGGGAAGAGGGAGCGGGCCCTAGAACTGGGTCGATAGACTTAACGCGCCTAAGCGGTCTGCCTGCCGCTGTCCCTGGAACTCCCGACTTCGATAAACCTGGGTGAGTGCGAGCTTTGTGCCCCGGAAGATGATGGCCGCACCGATCTGGAAGTCTCCGACAAGGGTCTTCTTGTCGACGCTGTGACTGTTCGAGAATGTATTGCCGTCGAGGAAAATGTCTCGAACGACGGCACGCCCCTGTGCCCCTGCGAACAGGTACCATGCCAGATCGCCTTTGCGGTTCACAGCTGCCAGACCACTGAGGAACGGCCGGATCAGCGGTAGCCCGAAATCAATATCAAGTTCTTGACCGATCCGGAACATGGCTCCGGCGCTGGCAAAGGTCATCACATTGCCCAGACTGCCGCCGATAGGGGGAATGGCGTCCATCTGAACACCAAGGATTTTCCATGGTGGGCTGCGCCAGCGGCGTTCGCTGATCAGCATGAGGCCTGGTTCATTTTCGAGCTGGTTGTCCCAGCCATTGGATTTGGCTACTCCGATCAGTTCATGGACCCCGTTTTGAACCTGTTTGCCCAGGGCGTAGGGGCCGACAAGACCGATCTGGAGTTCGACGGTATCGAGCGTGTCGTGTGTGGCTAGCGTGCTGGTTTTGCCGGTTTCTGCATGAACCGAGATTGCCCCATATACCCAGCCGGCATAGGGGCGGTCATTGGCGATCAGAGCATTGGCTGCCGTGTCTTCCGGCGTGTAGATACTTTGGCCGAAAGCCGCGCCCACACGGCCCTGACGCAGGTCAGCGAAGGGGTACAGGGTTTCCAGAAGGTCCCGGTCCCATTCCGGATCTGCGTTCTCGGCACGGGACACCTAGGACAGCTGAAACCCGTTGGTGTAGTGCCGATCGGTGTTGGCAATGCGGTCGTTCTCCCATTGCACGGTATAGGTGTCGCCGGACGAATCTGCATGTGCTGGTCCGAACCCGATTAGCGCCGTTGCAAGGACGCAGATGGATAACCGGACGCGCATCAATCCCCGGACTTGGACAATGTGAAGGGATTGAGACTGGTGGCGTTGTCGAAGTGATCTACGCCTTCGCTTTTCTTCAGCCAGCCCACGACCGCGTAGGTGATCGGCGTTGCCAAAACTTCGTAGCCCAGCTTGAAGACGATCTGGGTCAGAATCAGCGTGACCAGAACTTCGGTGGGGAACACGCCGAAGAAGGCAATTGTGATGAACACGCCGGAATCGAGTGTTTGGGCGACAATCGACGAGCCGAGGGTCCGCACCCAGAGATGGCGTCCGGCCATGGCGACTTTGAGTCGGGCGAGGATATAGGAGTTCGTGAATTCTCCGATTAGATAGGCGGCGAAGGAAGCCGCCAGAATTCGTGGGGTCGCACCCAGAATCGTGGCATAGGCATCGCCATGCTCCCAGAACCCGGCCGCGGGGAGCGCGCCGACCAGCATGAAGGTTCCGACGGCAAAGAGATTGGCGCCAAATCCGATCCAGATCACCGTTCGGGCCTTGGCGAAGCCGTAAACTTCCGTCAGAACATCGCCAATGATGTAGCTGATGGGAAAGATTACGATCGCGCCAGGAATCACATAACCCCTCACATCGATCAGTTTGACCGCGGTGATATTCGACACGAGCAAGCAGGTCACGAAAAGAACTGCAATAAACAGGAAACGTGGGGTGAGTGCGATCATGGTGCCCGGGTATGGTTTGATCGTGAAATTTGAACAGGCTAATGGCAGTCCTGTGGCGCGACTGTCAATCTGCCAATAGAAAAACACGAGATGCAGTTTGAAAACCTCCGACTTTGATTTTGACCTGCCCGGTGAGCTGATTGCACAGCGGCCAGCGGAGCCGCGGGATTCGGCGAGGCTGCTTGATTTGCGCGGACAGTTGTCTGATCGCGTGATTGCAGACCTGCCGGATGTGCTGGAGCGAGGAAGCTTGCTGGTGGTCAATGACACACGTGTGATCCCTGCGCAGTTGGAAGGCCGACGAGGTGAAGCCAAAATCGGTGTGACCCTGCACAAGGATGAGGGTGCGGGTGAATGGCTGGCCTTTGCCAAAAACGCTCGGCGCCTGAAGCCCGGAGACATGATCGAATTTGGCGGTGACTTTGCCGCCGAGGTGATGCTTCGCGATGGGGCCGAGGTTCGGTTGCGATTCAACACATCTGCCGAAAGTTTCCGCAACGCGCTGGAAGAGCACGGACGCCCGCCATTGCCGCCTTATATCAAACGTCCGGCTGCACCGGATCAGGATGATGTGGCGGATTATCAGACCATGTTTGCCGCCCATGAAGGCGCTGTTGCCGCACCGACAGCAGGTTTGCATTTCACGCCTGATCTGGTGTCGAAACTGGAGGTAGCTGGTCTGGGGCTCGTCTCTCTGACGCTGCATGTGGGGGCAGGGACGTTTCTGCCTGTGACCGTGGATGCGGTGCGCGATCACAAGATGCACCATGAATATGGTGAAATATCAGATGCCGCAGCGGACCGGATTAACACCGCAAGAGCGGAAAACCGAAAGATCGTTGCGATTGGAACGACGGCACTGCGCCTGCTCGAATCCGCAGCGGAACCGGATGGTACGTTGCCGGCCTTTCGTGGAGATACCAACCTCTTCATCACACCGGGATACAGTTTTCGTATTGTGGATCAGCTTTTGACCAATTTTCACCTCCCGCGATCTACCTTGTTCATGCTCGTCTGTGCGTTTGCCGGGATGGGCCGGATGCGGGCTGCTTATGCCCATGCCATCGAGAACCGATACAGATTTTTCTCCTATGGTGATGCAACCCTGCTCGAACGGGCAGACTGATAGAATTTGGAATGTGCGATGATCGAGTGCGGAGTGGAGAGCCATGACTGAAGACATCTATGAAGGTCTGGCTCAGCTGGGTGGTAGTAATGAATTGCCGCCGTCTCCTGAAGAGGCGCGGCTGGAGCGGGTTCCGAACCCGAAACAGGGCGCGACCTATCTGGTTCGCTTTACGGCGCCGGAGTTCACTTCGCTGTGCCCGATCACTGGTCAACCGGATTTTGCCCATCTCGTCATCGATTACGTGCCTCGTGACTGGCTGGTCGAGAGCAAGTCTCTGAAACTCTTTCTGGGGTCGTTCCGCAACCATGGGGCCTTTCATGAGGCCTGCACGGTGGATATCGCTCAGCGCCTGGAAGCCATTCTGGAGCCGGTGTGGATTCGGATCGGCGGCTACTGGTATCCGCGTGGCGGTATGCCCATAGATGTCTTCTATCAGTCCGGTCAGCCCCCGGAAGGTCTCTGGCTGCCGGATCAGGGTGTCGCACCCTATCGTGGCCGTGGCTGAGCACCATGAACGAACCGTCTCCACGTGATCGTATCCGGGAGAAGGCGCTCGAACTCGGGTTTGATCTTGTGGGCTTCGCGCCCGTTTCTCTGGATGAGGGCGTGCAGAGCAATCTCGACGGCTATCTCGCCGCGGGCATGCATGGAGAGATGGACTGGATGGTGGCCAAGGCCGAACGCCGCCGTCAGCCCTCGGCCTTGTGGCCTGATGCGCGTTCGGTGATTGCGCTGGCGATGAATTACACGCCCGCAGACGGGGCGCTCGACAGTCTCGATCAGCCGGGGGTCGGGCACCTCTCGGTCTATGCCCGCGGTCGTGACTACCACGATGTCGTTAAGAAGCAGCTCAAAGCTCTTGGACGGTGGATTTGTGAGACTTTTCCAAGTGATGTGAA
>Ga0315331_10003331_pt1 | contig 12146 bp, 10 predicted proteins | sample M160m34915metaG_FD_203456 | JGI IMG/M metagenome (GOLD analysis project Ga0315331, IMG submission 203456) | Ammonia-oxidizing marine archaeal communities from Monterey Bay, California, United States - M1 60m 34915 | ecosystem: Environmental > Aquatic > Marine > Intertidal zone | place: USA...
CACGTGTTCACGCACTATGTCGGATGGATCCTCGAGGGCTAATGTCAGCGCTGCTTTGATGGCGCCGCTGGATGCCGCGTTGCCCAGCGCGATGGCCACATTACGCCGCCAGCGTTCGTAGCCAATCCGCCGAATCGCTGAGCCTTCAGTGCGCGCGAGAAAGGTCGACTCATCCCAGCCAAAGCAGTCGAGCAAATCAATGTCATCTAATCCGTGTCGCGGTGCAAAATCGGGCTCGGCGGTGCGCTGAGCAAATTTATTCCAGGGGCAAACCAGCTGACAGTCGTCACAGCCATAAATTCGGTTGCCCATTGCAGGCCGCAGCGCTTCTGGAATGACGCCATCGTGCTCAATCGTCAGGTAGGAAATGCATTTGCGAGCGTCGAGCACCCAGGGCGCGGAAAAGGCATTGGTCGGACAGACATCGAGGCAGGCGCGGCAACTCCCGCAGTGCTCGGTCTCTTGCGGTGGATCAGTCGGAAGCGGAATGTCGGTATAGATCTCGCCAAGGAAGAACCAGGACCCCGCTTTGTCATTCAGCAGCATGGTGTTCTTGCCAATCCAGCCCAGGCCGGCATTCTCGGCCAAGGCGCGTTCCAGTACCGGAGCGCTGTCGACAAACGCCCGGTATTGACCGCGTCCGAGCTGCGTTTCAATTTGTTTGGCGAGCTTGGCCAGTCTGGCGCGCATGAGTTTGTGATAGTCGCGACCCAGCGCGTAACGAGAGATATAAGCCTTGTCTGTGGAGGCCAACACGGTCTCAGGGTCTTCGCCCTCGGGTAGATAGTCCATTCGTGCGGTGATGACGGTACAGGTCCCCGGCACCAGCGCTTCGGGACGGCTTCGTTTATCACCGTGGCGGGCCATCCAGTCCATCTGCCCGTGGTAACCCGCCGCCAACCATTTTGCGAGGTAGTCTTGGTGTTGGGAAAGTTCGATACCCGTAAAGCCCAATGCCTGAAATCCGAGCTCGCATCCCCATGTGCGAATACTGTTCAGCAGCGCCGCGTTGGGGGCAGTAGTCTGGTCGTTGGCGAGAGTGGTGGGGTCGGTCATGGTGAGATTGTGACAGATGCCCGGCCGAGCGCGTTACACTTGATGTATGGCCCGGACTCTGACCCACCACTGTAAAATCGCGCTGATCGACGAGGAGGCGACACTGGCGCTGGGTGACCGACTCGCGCGCTGCGTGACGGTGCCCCAAGTGGTGTTCCTGCGCGGTGAACTGGGTGCGGGCAAGACCACACTCAGCCGCGGCTTTTTGCGCGGGAGAGGCCATAAAGGCTCAGTGAAGAGCCCAACCTACACGCTGGTGGAGCCTTATGAAGCCATGCTGGATGGACCGGTCTTTCATCTCGATTTATATCGGCTGGGCAATGCCCACGAGCTGACCTATCTTGGAGTGGACGATTATCTCTCTGCGCAGGGCATTCTGTTGATCGAATGGCCAGAGCGCGCCGAAGATTACCTGCCCCTGCCCACGCTGGATATTACGCTCACACCCGAGGGCGCCGGGCGGGTTGCCAGTCTGAGTGCTCACAGCAAGACACTGCTTGAAGCGCTATCGGGCTGATATGGCGATGTGTCTACAGCGCCCCGAGGGCGATGACATCGTGGACTGGCGGCGCGGCGTTCGGTTAATCCGGCGACTCGTGGGCATGGCTATCGCGGCAGTCGTGGTGATGAGTTCAGTGCCGGTAGCGCGCGCTGCCGACGTCGACGCGGTGCGATTGTGGCGAGCACCCGATCACACCCGGGTGGTGCTCGATCTGTCCGGGTCGGCCGAGTTCAATACCCTGTCGCTGGCTAACCCGGACCGTTTTGTGGTGGATCTGGCCAGCAGTCAATTGGGCACAAGTCTGCAGTCACTGCCGCTTGAAGGTACACCTATTCGCCAACTGCGCTCCGGTGTCCGCAAAGGTACCGATCTTCGGCTGGTCTTTGATCTCGCTGCAGCGGTGCGGACCTCGGTTTTTTTGTTGCCCCCGAACGACACGACAGGGTATCGCGTGGTGATCGATCTGTTCGATGACAGCAAGCCGGTGGCGCCTCGACCGGTAATGTCCGTAGAGTCGTTAGAGAGTCGCCGCGACATCGTCATTGCGATCGATCCCGGGCATGGCGGTGAGGACCCGGGTGCCTTGGGTCCGGGCGGGCTTCGGGAGAAATCTGTCGTACTGCAAATTGCCCGCCGTTTGGAGGGTCAGCTCGCAAAGATACCCGGCTTTAAACCCGTGCTCGTGCGCACCGGAGATTACTATGTGAGCCTGAAAAGTCGTCGAGATCGTGCCCGTGCCTTAAAGGCCGATCTTTTTGTCTCGATCCATGCCGATGCATTTCGGGAAGCGTCGGCGCGCGGAGCCTCGGTTTACGCGCTCTCGACACGGGGCGCCACCTCTACCACCGCGCAGTATCTGGCTGATACTGAGAATGCCGCGGATATGGTGGGGGGCGTCGAGCTGGGAGAGATGGATCCCATGTTGGCAGGCGTATTGACGGATCTGTCGATGGACGGCACGCTGGATACCAGTTTCAATCTGGGCACCCTCATTCTCGAGCAGATCGGCGGTGTCGCGCGACTTCACAAAAAGCGCGTTGAGCAGGCAGGATTTGCCGTGCTCAAATCCCCTGATGTGCCATCATTACTGATCGAGACGGGCTTTATTTCCAATCCCGGGGAGGCGGAGCGTCTGGCGACCCCTGCCTATCAGGACAAAATGGCGCGGGCAATCCGGCGCGGTATCCAGAGCTGGTTTGCGCGTCAACCGCCACCGGGGACGCTACTTGCCTGGCAACGGGAAAAGGGGGGCAGCGAAGTGACCATCGTCGCCGGCGATACACTATCCGAAATAGCGGAGCGCTACGGTGTGACCGTTGCCTCAATTAAGCACAGCAATGGCCTCGGCCGTGACGTGATCTTTGTGGGTCAGACTTTAGTGATTCCGGAGGGTTGAGCGTGATTCGTATCCTCGAGCCTCGTCTTGCTAATCAGATCGCTGCCGGTGAGGTGGTGGAGCGGCCGTCGTCCGTTGTGAAGGAGGCCGTTGAGAACAGCCTTGATGCCGGCGCAACCCGAATTGATATCGATGTCGAGGCGGGTGGTACCAGACTGTTGAGGATTCGGGATAACGGAGTGGGTATGGGTGAGAGCGATCTTGCGCTCTCGATGGCTCGTCACGCGACGAGCAAGATCGACTCTATCGAGGACCTTGAAGCGGTCGCTTCGCTCGGCTTTCGCGGGGAGGCGCTTGCCTCTATCGCGTCGGTATCGCGGTTGGTATTGACCTCTAATACCAGGGAGGACTCTGCTCACGGTCAGCAGGCACTGTGCGAAGGTCGTGAGATGTCGATATCGGTTCGCCCCGCGCCGCACCCTCGGGGCACGACCCTTGAGGTGCGTGACCTGTTTTACAACACGCCAGCCCGACGCAAGTTCTTGCGCACCGAAAAAACCGAGTTTGGCCATGTTCATGAGGTGATCAAGCGCCAGGCGCTATCTCGGCCCGATGTCGCATTTACAGTGCGCCACAATGGCAAACAAACCCTGCAGCTCAACGCAGCGATGACTGAGACTGAGCGCAATCGAAGGATCGCAGCCATCTGCAGCCGGGAATTCGCCGAGCACACTGTGCCTATTGAGCGACAGGCCGGGCCTCTGCGGCTTTGGGGGTGGGTGGCGGAACCCACGTTCTCACGCAGTCAGGCTGACCTGCAGTACTTTTTTGTCAATGGCCGCGTCATCCGCGACAAGCTGGTGTCCCATGCGATCAGGCAGGCGTACCGCGATGTCTTGTTCCACGGACGGCACCCTGCTTTTGTTTTGTTTTTGGAGCTGGCCCCAGCAGGAGTGGATGTGAACGTGCACCCGACGAAACACGAGGTGCGATTCCGCGATAGCCGGGGCGTTCATGATTTTCTGTTCGGCACGCTCTCGCGTGCGCTGGCCGATGTACGGCCAGGCCAGTCCACCGCAGTGATGCCGGTGGCCGATAGCGGCACGGTGGCGATGCAGTCGAGTATGGGCTTGGCGGTAGGTGGTTCACCCGCCTTCGCGACCGGGAATATCGGAGCCGCATCGGGTGGTGATCGTGCTTGGCCGCCCAGCGGTGCGGGTGGTTTTCTGTCTTCGCCGGCTCAGCCGCACAGCACGGCCCCGCAGCCCGAGTTCACTGACCGCGCAGCTGACATTCCGCCGTTAGGCTTTGCCGTGGCGCAACTCCACGGCGTCTATATTCTCGCAGAAAACCAGCAGGGCTTGGTGTTAGTCGACATGCATGCAGCCCATGAGCGGATTACCTACGAGCGACTCAAGCAAGCTCGGGATGGCAGCGGCATTACCCGCCAACCGTTACTCGTGCCGTTGACGCTGGCAGTCTCTAGTCGGGAGGCCGCGATCGCCACAGAGCAGGCAGAAGAGTTGGCCTCGCTGGGGGTGTTGGTAGAAGCGGTGGGGGAGGAATCTGTGATCTGCCGTGAACTCCCCGCTGCGCTCAAAGACGCTGATGCCGAGCTGCTAGTGCGCGATGTCCTCTCTGACTTGCTTGAATTTGGGACCAGCGACCGGATCGCCAGTTCTCTGGATGAATTATTGTCGACCATGGCTTGCCACGGATCGGTGCGGGCCAATCGCAGGCTCACCTTGCCCGAGATGAATGCGCTGTTGCGAGACATGGAGGAGACTGAGCGCTCCGGTCAATGCAACCACGGTCGCCCGACCTGGGTGCAATTGGGAATGACCGATCTGGACAAACTTTTTTTGCGTGGCCGCTGACCGTGACCGATCCTGTGTTGGCACTGATGGGCCCGACGGCGTCGGGTAAATCAACACTGGCCGAAGCGCTTGCCCAGCGCTTCGATGCCGAGCTCATCAGCGTGGATTCAGCTTTGGTGTACCGGGGACTGTCGATCGGGGCTGCAAAACCGGACTACCCACATCATTTGGTGCACGTGCGTGACCCCTTGGATCCCTACACCGCGGCTGACTTTGCCCGCGATGCGAAGCACTGCATGGACGAGATCCGGGGTAGGGGGCGTCAACCCATTCTGGTCGGCGGCAGCCTGCTTTATTTCCGGGCGCTTATCGAGGGGCTCGATGATGTGCCGACTATCGACCCACAGGTGCGAGCAGACATTGAGGCCGAGGCAGAGGAGCGAGGTTGGCCAGCGCTCCACCAACAACTCGCAGCGGTGGACCCGGTCACTGCCGAGCGCCTCCACCCCAATCACAGCCAGCGAATCTGTCGCGCACTAGAGGTGCATCGAGGCACCGGTAAGCCGCTCAGCGATTGGCAGCAGGGTGCGTCTCCGCAGCGTTCAAATGAGTACGAGTGCATTGCTCTTTGCCCCCAGGAACGCAGCGTCTTGCATGGGCGAATCGCGACTCGCCTTGATGCGATGTTTGACGCAGGGCTGTTAGATGAGGTCAGGAGCCTCTATGACCGCAATGGATTACATACCGATCTGCCGGCGATTCGCGCCGTGGGCTATCGTCAGATATGGTCTTTTTTTGAAGGTGAAATCGACCTGGCGGAGTGCCGCGAAAAGATTCTGGCGGCAACACGTCAGCTTGCCAAACGGCAACTGACCTGGCTCCGGAGTTGGCCAGATCTGACCTGGCTACTGACGGATGAAGCGGGGCGCTTAGTCCAAAGCTCCCGCAGCGCCGTAGAAGCGAGGATTCCCAGTGACACAGCGGCTCTCGACGATCCCGAGAGGCTCTGGAATGTGCGCATTCAGGAACTCATGCGGAACTTTTAGATGACGCCCGGATCGTAGTAGAATGTGGACACTCCACCTCGGTGGAGTTTTTTTGTCGCTAAAGTCTTGGCGACCGGAACGCGCTTTCGTTAAGAGCGCCGTATTTTTGACAGTCAAAACAAGGAGTAACCATGTCGAAGGGGCATACCTTACAAGACCCTTACCTCAACGCCCTGCGCAAGGAAAGAGTTCCCGTCTCAATTTTTCTGGTCAACGGCATCAAGCTGCAGGGTCAGATCGAGTCCTTTGATCAATTCGTGGTGCTGTTGAAAAACACCGTTTCGCAGATGGTTTATAAGCACGCTATCTCCACCGTCGTGCCTGCGCGCAATGTGCGCCTGCCCGCCGCCGATGATGAGGCGTCAGCTGAAGATTGATGGCCTAGCGCTCTCTGGCGGGCGCACCTGACTTTCCATGTTCTTTGAGCGTCATCAGGGCGGTGAGCGTGCTGTGCTCGTGCAGTTGCAGCTTGCCGGGACCGATCGTGACCTGAGCCTTTTGGAGTTCGAGGAGCTGGTCGCTTCCGCCGGCGGCGAGCCCGTAGCCGCTATTACCGGGTCACGGAGCGCCCCGCACGCCCGCACGTTTGTCGGAGAGGGAAAGCTTGAGCAGATTGCGAGTGCCTGCCGAGAGCACGAGGCCGAGCTGGTAATTTTTAATCATCCGCTTAGCCCGAGTCAGGAGCGCAACCTAGAGCAGATCCTCTGCTGCAGGGTGCTCGCAAGAACAGGATTGATTCTGGATATCTTTGCGCAGCGTGCCCGCACACATGAAGGCAAGCTGCAAGTTGAGTTGGCTCAACTGACCCATATGAGTACCCGACTGGTGCGCGGCTGGACGCACTTGGAGCGGCAAAAGGGCGGCATTGGATTGCGCGGGCCGGGTGAAACCCAGCTGGAAACCGACCGCCGTTTATTGCGAGCCAGAATTAAATCTATTCAGGGCCGGCTGGAGCGAGTGCGCAACCAGCGTGAACAGAGTCGCCGCGCGCGTCGGCGCGCAGAGCTTCCAGTACTGTCGCTGGTGGGCTACACCAATGCAGGTAAATCGACGCTGTTTAATCGCATTACTGCCTCAGAGGTCTACGCGGCAGATAAGTTGTTTGCCACGCTGGATCCGACGTTGGCGCGAGTTGATATCGAGCATCTCGGCCCGGTGTTATTTGCGGATACGGTGGGATTTATCTCGGATTTGCCCACCACGTTAGTCGAGGCCTTTAAGGCCACCCTGGAAGAGACAGCCAATGCGAGCTTGCTGCTTCACGTGGTTGACGTCTCGGCCAACAATCGCGACGAATTAATGGCCGATGTCGAGGCAGTGCTGGGAGAGATCAAGGCCGATGGGCTTCCGCAGCTGATTGTGTTCAATAAGCTGGATTTGCTCGAACAACCCGCACGTATTGTTCGTGATGAGGCGGGCACACCCACGGCGGTCTATCTTTCAGCAGCCACCGGCGAAGGCATAGATTTGCTGGTTGGAGCGGTAAGGGAGCGACTGTCGCGCGCATTATTTGACGAGGAGATCACCCTCGACCCCCAGCGTGCGCGGCTGCGCGCAGCGCTTTATGACATGGGCGCGGTCTGTAAAGAAGAATGGGAGCCCGATGGCAGTAGCCGGCTACACGTGCGTCTACCTCTGGCTGATTGGCGCCGATTGAATCCCTGATCGGGGCCGAATCGGCATAAAATAAATAGGCTTTGGGGTTTTGCTACCAAAACCCCGAACTTGTGCCGGGGTTTGTTAGACTGTCCGGCCTGTCAATGAGGAACACACATATGTCATGGAATGAGCCGGGGGGCGGTAATAAAGGCCCTCGTGACCCGTGGGGCGGGGGTAATCAGGGCCCGCCAGATCTCGACGAGGCCTTTAAAAAGCTCCAGCAACGTATCGCTGGCATGTTTGGAGGAGGCCGCGGCGGCAGTGGTCCTGCGAAAGGCGGTGTTTCGGGTGCCCTGTTGGGTGTGATTTTCGGCGGAGTGCTGCTGGTCTGGGGGCTGATGGGTTTTTATCAGCTCGACGAGCAGGAGCGTGCGGTTGTACTCCGGTTTGGTGAGTACCACTCTACGCTCACACCGGGTCTGCAGTGGAATCCGCCTCTCATCGATGAGGTGATTACGGTCAATACAACGAAAGTTCGTGCCGCCGGTCTGCGCGAGGTCATGCTCACCCAGGATGAGAACATCGTCGAAGTGAGCATGTCTGTGCAATACGTGATTGCCGACCCGCAGGCCTTCGTGCTTCAGGTTCGCGACCCGGAGGTCTCTTTGCAGCATGCTGCGCAAAGCGCACTTCGGCATGTCGTCGGAGACACGACTATGGATCTTGCGCTCACTGAGGGCCGAGCAGCGATTGGTTTCGAGGTGCGAGACAGACTGCAACGGTATCTGAGGGATTACACCACCGGTATTCAGGTCTCCAAGATTAATATTGATGAATCCAAGCCCCCCACACAGGTTCAGGGCGCGTTCGATGACGTGATCAAGGCGCGTGAGGACGAGGAAAGGGTGAAGAACGAAGCGCAGTCTTACGCCAACGGCATTGTTCCCGAGGCACGCGGTGCCGCACAGCGGGTATTAGAGGAATCCAATGCCTATCGAGATCAGGTGATCGCTCAGGCAACGGGTGAAGCGCAGCGTTTCACGCAGCTGCTCACCGAATACCGCAAGGCGCCAGAGGTCACCCGCGAACGGCTGTATATCGATTCAGTGCAGTCAGTCTTTGCTAACACCAATAAGGTGATGGTCGACGTCGATGGTGGCAATAATGTGCTCTACCTTCCTCTCGATAAAATGGTCCCCAATGCGGGCCAAGCGCGCAGTGCGGCCGGCCGCGCCGGGGTGAACGAGCGTGATATGCGCGAGATTGTTGATCAGGTATCGGAGCAGCTGCGTCGCGATATTGACGCCGCAGCGGCTCGACGGGGAGGGCGTTGATCATGACCAAGCAAACACTGGTAGGGATTCTCGTTGCTGTAGTGGTGGTCGTGCTGTCAAACAGCTTGTACGTCATTAGAGAGACGCAGCGCGGCGTATTGCTCAAGTTTGGTGAGGTGGTGGATCCGGATCTGAGGCCGGGCCTGCACTTAAAAATTCCGTTCGTGAATAATGTGCGCAAATTCGATGGTCGCATCCTCACGGTAGATAGCAGCCCCGAGCGCTTTTTTACGCAGGAAAAGAAAGCGCTAATTGTTGATTCTTACGCCAAGTTTCGGGTGACGGATACCGCGAAGTATTACACCGCCACGAATGGCGAGGAGAACCGCGCAGCAGGGCTCCTTGCTCAGCGTATTAATGACGGCCTGCGTAATCAGGTGGCGGTTCGCACGGTCCAAGAGGTGGTATCGGGACAGCGCGACCAGCTAATGCTGGCCATCACCGCGCAGCTTAATGAAGTGGCGAACGAAGAGCTGGGTGTCGAGGTTATTGACGTGAGGGTTAAGAAAATTGACCTGCCGCCCGATGTCTCGGAATCCGTTTATCGGAGAATGAATGCGGAGCGTGAGAAAGAAGCCAGAGAACTCCGATCAGAGGGCAAGGAATTGGCGGAGGGTATTCGTGCAGCGGCTGACCGAGAGGTGACGGTGATCGAAGCGAACGCATTCCGGGACGCTGAAATTGTGCGCGGTAACGGGGATGCAGAGGCGACCCGGATATACGCCGAAGCCTTTAATCAGGATCCCGAGTTTTACTCTTTCACTCGCAGCCTGCAGGCTTACCGTGACACCTTCAACGCGGGTAGTGACGTCATGCTGCTGCAGCCCGACAGTGAGTTTTTCAAGTACCTTCGGAATCCTAATTCCGGCGACTGACCTGACCTAAAATAAGTCCGGGCGGCTGTTGCGCCCGGACTCAGCCCCGCTCCCCTGTGGTATTCTCTCGCTGAGCGCTTTCTGCGGCACTACATCCTGGCGGAATGACACGATGACCACTGAAAATCGCTGGCTGTTGCCAGAGGGTATAGAAGAGCTGTTGCCCGAGCGCGCGAGTCAGCTGGAGGCACTGCGCCGGCGTCTGCTCGATCAGTGCGGGACGTGGGGGTATCGTTACGTTATTCCGCCGTTGGTAGAATTCACTGACTCACTACTGATCGGCCTGGGCGCTGATTTGGACTTGGTGACCTGTAAGTTTACCGATCAGATGAGTGGGCGCATGCTCGGTGTCAGGGCGGATATCACGCCTCAGGCCGCGCGCATGGATGCGCACAGCCTTGCCGAGAATGGCGTCACGCGACTGTGTTACGCCGGTTCCACGCTGCAAAGCACGCCCCAGTCAGTGATAGGTGGGCGGGCGCCGATTCAGTTGGGCGCGGAGTTATTCGGCTGTGATGCGATAGAGGCAGATAGCGAGATTATTTCACTGATGCTCTCGACGTTCGCATGCGCCGGCGTCAGTCGTGCCCTGACCCTGGATATCGGTCATATCGGCATTTACGACGCGCTGTTCTCCAATGCGAATCTCGACCCTGAAATCGAAAGCCAGATGTTTGATGCGCTGCAGCGCAAGTCCACTCCGGATATCGAGCGCTTGTCTAGCTCCCTGCCCGATGACGTCTCGCAGCGGTTGCGGCAGTTGGCGTCGCTACATGGTTCCCCTGAGGTGCTCCTCGAGGCGCGGACACTTTTTTCCAACGAGCCGGTGGTGCTGGCTGCACTGGATGATCTCGACACGGTGCTGGCGCAGGCCCAGCAGGCGTTCCCCGATGTTGGCGTATACGTCGATCTGACTGAGCTGCGCGGTTTCCGGTATCACACTGGGCTGGTGTTCGCCGTCTATTTAGAGGGGCGCGGTTCTGCCGTCGCGAAGGGTGGCCGATACGACAATATTGGCGCGGTATTTGGCCGCGATCGACCTGCTACGGGCTTTGCGATTGATCTGAAAGCGTTGGTCGATGACATGACGCCGGTTGAGCATTCTCGCCCGCCTATTATTGCTCCGCCGTCCGATGCCCCCGAACTGAGGGTTGCTATCGCGGGATTGCGAGCGAAGGGTCGAACTGTCGTCGTTGATTTGGCTCCGGGTCTCGCCTTGCCTGACGCAGAACGGTTGGTGTTGAACAACGGCGAGTGGATCATCGAAACGGAGGCCACTTCGTGAGCCATAACGTGGTTATTTTGGGCACCCAGTGGGGGGACGAGGGCAAAGGCAAGATTGTAGATCTACTGACCGAGCAAGCCGATGCGGTAGTGCGCTTTCAGGGCGGCCACAATGCAGGCCATACGCTGGTTATTGGCGGGCAGAAAACAGTGCTCCATCTGATTCCTTCTGGCGTATTGCGTGCCGGCGTGCAGTGTCTCATCGGCAACGGCGTTGTCCTATCGCCCGAAGCCCTACTGAAGGAGATAGACACTCTCGAGGCGAGTGGCGTGCCGGTTCAAGACCGGTTGAAAATCTCGGCGGCCTGTCCCTTGATTCTGCCGTATCACGTGGCGCTTGATCAGGCGAGAGAAGCGCGACGCGGAGAGAACAAGATTGGTACGACCGGACGCGGTATTGGCCCCTGTTATGAAGACAAGGCGGCGAGGCGTGCGCTGCGCCTTGGCGATCTGCGCGACCCTGTCCGATTCGGCAAGTCGCTTGAGGAAGTGCTCGACTACCACAATCATGTGCTGGAGCATTATTACGGGGTGGCGACACTGGAGCACTCGGCGGTGCTCGATGAGGCCCTTGCACACGGCGAGCGCATGATGCCGATGATGGCGGATGTGACGTCCCTGCTGCATGAATACCGCCAAACTCAGGCACGTTTGCTATTCGAGGGCGCTCAGGGCTCTTTATTAGATATTGATCACGGTACCTATCCCTTTGTCACCAGCTCGAACACCACGGCGGGCGGCACGGCAACCGGCTCCGGTTTTGGGCCGCTGTTTCTGGATTATGTGCTCGGCATTACCAAGGCCTACACCACGCGAGTAGGATCGGGGCCGTTTCCCACCGAGCTGTTTGACGAGACGGGTCTGCGGCTCGCCGAGCGGGGCCACGAGTTTGGTGCCACGACGGGGCGACCAAGACGATGCGGTTGGTTTGATGCAGTCGCCCTGCGTACCGCGGTGAATATTAATTCGATATCCGGTCTCTGTTTGACCAAGCTCGATGTGCTCGATGGGCTTGAAGAAATCTCGGTGTGTGTGGGCTATACCAACGCTGACGGCGAGACGGCTGCGAATCCCATTGATGCGGTCGACTACGAAAATCTTAAACCGGTTTACGAGACGCTGCCGGGCTGGAGTGATTCGACGGTGGGCCTGAAGTCACTCGATGCATTGCCCGACAACGCGCGAGCCTACATTGCGCGTCTCGAGGAGTTGGTGGGTGCGCCCATTGATATCGTCTCGACCGGACCTGATCGTGAGGAAACGATTCTTTTGCGCCATCCTTTTGGCGATTAAAAGA
>Ga0315331_10003332_pt1 | contig 12146 bp, 7 predicted proteins | sample M160m34915metaG_FD_203456 | JGI IMG/M metagenome (GOLD analysis project Ga0315331, IMG submission 203456) | Ammonia-oxidizing marine archaeal communities from Monterey Bay, California, United States - M1 60m 34915 | ecosystem: Environmental > Aquatic > Marine > Intertidal zone | place: USA...
CCCGCCCGACGAAATTCGCGGTCCTCGAGCTCGACCCGCTCTACCAACCTTCGAGCCGCATTCGCAAGCGCCAGCGCGCTCGACGTCGCGGGCGCCAGCGGGCCGCTGCGCGTCAGCGTCCTTTCATCGGGCCCCGTCAGCCTGAGCGCGATCCGACCGGCGCGGAGTCCATCGCGACGCAGCGCCCGTTCGAGGCTCTCGGCGAGCCGTCCGATGGCTTGCTCGAGCGAAAGGAGATTCGTCGGTCCGCCGTCCAGGGCCTCCTCCCGCGAAAGCGAATCCGGATGACGCCGCACCCGGAGCGGCCGAGGATCCTCACCAAGCGCAAGCTGCCACAGCGCGAGGCCGTGACTCCCCAGCAAGACCTCCAGACGCTCCCTCCCCAGGCCACGGAGGCCGGGGACGTCCGTCGCGCCCAACTCGGCCAGGCGAGCCGCGGTCTTCGGGCCCACCCCAGGGAACCGCTCCAAGGGCTGCGCGCAGAGCCAGCCCTCGAAGTCGACCGGCGGGACGACCCGAATCCCGTCACGGGCGTTCTCCGCCGCGCTCAAACGGGCCGCGAAGCGTGCCGGAGCGACGCCGACCCGCAGCGGTAGACCCGTCCGCTCCGACACGCGAGCCCGCAGCCGATGGGCCCAGGCAACGGCCGCATCGACCTCACGGGGCGCGTGCATGAAGAACCCGGCCAAGCCGTCGACCTCGACCGCCTCGACCTCTTCGCGCACGGCCGCGCGGAGCAGGCCCGATGCTTCTCGCGCCCACGCCATATCGGTGAGCACCCAAGCCGCATCTTCAGGCGCCCGTGACAAGGCTTCGGCCATTCCCATCCCATCCTCGACTCCCCGCACCCGGAGTTCAGAGCTCGCCGCGACGACCTTGCCCCGCTTATCGGGATCCCCCCCCACCACGACGCAACGCGCCCGCAAAGCCGGATCGACCTGTCGCGCGATCTCGACGTGAAACTCCGGGACCTCCGCGAAACCGATGAACTCCTGATCCGTCACGACCATCAGGGCGCGGGCTCCAGGAGGAGACGCTTCGAGTCCTCCTCCTCTTCGATGACGAGTCGACTCGTCGCGAAGAGCGCGAGCCGCGAGGAGGCCCAGCGCTCGATGCCATCCGCGTAGTGGTCGTGGCCGGGATGCTCGCTCTGGCCTGGCGCGAGGCTACTCAAAAAACGGTCCCCCGCCCCCAGGTCGATCGCGACCCGGTAGAGCGCGGCGCGTTCGACGTCGAAGGACAGTCCCGGCCGATGTCGAGCGAACGCGAGGGTATGACCGCTGCCGGCGGCGCTACGTCGGAGCGCAACCGATTCCTCCTGCCCGCGCCGCGGAAAGGCGATCCGATGCAGCTGGCCCCAAGCCCAACGTTCCCGCGTAGGACCCAATCGCGCGTTGAGGCTGACCCAAGCCTGCCTCAAGCTGACGCGTGCGACGCGCGTGACCTCGGCTTCATCTGTCCAGCCTCCAGGCTGCCGCAGCTTCGCCGCACGCAAGACCAGACGCTCAACGGCATTCTGAGGCTGAACGTGCGGTACCGCCAAATAACGCTCGAAGAGCCCATCGCCGAAGGGCTCCCGCAAGAGTCCCTCGATCAGGTGCTCGATCACCAGCTGATACGCCGCCGCCCCTGCACTCTCGACCCCGAGGCGACCATCCCAACGTTCCAGCAGACGCGCAACTTCCTCTGCCTCAACGGCCAGCACGCCCCCTCTTCGAGCCAACCCCACGATCGCAGTCACGACGCGCGTGGCGCGCGAAGCTCGATCATCCATGAGGAGCATCGAAGCCTTTCGCAGATCCAACGGCCCCGCCTCCAGCCCTTCCTGCAGCAGGCTCTCGAGTTGGACCGCCCGATCGCCCGACCGCCACAACCACTCCGTCTGGTCGAGCCCTCCCCGGCCGTTCCAACGCTGGTCGAGTGCCATCACCCAGGGATTGGCCCGATCTTCCAGCAAAGCCCCTGGCAGGCGTTCGATGGACAAGGGCTCACGCCAGTCGAAGCTCCGCAGCCGTCCCTGGACGGGTACGAGCCCTGTCGGTAGGGGACGACTCGGGAGCCAACCGGCCACCTGCACTCCACCCCGGCCTGCAGCATCGGCATACGCGAAGGCGAGCACCGGCTCGTGATGCTTCGCGAGGGCTTCTTCAACACCACGTGCATCGGACAACCGAAGCAGGGCGAGCATCGAGGTCAAGCCATCGCCTTCCCGAGCGCCCGTCCAGGCCAGCGCCCGGACGGACCGATGCAGCCGGCCCGACGGCTCGAGGGGAGGCGCTTGCTCTGCAGCGCGCCAAAGAGAATCCAGCAGTGGCCCGTGACGCGTGATGCGCAGGGTGAAGGCTGAATCTCGCATGCCCCCAAGCGGATCTCGCCAACGGATCCTCTCCTCACGCTGCTCGAGCGGGGCCCACAAGGACCCATTCTGATAGAGACCTCGCCGATCGCGAAGGGTCTCGATGAAGAGATCCGAGACGGGGGCTCCGGCAGGGACCCCTGCCCAGGCGAAATTCCGATTCCGGCCCGCCCAGAAGATCGGGGTCCCGGGCAGTGTCGCCCCCGCGACCTCGATCTGCCCGGCGGCCACATGGGCCTCGTAGAAAAGTCCGGGCAGGGCCGGCTCGAAGTGCCAATCCGCCACCACGATCGGCGAGCCGCTCTCACTCGCCGATCCCGCCAACACCCACGCGCCCCCCGATGGGATCCCGATGCCCTCGCACAGAGCTCGAGTGGTGCCCATCACCGCCTCCGCAAGAGGCCCCGACACACTCTTGGAGGTCACCGGGTGTCTCGGAACTTCGGGCGCGACCCCGAAATCCACCGACGTGCGGCCCGGAAAGAAGGGCCTGGCCGGCACGCTCTCCAGCCGCTGGATCAAATCATCGAGCACCAAGGTGGTCTCGAGCGTCCCCCCGACACACCAGGACAGGAGCTTGCCCAAAGCGACAGAGTCGGCGGGTCGCCAATTCTCGACCCACTCGATCCCGCCGTCGAGTTCCTGCGGAGCCTCGAGACGCCCCTGGCGAATCCGCGTGATGCGCGCGTTGACACCCGCCGCATACGCCTCCAACACCTCACGGGTCGAGTCCGGAAGCGCCTTCGCGGCTCGCTCGGCAGCGACTCCGATCTCCAACAACCGCGCAAGACGATCGGCAGGCAAGGCCGCCGCCCCCTGGACCTCTGCGCTGCGCCCGAGCGCCCGTCGGCGCAGATCGACCATCTGGGCCAGCCGATCCTGAGCGTGACTGAATCCGAGACCGAACCAACCCTCGGCCTCTCTCTCAGCCATCACATGGGGAATCCCGCGCCCGTCGCGCAGAACCTCCACCGGGGCAGGCAGGCCGGCGAGCCGAATCGTCCCCGTCACGGGCGCGAAACGCTCACGATCAGCCCGGTCCCCCGCTCCCCAACGCTGGACCAGCAGCAGCCCCACGATGATCGTGAGCGCCCCCGCCAGGAGCCGCAGCCCCAGCTGCGACAATCCCGGCGTCTCTGCCGCGACCTCCGGCCCCTCGGCCCCAGGCATCTCCCCCCCCTTCCACGCAACGCTCGTTCTCAAGGCCCCCACGAGCGCAGCGCGAGGGGGCTCCCCAGCCGCCTCGCCGGACGACGAAAAAGAGAAGTTAAGTCGAGCACTTGAGAGCATACCGGAGGGTCGGTACATTGCGCGCTCCGCAGCGCCCCGAGTCTGCGAATCCGTTCCGCCCGAGACGGGTGGGGCCAGCCCAGGCGGTGCTCCGTGCCGATCCGATCCCTCGATGCACTACTCGACGCCGAAGAACTCGACGGCGCGCGGGTATTCGTCCGTGCCGACCTGAACGTCCCGCTCACGCCCAGCGGGGCGATCGCCGACACAAGTCGGATCGAAGCCTCTTTGCCCACGCTCCGCAGGCTCTTGGGTGCCGGCGCACGCATCATCCTCGCCTCCCACCTCGGGCGACCCAAAGGGCAGCGCAATCCTGCACTCTCCCTGGCCATCGTCGCCGAAACCCTGGCGACCCGCCTCGACGGACCCGTTCATTTCTCCGAACAATGCGTTGGCGAAGAAGTGGAAGCCGCCGTCGCTCGTCTGGACAAAGGCGAGGTGCTGCTGCTCGAGAACCTCCGCTTCCACGCCGCGGAAACCGAGAACGAGCCCCACTTCGCGCGCGCCCTCGCCAACCTCGCAGACATCTACGTCAACGACGCCTTCGGCACGGCCCATCGCGCGCACGCTTCGACGGCAGGAATGGTCCAATACGTCCCCCGGATGGCGGCGGGCGCCCTCCTCCAAAGTGAGCTCGACGCCCTCCGCTCTGCCCTGGAGCCCGAACGCCCCTTCGTATGCTTTCTGGGCGGAGCGAAGGTCTCCGATAAGCTGGGGGTTCTCGAAGCACTGATCGAGCGCGCCGAGACGATCGGCGTCGGCGGTGCCATGGCCTACACCTTCCTCGCCGCCCGCGGCGACAACGTGGGGGCCTCGCTCGTCGAGCTCGACCGCTTCGACGACGCCCGACGGATGATGCGCCGTGCTGAGAAGTGTGGCTGCGAGCTCCTCCTGCCGTCGGATCACGTCGTGAGCGACCGCGTCGAAGAAGGTGCACCGGCCTCCATTGTCGAAACCATTCCCGACGCAAGCATCGGGGTCGACATCGGGCCACAAACGACGGCCCGATACGCGGAAGCTGCGGCGCATGCGCGGACGATTCTATGGAACGGCCCCATGGGCGTCTTCGAGATCGACGCATTCGCCGTAGGCACGGAAGGCCTGGCCCGAGCCGTCGCGCGCTCCCCCGCGCGCAGCATCGTCGGCGGAGGCGACTCCCTCGCGGCCGTCCATAAAGTCGGCGTCGGCAACCACATCGACCACCTTTCGACGGGTGGCGGCGCCTCACTCGAATTCGTCCAGGGCCTGAGGCTGCCCGGCGTGGCCGCGCTGGACCGCCCGGCATGAACCGCCTTCCCCTACTTTGCGCGAACTGGAAGATGAACCATACGCCGCGGGAAGCCGCAGCCTGGGCGAGGGCCTTTGGCGATCGAATCGCGCCGTACGCGGCTCGCTTCAAGGAGCACCTGGAGCTGGCCGTCGCGCCGCCCTCCCCAGCGCTGGACCGTCTGGGCGAGCCGCTCAAGGAAATCGGCGTCCACCTGGCGGCTCAAAACGTCCACGCCGAGGCCTCCGGCGCGTTCACGGGTGAGGTCTCGGCCGGGATGCTCGAAGAGCTCGGCTGTCGCTATGTGCTGATCGGCCACAGCGAGCGACGCCAGCTCTTCGGCGAGCAGGATATCGAGATCGCAGCGAAGGCCCGACGGCTACAGAGCTCCACGCTACGACCGATCCTTTGCGTCGGCGAGACGCTCCAGGAGCGGGAACGCAACGCCACACTTGAAGTCGTCGAAAGACAGCTCCGCACCGTATTGGAGACGGCAGATGGGCTCGGCGCAACATTGGTGGTAGCCTACGAACCCGTCTGGGCGATCGGTACCGGCCAGACGGCCTCCCCCGAGGTCGCACAAGACGTTCATTCTGCCCTTCGCGGGTTACTGATCGAGCGGCTGGGAGAGGTCGGACGCGACGTCCGGATTCTCTACGGCGGCTCCGTCAAGCCCGCGAACGCGGGGGCGCTACTCTCTCAGGCCGACATCGACGGGGCGCTCGTGGGCGGCGCCAGCCTCGACCCGGAGTCCTTCGCCACACTCGCCCTGGCCAGCTTGGAGACGTCCTAGTGGAGACTTTCGTCTACACCCTTCATTTCATCGTTTGTATCGTCCTCATCGGCGTCGTTCTGCTCCAGCGCGGCAAGGGGGCGGACCTCGGCGCCTCGCTCGGAGGGGGCGGAGCCAACACCATTTTCGGGAGCCGCGGCGCCGGCAACTTCCTGACCAAACTCACGACGGCCAGCGCGATCCTCTTCATGGGCACGTCCCTTACGCTCGCCTATCTCGGATATGAGGCCTCCGACATCCGCCTCTTCGACGAGGACGAACCCTTCGAAGTCCCGATCGAAGGCGCTCCCGCTCTGGACGATGGTGACGAAGGCGGACTCCAGGAGATCGAGGCCCCCGCTGGAGGGCTGGTCGAAATCCCGCCCCCGAATCCGTCCCCGGACTCGGCCGCCGAGGCCCCCCCGGAATAATCTCGTCCCGCCCAGAGCGCAGCCCCTGCACCCCTGTCCGGGCTCTCACGCCTTCGGTATAGTGCGCGCCCCGTGCGGCGGTGGCGGAATTGGTAGACGCGCCAGCTTGAGGGGCTGGTGGGCTTCGGCCCGTGGAAGTTCGAGTCTTCTTCGCCGCACCATGTTTTTGACTGGAAGCCTCATCCAGTGCCCGGCATCCTAAGGCGAGACCGCTGGCTGTCTGCGTTCTTTGCGGTCTGTTTGAGATCTATTTGAGATCAGGCTCGCCCTCGGCCCGAGCCCACGCCCTGCAATCTCCCGCGTCGCGTCCGCCTGCCTTGGCCCCCCTCGCGCCAGTCACGCACGTCACGTCCCGATCCGCAGCGGCAATTCCCTCAAGCGTTGGCCCGTCGCGACGAAGAGCGCGTTCGCGACCGCCGCCGCAATGCCCGGGGTGCCTGGCTCGCCGACTCCCGAAGGGGGCTCCTCGCTCGGAACGATGTAGACCTCGATCTCCGGCGCTTCATCCATCCTCAACATGGCGTAGCGATCGAAGTTCTGTTCGATCGGGACCCCCTCCTCGAAAGTCACGGCGCTCTTGATCGCAGCAGTCAGCCCGTAGATCGTCCCCCCCGCGATTTGGCCACGGACGACATCGGGGTTGATCGCTCGACCGCAATCGACGGCACAGACGACACGGGAGACTCGGAAGGTCTCTCCCTCGACACGGACCTCGGCAACGTGCGCCACCACGCTGCCAAACGACTCGTGAACCGCCACGCCCTGTGACACCCCCTCCGCGGGTCGTCCCCAGTCGGCGCGCTCCGCCACGAGATCGAGACAGGCGAGATGCCGAGGGTGGGACGCGAGTGCCCGCCGGCGGAACGCGAGCGGGTCCATCCTCGCAGCGTGTGCCAGTTCATCGACGAAGCTCTCCACCACGAAGCCGTTATTCGAATGACCAACCGATCGCCAAATCCCCACGCGGACCCCAGGATCGTGCAGTACCGACCCGACCCGAACATTCTCCGCTGCATAGGGCACGCTCGAAGCGCCCTCGAGTGCGATGACGGGTCCCATCAGCTTCGGGATCCAGCCCGCGACCGTCTCACCCACCGCGTTTGCGACGCCACGCATCGACTCCGGAACGAGGACACCCGCCATTCCCTTGGCCATGCCCGGCACGATCGATGGGGCGACCGCGACGTGATCCCAGGCTTCGATCCGCCCCTCCGCGTCAACTGACCCTCGAAAGCGATGGCCCGTCGCGGGGCGATAATAATCGTGCGCATGGTCGTCCTCGCGCGACCAGGCGAGCTTCACGGGGACGTCCGCCCGGGCCACGATCTCCGCGCACTCGGCTGCCACGTCCGTGAAGCTGCGCCGACCAAAGCCGCCACCCAGCATCTCCACGTGGACACGCACGTCTGAGCGCGAGAGGCCGAGCGTCGCGGACACCACGTCCTGGATCGCATTCGGTCCCTGCGTCCCGATATGAACGTCGACGCCTTTCGCCCCTGGCACGATCGTACAATTGAGCGGCTCCATCGCGGCATGCGCCTGGTGCGGTGTGAAATAGCGCACGTCGAGCGCTCGCCCGCTCGCACCCAAAGCCGCCTCCACGTCGCCGTCGTCGCGCGCCGCGCGCCCACGTTCCTCGTCGAGCAGACGCGCCTGTGCTGCTCGAATCGCCCGCGTCTCCGGACGCGGGGAATCGCCTCGCTCGAAGGTCGGCGCCAATGCAGCAACGCCCTGCCGCGCCGCCCAGGTATGATCCGCCAAGACGGCGACCCCCGACGGCACCTCGAAGACCGCGCGCACCCCCGCGATCGCGAGCGCAGGGGCCGAATCGAATGCGGCGACGCGATCGCCGCGGACCGGCGGCCGGAGAATCGCCGCGTATCGCATCCCCTCCACACGCACGTCCATGCCATAGCGGGCCTGCCCCCGCACCTTCGCCGGCGCGTCCGCGCGGAGGGTCACACGACCGATGACCTGGAACGCCTCGGCAGGCTTGAGCTCAACCTCAGAGGGCGGCGAAATCGCCGCTGCGGCCTCGGCCAATGCTCCGTATGTCGCGACCCGCCCTGACCTGATGTCATGGACCGCGCCCGATCGGGCCTCGACCTGGTCCCGGGCCACGGACCATCGCGCAGCGGCAGCACGAAGCAGACGCTCCCGCGCCTCCGCACCGGCGCGGCGCAGCGGCTCGTAGACCTGACTGGCGCTTCGGCTCCCTCCCGTCATCTGAAGGATGCCGTAGCGCGGGTCGATCGTGGCATGACGGACATCAATGCGCGCCGGGTCGACCTCGAGTTCTTCCGCGACGAGAGATGCGTAGAGCGTCAGAACGCCCTGCCCCATCTCGGACTTATCCGACCACACGATGATTTCGTCATCGGGTGTGATCATGATCCAGGGCCCGAGGTCCGCAGCGTCGGCGAGTTCTGCAGGACGGAGCATCCCCGCCCCGCCCGAGCTCCCGCAGCCAACGATGAGGCCCGCCGTCGTCGCCGCGGCGCCTCCCAGGAAGATTCGCCGCGTCACATCAGACATCGGAGGACTCCCCCGAGGCCCGCGACGGGCCCCTCTCGGGACGGGCCCGAATTTCATCCGCCGCATCCCGAATCGCGGCGCGGATCCGGTCATAGGTTCCACAACGGCAGATATTGCCGGCCATGGCCTGGTCGATGTCCCCCGGCGTCGGGTCTGGGCTCCGCTCGATCAGCGCCGCAGCCGACATCAGCTGCCCCGACTGGCAATAGCCGCATTGGGGAACGTTGCGCGCGATCCAAGCACGCTGCAGTGGGTGTTCCCCGGCTGCATCGAGCCCCTCGATCGTCGTAACCGCCCGCCCTTCGGCGCTGCCCATCGGCGTGAGACAGGACCGGATGGGTTGGCCTTCGAGGTGGACCGTGCATGCACCGCATTGCCCGATCCCGCAGCCGAATTTCGTGCCCGTCAGACCCAGTACGTCTCTCAAGACCCAGAGGATCGGCATCTCCCGATCGACGTCGACCGCGGCCGGTTCACCGTTCAGATCAAATCGAATCACGCTTCCCTCGCTGAACGCGCGAAGACCCTTGGCCCCCGCGACGCTGTCCTCCCCCCGGCCTCGACGGATCCGCCGCAGCCCCACACGAGAGAGCGTAGCCGGCAACCCGACTCGCATCACGAAGACCGCAATCAATCCGCCGCCCTTCACATTCGAAGGGTGACGCCTGCACGGGGAGCGATGCCGGGCGACTCGAATCCGACGGCCTCGCGCGGCGTCGCGTCGGTCAGATTCTCAATCACGAAGAAGACATCGAGCCAGTCCCGAGCCGCCCATGCCACGCGAAGGTCAAACCGCTCGTAACCGCTCAGAGTATCGACCGCGGGTGCGGTCCGGAACGAGCTGGCCTTCATCGACGACACCAGAAGCGCTCGCAGGCTGACCTCCACCGAATCGACCGGGTCGAAGCTCAGCTCAGCAAAGCCCCGCCAGCGCGGGCGATTCTCCGGTTCGAGCGGACTCCCCTGAAAATTCGTGTGATTCCAGGACCCACCCAATCGAAGGCGCACGGTATCTATTGGCACCCACATCCCTTCGACCTCGACACCGCGCGAGACGAGACGATTCAGATTTTCGAGCCTGAACGTCACGTCGTTGAAGTCGATCAGGTTCTTCACCCGTTGATCGAAATAACTCACGCGCGCCCGCCAGCGCCCATCCTCCGATGCGGCTCGAACTCCGACTTCCCAACCGTGGCTCTCCTCCGTTCGCAGCGAAGAGGAGCCAACGAGCGGATTCCCAAGTGCATAGAAGGAGGGCAGCTTGAATCCTTCTCCGTAGTTCCCGAAAAGCGTGAGGGGCGTGTCGGGGATTCTCAGCGTCGCGCCGACGGACGGAGACCAGCGATCCTTCTCCTCGCGAATCGAGTCGTAGCGGAGGCTCCCGGAGACCGTCACGTAGTCCCCGATCGACTCCTCCAACTCCGCGTAGACCCCAATCGTGCGCCGGTGCTCGGCGAAGGGGAAAGGCTGCGGGCCAGGAGCGAGGAAGTCGAAGAGAAAAGTCCCCGATTGCCCGTCCTCCCAGACGACGTCCCCCCCGAACACCAGCCGCGAACCGACCGGGATTTTGGCGAGCGTGAGGTCCGGCAGCGACCAATCCGACACCAGGCCGAGGTCCCATCGCGAGTACTCGTCGCGATTGCGCATCCGCGGAATATCGCCCTCACCCATGAGGAAGACGGGCGTGGGATCGAAGGGCGGAACGACATCGATCCCGGGCGAATCGAGTTCCAGCCGACGGCTCACGCGGCTCGCCCGCGCTCCCAGGGTCACGAGGTTCGGGAAGACGCGCTCGGCCGTCACCCCAAAGAGGATCTCTCGCACGTTGCGGTCCTCCATCGAACGCAGCACCGCCAGTTCCGAGCCTCCGCTCGAGTCCGGAAAGCCGCGAGCGCTGCTTCGGTGGAGCCGCGTGAACGCTTCCCAATCCACCTCCCCTGGGAGGGTCCCGGCCAGCTTGGCCTTGAAGCTCGAACCGTCGTACCCCCCATCGGAATCGGGGTCTCGGCTCGTGTCGATCGCGGCGCCCAGGGACAGACCGACGACGCCCTTGATACCCGTGCTCGCCTGGGCGACAGCGCTCCCCGAATGAAAGCGACCGCCTTGGATGCGCACGCTCGACGTGGGTTCCGCGGACGGCGACGCGCTCCGGGTGACGACGTTGATCGCGCCGGCCAACGCGTCCGAGCCGTAGACGGTCGAGAGCGGGCCGCGGACGATCTCGATTCGGTCGATGTCGACGAGCGCGAGCGTGGTCGGATCGAACGAGCCACCCCGAGAATTCGTGGGGTCGTTCAGCCGAACTCCGTCGACCAGCACGACGACGTGATTCGGGTCGAGCCCGCGCAGGTAGAGTTCCGTGAGCCCCCCCCGAGCGCCTTGTCGGTTCACTTCGAGCCCCGGAACGAAGCGGAGTGCGTCCTCCACGGAGCGGCTGATCGTATGATCGAGGTCCTCTCCCTCCAGGATCGTCGCCGCGTAGGGAATCGCCGCGCGCGCGCGTGGGACACGCGAGGCCGTTATGGTCATTACCTCTGGCGAAGAGGGCTCATCCGCGGCGAGCGTCGCGCCAGGCAACACGGTCGCAGCGAGAGAGACGAACCAAGAGACGACGGAGGGGCATCGGCGGGAACGCAAAGAAGTACCGCTTTCCAACGGGCGCGGCATTATCCTCCGAAGCCCGGAGCGCCGCAAGCAAGCCCGTACAGATGGGGTGCCCGAGAAGGTGCCGGCGGGCCGCCGGGGGCCACTCCCAACGGCTCGCCCCCCCAGCCCAAAGCCGGGCCTCGAAGCGCCCCCTTCTCGTGCGCCCGCTCTTCCCAGCGCCGCAGACCGCCCCTCGAAGACGAATCCGGTACGCTCGACATGGACACGTGTCCGTCAATCCGCTCCCGCTGGAGTCGCCCACGCCTCAGGCTCGAAGGCTCGCTTCCCCCCTCGGATCGGCCTGATCGCCAGCCGACTCCCACAACCGTTTTCGAGGACTGGCCCATGCAAACTCATCGCTCGTTCTGTCGCATCTGCGTCGCCTATTGTGGGCTGCGTGCGCAAGTCGATGAGGGTCGACTGGTCTCCGTCAAAGGCGACCCGGACCATGCCCTGAGCCGCGGCTACACCTGCGTGAAGGGTCGACGTATCCCGGATGCCGTGAACCACCCCGATCGACTGCGTTCCTGTCGCGTCCGGAGCCGCGAGGGCCAATTCGAGGACATTCCCAGTCAACGCGCCTTCGACGAGATCGCAGAGAGGCTCTCCGACCTGATCGAGACCTACGGCCCGCGTTCCGTCGCGACCTACACGGGCACGGGCGCTTGGGGCAATGGTGCCACGCTCGAGATCGAAAAAGCCTGGCATCGCGGCATCGGCTCAATCATGCGTCACAGCTCCGCCACGATCGATCAACAGGCCAAGATGATCTCGCCCTGGTTCCACGGAGTTTGGGGAGGAGGAGCTCAATCGTTCGAAAGTGCGAACGTCATCCTGCTAATCGGCCAA
>Ga0315331_10003333_pt1 | contig 12146 bp, 24 predicted proteins | sample M160m34915metaG_FD_203456 | JGI IMG/M metagenome (GOLD analysis project Ga0315331, IMG submission 203456) | Ammonia-oxidizing marine archaeal communities from Monterey Bay, California, United States - M1 60m 34915 | ecosystem: Environmental > Aquatic > Marine > Intertidal zone | place: USA...
TTCATTAGTTTGTTCAGCACTGGCAGATACAATCATTTGTAAGTGATCTAAAATAATCCATTTACAATCACAACCTACAATCATATATTTTATTTTGGCTAAGATGTCATCAAAGTCACTAGCTCCAAAATGTGCATGAACCCACATTCTATTTTTATTATTACCACCTAATACTTTTTGAGCTAACTTTTCATAATTCTCCTGACCATATTCATCTCTGATGTGTTCTATATCTAATTTTTTATTAGCTTCTATAGATAGAATACCATCAGCAGTTCTTGTCCAATCTTCTTCTAGAGCTACAATACCAAGATTGTCTTCAGTTCTAGTAATAAGCCAGTGTTCTATTTCTCTAATAATACTTGTCTTACCTAGCCCTGTACCTCCAGTAAAGGTAACTAACTCTCCTTGTCTAAGACCAAATAATTTTTCATTTAAACCCTGCCAAGGGTAAGGAATAGAATCTTTCTTTTCACGTTTAAATAACTTATCAAAGTTATCTGATATGTTTAATACTCCAGAAGGAGTGTAGATACTTGAAGCCCACCAAGAACTTACATATAAATTATGTAACCCTTGGCGTAGCATATCATTAGCATCTTTATACTCTTCAGGCATTTGAAGTATCTTTGCTTTTCCGGGAGTAATTAACTTAGCTACTGCTCTAGCAGCTTTTCTACCTTCCTTATCGTTATCAAAGGAAATAATAATAGTTTGAAACTTTTCAATAAATTCTAAGTTAGCTTTGAAATCTCTTTCGGCTCCTGCAGCACCATTCTTAATTGATACTACTGGATACTGACTACCCATTAATTCATAAGCAGCCATTGCATCACATTCACCTTCAACTACTGTTAGAAATCTACCTCCTTCTTGGCATAGCTGCTGACCAAAGAACCCTGTACTTCTGCTATCACCTTCCCAAGCAAAGTTTTTAGGATCAGTTCCTATAGTCTTTCTAACTTTATAACCTGAAATTTCATTTGCGGTATAGTAAGGATAGTAATGTTTAACTACTTCACCATCTTCTTTAATGGCTTTAACTCCATACTTCTTAGCAGTTTGTAAGCTAATAGATCTATCAGTTAGTTCTATAAACTCACCTTCAACAACATTAACTTTATTATTTTTATATTGTTTAAAGTCTGCTACAGAGTTATCTCCATTCATTGCTTCCTCATAATTTTTAAATCTTGTATTACAAGAAAAACAAAATGCAGAACCATCATCATTAATTCCACAAGCATCACTACTTGCACAATCAGGACTAGGACAGGGTTGATGTCTTTTTATAAAAGCCATAAGAGATTCCTATTAAATAAGTGAATACCTAGCTTTGGCTCTACTGCTAGGCAAAGTAGTTCACAAGGGAAGGAAATAACCCTTTAGCCAGTAGTCTTTTCTTCTTTAGTTTCGCTTTCAACTATTACTGCAGTATCATCCAAGAAACTTTCTAATTGATTTTGTAGAGTTTCTTGGGCTGCAGTTAATATAAAGGCTTCCTTTTGATATGAATTTTTTTTAGTCAATACATTTTTTAAAGCTTCAAAGATTAACAAAGCTTGTTCAGAGTTAGGTAACTTTGAAATGTCGTAAGTTACATCTCCTTTTGTATAAGTTGAATTAGTCACCGAATATTGCCTCCCCATCTTCTTCTTCAACTTCAAACTCTGAACCATCAGGAGCATCATATTGTACAAGATCTAATATCTGAACAGCTTGAAGTTCTAGACCTTGGAATGCTTTACCTTTCCAATTAGATTCCCATTCTTTATATTGAACTTTAACAGTAGATCCATTACCTACCATAACATCTACTGCTTTATTAAACTTATCTACAAGTCTAGGTGCAGGTCTAACCTTACCATTAGCTTGATTAACTTTACGTTTAATTACAATGGTAGGCCCATATTCTTTATCTTTAACTACATACCCTTTTGATCTAAAGCCATCTGCAGTTTTTTCATCTACTACTAGATCTACTGTATAGACAGGATCAAAGCGAGTGTTAGGTGATGTTATGGAAGCCCAATAAGCAGTCCCATTTACTGTAGCCATAAATATTTACCTCTTCTCTTTTTGTTTGTTAATTTATTATACCAATGTCAACTAGAGTGTCAACTTCTTAATCCATAAACCTTACGCCAGTTCTTAGGTTTGCGATCTATTTCTCCATGAAGAACTTGTCTACCTAACTCAGCCCTAACTGCATTCTCATATGTTATATATAGATCTTTTTTTAATGCAGATAAGTTAAAAGTTTTAGTAGGACTATTCCCATACAAAGGTTTAACTTTTGCCTTTTTATTTCCTATAGTAAAAGAACATACTCTCCATCCTGAAAGATAAAAAAAAGATTCAAACCTATCAGATCTTTTAGGCGTTAAAAAATAATCTCTTTTTGAAATTATGTCGGCTGATATATTTTTAATTTTATTCATGCATACCTCTAAACTTTTCTAAAGCTTGTAAACCTTCAACAGAAATATCTAAATTAGTACAATCAGAAAAAATTAAATTTACATAAGTGTCATCTTTAGTTCTTACACCTATTCGTAGATCTGTTAACCCTTCTTTATTAGAAAAATAATCTTTAACTAATTCAAATTGTATTCTTGCTGCATCATAAATAAATATGTTGTCGCTGATTGCCATTGCATTCCCTTCATTTTGATGAATATTCTTCGTTACAAAATTCACATTTTTCTTTTTTATCTAAAATTAAATATAATCGTTTAACTTCACAATCATGTTCCCAAGACTCTATTACTTTTGGTTTTGGATTAAACACTTCTTTTATGTAGTTAAAGATTATATTTAACATACCTAACTCCTATGCTGCTATTTGAGTTTCAAAAGTTTTAGTTACTTGCTTTTTAACTTTTTCACTTCTTAGATAAACAATATTAGAAGTATTATTAGAAGCCCTAGTAGGAGCATGAGTAGACCAATCAGTAAATGTATTAAACAAAGCCCACCGATTCTTACCCATTCTTGAAGAGTAATTAATCCACTTTTCTAACAGATATTTAAAAGCTTTATTAGGTTTATAATCTCCTTGAAAATACTTTAGTGATACATCTAATGATTTTTGAAACTTAAAAAAGTCTTTAGCTTCAGTACAATTAGATAGAGTTGCTATTTCTCTAGCCGCATCTAGATCTGTAATTACTTTATCACTCCACTCAAACCATTTATTTACTTCAGATTGGAATGTTTCAGTAACTTCTAGTATTAACTTAGCTCCATGATCTATATCTAAAAGTCTGTTATGTCTATTTTTATATAGAGTAGCAGCACCAGATATAAACACTTGTCCATTTAAACAAGCTCCCTGTTCAGCCCCTGCTGACATTATAAAAGGTAATGTTCCATCTAAAGAAGTTGCAGATAAAAATGATAAAGATGCTCTATCACCATCAGGAGTAATTAAAGTTTCTTCAGGTAAGACATTGGTAACAAAACATCTTTTACCATTGCCTGATACAGCTATATTTTCTTTCATATTAGTAGTATTTAAATTAGCTTTTTCAAAAATACTACGCTGATTATCAATCATTCTTTTATAAGATAACTGACTAGTATCAGAATAATTTTTACCATGAACTCCTAACTCTTCACCTGTATCAGTTCTATAAATACTATGTTTAGCAGACTCTCTAGAGTTACCTTCATTGTCTACATAAAACAAAGGACTTGAATCAATTTCAAAATCTGCATTACCATAAGATGATTTTTTATTTATTGGGAAATCTAAAATAATTTTACTCATGTTTTACTTTCCTTTTTTGTGTTTTCTAAATATTTATAAACAGCTTGATCTTTTAAAGCTTCTTTAATTTCATACTCCTCCCTTTCTTTTTGTGACATACTTTCTAGTTTTTTAATATATAAATCATTAACCTTACCCATACTTTGCTACCTCTCTAAGTCTCTCTAAGCTTTAAAGACTTTCACTATCGTTAAAGTCTTTAAAGCTAAGAGAGACTAAAAGCTTCCCTCTGCTACTTGTAAACAAGTTAGATTTAAATCTCTCCACATTTGTACTACAGAATTTCTATCTTCAAATACATATTCAATATCATAGTAATCTTTAATGTCTTCTCTATATATTCTTTCTTTAACTGTACAATCTCTTTCGTTATTACCTTTAGGACGAGAAAAACATAAATCAAAATTAATTTTATTTTCATCTAACCATTCAGTAGTTAAGTGTTCGTATTCGGAATCTCTAGCAGTAACAATTAAAACTTTAAAACCATATGAATATAAATTGTTTACTAAATCTACAATCGGTTTATTAGGTAAGTCTTCATTTACTCTAGCCCAATCATAAGGTGTTCTACAATTTTCTAATGCTGTATTTCTTAAAGCTAATGTACCATCTACATCTACAATTAATCCTTTCATTTTATTTACCATTAACATTTCCCCTTTGTTTTTTTGACAAATAATTAGGTTTATCTACTGGTTTTAATAAACCTTTTTGTAAGGTATAAACACTATGAACTTCTTCAAATTGATTTTTTTCTGAATGAATATTATTTAAGTAAACATAAATTCTTTTATTTGTTTTCTTTGATTGCCAAAAATTACATACATCATTCATATCTTTATGAATGTGAAAAGTTCTTTTAGGTTTTTCAAAAGTAGGACGCAAATCTAAAGTTGATTTATAATAATTTTTAGTAGGCATAAGATTCATCCTCATATAAAGGCGACCAAGAATTATTGTAATTTTTAATGATTTGTTCTTTTAAAAAGACTTCATCACTTTCAAAAATTATTATTGAGGATGCATCATAGTTACCATGAGTTTCATCTTCTATATATCTGTATTGAATAGGATTAATTTCAATTTCATTTATATCGTTCATAGCAGCATTAGGATTTAATCTTAAATATTCTTTCAAATATTCAGAAGGTTCCCATTCATAATCTAGATCTACATCTACCCATGAGTTATGTATTTTTTTATTCTTTATACGAATATCTAGTTCTGTATCCATTAAAATCTCCTTTACCAGTGACGAAAAATTCCTGACATAATAAAAAAACAAGTTACAAAATTAACTAAAACTATTATTGTTCTAAATAAAGCTACGATATCTGCTTCTTTACTATTATCAGATGCTTTTTCACCTAAAGATTTACACCATAATCTCCATAGTTTTTTCATTTTTGTACTCTCAAATAAAAAGGCAGGTGGTACTAAATATATACAGGGGAAGGGATTTATATATTTAATACCTTTAGGACTCTGCCTAGCCCTTTATTAATTAGTGGTAGAGTGATACTTTAACCATTATGATAAGGTTCTTATTCAGTTAAAGTATCTAAAGAGATCTACCAATCCCTGCAGGAGGTCAATAAGAACCTTTAAATATTATAATCATGTAAGTGTATAACTTGTCAACTACTATAAAGAATTATTTAACATCCTTTCTCTACTTAATATCCTGTCAATATAGTTAATAGATTTTAAAGAAATAATTTTATTTTTACTTACTTTAGTTGGCCCTTCAAAGTAAGCTGCTAAAGCTAATAATTTACTATTAAATCTATCTTCAAGCATTGCTAGATATTTAGCTCCTAAGTCTATGTTTTTACAAGGATTATATAACTCTTCTATGTTAGTAATCCCTAACTCTTGAGCAGTTATGGGCCATTTAATTTGCATTAACCCAATAGCATTCGCTGATGATTTTGCTAATGGATTAAAACTACTTTCTACACTTGCAATAGCTGCTAAATATTCTGGATTCATCCCGTATCTTTCAGCAGTAATTACAAAACATTTTTTATATGGATAAGTGTTAACAATAGGGTCAGGTATAGAAATTAAACAAGGTTTTCCGTGTATACTTTCCAATTTTTCTATTGTTAAACCTTTCCAATTTGGAATAGCTGTATTACAAACATTATCAGCGTAGATTTTTTCCATTAAAACTTCATGTTTATAATCAGATTCGCACCCACTTAGTAAAAAAAAAATTAATAAAACTAAAACAGTTAATGGGTAAATAGATAAAGCTATTTTAAAAACATTTTTAGTTTTCATTATTCCCCCTCATCTTGATTTTTATCTAAAACAAAACAAATTTTTATTTCTGGCATATCATCACCAACTATAAACCATGTTTTATCTGGACAGGTTCCCATCCATTCCCAAAATTCTGATCTAGTCATGTGTATTACTCCTCTATTGGGTCTATTGGGTTGCGTGATTTGTAGATCTGCCAATCAAGACAGTTGTTTTCCATCAATTCACTAAGATAGTTGTGAACATCTTCATCACCTACCTCATCCTCTTCAAATTCCAACTCAATTGTCACTAGGGTTGTCATGTGTATTACTCCATTATAAAAAGTTAATATTGAATGCTTTTGTTTGATTATTAGTCATACTATAATAACTTTCTTCTAGGTTAATGCTCATATTTCTGTCCTAAGTTAGTTGAAAATGTTATTAGGGAGGTATTACATGAGCCTCATGGAATTTAGTACTTGTTAAACCTTTATCGAATAACAATAGACTAAATATTAATGGTCAAAACCTAATAACACGTTAAACTTTAAATATTAATCTGTGTACCATCCGGCATTGAGCCATTATTAAAATCAGTATTCAGACTTACTGTGTTACCATTCCAAGGTAATACTTCATCAGCAGTTGATACAAACCATTGCCAATTTTTTTGGAATATACCTACATTAGGAGCAAATTCAGAACATATAGCGTTTAATCTAGATTTAGTAGTATTACTTTGAAAACCCCCATCTACTAGCCAGATCTCATTGTTATTACAATCAAATTCAGCGATTAAATTATCATGTAAAAATACTTTAGTACCACCATCGTTAGGTATTACTTGAACTTCAGTATTATCAAGTCTAAAATTTTCTTGTGATCGTATTGCTTTGTTCATTTTCTTTTCTATTAATCTCATAATCAGCCTCCACAGCTTAAAAGAATTTATGTAAGTCTTTCACTACGTAAAAGACTTACTAAATCTTTTATATTTATTTAACTTTAACAATTACATCGTCTTTTAAAGTAACTTGACCAAACCATTCTCTACCTAGTCCCGTCATATGAGGTCGATTACATACAGTAAGCTCCCCATTAGATTGATATTCAGGGCCAAACATAGGTAAAGCGGTTTCTTGATAGCTAAGTCGTTGACCTATGTGTTCCTTCATGTTTTTCTTAGATGGATATAATGCTAGTAATGTCATACTTTGCCTCCTACGGCTTATTTAAATTAATTGATCTATATCTTGCATAATATTTTCCGCTTCACTTTGAAGCTTTCTAATTTTATTTATTAAAATATCACTATCCCTAATATTATTAAGTAAATCTTCATAGAGATCTTCACAGTAGGCTTGTAAATTTTCTAAGTTTTCTTGATCTTGATGATTACTCATAATTGCTTCCAAATAAATTAGTGATTAATAACCTTACGATCTGCATGGATATTAACAGGACAGTCATTAGGTTTATTTCTAATTTCATCAATAGCAAATAAATCTATAACAGCATTGTCTGCGAATATTTCTTCTTGGATTTCTTCGATACTCATAATTTGCCTCCTACGGCTTAAATGATTTATGTAAGTCTTTCACTACGTAAAAGACTTACTAAATCTTTTATATTAATTAATACTTGGAGCTTTAGGTTCTAATTCTACAAATCCAAAACCGCCAACTTTATAAAAATAATTATTATTAATAATCATTACATCATCGCAACAAGTGGAGCGCAGCCCTAAATTATTTTTAAGAGGTGCTAATACAGTTACATTAGGATTGGCATCGCCATTATTTTCTAAATCTTTTTTAGACCAAGAGCCTTCTATATTATTTGTCCATCGGTAAGCATATTCCAATGCTTCTTCTGTAGTATTAAATTTATCTTCAGGTACATGAACTTTAGCTACTGCAACAGGTACATCTTCAAATTTATAATGCATTACTGTTATTTCCATCATAATTGCCTCCTACGGCATTTGCGTTGAATTATTATAAACACAGTTAAATATAATATGTCAACTACCTAATTAATGAAATATGCCAGAATTAAATCCAACAAATAAAACTGATGCTATAAAAATTATTGGCAATATTATTGATACTAAAAACTGTTCTCTATATTTTTCAGAAAGATAACGAACAGCAAAACGGGGTGAAGTTTTTATTACATAATAAACTGTGGTCATTGTTATTGAAATTGTCATCAATGAACATAATATTAATTCAATCATATCGGTAAAACTCCTGCAGTTTTAAAAGAATTTAATAAGTCTTTCACTACGTAAAAGACTTATAAAATCTTTTATTAATTAAAATTTGGGAGGCTATCAAAAGATAACCTCCCGTTTAAAGCTACTTTGTTAGTAGCTTCTGAAGAAGATCTTTAATATCGTTTTGCGTTTCTTCGATATTATTCATTCGTTCTTCTAGACCTTTGAGTCGGCCTGTAGGTGAAGTTTTCACTTCTTGAACTTCTTGAACTTCTTGAACCTTCTCTTTCGCTTTGGAAGCTTTCGGAGTTGACTTCAATTTCACTGGAATTAATTCTTTATTTGAAATCGCAAGGAACTCTTTAATATCACCCTGAGTAACAAATTGGTTATTGTTACTAGCATTTGCAATTAAACCGGCTCTGAATGATCTTGAAGTCCAATATCTTTTTGGATCATTCTGTTTAATTCCGATCAAATCACAAAAGTGATGAGCTACCAACCATACAGCTTTTTGGTTTGCAGGATATGACGAGTAATCGATTGTTGAATTTTCCATAATTTGCCTCCTTCGGCAGTTTGAAAGTTACTAAGTCTTTTTACGCTCTTCTTACATAAAAAGTAAGAAGAGCTAAAAAGACGTAAGGCTCCAGAGCATCATCATCGTCATGGGGGAATCAAAGGGGGAAAGGTTTTAAAGATCAGTTAATCTTAGTAAATCTTTAGAACCTAAAAGAATTGATTAAAAGAAAAAAGAAAATATTTTAAGTTTTTGAAACTTAAAAGATTTTAGAAGTTTTAAAGTAATTTAAGTTTACATTTAAATTCTTTAAAACTTTATCAAGTTCTTTAAAACTTTTACTTTAAAAGTTTTTAAAACTTTAAAAGATTATAAATCTTTTAAATCTTGAACTATGGCTCAGAAATTTTAAAAGACTTGAAAGACTTTTAAGTATTAAAAGTCTTTCAAAGGCTTCCAAAGTTTAAAGGGGTAGGCAGGTGACCATGCCCCCACCCTACTATATATACTAATACTCATACATTTTTAGAAACTTTGAAATGTCAACAAGACTACAAAGACTACAAGGGGAGGAGGAAGGTTTTATAAGTTTATAGATTTATAAGATTTTTGTCGGGGCTTTTAAAGTCTTTAAAGTCTTAATTAACTTACTACTAAATTAACTTACACAAGCTGTTTGCGTATTGTAGAGTCATAATTGAGAATTGTCAATACAAGTTGACAGATCTCAATTATATCTCTATAATTTATCCATAATGTCTAAAAAAGAATTAACAACTAAACAACAATGTTTCTTAGACCATCTTGTTAAAACAGGAGGTGATCCAAAGTCTGCTGCGGAGTTGGCTGGATATAGTAATCATTATCAAGTTGTACATTCCTTAAAAAGGGAAATATTAGACTTAGCTGAAGGTATTTTAGCTCAGTCGGCTCCCCAAGCGGCTTTTAGACTTGTTCATGTAATGAACTCTGATACACCTATACCTCAAGCTAATATGCGTTTACAAGCAGCACAAACTATATTAGATAGAGTAGGTTTAGCTAAAACAGATCGAGTAGATGTTACTCATAAAACTGAAAATGGTTTATTTATTTTACCTGCTAAGAAGGACACAGTTATTGATGGAGAATACAAGGAAGCTTAAAGGTCGAATACCTTTTGGATATGAAAAAGATCCAGAAGATATAAAACTTTTACAGCCCATACCAGAACAACTAGAAGTTTTAGAAGAAATAAAAGAAATGGTTAAAAATAAAGTTTTATCCCTACGTGAGGGTTCTTCTTGGATAGAGCATAAAACAGGTAGAAGTCTAAGTTATCAAGGCTTAAAAAATCTTATTGATGGATGATTGGGAAAGTAATCCTGAAAGATATTTAAAGGATGAAGAAGGTAATTTCCTTTTAAAGAAGGATGGAACCCCTAAGAAGAAAGCAGGGAGGCTAAAAGGTTCTAAAGGTCGGGGATATAATTACCATAGTAAAACTAAAGCTGAGTTAAGTGCTAAACGATCCATCCGTTATAAAGAAAAAAAGATATCTCAAGCAGAATCTAAACTTAAAGCATATAAAAAGTCTTTAAAGAATACTAAAGAGACTATAAATAAATTAAATAATAATGATGCTCCAAAAATTACAACGCCTGAAGAGTTGTCAAATACTCCTGAAAGTGTTCAAGAAGATGCGAATGTTATTTTTTCTCCTAATAAAGGGCCACAAGAAGATTTCTTAGCTGCAGGAGAGACAGATGTTTTATATGGTGGAGCAGCAGGAGGGGGTAAGTCTTATGCTATGTTGGTCGATCCACTCAGGTATGCACATAGGTCAGCACATAGGGCATTAATTCTTAGACGTTCTATGCCAGAACTTCGTGAGTTAATAGATAAATCGAGGGAGTTATATCCCAAAGCTTTTCCGGGTTGTAAATATAGAGAAGTAGAGAAGCTTTGGAATTTTCCTTCAGGGTCTAAAATAGAGTTTGGGTTTCTTGAGCGAGATGCAGATGTTTATCGTTACCAAGGACAAGCATACAGTTGGATAGGTTTTGATGAAATTACTCACCTACCTACTGAATTTTCTTGGAACTATCTAGCATCTAGGCTACGTACAACCGATAGTGAAATTGTACCTTATATGCGGTGTACGGCAAACCCCGGTGGGGTGGGGGCGCATTGGGTCAAAAAAAGGTACATTGACTCAGCCCCACCTAACCAAAGCTTTGAAGGTGAAGATGGACTTACAAGAAAGTTCATTCCTGCACGTTTAGAAGATAATCCTTACCTAGCTTATGATGGCAGGTATGAGCAAATGTTAAAAGCTCTACCACCTACACAACGTAGACAGCTATTAGAAGGTAATTGGGATGTTAATGAAGGGGCTGCATTTACTGAATTTAATTTAGATCACCATGTTATTCCTCCTTTTGAAATACCTATAAATTGGGAAAGGCTTAAAGGGATTGACTATGGCTATGCAAGTGAATCTGCTTGTGTATGGGTTGCAATAGATCCTAGCGATAGTACATTAATAGTATATCGTGAATTATATCGTAAAAATTTGACAGGTTTAGATTTGGCTCGTATACTATCAGAGATGGAGATTTCTGATCCTTTTTCTGTATCAGGAGTCTTAGACACAGCAGCTTGGAACAGAACAGGAACTACTGGCCCTACAGTAGGTGAAACCTTAGTACGTTACGGGCATAAACTGCGTAGATCAGATAAAAATAGAATACAGGGAAAGATTCAGATACACGAATACTTAAAATTACAACCTAGTGGCAGACCAAGATTACAAATATTTAATAATTGCCCTAGTTTAATAAAAGAATTACAAAGTATTCCATTAGATAAATCTAACCCTGAAGATGTAGATACTAAAGCTCCAGATCATGCTTATGATGCTTTAAGGTATCTTATTATGTCTAGACCGAGGGTAAATGATCCTTTGAATCAATTAAGACATTTAAGGTTAGAACAAGCTTACACACCATCAGATAATGTATTTGGATATTAATATATAATAATAATAACTTCGGCTAATAGTTTATCTATTAGTAAAATAATTAAATAACTTAAACGAGGCAATATTAAAATGGCAAATCCAGTTTATAACGTAAGAGATACTGGAAGGAACTCAGCAAGGACATCAGATGTTCGTGAGATTGCTGATAATATAATTACTTCCATGACTTCAGTAACTACAGGTACTATTGCAGTAACTGATGATACAAATACAGATGTTTCATTTACTCAACCTGCAGATACTATTATAAGAAATCTTATTGCTATCCCTGCAGGTAACATTGTTACTGGTGGTAGTTCTGGCAATGACGTAGATTTTAGTTTAGGTACTGCTGCAGGTGGTGGTCAAATTATTGCTAC
>Ga0315331_10003335_pt1 | contig 12138 bp, 12 predicted proteins | sample M160m34915metaG_FD_203456 | JGI IMG/M metagenome (GOLD analysis project Ga0315331, IMG submission 203456) | Ammonia-oxidizing marine archaeal communities from Monterey Bay, California, United States - M1 60m 34915 | ecosystem: Environmental > Aquatic > Marine > Intertidal zone | place: USA...
AATCGTGTTTCAGTTTGGTAATCCACGCGCGGTTATCACTGATCCTGGCCTGCACTGGAAATTGCCCTGGCGATCTGTGAGCTATTTTGAAGCGCGTGTACTGACGTTGGATACGGCTGAAGAAGAAATTCTGGACAAGAATAGCAACCGTCTCGTGGTCGACCTGTTCTCCCGTTATCGGATTAGCGATCCGCTGAAGTTCTTCCAAACTTTGCAGAACCAACGGGCGGCGGCGAACAAGCTCTCTCCGATTATCATCGACAGCATGCGTGGTGTTTTCGCTGAGTATTCTTTGGAAGCGGTGCTTTCTGAGCAGCGTGCGCAGATTATGAAGCGCATTTTGGATACGGCGAATGCTCAGGCGCAGCCACTTGGCGTATCGTTTGTGGACTTGCGCGTTCGTCGTGCTGATTTGCCAGAAGCCAACGCTCAAGCGATTTATGAGAGCATGAACGCTGAGCGTACGCGTGATGCCAACCAGCTTCGTGCCGAGGGTGAAGAAGCCAAGCGTGCAATTGTTGCTGGCGCCCAGCGTGAGGTGGTTGAAATTACGGCGAATGCACGCCAACGCGCCCAGGAATTCCGTGGTCAGGGGGACGCCGATGCAATTCGCATCTATGCCGAAGCCTTTGGCAAAGACCCTGAGTTCTATTCGTTCTATAGGTCCATGGAAGCGTACCGGAACGCGCTTGGCGGTGAGGGCACGACATTCGTGCTGTCGCCAGAAAGTGACTTCTTCCGCTTCTTCGGCGAAATGGCAGGCCAAGCGAAGTAACGGACCCATAGGCCGCAGGGCGGGGCACTATGTGGGACCTGCTTGCGGCCTTGGGCTTGGCGCTTGTCCTCGAAGGCATGCTCTACGCGCTTTTCCCGGCAGCGATGCGGCGTTTCATGGCAGAAGCGCTGAAGCAGCCAGATAGCGCTATCCGTATTGGTGCTTTGGTTATGCTTTTTGTTGGCGTCGCAATTGTATGGTTTGCGCGATCGTGAACCGGATGGTGCAATTACTGTCAGGCGCGGTGCGGCCATGGTCTTTTCGCCATGTTATTGTGCGTCATCGTATTAATGCCGGAACCGGATTCTTAAAGGACGCCATGATCATGGGATCGATGAAGCGCGTTTCGTTGAAGCTTTTTGCGGTAGCATTCGTTCTGTCGCTTGCAGCTCAGGCGCCAATCGCAGTTGTGAATACAGCCGTGGCGCGCGGTGTCGGTGAAAGTTTTGCTGACCTGGCCGAGAAAGCATTGCCTGCGGTCGTTAATATCTCGACGACCCAGACGATTGTAAGCGAAGGTAGGCCTGAAGTGCCGCCGGGCGTCCCATTCGAGGATTTCTTCAAGGAGTTTTTCGACAAGAACCGCGAAGGCCGCCGCCCGCGACAATCAAGCTCGCTTGGTTCCGGATTTGTGATTGATCCTTCTGGTATCATCGTCACGAACAATCATGTGATCGCAGATGCGGACGAAATCGTCGTCCGATTCCAGGATGATCTGGAATTACCGGCACGGGTTCTGGGTCGTGACCCGAAGACGGATTTGGCTGTCCTTAAGGTCGATAGTCCCAAGCCGCTTGTTTATCTTCCTATGGGTGATAGTCAGAAAATTCGGGTTGGCGATTGGGTGATTGCCATCGGCAATCCTTTTGGGCTCGGCGGCTCTGTTTCTGCTGGTATTATTTCCGCCCGGCAGCGCGACATTCGCTCAGGCCCCTACGACACTTTTCTACAGACGGATGCAGCCATCAATAAAGGCAATTCTGGCGGGCCGATGGTCAACATGGATGGCGAAGTGATCGGCATCAACTCAGCGATCTTGTCGCCTACTGGCGGCAGCATTGGCATTGGATTTGCTGTGCCGACGTCTCTGGCCGCACCCATCATCGACCAATTGCAGCAGTTCGGTGAAACCCGGCGCGGGTGGCTCGGTGTGCATATTCAAACGGTAACGGACGAAATTGCCGAAAGCCTTGGCCTGGACCGTGCACGTGGCGCGCTCGTCGCATCCGTTTCCAAGGATGGCCCTGCCGCCAATGGCGGTATCAAGGATGGTGATGTCATTCTGACATTTGATGGCAAGACCGTTGATAAAGTCCGCAAGCTGCCGCGCATCGTCGCCGAAACAAAAATTGGCCGGTCGGTCAATGTCGTGGTCTGGCGGAATGAGCGTGAGCGCAAGCTACGGGTCGTCGTTGAGCGGCTGGATGAGACCAAGACGGCGTCTGTTGGGGCTTCCAGCCGAGGCGGTTTGGGCTCCCGGACAAAGATCGACAACCTTGGCATCATCGTAGGCCCCCTTACGGCTGAAGATAAAGAAGCCGCTGGTATCGCAGATGATGTCGAAGGCGTTCTCATTCTTGCGGTTGAAGACGACGGACCGGCTGGCGAGAAAGATATCCGACCGGGTGACGTCATCGTTGAGGTCAATCAGGATCCTGTGCGTCGGCCGAGCGAAGTTGAAGGCCGGGTGGCGGAAGCGGCTTCTGGCAAGCGAAAATCGGTGCTGTTGCTCTTGAACAGCCAGGGTGATCTGCGCTTCGTTGCGGTTCGCCCGCGGAAGTCATAGTTCCGGAAAGCTTTTACTCATGGCCAATCTCTCGGCGGAAATTGACCGCCGGCGCACCTTTGCGATCATTGCTCACCCCGATGCGGGCAAAACGACACTGACTGAGAAGCTGCTGCTTTTTGGTGGTGCTATTCAGATGGCTGGTGCCGTTAAAGCTCGCGGCGCGCAACGGCGTGCGCGATCTGATTGGCTCAAAGTTGAGCGGGAGCGCGGTATCTCTGTTGCATCCTCGGTCATGTCCTTTGATTATGAGCATTTAGCGTTCAATCTGCTTGATACACCAGGACATGAAGATTTCTCTGAAGACACCTACCGAACGCTGACAGCCGTCGACAGTGCCGTGATGGTGCTTGATGCGGCCAAGGGCATTGAGCCACAGACGCTGAAGCTGTTTGAGGTCTGCCGCCTGCGCGATATCCCCATTGTGACCTTCGTCAATAAGATGGACCGCGAAGCGCTGGATCCGTTTGAGCTTATCGATCAAATCCAGGAACAGTTGGCGCTTGATGTCTCGCCTATGTCATGGCCAATCGGTTCCGGTCGTGATTTCAAGGGCTGTTACGACTTGGCGAAAGATAGCCTGATCCTGCTGGAGCGCAGCCGCGAAGGTATTCCTGATCAAGGCGAGCGCTGTGAAGGCTTGGATGACCCGATGCTGGATAATTTGCTGCCAGCTCATGCCGTCGCTGAGCTGCGCGAGCAGGCCGAAATGGCGCGGGAGCTATGCCCGGAGTTTGACGAAGAATCCTTCCGCGAAGGTCATTTGACGCCGCTGTATTTCGGCAGCGCGATCAACAATTTTGGCGTGCGGGAGCTGTTACAAGGCATCGCAGAGCTTGCCCCGCCGCCGTGCCCGCAGCCCGCCGTTGAGCGTGATGTAGCACCGGAAGAGCCAAAGGTATCTGGCTTTGTATTTAAAATTCAGGCGAATATGGACCCAAAGCACCGGGATCGGATCGCCTTTGTCCGTCTGGCATCTGGCAAGTTCCAGCGCGGCATGAAGCTGAAGCATGTGCGTAGTGGCAAGATGATGTCTATTTCCGCGCCCGTCATGTTCCTGGCGCAGGATAGGGAATTGGCGGAGGAAGCTTGGCCTGGCGATATAGTTGGCCTGCCGAACCATGGTCAGCTGCGCATTGGCGATAGCCTGACCGAGGGCGAGAGCATTCGTTTTACTGGCGTGCCTGACTTTGCGCCTGAATTGCTGCAACGTGTCATGCCGGATGATCCCATGCGCGCGAAGCACCTTGGCCGCGCGTTGACGCAACTGGCTGAGGAAGGCGTTGCCCGAGCCTTCAAGCCATTTATCGGCGCGAACTGGATCATCGGCGTTATCGGCGCATTGCAGTTTGATGTGCTGGCAGACCGGATCAGGGCGGAATATGGCGTGCCGGTTCGGTTTGAAACGGCGGGGCTGTATACAGCGCGCTGGCTAGCAGCAGATGATCATCGCGTTTTGAAAGCCTTCCTTGATAAGAACCGTGGCGAGACCGCGGAAGACCATGATGGCCAGCCCATATTCCTTGCGCGCAACGCGTGGCGTCTCACCAACGCCGAGGAAACCAACCCTGAAATCCGTTTCCTCAGAACGAAGGATCAATCGTCATGAGAAAGCCTAAAAAGGCGAAAAAGCAGCTTCTGCACCTGGTTTTTGGCGGCCGGTTGAAAAACACAGCCCTCGTTGAGTTTTCAGATGTTGAGGGTCTTGATATCGTTGGCATTTTTCCAGACTACGCCTCCGCCCATGACGCATGGCGCGGCAAAGCCCAAGCCACGATCGACGAAGCTGACATGCGCTACTTCGTTGTCCACCTGCACCGCTTGATGGCCCCCGAAATCGGTGAGCATCATCACGGCGAAGATGATGATGACTAGGCGCAGTCCGGCGCTCTATCTCGCCGATAGCTAACAATCTTTTCCGACTAATCTGATTCAGATTGGTCGGAAATTTCTCTGACGCTGAAGAGCCATCAACTTCAGCAGTTTTTGCGAGTCGAAAGGTCATGCCGATGGGCGTTCTCGTTCTCTATATGGTCAAGTATGAAAATGATCAGAAAGCTGCCATGGTCGCGAAGGATGACGTGCGTGACCGCGCTGCGATCCACCGAAAAGCGATTGCAGATTTTGGCGGCAAGCCTATCGCGCAATATGGGTCATATGGCGAGTATGACATGGTCTACATCTATGAGATGCCAGACGATAAAGCGCTCGCCGCTAATCTGCATCTGACAGATTCCTACGGTCTCGCCAAATATTCGAAGACCGTGCCGCTCATGGACAGTGGCGATTTCGCAGCTTCATTGAAGCTTGCTGCCGAGACACCAACAGAATATACGCCAGCGACATAGAGCTGACGGCAGCGGCCCGCTAAATACGCACCGCTGCCAATCGCTACTACTCAGCCGCAGCCGCTACAGTCTCTGGCTTCACCCGCTGGCCGCGCACAAGCTTGCCAGGGAGCGCGCCTGTCGGCTCGCCGGCCTCGAACGTCACTTCACCGCTCACAACAGTGTATTCGTAGCCAGACGCACCCTGCATCAACCGTTTGCCGTTTGCCGGCAAATCCTGGATGACATATGGCGCTTCGAAATCAAGCGTGTCCCAATCAATCACGTTCAGGTCGCCCTTCATGCCGACCTTAATACGGCCCCGATCATGCAGGCCAGCCGCATCAGCTGTATCGGTTGTGAGGCGGCGGATGAGTTCAGGTGCATCATATTTGCCGGTCGCTTTGCCCCAGTGTGTCAGCAGCCAGGTGGGGAAGCCTGCATCTAGAATGAACCCCACATGGGCACCACCGTCACCAAGGCCCATGATCGCAATGTCCTCCCCCAATAGGCGTTCTGAGGCGGAGAGGCTATAGCCGGTGTAGTTGGTGATCGGCATGTAAATGAAGCCGCGCCCGTCTTTTTCCAGCAGCATATCATAGGCGACTTCAGGTGCGGAACGGCTTTCGCGGCCAGCAATAGCCTTTGCCGATTCATCTTCTTGCGGGATGTAATCTTTGCCGCTGAACTGGAACATGTAGCTGTAAGACAGCCGGTGGATCAGCGGGAACGTGCTTTCCTTGACCGGGTCTTCGGACAGGATTTGCGCGCGGATAGCCGGATCGCGCAGCTTTGCCACCTTCTCCTCAAGCGGCAGGTCATCCAACGTTTTGAATGTTGGGCAGCCGGAAAACGGCGTCTGGCTGGCTTGCAGGCCAAGTAGAATGCCGATGGCGCGGGGCGGGAACACGGGGCGGATATTAACGCCATCTGCATAAGCCTGCTTATTCATTTCCAGCAGCTGGTCAAACATCTGCTTCTGGGTGTTGCGCTGGGCCAAGGTATAGACCATAGGCCGCCCGCTTTTCTCTGCAACGCGGCGGAGAATTCCGAACGCTTCAACCGGGTTCGGCTCTGCATTGATGGTGTCTCGGGATTCGTCCGTAATCCAGTCGGATACGGCTTCGATCATGCCGGAGCCTGCATCATTCAGGCCCTCAGCCAAGCCCAAAAGCTCGTCTTCATACACGCGCAATGTCGGCACATATTCGCCAGCAAGCGTCTTGTGGCTGGTTGTGCGGCTGGTGGATACGCCGAATGCACCGGCGCGGACGGCTTCCGCCGTGATCTCACGCATTTTTGCGATATCGTCCGGCGTCGCAGGTTCAAACGCCACGGCGCGGTCACCCATAACGTTTACGCGCAGTGCTGAATGCGGTACCAGTGCGCACACATCAACATCCCGGGGCTTGGCTTCCAGGGCGTCCAGAAATTCAGGGAAGCTTTCCCAGGTCCATTCCAAACCCTCGTGCATGACAGCGCCAGGGATGTCCTCAACGCCTTCCATCAGCTCAATCAGCTTGTCGCGATCCTCCGGGCGGCAAGGTGCGAATCCAACACCACAATTCCCCATAACAACAGTAGTCACGCCATGCAGCGACGACGGCGTCATGTGCGTGTCCCACATGGCCAGCGCATCATAGTGGGTATGAATATCAACGAAGCCGGGCGTCACCAGCTTGCCCCCAGCATCAATCTCCCGATCCGCGGTTCCATCAACTTCGCCAACAGCGACAATCACGCCGTCCTTGATGGCGACATCGGCGGCGAATGGAGCTGTACCCGTGCCGTCAACAACAACGCCATTACGCACGATTAAGTCAAATTGATTAGTCATAGGGCTTCCTCCTGAACTGGGTTTTTTCCAAGCTTAGCGTGGGCTTTGCGAGAGCGCACGGAATATTTGAGGTTTGGCCTTGTGCCAGACACCAATAGCCCGAAGATTACAATCGACCAATATGCGGATAAAGCAGGCGTAGGCAGCTGCGTGTTCGCACGGCAGTTCCAGCCCAAACTGGCCGTTAGTTATGTTCGCAGCGAACGGCTGCTTCGCACCCTAAATTCTGGTCGTAATTCTCTGTCTTCCGCGACTTATATTGCGCTAGAGACCTTTCCAATAAAGCAACTCAAAATCTTGCAGGCTAATGGTTATTGGCGTTTCATGGCTGATGCATCTCAATTCAAAAATCAAGGAACGCAACCAGCATCGCGGCTGTTTCGGACATCCTGATTATTGGCGTTGGTATGTCGGGCGTGTCGCTGGCCCATGAGCTTTCTCAAAAAGGGCTTCAGATCACGGTCGTGGCCAGAGGAGACATTGGCGATCGCACTAGCGCAACCAACCAAGGGAGCGTGTGACAGCAGTTTTTCGATGAAGTCAATCTCCTCGCGGGACCAAAAACCTTGGAGATCGTGGCCGGGTTCGAGGCCGAAATGGGGGTGGACCCAGAGTTCCGTAAAACTGTTCACACCTTCATGATGGGGCGCCAATTCAATACCAAAAATTATTTTTCTTCTGTTAAGTGGCAGAACGATTTGGGCGGTGCGACGACAGTTTTGAAGCCAGTCCAAATCGCCGAATATTGGCCGACAATTGAAACCAACGATCTGACTGCCTCGACCTTTGATCCGGAAGAGGGCTGCGTCAACGGACGGGCGCTGATGAGTGGATGTTATGCAGCATCGATGCGGGGCGGATAGATTTTTGACTGAGTGAAGAAGCCATCTGGTTCGAAACTGGCGGCGATGGCATCGCGCGCGTGATCACGACCGCGAATACCTATAGCCCCGGCCTGATTATAAACGCTTGTGGTCTCTGGGCCGCACAACTGGCCAAACTCTATGGGATCTCGCTTCCGGTCACCGCCCGGCTTTCGCCGATTTATATCGCAGGCTATGGTCCGACTGGCATGCCTCCTATCCCCATGGTGGATTCATGTGGAACAGCAGGCCACGGTTTGCTCCAAGCCCGTGGGCACGATGGTCGGTTCTTCTGAGAAAGTCGCTGTCGAATATCCCGGTTGGGCCCCGAAGACAAATTGGGCGCTCATGCCCCAAATGTTAGCGAAAGCGAAAAAGCGGTGCCCGTTCCTAGTGCAGCGGTCGATGATCTCGTCGCGCACGAGATATTGGGAAGTAACGCCGGACGATCATCCGATCATTGGCCACGATAAGTCGCTAAACCTATTCACTACCGCCGGATTTAGCGGGCACGGCATATCTATGATACCGGGGCTTGCGAGCTCGATTGCGGCGGCTTTTGTGGGAGAGTCTCCCGAAATTGATCTGGGATTTTATGACCCCGAGCGATTTGAGAATGGCCACAGCAAGTCGATCGAACTATGGGGGTCGGCGGACTGGTGTCCGGACTGAAGGCGTCCGTAAATCACGGAGCAGCCGCCGGGCTCGCAGTTGCAGTGAAGAGTTCTTCCCGCCTTTTGCGTTGAATGTTGCGATTAGGATTGATGTTTGGGAAGGCCTTTAGGCTGCAAAGGATACCTCTAAGGATAATTCAGGCCAACCCCTAAGCTTTGCGCGGCATGTACCAGCTTTGGTCTGCGCCAGCGCCAACATTGGTGATGCGAACATCTAGCAGGAATGGCTCGCCAGCGGCCTGGGCGTCCCGGCCGCATTTCATTGCAGCTTCAAGCTGGCTTGGGTCTTCGACGCGCATGCCGTCTATGCCCTGCGCCTTCGCCAGCATGACGAAATCGATTTCTGGGTCGCCGAGGAAGGTTTCGGGGTAGCGGTTCTGGTCCGCCATATTACCACCCCATGCCGCGAAGTTAGTGCGGACGGTCTGGTACTGCATGTTGTTCCAAACGATCGTGAGGATCGGCAGGTTATAGCGTGCCATGCTCCAGAATGCCGATGAGCTGTACATGACGGACCCGTCGCCGATGCTCAGCGTCACGGGCCTGTCCGGCGCGCCCAATTGTGCGCCAACAGCACTGCCAGGGCCGTAGCCCAGGCTGCCGCCATAGGTGCGCACCATAGACCAGTCGTTATCCCCATAGCCAAAGGGCATGAGGTGATCAGCGGCTTTGAAGTTCTCGGATACCATTAAGGTGTTGCCTGCCAGCGTGCGCGCCATCACATCACCCAGATATTCTGGATGGATCGGCGTGTCTGTGGCGCGGCTGGCGGCTGTGCTGGCCTGGCCTTCTGCCCTGGCTTTGCTTTGGGCGATTAGCGCTTGCTTGCGCTTTTGGATATGCTGCAAATTCGAATGGTCTGGCTTCCACTGGCCGTTAATGGCCGTCAAAGTATTACGGACGTTCCCCAGCACATCCAGGTCAACAGCGAAGGTTGATCCCAGCATGGATGGATCATGGCCAATCGCCATGATGGTGCCTGCATCTTGAAACTTCTCATCAGCAGCACCAGCGCGGGTGTTCTGGCGATATCCCACACAGAACACCACGTCATAACCGCCTTCTGGGATGGTATCGATCATGCCGATATAGTTCGGGTGCTTCATGGGGAAGGCACCGTAGTCGTAGAAACCGACGGCGGTCGGGAGAGCGTAGTTTTCCGACAATTCCAAGATTTCGCGCCCGGCCCCCGCTGACTTTACATCGGGGCCGACCAGCAGCATCGGGTTTTCGGCATTCAGCAGCGCATCATGCATTTTGGAGATCGTGGTCTCGCGCGGAGTCTCTGGAACCTCTAGCGGGCGCGCGGCCTGGATCACGCCTTCAACGCCCTTAGCGTCCAAGGCCGGGCTGCCAAATCCTAGATATACCGGCCCGCTCGGCATCGACATCGCTTCCTTGAACGCCCGGCGCGTCGCCAGCGGAATGCCGCGCGGATCGGATACTTCCCATCGCTTCTTAGTGACATCCTGCACCGTGCTCATCTGCGAGAAGCCGCTGGATGCGCCAAGCGTGTTGTGGTCACCAAAGGAGCCATTGTCCCGAAACGCAGCCGTCACCACCATCGGCGTGCCATCGAAATAGGCGTTGAACAATTGGCCGGAGCCTTGCCTGGTTCCAGCCGCCAAATGCACATTGACGAAGGATGGTTTGTTGGAGGCTTTTGCATAGCCATCTGCGGCGGACAGCACCAGCGCTTCGTTCAGCAGAAGGACAGGTTGCACGCCAGGCACGGTCAGAAACGCGTCAAAGAACCCCGCTTCAGCGCTGCCCGTGTTGGTGAACGCATACTCGACGCCCTGGGCGACTAATTGGTGCATCAAAAGCTCGCCACCGGTGCCAGTGACTTTTTTTTTGTCGCTCATCACACAATCTTCCCCGCTGATTTACATCTATGAAGAACTATAGGCGCCTATTGATTAGCCTAGCAATCCGGTACGCTGACCTCCCTTTTTGGAGACGGCCCGCACATGAAGCGCCCTGAACTGTACGATCCGCTGCCCATTGTGGACGCCCACCATCACCTTTGGAACCTGGAAGGCAACCTCGCATATCCATGGCTCACAAGCGGCGAGCATTCGTATCAGGGTGATAATTCGGCCCTGAACCGCACATATCTGCCGGAGGAATACTTCCGGGATACCGCACTCCATAACGTCATCGCGACGGTACATATTGAAGCTGAATGTGATCGTTCGGAGCAGGTTGAGGAGACGGCTTGGGTCTCTGCCCAGGCCAAGGCAACCGGGATGCCCAACGCTATTGTCGCCCACGCATGGATTGATGAGCCGAACTCTGAGGAAATCTTGGGACGGCAGAAGGCGTTTCCTCTGGTTCGCGGCATTCGAACCAAACCAATTATCGCAAATGGCCCCAATGACAGCGTTGCGGGCCAACCGCGCAGTCTACAAGACCCCAAATGGCGGGCAGGGCTGGCTCTGCTTGAGAAATACCATCTGTCCTGGGACCTCCGCGTGCCTTGGTATCATTTGAGTGAGGCTGCCGAGGTCGTGGCGGAACACCCAAATCTCCGCATTGTGCTGAACCACACGGGCTACCCCATGGATCGCTCGCCAGAAGCACTGGCCGTATGGCGGAAAGGCATGGAAGCTTTGGCGGCCTGCCCGAACGTGTGGTGCAAGCTCTCCGGCCTGCCAGTTCTGGGGGCACCCTATACCGTCGCCAACAACCAGCCGATCATTCTGGACGCCATTAGCATATTCGGCGTAGACCGCTGCATGTTTGCCTCCAACTTTCCGGTCGATGGCCTGAAAGGCAGCTGGGACCACATCTACACCACCTACAAACGCTCCGTCGCAGCTTTCAGCCAAAAAGACCGCGAGAAATTATTCGCAAAGAACGCACTGGCGTTCTATCGGATTGAAGTTTAGCTCTGCGGAGCTAGGCGTTTGCCCGGGATGGGCAGGCGTGCTTGCAGGACCTGGCCGGTGGCGGATTCTGTGATGTACATGTCGCGCATGTCGGAGCCGCTGAAGGCGATGTTGGTGGTCATCAGGCCTTGGGGGCATTGGACGCGGTAGAGCGGTTCGCCGATTGCGGAGAATATCCATATGCAGCCGAGCCCTGCATGGGCGACGACAACACCGCCTGCGTCTGTCAGTGCCAATCCATCCGGCCCGCCAAGGCCGCCAGATAGCTGTATAAAAATGCCAACTTTGGAGGGGCCGCCATCAGGCATGATGGGCATCCGCCACACAGCATTGCCGCGTGTGACGCCGATATAGAGGATGCGTTCATCTGAGCTCAGCACCAGGCCATTGGGGCTTGGAATACCGTCCAGTATGAGGCTGAGATCACCATTTGGTGACAGGCGGAAGATGCGGCCTGAGGGGTCTTGCAGGCCGGATTGGCCTTGGTCTGTGAACCAGATCCCGCCATCTGCTGAGACAGTCAGGTCATTCACCCCCTTGAACCGCTCCAACCGGTAGCGGGTGCAGTGCGCGCGCACGTCGCCAGTCGAGGGATCAATCGCCATCAGGCCATGCTTGTAGTCGGCGACCATGAGCGATCCGTCCGCCATGACCTTCATACCGTTTGGCTCACCATCATATTCCGCAACGACTATCATATCGCCCGCTGGGCTGACCTTAAAAATGCGGCCCCAGGCGATATCGACGATATATAGATTGCCCGCGGCGTCGAATGCTGGGCCTTCCAGGAAGCAATCAACGGGTGCGCCGTGGCGGTTGATAACAGCCCATTCCGGCACTTGGCCAGTGCGACGTAGGCTATCCGGAACGCTAGCGAACACTTCGGCCTGGATGGTTACGGCTTCAGGGAAAGGCATTGGGTGCTCCTGAGGTTATTGCCTATTAGCAGGCTTCCCCCTCACCCAATCCTCTCCCCCGTTGGGGG
>Ga0315331_10003336_pt1 | contig 12136 bp, 5 predicted proteins | sample M160m34915metaG_FD_203456 | JGI IMG/M metagenome (GOLD analysis project Ga0315331, IMG submission 203456) | Ammonia-oxidizing marine archaeal communities from Monterey Bay, California, United States - M1 60m 34915 | ecosystem: Environmental > Aquatic > Marine > Intertidal zone | place: USA...
AATTCTTATTGCCATCGTCGTTGTCGTATTTGAGGTCGTTAACGCCAGCCTCGGCCGTGCCCCAGTGAACGTGCAGGTTCAGCATTTCTTTCAATGGAAGTCTGGTGAAGTCGACATTCGAATCGACCAGCAGATCGCTGCCTGCCTGCATGCTGGCTTTGCCGTAATGAATGTCCTGGTTGTGCTCCATCGGGTTCGCCCAGCCGAGGTAGTCGTACCAGGCATGGGTGCCAATGTCGCGGAAGACTGTTCGGCGATGACGCTTGCCGGCTTCGGCGGATCCCCAGATGTCGTTGACGAGTTCATGATCGTCGAACGTGAAATAGCTTGGCACGTTGCGATGCCATTTCGCTAGTTCGACACTTCGGCTGAGGTAGAGCTTGTAATTTTCCCAGACGCCAACGACTGTCGGCATGACTTTTACAGACAGCGGATAATCTTCTGCTCCTTGCACCAGTCGCCACGCTTCTGGCTGATAGGTTCGTAGCTCCTCGTAGAGCCAGTCGCCGTTCATGATGTGAAAGTGAACTTTGTCGACCCAGTCACGGTTTAAGTTTTCGTAGGTCGGCGCTCGATGTCCCATGCCGTGCAGCGGATTTTGATTCGCGCACGAACCGATCTGAAATTTGAAGTTGAACAGCCCCTCTGGATTGTATTCTTCGTTCCTGGTGTCATCGGCACTGGGCAGTGTTTGAAAAGTGCCAGGCAGACCGTGTGGTCGTTCGTTGACCCAAATCTGGTAGTGATATCGGGTGTCTGAATTAAGCTTTGCCAGTTTCACGGTGCCGGTGTTGTCATGCCCGAGTTCTGTCGTGCCGGGCTTACTGACCAGGGTGAGCTTGTTTCGCTTTGTTCCGTAGTGAACTTCAAATTGTCCCGGATCAGACGTCCGTCCCCAGACAACGACAGAATGAGCCGTCGGATTCCCCAGCATCGGCCCATGCGTCAGGCGAATTGGATCGCGGAATGCCCGGGCTGTCGAGCAGAGTCCCACAACAAGAATTGCCGCGATAAAAACGTGATGGAAAAACATGAAGGATGGCCGAAGCTGACAAAGTTGTTTCACGGTGTTGTCTCATGGTTTGATAATTGATTGAGTTAGCGACGCCCAACGTCAGCGTGGCAAATGGTGTTAGGTAAGAATAGCTATGCAGCGACTCTCCAGCTATCAAGGTCGTCTGGTCGTGGGTTCTGCGAAAAATCGCCCGCGAAGACGCCGGGATGATGATGCAAAGTACCCGTTATTCTTAGCTGCTTCGTGCTCTTTCTGTGAAAACTATCCTGCACCCCAGGTGTTGATGTTATGGCATTCAGCGAAACGTTGTCTTTCAGGGGATTGGCGACGAATTTAATGAGGAATCAGCGTTTCTTTTCTATCAGTTGCAGGTACGTCATCAACTGCTTCTTTTGGATTGGATGAATATTTTCGACGGACTTCAACTCGTGTGCTAACGTCTCTTAATGAACAGATTCCAGTAGAACGAAGCCTGGATTTTCATTTCGTTTTGATTCATGGAGTTGTTCTTACGCAAACGTGCTAAAGAGTGAACGATAGATTAGTGCCATTCCTTATCTTTGTGGCTTAGCGTTGTCGCGTGAACCTTTATTTGGCTGTAGTTGCCTGGCGTTTTGTTGTGTCATCACCTTTAAGAAATTCCAGCAGGTCGGCCATGTCTTGAGGTTTGATGTCTTTTTCTACTCCTTCAGGCATGAGCGAAACGTCGCTGGCGCGGATGACTTCGATTTCGCCTCGACCGATGGCTTGTTCTTTACCCTCGGCCATGCGTAGTACAACGGCCTCGTCTGTTTCGGAAACAATCAGGCCGTTGAAGACTTTTCCGTCGTCAGTCGCAATGGTGTAAGCAGTGAAGCGTGGTTCGACTTTTGAATTCGGGTCTAGAATGTCGTAGAGCAAGGCGAGTTTCGATCGGTTACGGACGTCGCTCAGGTCCGGGCCGACCTGATGCCCTTTGCCGTTGATACGGTGGCACTTCGAGCATGTTTTCTCAAACACTTTGGCACCGGCTTCGGCTGAGGCATCGAGAGAAAGGGCGGGTTGATACTTCTGCGCGACGGCTTTGCGGTTTGATGAGACGGCGCCGCCGAACAGTTTCCTTGCCTGCTCGCGAAGTTTTATGTCGGAATGTTTCAGCAGGCGAACTCTCTGATCGATGCTCAACGCGGCGGGATGCATCTTCCCAGCAGCCATCGCGCCCAGAGCCAGCTTTGTCGACGTCGTACGACGAAGCAGCAGATTGAGCGCGGGGGCTCTCACGGCTGGTCCTAGCGTCTGCCAGCGGTCCAGTACGATCTTCGCTGCGGCTTCTGAACCGTTGGCTGACAGAGCGTTGATGCTGGCGGTCTGGACTTCGACTGGCTGGTCGGTATTGAGCAGTTCGACAAGCGCGGGTACGGCTTCGGCGAAGGGGCGATAAGCGAGTAGTTCAACTGCCGCAGAACGGTCAGCTGCAGAACGATTTCCATCGAGCGCCACTTGTTGGCTTTGAGCGAGTAGTTTTTGCAAACCTGCCGCCGCATCTCTTAGCTCAGTCAGAGGATTGTTCAGCAGCAACGGAAGACTCAATCGACCAAGGTCACCACGGTAACGAGGCAATCCCTGACCCAGCCCGCTGATCATCGCCGCTTTCCACCAGCTCCCTGCGGAGCCAGCGGATTCACCTTTACCTGACAGCGAAGCGAGTACATCTGATAGTTCGCCGATATTACCTCGAACACCGACGGCTGTGGCGAATCGTTTAACCAGTTCGCGTCGGTTAGGAATCGGATGACGAGTGAAGTCTTCAGTACTCGTCAGGGTGGTGAGGATCTTGCCTGCACATTCGCTGGCTGAAGTCAGCAGGCCGGTGGCGAACCATGAATCTTCGCCGTCCTGTAATGCTAGATCGGCAAGCAGCGTGACAGCCGCCGGTCGTTTACTGTCGCCCAGTGCGAGCGCCGCTTGAAACCTCACTCGCGCGTCGAGGTCATCGACCAGGCCAGTCATTCGCTCGAAAACGAGGTCATCGTCGATCCACCGATGAGCCAAACGAGCGGCGTCATGCCGGACATGCGCGTCTGCATCCCTGAGTCCGCGAACGACGTCTTGTTTATCCAGCTTTGAGATTCCCTCGAGCGTCCACAATGCATGCAGGCGAGTCGTGACTTGCTTGTTCGATCTGAGCATTCTTTGAAGGATTGGCCTTGTGGCAGAAACGCTTTTGCCAAAGTCAGCGCTATAAAAACGCTCGCTCAACAATCTCTGGCCGAGGTACTGTTTCCAGCCGTTGGGGGATTTCATCAGTTGTACCATGTCATCCGCTGTTTCGGGCGGGGTGAACGGTTCAGGTTTTGCACCCTTAGGAATGATGCGGTAGATGCGGCCTTTATCTTCGCCGGCTCGCCAGTCGAGTTTGGCGGCGATTTCGGGCGGCAGAAATTTTGGATGCTCGACCCATAGCCGGTACATATCGGCGAGGTAAAGTGCTCCATCCGGGCCGTTGGCGAGGCTCGCCGGGCGGAACCAGGTGTCGGTTGAGGCGATGAAGTCGGCTTTCGGGCGAGCTCGTTCAGCCGTTAGTCGCAAGCCATCGGGTTTGACGACTGAGCGAGTGACCAGATGGCCGATCGGCTCGCAGACGAAGACGCTGTCCTGAAATGTGCCCTTGAGCAGGTCGCCTGTGTAAGCCGTCACTCCGCAGGCGGACGTGTGAGTGCCGGCGTGCGAGAGGTAGTTGCTCTTCATTTTGACGAGTGGGTAGACGCGGGTTTCGCCTCCGGATTTACCAACATCGTAGTGCGCGGCAGATGTGATGGCGTAAGGATTGCGTTTGAGAATGGCTGGCGGCAGTAGCGTGGTCATGATGGGATTTCGGTTGGTGCAGTAAAACCGGTTCCCCCAGCGGTCGACGGTGTTTCCAAACTGGCCCATTCCGCTGTCCGCTTCGAAATCGTAATTCCACGGATGGAAACGGAAATCCTTACGCGGGATGGTGACCGGTTCTCGCTTGGGTTTGATCCACGAAGTGATCTTGCCGGGGCCATAATTTAGGTAAACCCAGTTGTCTATCCCCCAGCGTGGATTCCCGATCTGCATCTGTGGGTGAGCTGGCGTGAAACCGTCGAACACAACTTCGCGAACGTCAGCAACGTTGTCTCCATCGGAGTCTTTGAGAAAGAGGATCTGCGTTTGAGCTCCGACGATCAGGCCGCCTTTGAATGGCATCAGACTGTGTGCGAAGTTCAGCTTGTCGGCGAAGACGTGCCGTTTGTCGGCCTTGCCATCTCCGTCGGAGTCTTCGAGATAGACCACTCTTGAAAGTGGATCGCCGCCGTCTTCCGGACCGATGGGATAGTCGCCGTACTCGACGACGAACATCCGACCGCGTCGATCGAACGCGATAGCGACCGGATCTTTGACGAGCGGTTCGGAAGCGACGAGTTGGATTTCCAGGCCCGGTTCGATTTCCAGACATGCGAGGGATTCCTCCGGTGATTTCGGGGGAGCGGTTTTCTCATCCACCCAGTGCCGGCCGCCGCGGACTCCTTCGATGACTTCCAGAGCGTTTTTCTGCAGAAGCTGCGGCTGAGCTTCGCCGTTAATCTTCCCGGGCCTTCGTTGCCCAACTCCAGGTGTTCCTTTGTCTCCGAGATCTTCGCGAGCGATTTCAGCAAGCTTTGTCAGTCGAGCGACGATTTCTGGATGCTCGGCGGCAACTTCTTGTTTGCTGGATGCGTCTTCGACGACGTTGAAGAGCAGCGGATTCGGTGTTTGCCCTTTTCGAAAATGCGGATGTCCAGGCACGAAGTCGATCGGAAGGAACAGTTTCCACGGCCCTGACCGAACAGCCTGTAGCTGGTCCTGGTGATAGTAGTAGTAAGTGTCGTGCGGAGTTTTCGCGCCGGCTTTTCCGTAAAGAAGCGGAGCGATGTCATGACCGTCGATCTTTCGATCCGTTGGAGCATCGCCACCAGCCAGCTTTGCGAATGTTGGCAGCAGGTCCATCGTTGAGGTCAATTCGTCGCATGTTGTGCCAGCTGGAACTTTGCCTGGTTGCCAGACAATGGTGGGAACTCGGAATGCGCCTTCGCTGGTCGTGTAACCTCGACCGTGGAGCGGACGATTGGAGCCTCGGCTGAGATCAGAGAGGTCACGATTGATCGGTGCTCCGTTGTCCGACGTCCAGATGACAAGCGTATTTTCTGCGATACCCAGTTCTTTGAGCTGGTCCAGCATCACGCCCATCGACCAGTCGAGTTCTTCGATCGAGTCTCCCCAGGGGCCATTCTTACTTTTGCCTTTGAATTTCTTACTTGAAAACGGTGTCTTTGTGCTGCCGGGCATAGCCTGTGGGAAATACAGAAAGAATGGTTCATCTTTGTGCTCGGCGATCCACTCCATTGCCCTTTCCGTGTAGCGTTTGGTCAGTCCATCCCGGTCACACGGAGCTTCAACGACCGTTTCGTTTTCCATAAGCGGCAGCGGCGGCCACTGCGAGCCGTCCCTGGCCCAGACTCGTTGGGTCATGTCGTCTGAGTAGGGGACTCCATAGAACCAGTCGAAGCCTTGTCGCGTGGGCAGGAACTCCGGCTGATCACCCAGATGCCATTTTCCAACAATCGCGGTTGCATATCCTTGTGCTTTTAAGACTTCGGCGACGGTCACTTCGTCCGGATGCAGTCCGTACTGCGAAACGGGGCGCAGCACCCAGCCGTCGCGAGGATTCAGGTGCATGCCTACTCGCTGCGGATAACACCCTGTCATGATGCTTGCTCGAGACGGCGTGCAGACTCCGGCAGTGACGCAGAAGTGCGTGAACTTGCGCCCTTCCTTCGTCATGCGATTGAGATTCGGCGTGCGGTGCAGCGTTGAGCCAAATGGTTCGATGTCGCCATACCCGAGGTTGTCGCAGTAGATGACAATAATGTTGGGCTTGTCACCGGGAGTGGTCTTTGAATCTGCAGCGACGGCGTACCGAGCGGCAGTGGTCGTGCTGAGCAGGATAGCTGCGACGGCGAACAGACCCATCAGGCGAATGTGCTCTTTCATCAGAAACTCTCCTCATTGACGTGTGACGCTGCCCACAGATTGAGCTTGCGAGGTCATAGTTCGTCGATCTACGTGGAAAACGGCGGCCAGATATTGTGTGAACGTTACGAAAGTGATGTTTCGAGCTCAAACGGGTTGAAAGCAGGTGCTTGATGTCAACAGAATGATTTCAGGTGGGTGTTGTTTTGCAGAGGGTGTAAGACCATCTCTCGAATATTCAACCAGGCAGGGAAAACTATGGAGCGGTTCAGAAGTCTCGGAGCGGTCGATCGCAGACGCCAGCGTTGCGCCTTCACTCTGATCGAGCTCCTGGTTGTTGTCGCGATCATCGGAATTCTTGTTGCTCTTTTGTTGCCAGCCGTGCAGCAGGCTCGCGAATCGGCTCGTAACACTCAGTGCAAAAACAACCTGAAGCAGATGGGCGTGGCGATACACAATTTCCACGACCAGCACAGTGCATTGCCTCCGTCTCGAAACTACGACCATTACACCACGTGGGCATTCCTGATTCTTCCGCATCTGGAAAACTTCAATCTGTTTGCGACGTGGGATTCAACGCTTAAATATTACTACCAGAGTGACGAAGCCAGACTGACTCGGATTTCCGTTTACTTCTGTCCAAGCCGCGCCGGGCCGCGGAATCCCAGCACGCGAAACGACGACATCTTATCGCCGTTTGAAACGAGTGGGCATGTACCAGGAATCGTTGCCGATTACGCCTGTGTCGCCGGGTACGGTCGAGGGTGGAACTGGATTAGTTCCAGAGGCGCCATGATTATAGGCGACGCGACAACGGAGCCTCCCACACCAACGGGGAGTTATGCACCTCCAGGAGCAGTACTTACAACGTGGCGGAGTCGTACTGCGTTTCGGGACTTGACTGACGGGCTGACGCACACTTTTGTCATTGGCGAGAAGCACTTCCGTTCGCGCAACAGAGGAATTGCTCCGGAAGATGGCGCGATCTACAACGGCGATCATCCCGGTAATTTTTCCCGCTGTGGCGGTCCCGGTTACCCGATTGCAAAGTCGCCCTTGGAAGCGTACAGGAACAACTTTGGTAGTGCCCATCATCAGATGTGTAACTTTCTGCTCGCCGACGGCAGCGTGCGGGGAGTTAACGTTTTGATTGCCACGGACATTCTCGGGCGGCTGACTGTCCGGAACGACGACGAAATCGTTTCAGAATACTAGCGGTTTCACGTGTCGTACTTACTCGGTCCCGTATTCTTCGAGCATGGTTTCGTCCACCTCTCCTTCTTTAATCGGAGGAGGGGCGTAGTCAACTTCGACCAGAATATTATTTGGCGACGGCTTGACTTCGAATGCCAGAGGCGACGTTTTGAAGTCGCTGAATTTCGGATCGAGGGCTGGCGGTGGTATTAAACCTGGTCTTTCAACGCCCGTGCCAATTTCGTAATTGGCAATTACCGCAGCGCGATGCTTGCCAGCAATGGCGCCGTCTTCAGCTTCATAAGTACCGAGCTGAAACGTTCCGTCTTCGTTGATCTCTCCTGACGCCGTGATCGGTCTCTTTTGATCAAGAGTTTCGAATTCGATAGTTCCTTCGATTAAAGGCTTGCCATCCGGGTAAACAACCATGCCATGGACAAGGAATGTTTCAGGCTGACTGTCACATCCCGAAAGGAGCAGGAGCAGCGCGGCAGATCCTGAAAGTTTTGAGCAGTGCGACATCGTGACAGCTCTTCGAAGAATGGCCAGAATGTAACCTCAGATGAGTTCGCCGAGAGATGACATCTCGCGAGTAAAACCGTACCAACTGTGTACAATGAAAACGCGTGCGTACGTTGAGACGGACTTTCCGGGTAACGCTGTCGCCGTCGAATTATTGTTGTTTGATTTCTGCGGATTTTTTCAGTCGCGGGTCTGGATGTCTACTTCGTCGAATCAATGGTATGTTGAGATGTCGGCCGGCATCACGCTGGGTCCGATGCCGTTTGCCGCCGTCGTCAAACTGGCCGAAACGTCGGCGATCATACGCGACGATCGTGTCCGGGAGGAATCTTCCAGGGATTGGAAGTCGGCACACCAGGTTCCCGGACTCTTCGCTGACAAGGAAACTTCAGGCTCCGACAGCGGAGTTGCTTCGCTGTCGGGCTTTGAAGTTGCTAAGCATGCAGACGAGTCCACAACTGGCAAGCACGTAAAGCCCGATGAACTCACGCCCGCGTCTGCTGCCACCGACGGAGTGATCCGGCTTGACGGTTTTGAAGTGTTGTTCGGAGAGTCGGAGACAACTTCGGCTGACGATGTGGATGATCCAGCATCAGCATTGCTCCGGGCTGCTGCCAGTTTGAAAGCAGCCGAACCAGAGCCGACACATCCCGGCAAGGTTAAGCCGAAAATCAAGGTCGATGGAGGGCAGGGCGGAACCTCAATGCCGAGCTCCAAGCTCGAAATTCCTGACGATGTGATTCCTCAGTTGGACATTCCTGCTCCGGCGCCACTCAATGTCCCATCGCCAGAACCTGTTCCCTCACGCACGCTCGACGTACCTGAAAGTTCATCGATTTCCACCGAGCCTGAAACGGCTGAGGCGGATGCGGAGCTCGATCTGGCAGCGTTGGTGCGTGAGGGAGTTGAGGACGGAGCACATCCTGCTCCTCAGATTTCAACCGCAGCGCCGCCACAATTAAAACCGACGAACCAACTAAAGCCTCCGATTCAACCCTGGCGACCTCCGACGGATCGAGTGAAACAGCTTGCCATTCCTGGTTGTCTGGCCTTTGCTGCGGTGATCGGAGTCTGGTCGCTTTTGTCGCTGCTAACACCCGACATGGAAGTGGCGACTTACGATCAATACGCCTCGATTTATCAGGAGTATCAGACGTTTGCCGAATTGCCCGATTCCGGTAACTGGTCACAATTTGCAACGCGAGCGAAAGCCGAGCTTGACGAAACGCTCCCTGACCTTGAAGCCGTCGCCGTTCCAGGGGAGCGTGGGAAAAGTCTGCTTCTCTACGCCGGCCGCGATCTCCGCACGGCTCTCGAGCTGACTCCCGGGGCGGAAAATTCTCACGCAGAGCGCCTTGCCGGTTTCTTCAAACAACTCAACGAGTTACACGCTTCAGGCGAGTGATCTGGGGCGTTCCTCTGCCTGGGGACGCCCCAGATCACCAGGCGATGATGTCATTGATGACGTGGCCGTGGACGTCGGTGAGGCGAAAGTCTCGGCCAGCGTGGCGAAAAGTGAGACGTTCGTGGTCGAGGCCCAGCAGGTGCAGAATTGTGGCATGGAAGTCGTGAACGTGTACGGCGTTTTCTTCTATGTGATTCCCGATGTCGTCCGTGCTGCCGTAGACGATTCCGCCTTTCACACCTCCGCCAGCCATCCATCCTGAAAATGCATCGGGGTGGTGGTTCCGACTTTTCGTCCCTTTGCCGTCCTGGGCCCAGGGAGAACGTCCAAACTCGGTGCAGAAAACGAGCAGAACGTCGTCGAGCATTCCTCGTTGCTTCAGGTCGTGAATCAAGGCGGCGATTGGCTGGTCGACTCGCTTTGCATATTTGGCGTGTGAATTGATGTCGCGATGAGCGGAGTCCCAGTTATCGCGACAGGCTCCGACGGCGTCGACGATTTCGACAAAGCGAACGCCAGCTTCGACCAGACGTCTGGCCATGATGCACTGTGCAGCGTACGAGCGTCGGTCTCCCGGTTTCGCTCCATAGAGTTCGAGCGTTTGTTTCGATTCTTTGCTCACGTCCAGAACTTGCGGAGCAAGGTCCTGCAGTCCCTTTGCCGTACGAAATGTCTCCCGCCGGCCAATCAAACGTTGTGCGCGTGCCCGCTGCTCGAGATGTTTTTGATTCAGAGATGCCAGAAGTTCGAGCTCCAGGTTCTGAAGTGCGGCTGGCGAGTCCGGCTTCAGATACGGCAACGGTTGGTCGCCGGGCATCACCTGCACGCCCGAGTGGATCGCTGGCAGAAAGTTGGAATTCCAGATCATCGGCCCGTTGTAGGGTCGGTGTTCGCTGATGACGACGTGTCCAGGCAGTTGTGGATTCTCCGTGCCAAGACCATAGCTGAGCCATGAACCCAGACTCGGCATCGGTACATTGGTGCTGCCTGTATGAAGTTGCAGTGTCGCTTCGCCGTGGTCGCGATGATCAGAGTGCATAGACCGGATCAAAGCTGCTTCGTGCATCACGTTTCGGATGTGCGGAAACAGGTCACTGACCGCGGTCCCGCATTCTCGATTGGGCCGAAAATGCCAGTTGGAGGCTTTCAGATATCGATCGTTCTTAACCTGTTGAGGAGCGGCTTTGGCCGGCGAGCCAATCGGCTTGTCGTGATCTCGCGTCAGCCGTGGTTTTGGATCGAACGTGTCGACGTGTGAAAATCCCCCGGACATGTAAAGCACGATCACGTGTTTAGCATGAGGCTTGCGATGGGGCGGCTTTGTGGGACCAGTGGAGTCAGCGGTTGTGTGGGCGTTGCTGAGAACTGGCAATAACGAAGTTGCAGTGCCGGCGGAAAATGTTTGCAGTGCGTCTCGGCGTGAAATTCGAAGATTATGAGACATCGGCGAAAACCTGAAGGATTGAGAACTTGAAGGCTAAAGACACCGGAAGGCTGCAGAGTCAGTCGACAAAGAAAAACTCGTTGCTGGTCAGGATGGTTCGAGCGATTGCTGTCCAGGTCTGTCGTCCGATATCGCCTTTGCGGTTCTGGTTAACGCTGTGTTTTTCGAACTGCTGGATGAAGGTTGTCAGTCGGTTCAATTCGTCGTCGTTCGATTGCCTCCCATAAGCAAGATGGAAAGTAAAGTTCACCCGATCGACAGTAGAATTCCGTTCACGCATGATTCGTTCGGCGAATGACTCCGCTTGTCTTCGGATGAAAGGAGAATTCATCAGGAACAGTGCCTGGCCGGGCACATCAGAACTGGTCCGCTGCGATGTTGTCTGGCTGGTGTCAGGCGGATCGAAGAGACCAAGAAAGGAATGGTCGAACAGGCGTTGAGTCAGTAAATAGACGCTGCGTTTGTTCGTTTCGTGTTCTACATGGAATGGACCGTTCAAACCGTATCGTTTTTTGTGCCATGCCGGCAGAGGATGCGGACCGCCCTGAGTCCGATCCAGTTGCCCGTTAACGGAAAGAATCGCATCGCGAATTGCCTCAGCTTCCAGGCGACGTCGCTGAAAACGCCAGAGATACCTGTTGGTTGGATCGACGGAGGGAGCGTCAATTCGCCTGTCCGAACTTGCGAGATTCTCACCGCTGCTCTCAAGGGCACTCTCGACGGCCACAGACGCAAGGCGGTAGCTTCGAGTCATGACGATGCGGCGGTGCAGTGCCTTCAGCGACCAGCCATCGCGATTAACAAACTGTTCGGTAAGCCAGTCGAGGAGTTCAGGATGTGATGGCCGTTCGCCTCGGATTCCAAAGTTATCCGATGTTGCCACCAGTCCTTGTCCAAAATGGCGTTGCCAGATTCGATTCACGATGACTCTGGGGACGAGTGGGTGATCAGGTTGCGTCAGCCACCGAGCCAATTCCAGACGCCCTGAGCCGTTGGTAATTCGTGGAGCATCAGGTCCATCGATTACCTGCAGGAAACGCCGAGGAGTGACTGGACCCTTACGCGCCGGTTCGCCTCTTCGTTGCACGTTGGCGTCGCGCGGCTGTCCTTCGCCGACACCGAACACCATTTCGACGGGTGGATTCTCTGCGAGCCGCTCCTTCTCTTTTTTAAGCCACGCGAGGCCGTGCAGCATTAATTCACGAAATCGGCCGGAGTGCCTGCCCAGCAATTCATTGCGTTGCTTCGTCAGGTCGTCCGTTGGAGCACCGGCAGTCGTAGCTTTCTGCCAGTCAAGTTTCACTTTCTTGAATTCATCAAGCGTCGGCTTCAGCCATGGTCGGAAGTGATTGTTGATCTGATATTCGTAGCGAGTGATCGTCTCCCAGAATTCGTCAACCAACTGCTTGGCATTAGGTACGCCGGTCGCCGGAGCCAGTGCAGACGGCGATTTTTCTACAGACATCCCCATCCACGGATAAGTCGTACTGTTGAAGATGCCATACAGGCCGTAGTAGTCAGTTTGCAGAACCGGGTCGAAGGGGTG
>Ga0315331_10003338_pt1 | contig 12132 bp, 20 predicted proteins | sample M160m34915metaG_FD_203456 | JGI IMG/M metagenome (GOLD analysis project Ga0315331, IMG submission 203456) | Ammonia-oxidizing marine archaeal communities from Monterey Bay, California, United States - M1 60m 34915 | ecosystem: Environmental > Aquatic > Marine > Intertidal zone | place: USA...
ATGCCAACATAGTCAGTGGTATGGGGGTTAAAGGTACTGGCATTCCAGACGGTGCTTACATTGCCGGCCTCCCTGCTACAAATCCCGTTACGATAACATTAAGTGCAAACGTAACCGAAGAAATTGACGCAGGTACTACACTATCGTTCTACAGCCGTGTTCAAAACACTGTAGCTATTGGCTACGCTGCTGGACTTAATGCAAAGAGTGGCGCACACAATGTTTATGTCGGCTCATACGCTGCTGGTCTTGGCGAAACTACTGGCGAAGACAACGTGTGTCTTGGCTATGCCGCTGGCTACGATCTAGCAGCGGGACATTCTAATGTATTCATAGGTAGAGATGCCGGTTCAAACATCAATGATGGAGTAAGCAATGTCGCCATTGGCGCGTACGCAATGGACGCTGCAAATGGTGGCAATGATTATTGTATTGCCATCGGCCATCACGCACTAGGTGCTGATACACAGAACTCACAATACTGCGTAGCCATTGGCCACAACGCGCTTCAAGTACAAAACAACGCACATACGCAGCGAAACACCGCTATTGGTGGACTTGCTGGTGATAATATTGATTCTGGAGACAGCAATACGTTAGTTGGTTTTTCTGCCGGTTCTGGCGTTAGTAGCGGAAACAACAACACTGCGGTTGGACACGAAGCATTTCTTTCTGGAACCGGCTCTGGCAACACGATGATCGGTGCTGATTGCGGCGAAAGTGCAACTGGCGATAGCAACGTCTGCATTGGCTCGCAAGCTGGTAGGGTGCTTGGAAGCGGCCCCGGCAATGTACTCATCGGCAAGTCTGCTGGAGTGGCAATGGACACCGGCGACTACAACGTGGCTATTGGTTATCAAGCTGCTGATGCGTTGGCTGGCAATGCCAACAATAACATTGCGATTGGGCCAAATTCTTTGGGTGGGACAAGTAACGCTTGTTTAAAGAATATCGCTATCGGCACTAACACACTTGGAAACGCTTCTTATGCCGCAGCATCCATTAACTTAGCTATTGGCCACGATGCAGGTATTGCAATCAACACCGGCACAAAAAACGTGCTGATCGGCCACGAAGCGGGGAGTGGAATCACCGATCACAACGAGAACACGGCGGTTGGGTACAACGCACTGAAAGTTTCTACTGGTGAAAACAACACTTGTCTTGGGCGTGAAACATTACTCACCCTAAACGACGGGGATTACAACACAGCCGTCGGTGCGGGTGCGATGAAACTTGCGGACGGCGACAACATTGAAAAAAACACCGCTATCGGTGGTGCTGCGCTTAATCAACTAGCAGCCACTAATTCCCAAGGCAATGTCGCACTAGGTTATGAAGCTGGGGCTAAATATGAAACGACCCCTGCTGGCGCACCAACACCAGATGGAAATGTAACTCAAGCTACAAACTGTGTTTATATTGGCACAAATTCGTGTTCTGGACTTAACCCTTCTAGCACTGTTCCAGATAACGAAATTGTCATTGGTTACAACGCTGTTGGTAACGGGGTAGATTCTGTCACGCTAGGAAACGCATCTACCGACGATCTTCATTGTGCTGCTGGATCAATTACAGCTTTATCTGACAGGCGAGTTAAGCGCGACATCACCGACAATTCGGTTGGCTTGGACTTCATTGAGAAGTTGGCGACAGTCAATTACAAGCGGTTGAACCCAGCCGATTGGCCGACTGAAATTGGCTTGGGTGCTTACCGCGAACAAGTTTACGAGAACCAACTCGTCAGCGAAGCAGTCGAAGCGGCAGAAGCAGTTTACGAAGACTACGTCGTGCAAGAAGCACGACCGGCTGTTGAGGAAGAGACACGCGAGGAAGTTCATCCAGCTATTGAGGAGGTCACGGAAGAGATCGTGCATCCCGCAAAAGAAGCGGTGTACGAGGATCGTGTGGTAGTTGAAGCCGCAGCCGAGCGCACTGAGACGCGCATCATCACACACGCTGAAGCGGAACGCACCGAGACAAGCATTGTTCAACACGCACAAGAGGAGCGCACTGAGGAACGTGTGACTCAAGAAGCGCGTGAGGAAATTAAGTCTGAACGCCACAAGCACAGCGAAGAGGAGATTACTGAAGAGGTCGAGAAGGTGGAAATGGTGAAGGGAGAAGGCGACAATTACATTCGCAAAGTCTCCACTGAAACAGTTACACGCACTGTTCGCACCCCACTGTACGACGATCATCCAGTTGTTAACGAAGACGGCACTCCGTGTGTAGATGGCAACGGCGAACAAGTAATTCACCAATGTCCGGTGATTGAAGAATACATCTCGCAGACGGCACAAGAAGAAGTGCGCGAGACGGTGGTCGTTCAAGAAGCGCAGGATGAGATTACCGAGACAATCACCATTCCAGCGGTTGAAGAGGTTACTGAAACCGTCACAATCCCAGCAGTCGAGGAAGTGACCGAGCGCGTGTTGGTTAGCGAAGCAGTTGCCGAGTACACCGAGACACGGGTGGTTGTTGAGGCGAAGGATGCGTGGACAGAAACACACATCACACGACCAGCAGAAGCGGCTCGCGAAGAGATCACAGAACGCCGACTGGTCAGTGCTGCGGTGGAAGCTAAAGACGCTGTGTACGAGACAGTGACAGTGCCAGCAGACGAACGACCAGCAGACGATGACACGGTGCGGTTGGGTCTGATAGCGCAAGATGTGCAGACCGCAATGACTGAAGCCGGTGTTGAGTTCGATTTGGTACACACAAGCGCGAACGGCAAAATGTCGGTGACATACGGCAACTTGGTGATGCCGCTTATCAAGGCGGTGCAGGAGTTGAGTGCGAGAGTTAAGACACTTGAAGGATAATTTTATGGCCGCAGAAGCAACACAGCCAGAGCAGGAGAAGTCCGTTGTTACCATCAACGGAGAGGAACACAACGTAGCGGATTTGTCTCAACAGCAGATTGCGCTACTCAACCAAGTCGTTGACCTTGACAGCAAGACCAGCCAAATGGGTTTTAACTTAGCTCAAGCGCAAGGAGCGCGGAGTTTCTTTATGGCCCAACTGACTGCCAGTATTGAAGCGCCAGCTGAGCCGGAAGCTGAGAAAGAAGACAGCTGACACAAGGGCAGCTGCTATGCAGTTTTGCAGAGTGAATGACAAACAGCATAGACGCAGCAACTGTCGAACGACTCGCCGAGCAAGCGGTTGGCCATTATGGCTGGCTGCTGCTCGGCGCTTTTACTGCCTTAATGTGCAAGGACATTCTGGTAAATTTTGTGCAGGGGCTGGTGATTTACTGGGGAAGCGATTTTTCTAATGACGAAATACTCTACATTAGTGGAAGGCAAGCGAGGGTTATTCGTCTGGGTTTAACATCAACCACGTTTTTTATGACAGACAGGGCCACTAAAATGCTTGTTCCAAATTCCCAGCTAAAGCAGCTGACGATAGAGAAGAAGCTTCCACTGAATGGTGGATCATCTTATCTGCCAAAAGGCAGTGAGATGGGTTCTATGAAAGTGGAGGTTGTTAATGCTAAAAGCGAAAGGTGCGACCTTGCTTGAACTGCTAGTCACCATAGGCGTCATATCAATTTTGTGTTCGCTGTTAATTCCTGCGGTTACTAGCACCATCGAGAAGGCTAGGCGAACAGAGTGCCGAAACTTTCAGCGCCAGCTGAAAATCTACTCAGCTGTTGGAGGGGCTGGGGGTTTGGAATTTCGCGGTGACTCGCTTTATTTAGGCGGGATAGCCGTACATAGGAACTGCTACGTTTGCCACCCAACTATTCCATAATGAAACGGTTACTCGCCATAGTTGCCATATCCGCCCTTGTCATTTGGGTGGGCGCTGGCTGTCAAAATTTGAAAGAGGTAGATTTTTCCATCACTGGATTTGAGGCTGAATGGTATGAACCGCCGCCTGTTGCAATCACCAACAACCCGCCAGCTGGCTCCAGCTGGATACCCAAGCTGATGCAGCGTGGGGCGGACTGAGATGGTTACGATTGACGACGCAAAGGTGATGGTCGCTTCCGCAGCTGGGCTGGGGAATTGGCTTGTTGACTTGGAGCTGGTGCTTCAGATTACAATATCGCTGGCCAGCTTGTTCTACATTGTGCTAAAGATAAAGGAGCAGCTGGAACGGAACCGGCGGCGCAATAAACGCAAATAATTTTGTTATGTTAACAGGAAAAAAGACATATATGACGGCGGTTGGAGGCATTCTCACGGCTGTGGGAGCGTACTTCTCTGGGGAAATGGAGATGGGAACTATGATTTCTGTGGTCACGACGAGTCTTCTCGCCGTCTTCCTCCGCAGCGGATCGAAGAGTGACGCAGCTGGCTCATCAGAGGCCACAGCTGTAACTGTAGCATCGTCCGAAAAGCCAGCAAGCTGACGTGTGGGGCTGGCTCAAGCTTCTTCTGTCCTTCGGCGACGTTCGCGCTATCTTGGAGAAGGTGATGGACGCTGTTAAGCACACCTCGGCAAATGTTAGGCAAACAAAAAAAGACAATATGGTGGATGACGCCATTAACGCTGCTCTCGCTAATCGCGGCGACGAGCAGCGGCTGCACGACAGCGAAGCTGAACAACAGTCAAAGGCTGATTGAGCGCCACCCTCAAGGATTCAGAGACGCGGTGCAAGCCAGCACCAACTCTGTTGTCTTTGTGTCCGATGCGCTCAAAACAATTAACCGACTGGAGGCAGTGATTGAACGAAGATGAAAAAGAATAATTAAAATTACTTTTATTTTTTTCAAAAAAAGTGTTGACTCGAATTTAGTTCAACGCTAGGTTGAGTTTCTCGCCTGCAAAGCGAGAAGCAATGCAACCTAAACCAAAGAACAATGTTGTGGTCATCGACCGCAACTTGCACCGACGCCTCAAGTCCTACTGCGACAAGCGCGGAATGAAGATAGGCGCAGTCGCGACTCGGTTCATCACCAAGCAACTGGAGGTGGCCAGTGACTAAGCCCCACATCATTGGCATCGCTGGAAAAAAGCAGTCGGGTAAGGACTCGCTCTACCTACAGTGCAAAAAGCAGCTCGGCAACACAGCTACTCGATTGGCCTTCGGCGACATCGTGAAGCTTGAGGTGGCCAACACTTGCAAATTTTTAGACGATGTTGAAGAGACTCTGGCATTCATCGAGTCCAACAAGTCTAGGTTTCGCCCACTGCTTCAATGGTGGGGAACAGAATACCGCAGGGAGTTGTCTGGCGAGTCGTATTGGATTGATTCAATGCGGACACGTCTGGGTAATATTCCAAGTCACTTCAAGTTTGTGTTCATCACGGATGTTCGGTTTCCAGACGAGGCCCAGCTGATTCGAGAGTTGAACGGCTCACTCATCCGTGTCGAGCGAGGGGGTGTGCATACTGACCAGCACTCCACTGAGACAGTTATGGATGATTACGATGACTATGACTGCACAGTCAATAATTTCGGCGGTCTACCTCAACTGGCTTTTGAGGCCAGAATGCTGATCGCAAAGGATTTCTGCCGCCGAGTGGCGAGCAAGGAAAAAAAGGTAACAACAGATAACAACGACTCCCCTCACCCCTCCCCTTCGCAGGTTTGATGCGGTGGGGGGTAGTCACAAAACAGAAAGGATAGCATATGTTTCTTAATGCAACTGAAGCACCCAGCAAGGGTAAGTTCGAGCCACACCCGAAAGGTCTGGCTAACGGGGTCTGTGTCGAGGTAATCACTCACAACAAAGAGGGTGTACCCTACTCAAAGACCATTGACGGCAAGGTAAAGAACAAGATCATTCTTGTTTTCCAAACCGAAAAAACCACCACCAAGGATGACGGCACTACGGTGAACTGTGCGTACTGGGACTGGCACAATATTCCAGAGTCAATCGCCAACGAGAACAGCTCGCTGCACAAGCGACTCAAGGGCTGGGAAGTGTCTATCGAGGACTTCGCCACCAAGGAGGCGTTTGAGGACGCCGTTATAGGACGGCCTTGTCTTCTGATGTTCAGCCACAACACAAGCGAAGGCACAACCTACGCTAACATCGAGGCGTGTACGCCTATTGAAGAAGGAGCGGAAGCGTTCGTTGCTAGGGACTACAAAGCCTTCAACCCGTCCGCCCCGTTCTAATATGTTCCTATCAGCTCAACCGCAGCAACAACGCGAGCTGAACCACGACGGTGGCGGCCATTGGTACTATCCCGATGGCCGCCCCCTTCACACTGTCCCAAAGAAGGACGGTAGTGGGGAGAGGAACACAACGCGAGCTGACGCGAGGACGCTAGGGCTTTACCCAAGCGTGACCGCCATCACGAAGGTGGTTCATAATGACGGGCTTTCTCGCTGGAAAGAGAAGCAGATTCTCGACGCCTGTGTAGCTACCCCGCTAGAGGCTGGTGAGAATGTTGATTCCTACAAGGCCAAGGTTCGCAAGCAATCGCAAAAGAAGATGGTGGACGCGAGGGCGTTCGGCTCTTTGTTTCACGAGGCTATCGACGAACTGAACAAGTCTGGTTTTCTGGACTCAAGGTTCGACGAGGTGAAGCCGTTCGTGAAGCACTACATTGAATGGACTCGCGACCACAAGGTGTCGTTCGTGAACACCGAGTTTGTGTGCGTAAACAAAAAGCTCGGCTACGCTGGGCAGGTGGATGGTCTGGCTATTGTTGACGGTAAGCTGACGCTTCTCGACTACAAGACCCAAGACGTGAAGCCCGATAAGAAGGGTGAACTGTCACCGAAGATTTACGACAGCTGGGGATGGCAGCTTGCCGCCTACAAGAATGCAAACTGGAAGAACAAGCCGCCCCGCATTCAGCAAGTTATGAATGTCGTTCTCTGTTCTCAGACCCCGTGCTACCCCATTATCAAAGTGTGGTCGCGCGAGGAGTTATCGAGTGCTTGGAAGATATTCAAAGCCAGCTGCCAAGTCTGGCAGCTCACCTCAAAGTTTAACCCAGCGGCTAACGCTGACCTAATTCACGGCAATGGGTAAGGCCCAGAGAGAGAAAGGAAAGCGTGGCGAGAGGATGTTTCGCGACATCCTCCGCGATGCTGGATTCGATTCCGCGTACCGCACGCAACAATTCAGCGGTGCGTGTCCAGAGGGGAGTGCGGACGTGAGGTGTCCGCAGCTCCCCTCCCTTCACTTTGAAGTAAAGAACGTCGAGAAGCTGGCAATATGGCCCGCTATGCAGCAGGCGCTGACTGACGCTGCTGCTGGCCAGATAGCCGTGGTCGCTCACACCAAGAACAACCACGGATTTCTGGTCACGCTGTGCGCCGAGGAGTTCCTAGACATCCTCCGTCGAAGTGACCTCGTAGTGCAGCCCGAACCGAAGTCTCTAAAGCTGGAGTCAGAGGAGGTGGTCGAGTGACTCTCAACATCCCAGACGAGTTGATGGCGTCCAGCCTGTCCGTGTCCGCGAAGCTGACTGTCGCCGTGGTAATGAACCACCCTCGGCACACTAGGGCCGAGGTCGCAAAGCTGCTGAACATCACCCGATCAAGCGTCAACAATGCCATAAAAAAGGCTAGGATTGAGGGTATCGATATTGATACAAAGTGTATCGATATTGATACAAAATGTATCAATAACGCTACTCCATACCTAGTAGGTAGTGTAGTAGGGGAGAAGGAAGAGGCAGCTAAGCCAACTCAAACCCCAGAAGCAAAGCCTCCGACGAAGGAGGAGGTGGTCGCCTACAGCGAAGCGCAGGGTGCGGCCCACATTGCTGACGAATTTTATGAAACCTATTCCGATCGAAGCTGGATGTCCAAGGGTGAGCCGATCAAAAACTGGCGAGCGATGTTCCGCTGGTGGGCAAAGAACAAGTCAGCTGTAACTGTCAAGCCACGCCAAGGGATGTCCGCCGAGGACGCACGCTATGCGATGGACGCCGCCACATACCAATGAAAATTCTAACAACACTTCTAATAATCTCTATGAACACAACACCAAGTATACCGAACGATCACGCAGCTGAACTGGGCCTCATCGGCGCAGCGTTGCAAGGCAAGCTGGATGACATCAACTCGTCTGGCATCACAGCCGAACATTTCCACGACGCCAAGTGCCGAAAGATGTGGAGCAAAATGGACGAGCTGAATGCGGAAGGGACAACCGTCAAGCTGGACACCTGCGCCCACTCATCCAACAGCGACAACGGACTGCTAACCGTCTCCGACTGGCTGGCAGCTGAAGATGCGTGCGCTTCGCCAACGAACTGGACGTACTGGGCAGAGGTTTGTGACGAAAAGCGCAAGGCTAGGCTGGCCCAACAGACCGGCTTAGAGCTGGCCCAGACTGCGGCGACGTGCGAGTCAGTCGAGGAGCTGGTGTCCAAGGCTGAGTCAGTTATGTTCGAGCTATCCGAGAAGGTTGCGACCAAGGGAGAGGGTCGCAAGGATTCATTCAACCGCATCATCGACACGCTTGAAGAAGCCCACAAAGGGGGGAGGGTAGGAATCTCAACTGGCTTCCCGTGCATCGACCGCATACTCGGCGGTCTGAGAGGTGGGCAGTTGGTCACGATTGCGGCTCGCCCAGCTGTAGGTAAGTCGGCATTGGCTGGCAACATAGCCGAGCAGCTTGTGATGAGCGGAACGCCGGTCGGGTTCTTTAGTTATGAAATGACACAAGACGAGCTAAACCTTCGTATGCTCTGCTCTCTCAGCGACACCAACCTAATCGGTGACGTGATAAACGGAGGTGTCATTGACAAGACTGACCGGCTTAGGATTATGACTCAAGCAGCTGAGTTTGTTCCGAAGCTGAACGCCGCGCCTATTCACATCGTTGACAACGGCAACCTCACCGTGTCCCAAATTCGTAGCAACGCACGGCGCTTAGTTCGGGATCACGGAGTGAAGCTCATCATCGTCGATTACATCCAGCTTATCAAGCCAGCCGCCGAGGATAGGCGAGCGCAGAGGCACGTTCAGATCGGTAACATAACCGCCGAGCTGAAACAGATGGCGATGGAGTTGAAGGTTCCCGTGATCGGACTAGCGCAACTCAATCGAGGCATCGAAGGGGAGGCACGCAGGCCACGACTGTCTGATCTTCGCGAGAGCGGATCAATCGAGCAGGATAGTGACGTAGTGGGGTTTCTATATGTTGATGACCCGTCGATGATGGACGGCCCGAATATGCTCTTGAAGTTTGCCATCGGAAAGAACCGAGCGGGCAGGCAGGGCGAGGTTGACCTTGTGTTCGTCCGAAACAGAGTACGCTTTGAAACAGCCTATCAAGCTAAGCACGAAAAATGGTTGAACGAAAAGAAAAGCCAAGCTGCGGTATGAGCGAGGACGAGCTGGTTGAATTTGCCTGCCAGCTTTTTGAGGGAAAGGTTGTGCCTTATTGGAAGCTGCAAAGCCCGCAACCGTTGAAGGTTATTGAATCATCTTTCACCAACCCAACAGCATTAAGTGAAAAGGAAGTCGCCAGCCGAAAGGCAGAGCGAGAAGAACGAGAAGCAAGGGAGTGGTGGCAGGCAAGGGCTAAGCGGCTGGTGGCAGATCACCGCACAAAATTCGCCGATCTAGCTACAGCTGAAGTCGGGACAAGGCACGACCCCGCGCTCAACAAAAGAGTGAAGGAGAGGATGAAGGCAACCAAAAAATAATTTAGCAGCTGGGCATAGAGTCGGCGGATGTCGCCGAACAGGCGGGGTGGTTCTTGGTTAACACCTCCATAGATGAACACCAGCTGCGACTTTCAATGACCGCAGATGACACAGCGATTAGTGAACTGGTTACAGCAGTGGTCGTGCAAGCTGCGATGGATTTCGCCGAGGCATACCAGCTCGGACTTATTACGGAGGGCAGCTGCTCGGTTAAGTCCGAGGCAATTGTCGAGCGACTACAGAACTATTACCCCGAACGATCTCCATTTCCAAAATGGATGGAAGCGAGCGACATCTACAGCGCCAGCTGGTTCCTATTCCAATCAGAGGCGCTCGACGAGTTCATTCCCGCTTGCTGGCCCGTCAGTCCAGATGCTGTCCGAAGGACGATTATTGCAGCTGCTAAATCGGGAAAGAGAATAAACCACTTTTAGGAAAATAAGAAAATGATAGAACGATTAGACAGAGGACAGCAGGTCGCAGAGGCGGGCGATCCACCAAAATACGACCGCGATTTGGGTGCTGACAAAGCCAAGTGGAGCGTCGGCATACGAAAGATGATTCTTCTTGGAGCCATTGACGAGACTAACTCAGAGATGCTGGAGGATTATTCACCAGAGCAGCTGGCAGCTGGAGCATTCCGCGCCGAGGACTCAACGGACGAGCGAATGATTGAGGACTTCCAATCATCGGGGCTAGGCGTAAACGAGTTTCTAAAAGTTTGGCAACGCATATGACACCCAGAGAAAAGACAGCCAAGGGGCACGAGCAGCACGTCATCAATCTGCTCAAGCAAAAGGGACAGTGTAATTGGTGCAGCTCTGCAAGCCAGTACGCCAACATCGACGGGTTCACCGTTGCGGCTTCAAGCGGAGTCATCAAGGCTGCGTTTGAGATCAAGAGTCGCAACCTATCATTCCCTCAAGTCGTGGTTGATTATCACTACGAGCTGATGGTTGACACAGCCAAGGTTGATGCGCTGTCAAAAGTGAGTTCCGTACTGAAGGTTCCCAGCTACCTTGCGACCTACTTCCTTGCTGACGGTGTGGTTATCATCACACCAATAACAGATGAAAGGGGTATCGTTATCTGCAAAACCCGCAACCAAGAGAGAAACATTTCAGCTGGGATGGACAAGGGAAACACAATCAGAGAGGTGTCACACATTAAGCTGGACGGATCAACTATCATCTCCACCTCAGAGCCGAAGAGTTCAGTATGACGCTATGGGGTCTGGGGCAATCGAGATCGGCGCAGTTGGGGAGCTGATGGTCGCCCGCCAGCTGACCGAAAAAGGGTGGACGTGCTGCGTGCCAATGGTTGGCGGCAACGGTTCTCACTACGATATGGTTGCAACCAAGGGTGATCTAGTTCACCGCATCCAAGTTAAAGCGAGCGCCACTCTTTGCCCGCGTGGCAATTACGTTTGGGGAACATCCAAGGGGTGCGGCACTAAAGGGCTATACAGTCCGCACGACTTTGATTTTATCGTCTGCGTGTTCGTTACAGAGCCAGCCGTGTACCTCGTGATGCCGATTGAGCTTATCGAAAACCAGTTCACACTACGGACTAAAAGGGGAGGCAAATACTGGGCTTGGCTGGAGAGGTGGGAGCTGCTTGACGGATGACAACAGGCACACATAACGCAGCAGTTGGTAACTACGCCGAACGGTACATCCACCTCGATGACGTGTATTCTATGGTCGCCGACTCTCTGGCTGTAATCACAAGCGACAGGAGCGAGGCCAGAATCCGAGCCGCATTAGCCAGCTGCCTCACTGCACTTCGCAAAGACGGGTATTGGTTTGTGAAGCCCAGAGCTAGGGCTGCTATTCGGTCTGTCCAAAAGAAGCTGGATGTGCTTCCAGCTATTGAGTGACAACCGGCGCACACAATGTAGCAGTTGGTAATTACAACTGGCGCACACAATGTAGCAGTTGGTAATTACTCCAAAAAAAAGGCCAGCTGATTTCTCAGCTGACCCTTGTTTGCATATTACTCTAGCTCCTATTTTGTACGCCGCCTCGCTCTCTCAACGAGGATGGGGGGTTACTCGATTCAGTGTTTGCAACCACCATACGCCTTCTTACCTTCAGCCCCCTCGGCGAGCTTCCATTACCAGCCTAGCCTAGCTGGACGCTTTGTTGAGCAACCAGTAGCTGCCCCCATTGTGGTGAGGTGAATTAGAAAGGAGTAGGCAGCTCTCTCTTTTACAGTTGGTAAACAGCTGCTCTCTCTCCAGTTCATTCCTAAACTTTGCCACATCTTTTCTCGCTTCTTAATCATTGTAATACCAGCCCTGTCGGTAGTAAGGAGTGGTCACAATACCACGACAGAACGGCCCTTGCACCATCCAGCTGGGCTTCTGATCTTGATAGCCAGTGTCGCCGCAGTTGAAGCACGGCATATAACCGTCATCCAATTGTGACCCGCCCCAGCCGCCGCATCTTTCGCATTCGTAACTCATCGCACCGTCCTCCAGTCTTTTGATATGCTCAAAAATTGCGCGGTAAAAGTTTCAGCCATCGAGGCCAAGACGCTTGGGTGAACTTC
>Ga0315331_10003339_pt1 | contig 12126 bp, 6 predicted proteins | sample M160m34915metaG_FD_203456 | JGI IMG/M metagenome (GOLD analysis project Ga0315331, IMG submission 203456) | Ammonia-oxidizing marine archaeal communities from Monterey Bay, California, United States - M1 60m 34915 | ecosystem: Environmental > Aquatic > Marine > Intertidal zone | place: USA...
GGAGGCAGTTGGATCAGCAACGTAATTTGTTGGAGGAGCAGTTGTATGGTTCTCAGATTGAGGATCAGATTGCTAATGCGTTGCGTCGGTTTGCGATTGCGCAAACGGTGGGCGGTTTAGCGTAATGGCACATATTCCTGGGCATAAAAGCGATGTGCAAGGTCAAGGTGTAAGAGATTTCTTAGGCGGCCTTATTGGTGGTGCCAGTAATCTTGTTACTAATAATCCTGTGTCTAGGGGTATTGCTTCTGCTGCTTCTGCTGGACGAAATGAACTTTTGTCTGATTGGCGTTGGACAGGTGATGGGAAATCATCACAACCTACGACTCCCGTTGCTTCTACTCGTGACCGTATGGATACAGCTATTGCTAATGCGTTAGTTAATCAACAAAATAAACAAGCGCAAACACGGGCAGCAAGACTAGCACCTACTAATGAATCTTTTTCTCTTGGAAATCTTGAAGGTTTAACGGGTGTTGCTCAAGGCAGTACTGCTGCTCGTAATGCTCAGAACGCTCGTTCTGCACAAATTTCTCAAGAAAATGCGATAAAGAATGCTCTAGGCGACTTTGCTCGTGCTAACGCTTTTAATACTGACAGATTCCGTACGGGTGCTACTCCTGGTTTAGATGCGGCTATTGATTTTGGTGTAGCTCAACGTACTCCTACCAGTCTTGGGCAGGGTGGCCCTTCGATGACTGACCTGGCGTCTGTCGCTTTTGATAATCCCCCTACTGTCGGGACTCCCCCTGGCGACGATGAAACCCCTATTCAGTGTCCTGTCGGCACGGTTCCTGATGGAAAAGGCGGATGTACTCCTGTTGGCGAACCTGTCGGCAACATTATATGTCCTCTTGGTACGGTTCCTGATGGGGCTGGTGGTTGTGCTCCTGATCCCAATTTTGGAGGAACACCCGTTGTAGGCGACACTATTCGTTCCCTATATGGCGAACTTTCTACTCGTGATTTCACGGACATGCTTCGCAACATGATGGCTGAACGGGAAACAAACCTGCGTGGTTTGAACAAGCAGTCTGTAGATCAGCTTGCAGCGAGCGTGCTACGCCGCACAGGTCAGATCGGTGACATTAAAACTGCTTTGGAAACAGAGCTTGGTGTGTTAGACGCTGATCGTGCTGGTGTGCAGCAGGATCTTGTAGATGCTGTTGCTGCTCGTGCTCAACAAATGCAGGCTGATACTGACGCTAGTTTGGTTGAAGCTCGTGCGGGGCTTGGCGATCAGGTTACTGACGAGTTTGAGAAGGTTGCCCAGATTGTGGGTTCTCAGGCTGGTTCGCAAGCTATGTCATCGCAGGATGCGATGGCTCGCTTGGCTCAGGTTGCAGATATGGCTGCTGCGGAGCGGTTGGCTGCTCCTGCGCAACTTGCTTCTGAAGCAGAGTTAGCTTTAGGAGATGAAGAGTTCGCATACACCCAAGCATTGCAAAGCAATCTGAGTGAAGCGTTAGCTGGTTTGGATGCTGAAGAAACTGAACGCATCCTTGAAGAAGCTATGCGTCAAGAGAATTTCAACATTGGTCGGGATCAGAGAATGATTGAGGCTCTTGTTGGTGATCTTGTGCGGAAGGATACGCAGGCGTTCCAGGCTGGGCAAGCCCAGTTGGGTCGTGATTTCTCAGCGGATCAAGCGCAGCTTGGCCGTGACTTTTCTGCCGATCAAGCCCAGCTTGGTCGTGACTTCTCTGCTGGACAGTCCGCTCTTAGTCGTGCGTTCTCGGGTCAACAGTCTGCTTTGAGTCGTGCATTCCAAACTTCGGAACGTGAAGCTGCTCAAACTTATAAGGCTGAACAGGCTGGAATTGTTCTTGCCGCAGAGCAAGATGCTGCAAGGTTAAAGCAAGAGGCTTCGACGCTGGCGTTGCAAGCTGAAGCTGCTGATGAACAAACTGCTGCTGATCTATACAAAGTTGATGTTGCTCTTTGGCGTCAAATGACAGGCACAGAGCGTCAAGCCTTGCGTGAAGATTGGATTGAAACGCAACAACTTGCGGGTATTGGTTCTGAAGCGTTCCCGATGGGAACCATGCAGAACCTTCAACAGAAGTATCCGAAACTTGATCCTGATTTCTTTATCCACGTAAATGCGATGTTAGGCATTGACACGTTAAACGCTGGCAATGACGAAGAAGCAGCTACATTACGTGACCAGTATCTTGAAGGGTTACGGACTACGGACCCGTATGGAGCTAAAGGGTTGACTGTTGCCGAGACTTCGATGATTGATACTTTGTATGCCGAGTTAGCGGCAGATGTAGTGGAGTCAGCACGTTTGGCTCGTAATGCTGAACAACTGGAGATGTCGAGTATAGGTAGACGTAGATAAAGAGGCTTCATGGCAGTATCGACCAATCGGAGCCGCATATCCGAGATTCTTGGGACTGATAGCGCAACTAAAAAGAAACCTTTAGCTGTAGGCGCTGCTCCTGATAGTTATAGCCCTCAGTTCTCTGAGACTGGTTCTCGGGTTGCGCAGATCTTGGGAGTTGAGACTCCTCAGGTTGCGCAACAAGAACTCTTTAAGCCTACTATCGGCCCAACTACTTATGATTGGGTAGAAGAGGGTTACATAGATGCTGCTACTCCTGCATGGCAGAAAGCTCTTACTTCTGGTCCTGTGGGTTTCTTTTTTGATGCTGTCCAGAAACCTCTTTCTTTAACAACTTCGCTTGCTAAAGAAACCATTGATTTGGCTACAGGTCAGGGTTTCGATTTTGGTGATTTGCGTCAGCAATATAACGACAATTACACCTTTGGTCGTTTGTTGCATGATTACGATTTGATGCAAAATCGTGATAGCGGTTGGCAGAAGTTTGGTGCAGCGTCTATTGGGTTTCTTGGTGACGTTGCTCTTGATCCTCTTTCTTATTTGGGTATGGTTGGTAAAGGCGCTGCTTTTGCTGCGAAGTTAGCTAGTGGTGGTGCTCGTGGTATTGCCCGTAAAGCTGTAGCTGAGAACTTGAAGAAGGTTACGTTAGGTGCGATTACTCGTTCCGCTGGGGATGATGTTGCTCGCAACTTGGGTGACAACGTGTTTATGGAATTGGGTGACAGGCTTGCTCGTGGTGAAACTGGCCGTTTTGGTCAGTTGCAGTTACGTAAAGGTAAGTCTGGTGGTTGGGAAGTAGATGTTTTTGCCAAGGTGGGTGATGATGCGGCTGAGGAGCTTGTTGTTAGTACCACCAAGATTGGTAAATCTATTTCTGATGAGATTGTTGACTTCTTTGAAATTTCTTCTAAGGCTGCCCAGAAGGGGGCAAGTCTTGTTAATGCTGACGAGTTGCGTCGTGCAGCAAACTTTGTTTCTCAGAGTGGGATAGATAAGGCTGGTCGTTCAGCGGCTGACAATGTGGCTGCTGCTGTAGAACGTAGTGTCAATAGAACTATTCGTGAACTTGGAGAAGATGCTACCGAGGATGTAATTAGGGAAGCTGTAGAGCGAGCTACTCGGGAAGCTACGGAGCAGGCTACTGCTGCTCATAGAGCGTTTGTGACTGCTGAAGAAGCAGCAAAAATGAAAATTGGGATTGGCATGAAAGTGCCTGGTACTGGACCTATTGGTCGTGCTTTGCGTATTGCTGATCCTATTGAGAGAGCTATTAATAAGGTGACTCGGGCAGGGGTTCAGGCTCCTGTTGGTATTCGTTTTATGACTTCTGAGACTCCGATTATTGGCAAACTTGCGATGAGTTTGCCTCGGGGTGTGCGTCGGGCGGTTAATAGGGCAGGGCTTTCCAAGGCAGGGAAGGCTTTGACAGGTGGTCGCCTACAGGATTTGAAGCGAACGTTGCGCTCTACTGATGATGCTGTTCTTATCCAGCAGGGTAAGCGGGTTATCCATTCTGTCGCTCGGGGTAACTCTAAGGGTAAGTACGCTAAAACGCAGATGCTTCAAAGAGTGCGTCTTATTACTGAAGCTATTGAAGATGCTGGCGCTGATCCAGCGATGGTGTATCACGCTGTTGGTGGGGATCAGGCTGCGGCTAGAGAGTTAGCTGTTCTTGATGATTCGTTGTTGAATACTGTGCAAGAGGGTATTGAAGAGCTTCGGGTTATGGCGAACCAGATGGGTGGTTCAGAGTTTCTTTCAAGTGTAGATAATTATGTTCCTCGGCAGTTGACTGATGAAGCTAGGGAGGCTCTTCAGGAAGCGTTGGGGGCGAGTGGAAGGTATTCTAAAAGAACCCATAGGGGACGGGGCAAGTATCAGCCGACTGGTTCTGAGCTTCGTCGTTCGTATTTAAGTAAAACAGATTTTGATAAAGCAGCGGAAGCTGAAGCTGCTGCGAAGGGTATTTCTGTAAAGGAAGCGGGAGACTCATTAAAACAGAGTGGTGAAGTAACGGATCAGTTCTTTGGTGAGACTTTGCTTGAACCTGGAACGGTTGATGAATTTACTGGTGAGGTTGCTGGTTCTGTTGAGAAACAGATAGCTGACATTATTGAACGTAATGGTGGCGATTATGCCTTGTTTGTTGATGACATCAACATGGCTCTTCGTGGTTGGGTCGATCAGGTTGCCCCTCGGGTGGGTGAAACGTATACGCAAACGCTTTTAACTGAGAGCGGCATTTTGCAGCATCGGTTTGTGGAGTATGTGCGGTTGCCTTCTCCTGAAGCTAAAGCTGCTTCTGCGAAGTTGTTGAAAGCTGAAGAAACTTTTGCTGCTCGCCAAGCTGCTGTTATTCGTGCTGCTTATGAAGTTCAGTCTGCTGTAGGCGCTCAACTTGATACGGCAAAGATGACTTTGCGTCGTCAAGAAGAGTTAGCTGATGAAGCACAGTCGTTGTTAGATGTTGCTCGTCGTGAAGAAGATGAGCTATTTGCTAAGAAATCTGTTGAAGAGCAGCGTGTTCTTTCTTTGGGTGAACAAGAAAAAGAATTACAAAATGTTTTAGATCAGGTTGAAGGACGTTTACCTGAAACAGAGGGTGATGAGCTTGTTCGTTTAGAAGCTCAACGACAAGATTTGTTGAATCAGCTAAACATGATTCGTTCTGATGATGGTCGGTTTAGGTGGTCGTACAACACTATTGCTGCGGCCACTGGACAAAAGTTGTGGCTAGAAAAAGCTATTCGTGATGTATTCACTTCGGGTGAAAACTTTGATGCATTTGTTCGTGAGATGGCTGATGTCGATGTAAGCGATCCTTCTTTTGATCCTATGGGTGTGTTCGTTGCGCCTGATGGAACTGAAATTTTGATGCAGGATGCTATTGGTTTTGCGGATGGGATTTTAGATAAAGCCGATACGCAGGGTTATGGCTTGTGGATGGGTGTTGAGCGTGACATAGATCTCATTAACCTTGAGGTCGCTGCTAATAATCCGATTAACAAGATTGATTACATGCGTAATCGGATTAATCAAGAACTTGAAGATGCTTTGAATGTGGCTAATAGGTATAAAGAAGCTACGGGAGAAGATGTTCTTCTGCCTACTCCTGAGAATACTTTGGATGCGCAGGTTGAATTAGTGGCTCGTGTTGATAGAGCTATTGAAGATGGTGTTCCTACTACGGGTTCTTCGATGGTTGCGAGTGGCGTGTTCGATGGTATGGAATCTGAGTTAGGTGTCTTTTATGCGGTCAACGATTTTCCCACCATCGGTATACCTAATAGTAGTGAGTCTGATTATCGCTCCCTTATTGCACAGATTGAGGAGAAGATAGGTGGGCGCATACAGGAGTTGGGGGATGAGATAGCGGCTCGTGGGCAACCACTTAATTTGTCTTACACGGACAAGATGGGTCGGACTCAGACTTTAACTGTTGCTGATTATGTGTTGTTGAAGCAACGTATGAATGCGATTGAAACTGCTAAAGCTACGCATCAGTTTAATTTGCGTCATGTGCGTCCTGGGATTGATGAGATGCGACTGGTTGAAGGACCGTCGGGAACTAATCCTGGTGGCGTGTATGAAGATGAGGCTGGCAGACGTTATTACGCCAAACAGTACAATGCTGTAGAAGAAGATTTCATGGGTCAACCTTCGACTATGTATGACGAGGATGGCGATGTCATCGCTTCTCCTCGTCGTGCTGCTAGCGAAGTTTTGGCTAATGCTTTTTACCGTGAGTTAGGGCTTGGTGCCCCTAACTCTTACATGTCTTTTGGGGCAGATGGCAGTTCGTGGCATATCGCTCCGATGATTGATGAGTTCACAACTGTTATGGATACGGGTTTAGATCCTGCTGAGTTGGTGGTGTGGACTGATCCGAACACTGGATTACAAAGATTAGGTACACAAGGTATTGTTCCTCCTGGTGTTACTGCTCGTCCTTTCCAGCAGATGGCTGCTGATGGTTTTACTGCTGATGTTATTTTGGCTAACTGGGATGCTGCTGGTACGGGGTTTGACAATATTGGTTTAGCTCCTTTTCATTTAGAAGAGACTTCGGTGGTTCGTATCGACAATGGTGCGTCGTTTGGGTTTAGGGCACAGGGCTTACCCAAGGAAGCAACTGGGTGGAGTTACCGTGATGTTTTAAGTGAAGCTGAAGGGTTGGCGGATTTCGATACAAACCCGTATGCGGCTCAAATGGTTGGCCAATTCGCTGATGATATGGGTGCGTTGTCTCAACAGTTAGACAAGATTCTGGTGTTGCGAGCTAGGTATGGTGGGTTTGAAAACTTTGTTCGTCGTCATGCAGGTCAGTTGGATGAAGATGACATAGCTTATTTTGCTGATTTCTTGGAGGTTCGTACTCGGGAATTAAGCGAAATGATGAGTAAGGATTTCCATGAAGCTGGTTCTGAGGAATTAGCTAAGGCTGGGTTGGCTGCTCGTGGGTTTTCTCAGGATGCTGTTGAGGATGCTTATTCGGGTGTGACTTCTGCCATGATTGCGTCTGGTGTTGTTCCTGATGCTGTTACGAGTTTGAATCATGCCACTACTGGTGGTGGTGTCCAGAACTTGTGGGGTGGTTATGGGGATCTTCAAGCAGGTTATGGGGATTATTGGGCGCTTAACGCTACGCCTGGGAACATAAAATATTCTGTTGATGGGGATGCGGTAGATATTTACAGACTTGAACTTGATGTGCCTATGGGTGGTCAAAGTGTCAAGATTTATGGGTTAGACCCTAAGCAACAGAATCTAGCTGCCGAGCTTGCTGTTCAGATGGGTGTTGAAACTGATCCAGACAAAGTGACTTCGATTGCTAATCGTTTGAATGCTTTGATGGACAGTCCTCGACAAGCAAGCGTTCCAGAGTCTCAAGTGTTTTCTGGGACTGCTTCTGGTAACTCTATGATTTTGGATCAGGTTGGACGGGTAATGAACTCTGATCCAGAGTTTATGGAAGGGTTTATAAGCGCTTTACGGGCTTCTGTTAATGATTCAAATTACATTCAAGTAGTTCAAGATGAGTTTGTTACTAATCTTTTTGAACCTTTAGAACTTATAGGTGCGGTAAGACAACTTGATCTTACGAATGTGACGCCTGCGTATTCTGATATTGCTCAGAAGTTAAAGACTTTATCGACCGAAGATATGATGACTTTTTCCATAGTGATGAGTCGAAAACATGGCGGTTTAGATGCGTTAGAAAATCCCCAAACATTTTTAGAAAATGCTGCTAAATATTTTGCTGAGATAGATCCTCAGGCTTCGCCTGATGTTTTTGCTACGGAAACTACTGTTACTGTAAAAGCTGGAGATTTAATTGGTGGTGCTACGTGGAGTAAGCGTCAGAACCAACAATACGTTTCAGGGTTTGTAAGACGTTTCGATGATGTGGTTCATAAGAACAGCAGTAACTTCCCTAGAAGAGATACCCCTTCGGGTTCAACAATTACGCCAACAGCTAAAAAAATATCTAGTCAGGTTATTGCTGATTCAGGTAAAGCTGCGACAGCAGCACGTATGTACTTAGATTTTATTGAAAAGTACACTACATCGTTATCTGTAGATGGGTATACGTCTGTTGGTTGGATGAACACTGAACAGATTACAGATGTTGTTGGTAACTATGCGGGTAGATCTTCGGATGGTAAATGGTGGCCTAACTTTTTAGTTACTGATCCTTTGGCTGTTAATTACAAAGGTGGTTTTACCGCAGATTTTGCAGGAGCTTCTGCTGTAGATCCTGATGACGTTATAACTTCCGACTTTGTAGGCGCTACTGATTTCATTGAAACTCAAGCACGGAACGTGCAGGAATCGTTTCCTCTAAAGCATGAACTAATAACTGATTTACCTGAAGGTGACGCATTAGAAGAGATTGTGAGACAGCGTTCTCAAATTGTTTCTGACTTGGGTTTAGCTAAAGGAGACTTCGATCAAGCTGATGCTGCTTTTAGGGCTGCTCGTGAAAGAACTGTGGCTGCGGCTGAAACCGCTGATGAAAGATTGGCAGCAGCAGAAACAACTCGTGCGATTACAGGCCACTTGGATGCTAATGCTGCTCAGGTGAATGCTGCGGTTGACACTCTTAACCGATTAGGTATCGGTGAAGGTGTCAGTCTTTATGACATACCTAATGATGATTTGATTAGCTTAAAGCTAGCTACGAATACTCTTATTGAAGCTGACGCTCAACGCATACGGATGGCGTTGGACGAGATGGAAGATGGAGCAGACGGCTGGTTCGACCTAATTAGTTCTACCGCTGAACAGCGTGGCGATATCCACAGAATAGCCAATAGAGAAACTGTGCTAGATAGTGTCTTTGCTTCAGGGATGCAACCTATTGGGGCTGTAGCTCAGGGGCCAGCGAACATTGTTGAAAGCATGGTTGCTGCTGAAAGGTTTGTTGCCCGTGGGGGAGGTAAAGGGTTCCTTCGTAAGTACGACAAATTACATAACTTGTTGCGTGCTTACATGATTGCAAAGCCTGGGTTCCACGGTAGAAACTTTTTCTCGGGTGTGTTTATGAATCATCTGGCTGGGATGGACTGGTCGTCGTATCGCAGGTTTATGCGTGCGTATTGGAAGTTCCAAGAGGAAGAAGCTGTGCGGTTGGGGATGCCTGATAGGGCTTCCAAGATGCGTAAGGCGATGCGTGCCCGTGGGATTAACCCCAGCAATGTAAGCGCTGAACATGTTGATTATGTGCGTGAGTTAGCGGAGACTGGTTCGTTGGGTGCTGCTGGTGCGCAGGTTGCTAGTGAGTTTGTTGATACTGCGAAATCTGGAGCAGGCTCAGGGGTTGTGAAGATTGGTGGGAAGAAGGTCAATTTGTTGACCGCTATGAATCCTGCTTCTTCTGAGAACTTGCCTTTGAGGTTGTCTAGGAACTTTGGTATGGCTACCGAAACTTTCTTGCGTGGTTCTCTTGGGTTTGATGCTTTGTATAAGGGTGGTTCCGCAGACGAAGCTTTTGACAACATAATGAAGTTCCATTTCGATTATGACGATTTGTCAGACTTTGAACGGAATATTGTTAAGAAGGTTGTTCCGTTCTATACCTGGACCCGTAAGAACATGCCGTTGATGATGGAAATGTTTGCTCGCCGTCCAGCGGTGTTTAATAAATACAATTCATTTAAGAAAGAGATGGAGTACGGACAGGAGCGTCCGAAAGTTGTTCCTCAGTGGATGGAACGGCAGGGAGCTATTCAAACTCCGTGGAAGTATGACGGGGAGTACATGTTTATTCTTCCTGATATGCCGTTCAAGGCTCCGATGGAGCTTCTTGAACCGTCATTGCGTTTCACTACCGAAGAGAGCGCTATGGACCGCATACAGACAGCGATGGCTTCTTTCGGTACGCAGATCACTCCGTTAATTAAAGCTCCGTTTGAGTGGAAAGCTAAACAGAATCTTTGGAAGGGCTACAACTTTGATGGCAAGTACCAGGTTGTACCTCGTGCTTATGCGAAGGTTCCTTTCTTGATGGATCTGTTGTCTTTGCCTGGTGTTGCTAAGAAGAACAGCAAGGGTGAGTGGGCGATGAAAGATTATGAGCTTCACGCTATGGCCCAGTTGTTGCCTACGTTAAGTGATTTCCGCCGTTTGCTACCTGATGAGGAGCGTTACCAGAAGCGTGCTGTGTCTACTTGGATTTCGTTTATGATTGGCGCTGGGTTGCGCACAAACACTAAATGGGAGCAGCAAAAAGAACTTGATTCTCGCTTCTATGAGATGCGTGATGAAATGAAACAAGAGCGTTCTTTGGCTGGAGCTACCCTATAGGGACGAACTACCCTATGGGTATGCAGTTCATTTCCCGTGACGAGTGGGGGGCCATTGACTCTGGTAAGAGGTTAAGCGAATTTCGCCGTGTCCCCATAGGTGTAATTGTCCATCATACGACTGGTTCTGCGACATCCCCTTGGGATCGCATCCGTCAGCATGACAAGTATCACGTTAAGACTCGGGGCTGGCGTTCCATCGCTTACAACTGGTTGGTTTCTGGTGAGACTGGCGAGATCTTTGAGGGTCGTGGTTGGAAGCAAGGTGCAGCTACGAAAGGGCAGAACTCTAAAACGACTTCCATTTCCTATATTGGTTCGGGTGACGATCTAACTGAAAAGGGGAAGGAGGCGATCCTTACCGTCGTAGAGGCAATGCGGAAAGAGTATGGCGACCATTTGTGGGTCAAATGTCATAGAGATTTCGGCACCACATATTGCCCTGGTGACGGTTTAGCTGACTGGATTCATTCTGGGATGCCGATGACGGATACGCCTACTGCTCTTGATTGGGATGTTCGGTTGGAGGAGATGGAGTCTTTGGGGGTGGATTTCCGTCGTAAACCTTTACATCGTGGGTCTAGGGGTAGGAACGTGGCTACTTTGCAGGCACGTTTGAATGAACGCATTAACTCCCAACTGGTGGTAGACGGCATTTTCGGTCGAGCCACCCAAAAAGCGTTACGGGAATTCCAGGCCAATTTCCCTATTCGCAAGGATGGCGTCTGTGGCGCTGTAACGTGGCGGTACCTTTGGTCTGTCTAAGGAGATATTTTGTTTAACTTTGATTTTTTAAGAGATTGCTTTGAGCGTGGTTTGGCCACGTTTTGTCAAGGCTTTGTAGGCGCTATGGCCATTCCTGGCCCTGACTGGACGGATTCGCTGAAAATTGGTGCGGTTGCTGCTGTCATTGCTATTGGTAAGGCTGTTGCTGCGACTCGTGTCGGGGATTCCCGTTCAGCTTCGCTGGTGGGCTGACGTGTCGGCTGAGGAAGAGCAAGCCGACTGGAATGAGTGGAGCGAAGAGTACGGCTATCTTGCCTCAGAAATTTATACTGACATAAAGAACACTTCTCATATGTTGGATGTGTCTGATGGGAGTCATGCCAAGTGGCATGACGACTCATTGGCTGTGATGATTGTGTTGCCATTTGAACATGCAATGGCGTTCTCTGCTGAGTCGTTAATGAACGACTTTGAGAACAGCCCTTTGCATAGTCATGTGTTCGCAATTATCAGTGGCCTGATCCTTGCGTCTGCTGATGCGATGGATGATTCAGACTATGAAATAGATGAGTAGAAAAGTTAAATGATCTCTAACTATTTGGTGTTTATTTAACGCCCGTTTAAGTTTTCTTAGGATGTAGTCACGTTTACGTGCCACTGTTGTCTTGGGTAGCTGAGTTAGTCGTTCGACTTGTCTCAGGCTAAGACGTTCAAATAACAGAGCGTTTAGTAACCAGATCTCTTCGTCGTCTAGTTCATCGAAGGCGTCCAGCACAGCTTCTTGTAGCTGTATGCGTTCTTCTTGTGATTCTTCTAGCGCTGCGTGTGGTTCAGCTTCTTGAAGTATTTCTATTTCAGTTTGTTTTTGTTGAGGTTTTCTTGTGTTCTTCCATGAAAGATCAAGAGTGTCAAAGGGAAATTCCTTCTTGACCATACACCCATGCTACGTCTGCTGGGATGGCGTAGTATTCCTTACCTTCAGGAAAAACTTTTATTTTAGACTGAAGGCATAAGTCTCTGACTGTATGAAATCTGAGGAACGTGTGACGTTCAAAAAAAGAGTCGTACAGGAACAGTACAACTTCCATTTGTTCATGCCACCAAGCCAATGAATTGAGTTTGTCTAGTTTCATGTGGACTTCTTGGCTGCGTCCGAAACCTTGAACTTCGACTAAATATTTTTCAGTGAGGTAGTCGGGGGTGTAACAGATTTGTGTGGGTACTTTATCTAGTCTGAATGGTGGTCTG
>Ga0315331_10003342_pt1 | contig 12125 bp, 7 predicted proteins | sample M160m34915metaG_FD_203456 | JGI IMG/M metagenome (GOLD analysis project Ga0315331, IMG submission 203456) | Ammonia-oxidizing marine archaeal communities from Monterey Bay, California, United States - M1 60m 34915 | ecosystem: Environmental > Aquatic > Marine > Intertidal zone | place: USA...
GAGGCGAGTGTGCGACTGACCCTTTGCGCAGCGGGAAATCATCTTAATTTGCCTTTATTGCAACATACTTCCCCCTGATTTTCTTCGTCGCAAAAGTATACGGAAATCAGAAACTCGCCTCTATACCGATTATTCGTGATACCTACCAATGGGGGGGATATCTTGATGCATTTCAAGAGATGTTCATTGACCCAATTTCTACACTCGTGCCTCATGCGTAGATCATTGATGACTGATTGCTAAAAAAAGCCATTATTTAGTATTTATCAGCGATAATAAATTTTCGACAGCACCGCCAATATTAGCTTGCCGTATTAGACTTTCACCCACAAGCATTGCATCAACACCTTGCTCTGAAAGCATAGCAACATCTTCCGGAGTGCCAATACCGCTTTCGGCAACTAACAAACATTCAGCCGGCAATTCTGACTGCATCGCCATTGTATGCTGTAAATCCGTTTCAAAGGTATGTAGATTGCGATTATTTACACCCACCAAGGTCGCCCCTACATCTAGCACTCGTTGACAATTTTCAGCCGCATAAAACTCAACCAAAGGAGTCATTTTCAACTCGATAATATAATCATAAAGCTGTTTCAATTCAGCGTCCGTGAGACATTCAGCAATAAGCAAAACTGCATCAGCACCAGCCACTCGTGATTGGAGGACTTGGTAAGTGTCAACAATGAAATCTTTACGTAGAACAGGAAGGGAAACTGCCTCACGAATCTGTGACAAATAATCGAGCTTCCCTTGGAAATACTCCTCGTCGGTCAAGCAACTAAGGCATGTTGCTCCATGGTTTTCATAGGCGAGTGCGATTTCCACCGGATCAAAATTATTCCGAATCACCCCGGCGGAAGGTGATGCTTTCTTCACTTCTGCAATCAGCTTAATAACACCTGGAGCTGCCAAAGCAGCAAAAAAATCCCGTACCGGCGGTGCATCAACAACTCGAGCAAGTAATTGCTCGGCAGACAGAATCGCTTTTGCGCGCACAATTTCATCGTGTTTTGTTGCGACAATTTTGTCCAATATACTTTCGGATTTTGACACGTTATCTGCCTTCGCGTTGGCGGTATTGTTCTAAAAACAAAGCTGCCTGTTGTTCGCCCAAAAACTGACTTAATTTCCAATAGGGCCGTTTGCCTTGAACAAACCCTTGATGGCGTTTGTTGGGATGTCCCTGATACTTACAAATTTGACAGCTTGGCATACTTTTCCGCAAGTCTGGTTTCCAAGGTGCATGACAGCGACCGCAATGTTCCTCGACTGTCCAATTTACATCGTCGCGCACACCAACTGGGCATAATTCAATCTTGATCTGAATATCGTGTTCTACGCTAATCTTTAATGCTGCGGTAAATAACTTCCACGCCAAATTAACTTCTGTGTCAGTCACAAACATCAACAGCTCCTCCATCACTTTCAATTGGATCTGCCGTTGTTGTAGCGATGGCGAATCGGGAATCCATAAGCCATACCACGCTGGTCGAGTCGTTACAAAGTTTTCAGCGATACGCAAACTCAGTTCATGATTGTCGATCAACACTTTATCAAGCAACTGTTGCAAATTCGTTTCGCCCAATACGGTCATGTCACCCACGGGGTGGATATGGACGTTGGTTACAGGCATCAGTCCAAAGCAACCAACATTCGCCGTCGGGTACAATTGCTTAATCGCATTAGCAGCACATTGTTTACAAGTTTCAGCAATCACCTCTAGGCTACCAAACGATTCTACGACATCGGCAATTCGAAAACCTAGGGGATTAGCTGTATCATCACCTGGTTCAGCAGCAACACAAATGCCATCTAAGACACGTCCTTCACGAATTGCCGTTTCGCAGACACGAACCGCGCGTAAATGTCGTTCAACTCGATCGGGATTCTTCCACTGTGAAAAGTCTTTGAGATTACAAGCAACAGCTAACGTCCACCTCAGAAACTCAGGGGTCGAACTCTTCCGTTGCTCAACCACGTTTGCAAACCCTTTAAAAATGCCCGTCGCTGAAAGCGGTTAATGTTTAAAGTGTCGACAACCGGTGAAGATCATCGCGATACCATGTGTGTTACATGCCTCGATAACCGCATCATCACCGCGCGAACCACCGGGTTGAATGATCGCGATAATGCCCGCCGCAGCAGCAGATTCAATCGCATCGGGGAATGGGAAAAATGCATCTGAAGATAGCACTGCTCCGGTCGTTCGTTTACCCGCTTTTTCAATCGAAATATTCACGGCATCCACTCGGCTCATTTGTCCCGCTCCGGCTCCAACCACGGATTGATCACGACAAATAGCAATTGCATTGGATTTGATATGACGAACTATTTGCCAGGCGAATCGCAATTCATCTCGCAACGAATCATCGGGTTGCGTTTCCGTCACCACTTCCCATGTCGAATAGTCATCAGCAACCGTATCTGACTCTTGCACTAACATCCCGCCGGTAATTTGACGATAAACCAATTCTGTAGTGCCTTGATCAAGGTTACCGACTTGCATCAACCGCACGTTATTGCGCCACTTAGGTTTCGTCGTCAATATTCCGATCGCACCAGCTGAGAACTCAGGGGCTACAATTGCTTCAATAAATAATCCGGGTTCGGCCAGCAGTTCAGCTGTTTGTTCATCCACGAGACGATTGAAGCCCAACACACTTCCAAAGGCACTGAGCGGGTCACCAGCCATCGCTTTTTCCGTTGCGACGTATAATGATTCACCCACAGCAGCACCGCAAGGGTTGTTATGTTTAATTACGCTACATGCCGGATCGGTAAAGGATTGAGCAATTTGCAATGCCGCATCGAGATCAAGCAAGTTGTTATAGGACAACTCCTTGCCGTTCAATTGGCGAGCCTGTACTAAGCTTGCACCATGACTACCGGAGATTGAATATAACGCGGCTTCTTGATGTGGATTCTCACCATAACGTAATTCCGCTTTGAGCCGCAACCCAATATTATGATCTTGAGTAAATTGAGAATCCTGTTCTGCTTCCGCAAAATAAGTGGCGATCGCTTGATCATATTGAGCGGTCATTGCGAAGGCTGCGGCTGCAAGTTGATAACGTGTTTCCAATGTGGTGCCTTGATTCTCTTGAATTTCTTCAAGCACACGACTGTACTGCTGTGTATTAGTGACGACCGTCGTAAAATGATGATTCTTAGCTGCGGCTCGAACCAAACTTGGACCACCAATGTCAATTTGCTCGATTGCTTCATCTCGGGTTACATCTGCCCGAGCAACGGTTGCTGCAAAAGGATACAAATTTACAACAACAAGCTCAAAAGTAGCTATCTCGTGTTCTGATAACGCATCCATGTCATCTTCACGATCATGGCGACAGAGAATTCCACCAAAAATTCGTGGGTGCAAGGTTTTCAAGCGGCCATCCATCATCTCAGGAAAACCAGTGTACTCACTAACATCAAGGACATCGATTCCACTTTGCTCTAGATGACGGCGAGTTCCGCCAGTGCTGTAGATTTCAACACCAGCAACTTCAAGCCCTCGGGCAAAATCAACTAAACCAAGTTTATCACTAACGCTAATCAGCGCACGTCGAACAGGAGGTGAGGACATATTCCAACAATTCCATTCCGTAACGGTAAAAACAAAAACCTAATGGTGAAAAGAGCAACTGCTCATTCGCTGTTAAAAACAGCTGTACAACCAACGAGTTTGCAATGTGCGCAGGCAATGGTCAAGTGGGGGAAGTAATTTATGAGTAGCCGATGCGAGGATTTATTAGAAACGGTACACGTTCCGTAATTAATATTTTAACTACGGAACAAGCGTCAATGTATGGCTATTCAGCTAACACAAGTCTCGGACGACGATATCTGATTGTCGCTCACTCACATCGTTACTTAAATGGATTCGCAGCGGGTGGTTTAGCGCCACCACCACCAAAGGGATTCGCAGCGGGTGGTTTAGCGCCACCACCACCAAATGGATTCGCAGCGGGTGGTTTAGCGCCACCGCCAAATGGGTTTACCGCAGGCGGTGCAACCGGAGCCTGTGGCATTGGATTAGCTGGATTCATCGGATTGCCATCATTATTGTCACCCTCATCGGCATCATCAGTCGCCACAACTTCGTCAACATGTAACATCGGAAATTCTCGGTGGGTTTCATGAACACATTGGATGAGCCCACTGCGAGTCCCCATGTAAACGCGATCTGTTAATGCATTCACCATTACAAAATCGATTTTGCCCGCTGCTAAGCTTGTGTAGTGTCCACCATTTTTGAGATTGAGAACGAGCAGGTTTCCGAGACGATCTAAAGCGTATAGTCGTTCACCACTTGCCGAAACAATTTGCGTAAGATCGGGATGGCTCCACTGAACATCACCAGTCTTCATGCTCAAACAATAGCAAGTTTTATTTCGTGAAATAACATACACTCGATCTTTCACAATAACCGGTTCTCGCACTAGTGATTCACCTAGACTTTGTCGCCAAATCGAACGGCCATCGCGTTCGTTAATACAATATACAAAACCATTAATGCAATTTGCGACATACTTTCCAGGTTGCTGATAGGCTACTGGAGCAATCACTTTGCCAATTGTCTCAACACGATACCACAGCTTAGGTCGGCCTGTCCCAGCAACAAACACATCACCCTTATCTGTGGACCAAGCAATACTCTGACCACCAATCGCTGGTTGAGTCACGACGCGACCAGACGATGCTAACACATCAGGCGTCCAGCTAAATCGATCTAGGTTATAGTATTCGACGCGATCTTCAATGGAAGGTACAAAAATATGTTTATTAACCATCACCGGTCCAGCACCCGGCAAACTCTGAGTTATGCGTTCTTGGACAATACTGCCATCAGCATTTCGTAAAACAAAGATACGGACACCCGTGACAACAACTGTAAATTCATCATTTGTACAAACGCCCACAGCGGGATGGCGGGGATTCCCAACATGGGTCGTCCAATACACCTGTCCCGTTTCACCATTAACAAGCGTAACGTCACCACGGTCGGATAACATCGATAGATAGATTTTGGGCACAGAGTGTTCAATCAAGTCTGCACCTCCGCCAAGTTTAAGGCGAAATGCATTGGCGTTTGCTTTTGCTTGTTCTCGTCCTAGCGGGCGTCCAAAGGTATCAAGGTCTTTGTCCGAAAAAACGTAAGAATCGTCGCCTTGGGTAACTTCGTAGGACCAATCCGCTTCGGCAGCATTCACATGTAAATAGACATCTAAAATACTATTGGAATACGGATTCATCGGGACCTGTAAATACCAAGCCCGTTCCATACCTAAACTACGAGCCGCATTATGAGTAATCAGACCATTGGTGCGAAGTTGCCCATAAATAGGGGTGCCGAATAGTAACAGCATACTCAATGCCAGAGTGCTGATTATACGCATATCATTGTTCCGTTAGATTAGAGGCTTAATCGTTACGAGTTTTTGTATCCTGTACGTGTAATCATCTACACCGTACACCCATCATACATTTATCATAGTATTGAACGGTAAAAAATCTAGCTTCATCTTCACCAGTTCTCGCTATGGGTACTTATCACTATATTCAGCTAAAACAGCATCCTTTCTCCATAATTGCCATCAATCTTTACGTTAAATGGAAAAAAACAATTGCCAAACCTAACTAAACGTCATAGTCCTACCCTTGAAATGTAACTGTTGAGCAATTTATTGTCCTGCTTCGCTTATTAGCAACGCAAACACTTCCCAGACGTTCTACTACAGACAGGGCTATAGACCAACTCGGAAAGTACCCTTAAATTGAATGTCTACCGTAATGGTGAGCATTAATAAATGCTTTCCGCCGGACAGTTTCGTCGTATCCTACTAGCAACTGTGAAAAAACCAGCATGAAGGTAAGTGAACTTAATTCAGATGAATTAACGGCACTCGAACAAGTGCTCGGATACCTCAACTTTTCCTCTGGCACTCAAGACCCTCGTTTCTATAACAATCTAAACCTCCTCTGGAAAAAACTTACCACGGTTTATCCAGAAGAAACTTGGACCCGTTTATACGACTTCCTATTTGAAGCCATCGACCATTTAGCGCAACAAAACAGCGCCTTTGCCAATAATGATCAATCGCGGATCGTTATTGAAACAACATTTGACCAATTACTGCGAACATATTTTATGTTCCATCAAGATTTGCTTTTCCATCAATCCGAAATTCAACTATTCAATTCATATTTTATTGGTCGCGCATTTGACCTGGTACTAAGTCAGGGACCCGACTTCGAACACCTTAATACTGAAACGTTACTGCGCCAATTCAATGACTTCATTGGCTACCGGCCTGTCGCCACTTTAGAGTCACAGAAGATCCAACCCTACACCCACGAATGGTTGAGGCCCGTTCCGCTTTACATTCAAGGCAGTGGGGCTTGCGAGGGGCCCTACCAGCGGGTGATCGACAAGACAGTCAAGCTCTTGCAGGATACCGATGAAGAATTATTGCGTGAAGCTTGCTTGGACACAAATAATCTCAAGGAAATCGCCTTCGATCCGCGTTCCTACGATTTCGACCATCCCGCTAATAAACGACCGAACCATCATTTTGGCATGTGGGATCCACATCATATCGACCAACAAGGATACTACGATCGGTTTGTCATTCAAAAGGTCACTCTCGATGCATTAATGCAAAGGCAAATCGACCGACCCGACCTAGATACTGATGAAGCTTTATTTGAAGCAGCGGCTGTTCTCGCCGGTACGATATTGATGTCTTCAGGAATCAATGGCTGGGGGCCTAGTTGTCATGACTCCTCAGTCACATTGGCAAGTCTCATGCCACAAATTGCTGACTACCGTGATCGCTTTTATCGGAACCTATTACAGCGAACGGATCGTGTGCATCGTGACCGATTGGCAGCGGAAACATTGATTCGCCATCAACCCTTCGGCGCCGCTCGACAACACCTTAATGCCCAACTCACGGAAACCCGAGCTCATCAACTCGAACATATTCATTTGGGGCAAATATTTGCCTTCATGGGACACCACGATGCCGCTCGTGAGAAAGCTAGCCTCGTGCCAGTACCTTCGGCTCGATTCCGTTGTCGAATTGCCTGTCAACTCGACCAATCTCTGCAGGCAATCGAAAATAAAGACCTGCCGAATGCCACCGATATCGCGGGGTCGATATTTTACCTTATTCAACGAGGCATCCAGTGTGGCGCTTTTGTCGACCCTTGGAATATCTTAGGATTTGATTGCCAATTCAGCCTGTTTCCAGCCTTGGAAAACAGTGTTCACGACCATCGCATTGATGAACTTGTCTTAATTGTGGAACAGTTCTTTGCACTACTTGCTAAAACATGGAGTGAAGCCGCCGCAAAAGATGATCAAGTGCTTTGCCAGCGCATCGATGAACATTTCCGCGAAGCTGCACAGTGGTGGCACAAGTATGCAGCCCATCAAGTGACAGCTATTCAGGCTGCCGACCCCAATGCTTTGTACGACGCAGCATCCCATGTCGCCGAGGCTTTAAATTTGTGGCACAAGGGTGGCGCCGAAGCTGGCAACGTAAAATTTTGGGCACCTTACGCCCAAATATTTGATTCTCCCAAAGCCTATTCACTCGTCATCCATTCACTATTGGAACAAGGCGATCATGTTGCCTCGATGGCGCTGCTAATTAACTGGCTCAGTGAAGCCGACCGAATTCCGCTAGAGCAAAATGATTCTTCCTTCTATATCCTCACACGACGTTGGCTACTCGATGTCATCGGCACCTCGGAAGTGCATGCAGATACGAACGAACACCTAACAGCTGTGTCCAATAAATGGAACCTCGTCCGAAAACTGTTCGATTACTTCGAGGCAAATTCCGAAGATTATTGGACTATTCCGGAATTCAATAGTGGTAATACAAACAGGCCTCAAGATAAATTTGACGGCGAGTTAGAAAGTGACGAGCAAGAGCAAACGCAGGACATCTTCCGTGCGGCATATGAAAACGTTTCCTACCGTGACTCCACGGACGATGGGGTGGAAGGTGAGATCTTTGATAACTCTGACCCAGACCATAGTGAATTGCTTCATCTAGGCGAACAGATTGATAAACGTTTGGCATTTCACGATAGCCTTGCAAGTCTCTGGAAAATCGCTGGTTTGGGCCAAGCCATTAGTATTCGCCACCACGAAAAAACAGAGCCACAACTGATCGAAGATAGCTTACAAACAATCACAAACTGGTCCAAGCGACTCGCTGAGAACCGTCAGAAACTCGAAGATCTCATTGAATCTATCGGGGAACACGTCATTCCTGCTCCCGTTGGTGACTTCGAATCAATGACTCAATACGATCGACATCGAGTCACGCTGGAATCACTAACGGAACGTGTTATCGCCACAACGATCGAAGTTACCGATACCAAACGCATTTTGGACTCCGTGATTATCTATCTGCGACAAAAACTCGGCCTGAACACTCCTGATTCGCCCATTGTTGAATTCGAAGAAGTCACGTCTCGTATTTTTGCGGAATTGATCCAAGGGAACCAAAATGGTTTACGAGAACACTGGGACCTTCTCGTCGACGGATTTTCACAACTCCCCTTATTGTATGTCCCACTATCCAAAGGTGGTCAACCACGCGATATCGTCAACAGTCGCATCCGACAAAGGACTATCTCAGACCTACTGCTGTGGTTACCGCGCTTGGGGTTGATCCATGAAACATGTCATCTACTTGAAACTGCTCGCTCAATGGAACGCCAACATCCCGTGGGCTTGGGTGCCGTCACCGAATTTGATGAGCTGTTTAATATCGGATATCAAGCCATCGTTGAATGCTTGATTGCATCATGTTCTTCATGGGACACCAGTAGCGTTAAAACAAGGGAAGAGGTAGACATTACAAACGATGGTTCTACCGAGGACTCAAATTCCACACCGCAAATGCAAACGATCTCCAAGGAAGATGCAGTGGCCACTCTGTTAGTCCAATCACTCGAACAAATTACCGAATCGATGCTCAGCAACTGGCTCGCCCATAGCCAAACCCTACGATTATCGGTCTTAGAACGAATCAACAACACCTCTATGTGGAATGCGACAGTTGCTTTTATCGAGACCTATGGCAGTGATCTTTTCACTCAGCAATTTCTAGCCATGGGGAACATTAGGGGAATTCTACTACAAGGCGTTGAGAACTGGCTGGCAGCAATCTGTGACGAACCACAGATTAATCTGAAGCTATGTGACGATCTAACTTCCACGATTACCATGGATGAAACAAGTGCCCTGCTGTCACTGATCTTAGAGGCCATTGTTGAAAACTATAACGAATATCGAGATTACAACAGTACCACAACCCAAAGCGACCATGGTGAAATGCTTTACATGTTATTGGACTTCCTGCGATTACGAACGCGCTATGATCGTATCTGTTGGAACTTACGGCCGGTTATTCAAGCACACCAACTTTTGACATCTCACGAAAAAACCTCCGCTGCACTACTGTGGCGTGAAAGTCTCATCCAACGTATTCAAGAAGAAGCTGATATGTTTCTTGATCGACTTGAAAAACTACAGCAACAATATTCCATGAAGATGCGAACCGTTGCCAACCGCATAGGAGAACAATTTACCCATTCAATGCATATTGATTTTTTACGTTCTCTGGTTGAACCGGCACTCGAAGAAAGTCAGCACCCTGACCAACCACGTGCAGCTTTCGACCACTTGCTCGCAGAAACAAACGCACTAACAGAAACATCTACTGGCTCCGGAATTGATGTGCCAAGTTGGATCGTTGCATTAGAAGAAGAAATCGAGTTGCTGCGATATCCTGATTACGTGCGGTATGACGAAAAACGAATTCGCGATGTCATTCCTCAGAAACTGCTGTCTATCGATGAAGTCAACCAGCAATTGCAATTGTGGTTAAAGCAACAATAGGCATGTCACAATAATTCAGGCCAAATGCTATCACTCACCAATAGCCCTTCTTCGGTTAATCGCAAATAATCGTCGTGCCAAGCCAACAATCCAAGTTGTATGAGCCGGTCTAGTTGTGTACCACCTAAGGTCTTCAAGTCGAAACCCGTAGTTGATTTGAACCAAGCGGGAGTGATACCTCGCAATCGTCTCAGTGCAAAAACTAAAACCTCGCGTGCTCGTTCGCTACCGTACACTTCTTCGGATTCTGCTACCACGGATTCACCCGCGGCAATCTTCTTTAAGTAGGTAATCGTACTACGGTGATTGACCTCGCGGCGACCATCTATATATCGCGCAGCTCCAGGTCCCGCCGCATAATACTGTCCACCCAACCAGTATGTTTCATTGTGTCGGCAACGAAATCCAGGTAATGCGAAGTTGGATACTTCGTAATGCTCGTACCCCTGACTATGTAGTTTTTGACGTGTTAATAGGTACATCTCTCGCTGTAGATCCTCGCTCGGTAATTCAAACTCATCTCGCAACAGAGGACCAAAAAAAGAAGTTCCTTTTTCAATCGTTAATCCATAGGTCGAAATATGATTTGGTTTTAAATGCAATGCCTGATCAACATCCTTTTCCCACATAGGTACCGTTTCGCCCGGAGTCCCAAAAATCAGATCTATCGAGACCGCCTCGATTTTTTTCCGCAGCAGTTGAAAACTATTTTGTAAACATTTCGCATTGTGATCACGTTCGAGCCATTTTAATTTGGAACGTTGGAAAGATTGCCCACCCAAACTAACTCGATTAACACCCTCGGCATACAAAAGATCAACTAAATGCACGTCAATATCTTCTGGATTTGCTTCCACCGAAAATTCACCTTTTGCGGTTAATGGAAACCATTGGCCGACTAACTTTAACAATCGTTGCAAGAGTTCATGGGAAAGCTCGGTCGGAGTACCACCACCAATAAACAAAGTATCTACAGGGCGAGGTGTTTGTAGCAGAGCCAATTCTTGGCCAAGGGCTTCAATATATTTAGCATGTAGATCGGCTCGTCCGGCAATCAGCGTAAAATTGCAATATCCACAACGGTGTCGACAAAATGGGACGTGAATATAAGCAGATCGTGCCTCGGTCGGTCCAGCAATGGATTGATCATCTAATTCGCTATCCATCCAAACCCTTTACTCAAAAACCAGTCACATCACAGCCACAAATGCAAACGACCGTCTAGTAATCCTGGTAACGCCTTCTCCACCGTGCGTCGAATAAAACTATCGGAATAGCGAGTGCTGAAGTGGGCTGCAATAACAACTTCATTTTCAAATCGATCCTGTCGTTCGATAAAATCATTCAAGTGCATGTGCCCGTTTTTCTTGATTTTTTCTTTACTATGGTTCGCCGCTACAAAGGTCATTTCGGTGATTAGTATTTTGGCCTGATATAACTCGGGCATATTGTCCAACCCAGCCACGGTTGTATCGCCGGTGTATCCCAAAATTGGTATCCGTTGTTCAGAGGATACTTCAATGCCATCTTGACGTAAGTCGCGGATAGCAGAACCAGAGATACCTTGGAATTCTTCTTTAAGCTTATTTTTGCGATGCCACACAAGAAAACTGAGAGCAGGGATCGTATGCTCACTCTTGCCAACCTGAACAACATATTCTCGATTCAATTCAATTTCATCGCCGGGCTGCACTGCAATAAACTTGCAAGGTAGTTTTCCACGATCCAATCGTGTGAATGCGTTGAGCATGTCATTCAATGGTCCAATCGCACGGCCAGGCAAATAGATGGTCGGCGGTTCCATTTTCATCATCCGGCGACGTGCAAGATATACCGGTAACGCGGCAATATGATCCATGTGAGTGTGGCTAATAAACCAATTAGGCGTGCCCATAAAATCCCACGGTTGCGCACCAAGATCAAAACCTAATTTTAACTCAGGGATGCGCCAGTAAGTCTGGACGACGGCACGAGAATAACCTTCAACAGTTAAACCAGCGTGTGACAATGTTTTTAGAGGAAGATTTTCTACCATAACGTAATTGATCTTAGCCGTAAAAACATTTCTGACCTATCCCCCATTCATAATCCCTAAGAATTAGGGAGATTATCGCATTTTCGTCGGCATATCTTCGGCAACAACTTGCTTACCGTCATATTGATCCACGTTCGATAAATCAATCTCCTCCTGAAACAT
>Ga0315331_10003343_pt1 | contig 12124 bp, 10 predicted proteins | sample M160m34915metaG_FD_203456 | JGI IMG/M metagenome (GOLD analysis project Ga0315331, IMG submission 203456) | Ammonia-oxidizing marine archaeal communities from Monterey Bay, California, United States - M1 60m 34915 | ecosystem: Environmental > Aquatic > Marine > Intertidal zone | place: USA...
CCTGATCGAAAAAACGCCATGAGCCCACAGATGCTCGTTCAACTCGCGGATGCCTGGCGAGACCTGGAGCGTGATGACGCGGTTCGTGCGGTGATCCTGACGGGGGCGGGGAGCGAGTTCTTCTGTCCCGGTGGCGACATGGATTCGTTAGTGCCCGTTCTCATGGGGAAGCGAGAGCCGGCCGACGAGTGGGAGCGTCGCTTCCGAGACGAACGGACCGAATTGTCCCGGATCGCTTTTCTCAATCCCTACGCGTTCGACAAACCCATCGTGGCGGCCGTGAATGGGGATGCCATCTCGGCGGGCTGTGAACTACTTCAAGCTACGGATATCCGGATTGCCTCCCGAGAGGCGCGTTTCGGCCTTTTCGAGCTGAAGCGGGGTCTCATCCCGGCGGGTGGGTCCCTGGCAAAGCTGCAGAGGCAGGTCCCCTATTGCCGAGCGGCCGAGATGATCCTGCTGGCGGAGCGCTTCTCGGCAGAAGAAGCGCAGTCGATGGGGCTCGTCGGCGAGCTCGTCGACTCCGATCGTGTTCTCGAACGCGCTCAGGAAATCGCGGAGAGGCTGTCGAGTTTCGACCCCGCGGCGGTGCAGAAATCCAAGCAGGCGCTCCGTCGGACTCGTGGCCTCCCTGAGGTCGAGGCCTGCCGTGTCCAGCAAGCGTGTTTCGACGAGTTCATGGCGGAGAAGGCCTCGCCGTGAACCGAGAGCAGGATCGTCCCGAGCGGAGATGAGCCCCTTTCCTTTTCAAGGCCGAGGTGGCCTGTGCTAATCGATTCGCATGGACGAGTCTCCGACCTCGGCGCTGCTGGAAGAAGAAGAGATCGCCGTGGAGGCGATCGCCGAAAGCCTGCCGACTGTTGCAGAGTGGCTCCCGGCCCCTTTGCTTCCGGTCTGGGAGTTGGTGGCACAAACGCCATTGCTCGGCGCTTTGATCATTGCGATCGGGTTCCTGATGCTGGCGTTGATCATCCGCGTCGCGCTTTTTCGCAGCCTGGCGCGCCTCGCCCGATTGACGAACTCGGCCCTCGACGACCGGGTCCTCCAGGAATTTCGCAATCCGATTTTCTCAACCGTCCTTTACGGCGGCCTGGCGCTCGCGGTCGGAGCGGCCCAGCTCCCCTTCGGATCGATCCTACTGATCAACGGCTTCGCCTCGATCATCGTCGCGAGTTGGATGCGTGCCACGATCAAGATATCCAGTTCCCTGCTCGGTGTCCTCGAGCGGCAAGAACGTTTCAGTCTCATCGAGTCGCGGACGATTCCGCTCTTCGACCTGACGCTGAAGCTGCTCACGATCTTGTTCGGCAGCTACGCCCTCTTGCTGATCTGGGGCATCAATCCGATCGGATGGCTCGCGTCTGCGGGGATCGTCGGAATTGCCGTCGGCTTCGCGGCTAAGGATACCCTCGCCAATCTCTTTTCAGGCTTCTTCATCGTCGCCGACGCGCCCTACCAGATCGGTGATTATATCAATCTCGACTCCGGCGAGCGCGGGAAAATTTCGGCGATCGGGCTCCGTAGTACGCGATTGATTACCCGAGATGACGTCGAAGTGACGATCCCCAACGGTGTGATTGCCGCCGCGAAGATCGTGAACGAGAGTGGTGGTCCTTATCTGAAGACCAGAAGCAGAATCGCCGTCGGGGCTGCCTACGGATCGAACGTCGACCAGGTCTGCCAGGTCCTTCAGGAGGTAGGGGAGTCTCACCCGGAGACCTGCTCCCATCCGGCCCCGAGAGTGCGGATGCGCGGCTTCGGCGCTTCGAGTCTGGATTTCGAACTGCTCTTCTGGATCGAGCATCCCGAAGAGCGTGGTCGCCTGGTGCACGAGCTGCTGATGGCGATTTACAAGGCGTTCGAGCGAGAGGGAATCGAGATTCCGTACTCGAAGCACGACGTCTTCATCAAGGAAATGCCGAACGCGGTCACGGTCGGTGGTGAGCCGCTCGACCCGGCTCGATCGATGGGTCCACCCTCTTCGGGATAAGCGCCGCTCGTCAGTGTTCGCTTAGGTGGAGGCGGCCGGAGACTCTACTCCGAATTCCTCGCTGTCTTCGATCACCCGATACCATTCCCAACGCATGCCCTGGGGATCGACGGACCAGACCTTGTTCTGCTTGGCGTAGCAGCAAGTTTCTTCGTCCTCGACGCGGTCGGCCATGCCCGCGCTCTTGAGTCGGCCGGTCGCGGCGTATACATCTTCGTCGTCGAAGACTTCGACGCCCAGGTGGTTGAGACGCTCGTCGGCATCGGCGTCTTCGAAGAGGACGAGCTTGAGGGGAGGGTCCTCGATCGCAAAGTTTGCGTAGCCTGGCCTCCGCTTGCTGGCTCGAACGTCGAAGAGCTTGGAGTAGAAGGCCACAGCCTCATCGATGTCCCGGACGTTGAGGGCGAGTTGTAGACGCATGATGGGAACTCCTCGTGCTCTCGGACCTGCTATGCGGGCCCGAGTGGATCCGACGTCGAAGCCGAAAACCCCTGGCAACAATTCTCGGTGAGAAAGGTGGCCAGTTCGTTCATCGCCTCGAAATCAGGTTGGTAGATCCGCGAACGCCCCTCTTGCCGGCAGAGGATCAGCCCCGCGCCCCGGAGTTCCTTCAGGTGAAAGGAGAGGGTCGCGGGGGGCAACCCCAGACGAGGGGCGAGTCGACCTGGAGCCTGGCCCTCGGGACCGCTCTTGACCAGGAGGCGGAATACTTCAAGGCGAGTCTTCTGCGCGAGGGCGCTCAGGGCCCGGACGGCATCATCGATTTCCATACTTCCAAATATATAGAAATAAATGCCCCATGCAACCCCTGCTGCTCGAGGCGACGCGCGTGACCCTTCCGCCTCGAGTCGCGCGCGCCCGCTCCGCCTTCGGCCCGACCGCTTCAGAGGGAGGACGAGCGCTGGCTGCCGTCGAGAATATCGCGAAGGGACTTCAAGATGACCGCACCCGAACACGGCTTCCTGAGGATCGCCTGCAAACCCCGGGCGTAGAGTTGGTTCATCTCGGCACCCGCAATATTGCCGCTCATCAGGATCACGGGGAGTTGCGGCTCGACCCCATGGATGGCGTCGAAGACTTCGATGCCGTTCAAGACGGGCATGCGGTAGTCGAGGAGGACGACGTCTATCTGACTTCGGTGCTTCTGGAAATTATCGATGGCCTCCTGTCCATCACTGCACGTGATCACGCGGAAGCCCGCATCCTTGAGAACGACTTCCAGGAGCGCCGCAACGACGGGTTCGTCCTCGGCGACGAGAATGGTTTCGTCCCCGGTCAGATCGGCTTTTTCGGTGTCCGGCTCCAGGAACAGCGCTTGATCGCTCAGGGGGAGGTAGATCGACGCGGTAGTGCCTTCGCCAGGGGTGCTCTCGACCTCCAGGGCTCCACCGAGCTCGCGCGTGTAGGTATAGAAGAGGGAGAGTCCGAGGCCCGTCCCCTTGCCGACGGGTTTGGTGGTGAAGAAAGGGTCGAAAATGTCATCGAGTATGTTCGGATCGATTCCCGCGCCGTCATCCTCGACTTCGATGCGGACGAAGCGATCGGTCTCGAGCTGGATGGCTGCGAAGCGGGGATTCGACGGGTCGACCTGGATCTCCGTCGTTCGGAAACGGAGGCTCCCTCCCTCGGGCATGGCGTCACGTGCGTTGACCGCCAAGTTCATCACCCCGCTCTCGAAGCGCGCCAGGTCGCCCGACGTCACAAGCGGTCTCTCACTGAGCTCACTCTCGACGCGGATCGACGCGCCAAGCGTCGCATCGAGCATCCGGATGAGCCGACGGAGGCTCTCGTTCACGTCGATGGGGCCCGATTCCGGAGCCTGCGCATGGCTGAAGTCGAGGAGCTGCCGTGTGAGGGCCGCTCCTCTTTCGGCCGCGGCATCGATCCAACTCAGGAACTCCCGTCCGGCTTCGGGTTCGGGAAGCGTGCTGAGTGGGTTCTTCAGTCGATCGCTGGCCGTGAGGATGGTCATCAGGAGATTGTTGAAGTCGTGTGCGATTCCGCCGGCGAGCCGCCCGATCGCGTCCATCTTGACTGCTTGGCTGAGTTGCTCGGTCAGTTCTCGCTGCCGCGTGACGTCTCGAGCGAAACGATAGTGCTCGCCGTCCTCCTCGCCGGGGATGGGGATCAGGAACATATTGGCGAAGAAGGTCGACCCGTCTTCTCGCCGGCCGCGTACCGTCACCTCTTGCCGACCGGTCAGGGCTAATCTCTCGACGCAGTTTTCGATCTCGCGAAGATCTTCGCAGGCGATCCAATCATTGGCGGCGCTTCCAACGATCTCGTCGACCTCGCTTGTATGCATGAGCGCGAAAGCGGGGTTGGCGCTCTGGAATTTTCCGTCTGCGCCGACTCTCGCGATTCCTTCGATGGCTTCTTCGAGCGCGCGAGCCTTCGCGGCGTCTGCCGTCCTCGCCTCGTTCAGTCTTAGTGTGGAGTTGGAAAGGGTTTTCGCAAGAATGGCTCCGACGATCGACGAAAATGAAATCGCGAAGACGAGGTTGAGCCATGCCGGAAAGGGGTCCATCGGAGCGGTGGGGTCAGGCAGTCGGCCCGTCGTCTCGAGAAAGAAGAGGGTGGTCATGACTCCGACGCCGAGGAGGCCCATGCTTACGGCGATGCGATGCCCCAGTAGGAGACCTGCAAGGAGAGGGACGAGGAGGAACCAGACGGTGAAAAGTGCCGAAGAGCCTCCTTGGTAGTAGGCGGGAACGAAGATCAGACCCGCGACCGCCATCAGGATGACGAGCGCGCCATAGGCGGTCGAGCCAGTCATTCGGACGAGCACAGGCGCCGAGAGGAACCCGCCGAACCCGAGCCAGAAGGTCAGCTGGGTAGCGGTTTCGATCGGCGTGTCGGAGGCCAGGAGGTAGAGCAGCTCGCAGGTGAGCGCGGTTGCGGCGACCAGGGAGACGACCCTGAGGATTCGTTCTTGGACCGTGCTGTCGAAGATTCCCTCCAGGGGTTGGGTGATCCAGCCGCGTCCTCGCGAACCCGTATTCCTGCCGGGTCCCGAATCGGCCGATCGTGCGTGCGGGTGTTGATTCGACTGGAAAGGATTCACATCGGTAGCCTTGCGGGCGACGAGCGGTTGACCGGGTACGAGGAGGGCGAAAGCGCGTGATGAGGCGCTCCAGCCGGAGGCTGACGTTGGGAGTATCGCACGAATTCCCGGTCAACAAAAAGATTACGCAGGGTACTCGTTTGCGGGGCTCTGAGGCCCTGCTGAAGCGAACCGAGAAAGAACTGGGGAAGTCCCGTCGAACCGGGCCAGCCCCCCCTCGTGACGGATGTGCCTCCCCGACCACACCTGGGCCGATGTCGATCACGCGGGGCGAACTGCTCAGGGCCGATGTCGAATTCAAAGGGGCTGGACTCCCGGTCATCTCGGCTCTGCTCATGCCCCCTCTCGGCCTCTGCCGGTCGGAGAGGTCATATTCGTCCCTTTCAGCCTGGGGCGAGACATGGGCGGGGTACGAAAAAGAGGGGAGGGGGCGCATACGTTAGGGCGGGAGTTACGAGATCGGAGGCGATCGCGCGCGGATTAGAAGCAGTTCGAGTCTGAGCTGCGAGACTCCTCGGTTCGGCGTGGGAGGGGCCCAGGTGATCAGGCAGTTCTGAGCCACCCGAACTAGTCTGTCTCTCCTATCCTTACCCTTCAGCCCCACTCCGAAGAGGAGAGCGATGTCTCAAAACGACGCGGAAGCCGGCGCGACGGGTGCCACAACAATGGACCTGATCGCTTTGCAAAATCTCGAGAGTAAGCTGGCGTTGTCGACCGATGCCGGGAACTGGACAGCATTCCTGGGCTGCTTCGTTGCGGGTGCGGAAGTGGACTACGGAGCACTCGGTGCGGGGCCGATTGAGGAGATCGTCGGGCTGATCCAGGAATCGCAGTCTCGTTACCAGGGAACGATGAATGTCGTTGGGACCCACCACGCGGAACTCGATCGAGACCGCGCCTGTGCAGAGACCTATGTGGTCAGTCACCATTTTCGGATAGAGGGGGGGCAGTCCTGGGATGACCAGGCTGGGACGCACTATCTGGACGATTTCGTATGCACGCGGGATGGGTGGCGCGTCGCGCGCCGGATCGCCCAACTGCGTTGGTTTCGCAGTGACGCATCCTCGAGCGGCTGGATCTGAACGAGCGCCGGCGGCCCTCCGCCTGTGCCCCTACCCGTGCGTGCAATGAAGGAGAACGATTCGATGTCTGCTCATACTCCCGTGGATACAAACAAGGCCTTTCCGCGCGAAGAGGTCGACGAGGCCTTTCAGCATTATTGGCGCCTCGGTGGCGCGGGTGAGCGATGGTCCGAGTTCGCGGACCTCTATACGGAGGACGCGATCTTGATCGATCGCGTGATCGAAGGTGTGAAGACGGGTCGAGAGGCGATTCGGGAGTACCTGGATCTCGTAATGAATCGTGAGATGCCGGCGCTCTACACGGTCTACGACTGGCACACGATCCAGGGAAACTGCGTCAGCAACGGAATGATCAACCGGTTCGACAATCCCGAACCGGGGGCTCCGCCACTCGACTTCGCGGGTGTGACGATTCAGGTCTACGCCGGGAACGGCCTTTGGAGTTTCCAGGAGGACTATTACTCGTGGGAGGGAATGCAGCGAGTCCGCGCTGACTACGAGCGCCTATGCGCGGAGCACGACCCGGACCACCCGCGGCGAAGGACGCGTATGGAATGGCCGTCAAGTCCGGACTGGGCCATCGGTCTCGCGAAGCATCCAGAGGGGATCTAGGCGCAGCGCTCCACCCTCGAGACCGGAGCGGAATCACTTTTACCTTCACATCGGTGCCTCGATGGGAAGGACGGTACGGTCTCCGTGCCACGCTATCGGTCCGCTCCAGTGCCGAGCTCAGGCTTTCAGGGCTGCGCAGCGGTTCACTCAGGGGCGCAAGGCTTGGAGTGGGCGTCGGCGGTGTGCCGGGGGGGCCGCTTCATTCATCTATCGATGGGGTGAAAATTTGGTAGCGTTCGGGCGCCGACGTAGGGCCCGGAGCTTCCGGTTTGGCTGAGTTTTTGTCGATGTGCAAGCTCCGCATTTCACGTACATGATCGACGTCTACATCCGGCTCTCGATCTTCGATTTGAGGTGGCAAGCGGCCATCAGAGGCTCCTGCCATGCAAACCGCTCTCAATAAAACACTTCGTTTCCTCGCTCGAAGGCTGTTCTTTTTTCTTCCGGCAGAGAGGCGCCATCGAATCGAACGTCGCCTCCGGGGGCGGGAAGAGTTGCGGCGCCTTCAGGCTGCGGATTGCGTCTTCGTGAGCTTTGGCAAGAGTGGGCGAACGTGGGTTCGTGTGTTGTTGAGTCGATATTATGCGCTTCGTTACGGTCTTGGGGGCGACCCGCTGCTGGGCTTCGACAACCTACATCGGGTCAACCCGCAGATACCGCGAATCTTCTTCAGTCATGATAATTACCTTGCGGACTTCACGGGCAATCGCGACTCGAAAGAAGACTTCTACTGCAAAAAAGTCGTACTCCTGGTTCGTACGCCACAAGACGTCGCTGTGTCTCAGTATTTCCAATGGAAGTTTCGGATGAAGGAACACAAAAAGAAGCTCAACGGTTACCCGAGTGATCCTGATCTTTCGATTTACGATTTCGTGATGAGTGAGGAGTTTGGATTGCGCCGAATCGTCGAATTCATGAATGCTTGGGCAGAGGCCGCGGGTGATATCGAACGTTTTCATCTGGTGCGATATGAGGATCTGAGAGCAGCGCCCGAGGCGACCTTTGCGGAGCTGACGCGGTTCATCGACGGAGATTCCGATGCCAACGACGTGGCGGCGGCGATCGAGTACGCGTCGGTCGAGAATATGCGCCGGCTCGAGGCCAGTCGAAGTTTCGGAAGCGGTCGGATGAGAGCCGGTGACGAGCAAAATCCCGACTCCTTCAAAGTGCGTCGCGCCAAGGTCGGGGGGTACCGTGACTACTTCGAGGACGACGAAAATGAACGAATCGACGAGCTCGTTCGCTCCGAACTCTCCTCCTCTTTCCGCTATGACCGATCTGATGCCGATGTCCGTCGGACGCCCGACTCGGTAGCGAGTGAGGCGAACGCCTAGATTCGGTCTCAGGGCTTGGCCGATGCGAGCCTTTTCGCTCGAATAAGGCCTTCTCGAGTCTCAATCGGCGTGATAGTCGGCGTGATAGTCGGCGTAGAGGTCGGGTAGGAAGCCGGCGAGATGGTGCATTTCCATTCCGCAGTGGACCAGCATGTCGTGCCCGAGGTGTGGGCTGATCAGCAGGCTCGAGACCAGACGGGAGGCGAGGAGGCGGTTCAGCGGGTTGCGGCCGGCGAGTCGGTCGAGTCGCGGCCGGCCGAGCCAGAAGCGGCTGCGCATCTCGGAGCCATCCTCTGTCTCACGGATCTGATGGATCAGGCGGCCGAGGGTGACGGGAACTCGCTGGAGCCCGACACGCCCCAGGATCATGGCGGTGGTCCCGCTTTCCGCGAAGCATGCCGGACGCGAGAAGACCTCTGAAGGATCACTGAACGTGATCGTGATGTTTTCGCGGCGGTCGCCGATGTACTCGGTCACCAGATGGGTGGTCATATATTTCTCTCGATCACTTCGGTCCGGATCGTCGCCGAGCATCTCAGCGGTCCCATTTGCGAGATGGGCCCGGGGATGCCAGAGCTTGTAACGCTGGTCTTCCATGTAATGCCAGCCCATCCACCATTCGAACATCGCGCCAGTGACACGCGGCATTTCCGTGCGTACCGCGATGAAGATCGTGCCATCGCAGAGCTTCGTGAAGCCGTTTTCCATTGGGAGATGGCCGGGTTCGAGCAGCCGTTCGGCATCCTCGATGGGGAAGCCGAGTTCGTGAGCTTCGCTGCCATGAGCGACGGCTCGGGCGACGTGATCCTGCAGGGGTCGCATCTCGGGGCGCCAGTACCGAGCGTAGGGCTTGCCGTCGAGATCGCCGGGACGCATTCCCAGGTAATGTTCGCGATCCGCCATCTTTCACCCACGCATGTCGAAGAGAGAATGTTCCGCGTCCGCAGAGAGAAAAAGGCCCCCTGAGAGTGAAGCCCAATTCTGTTTCGTTCGCCGCGAGGGGCGAGTGGGATCGTGTCCGCGTGCTGCATGTGCGTCGATGGCGTGCGGTCGAGGAGGCGGTTTACCATGGTTTCTTTGCTTGAAGCGTAGAAAACCGAGCGGGAACCGCCCGTCGGTGGTGCGGTGTTCGATCGTCGATTCGAGGAAGAGAGCATGTCGGCAGATGACTTCGATGCGGGCTTCTTTGATCTGGTCGGCCAGATGCGAGCGATGCGGAGACTGGCGGCCGATCCCGTGCCGATGGACCTGATTTGGAAGGTCCTCAACGCCGGGGTACAGGCGCCTTCCGGTCAGAATACGCAGCCCTGGAAATTCGTGGTGGTGTCGGACCCGGCGCGCAAGAAGTGGTTCGCGGAGCGATATGGATGGGCGATGCAGTCCAGGTTCGGTGTGAAGGTGGATGCAAGAGAGCGAGGTGAGGAGGCGGAACACGCTCAGGTGCGCGCGATCTATCACCAGATGGACCATATGCACGAGGCTCCCTATCTGGTCCTGGTCTGTGGTGAGCGAGATTGGCCCTTCAAGGTGCCCGAGTCGGAGCGGGTGGGTCTCGCGCCGCCTAATTATGGTGCGGTCTACCCCTGCGTTCAGAATATCTTGCTCGCTTGCCGAGCGGTTGGGCTCGGGGCTGCCCTCACGACCCTGCATCAAGTCTTCGAGGACGATCTCCACGCCTATTTCGAGATCCCCACGTCCTTTGGTGTCGTCGTCACGATCCCGATCGGTTGGCCGCTGGGGAGTTTTGGTCCCGTGACGCGGATCCCCGCGCAGGACAAGACCTTCATCGACGTCTGGGACACGGCGGAAGAAGTCTGAGGTCGCGTCTGCCGAGTGTGTTCAGCAGGGCGTCCACCTTCAGGGGCAGAGGGTCGCTCTGGATGGGGCGGCGATCGGGCAGGTAGGGCACCATTGGGATTCGGCGATTGCATTAGGGATGATCCGGCATGGTCTCTATGCCCCGTCTCAAACCATGGCTCGTGACGTCGTCCTAGGATCGAGATACTCGGAGCGCTGGCTGCGCGCAATGCTCGATTTCTAGGGGCTGTTGCACCCGGGAGGTGAGAGATGGACGGTCCGCTCGGTACGTTCAATCGCTTTTTTGCCCGGCTCCCGGGTCGGCTACGCGCTCGCCGTCGGACGGTATGGGCGCTGATCGCCGTATGCGCTGCCGTGCTCAGTGCGGGCGTGGGCTTCCTCGAGGTCGACATGACGCCCGAGTCGTTCTTCGTCGAGGACGATCCGACGCTCGTCATGCATCGGAGCTTCAAGGAGGTCTTCGGCAGCGACGAGGACGTCTACATCGTCTACGAGGCATTGGACGGGGACGTTTTCTCGCGCGCTTCGCTGTCCGCGGTGAAGTCTTTGCAGGATGCACTTCTGGGCGCCGTTGGCGAAGGCGAAATGAGTCGGCCCTTGGCCCTCGACTCTATCCTGGACGTACAGACGATCGTAAACGCGGGCTATCTCGAGGTTCGGGGGGAGACGCTCGTTTCCCGTGATTTCGTCGAGCAGCTTCCGGAGACAGCTGCCGAGATTGAGCAGCTGCGCCGGCTCGCCCTGGCCTATGAGGGCTTCCCCGGCTTCTTCGTCTCTCCCGACTCCCGCTATGGGGGGGTGTGGATCAGAACGGATTTCGGCCGGCCGGAGGTCGAGGAGGTGGACGTCTTTGCTTCCGAGGGGCTCGATCCCGCGCTCGAGGCGGCGCTTTCCGACGCTCCGGAAAGGTCGTCCTCGGAGAGACCGACGGAGATGGCCGAGTACGCCGAGTTCTCGAGGGCACTCGTGTCGGCAATCGAAGTTCCGGCGGTCACGGATGCGCTCGCGCTGAACGCCGTTGGAAATCCCGTCCTCATGGGCTTCTTCAATGACGTACTGCTGCCCGAAGCCGATCTGCTGGCCGGAGGCGCGATGTTGGTCATGATGGTCGTTCTCGCCGTGCTCTTCCGGTCGGTCGCGGGGGTCGTCTGGCCGCTCGTGCTGGTGACTCTGTGTTGGGCGATCGCGTTCGGGATTGCGGGTTGGCTCGGGCTGGCGATGAGCCTGATGATCTCCGCGCTCGGCATTCTCTTGCTCGTCGTCGGCATCGCGGATTCGATTCATATCTTGTCCGGCTATGTCTTTTTCCGCGGACAGGGTGCGGGACACGAAGAGGCGCTCGAAAAGGTCTACGCGAAGTCCGGACTGGCCTGCTTCCTCACGAGCGTGACGACCTCGCTCGGCCTTCTGGCGCTGTGGATCGTCCCCATTCCACCGGTTCAAAATTTCGCGACCGCCGCCGCGATCGGCGTCATGGTCGCGTTTTTGATCACGGTCGTCGTGCTGCCCTTGATGCTCGATCTGTGGCCGCTGGGGGATCGCGCGAAGGGCGGATCGGGCCATCCACGGTTACAGGAAATGCTCGCCCGGGCGAGTGATCTCGCACAGCGGCGCCCCACCGCGATCCTGGTCGTGTTTGGGCTGGCCGGCTTAGTCGGGGTCTTCGGCGTCACTCAGGTTCGGGTCGACTCCAACCTGCTCGAGATCATCCGGCCCGGCTTGCCGATTCGAGTCGCCTATGACCTCGTAGACCGCGTGATGGGGGGGTCGCAGGGCATGGAGATCTACGTCGACTTCGGGCGGGCGGATGCGATGCAGGATCCAGTCGTGCTGCGGGCAGTCGACGAGATGCAGTCGCTTTTGGAACGCGAGCACCCGTCTTTCGTGGCGCGTACGGACTCGCTCGCGAACGCCGCGAAACGGAGCTTTCGGGTGCTCAATGAGGACCGTCCGGAGTACTACGCGATCCCCGAAGAGCGCGACGTTTTGGCTCAGACGCTGCTGCTCTTCGACATGGCGGCGCCCGAGGACCGAGAAGTGCTCGTCCCCGATGACTATTCAGCGGGACGGATTACCGTCCGACTCTTCAATTACGGCTCGTCCGAGTACAGTGCGTTTTTCGGGGAGGTGCGTAGAGAGATCGATGACGTCTTCGGTCCGCTTCGGGTCGATTACCCGGAGATGAGGATCGGGCTCGCGGGCGGTCTGCCCCTCATCATGGGGA